>JGI26437J51864_10000255_pt1 | contig 15280 bp, 14 predicted proteins | sample FrelakmetLWP11LW_FD_51864 | JGI IMG/M metagenome (IMG submission 51864)
CGATCGATGTTCAGGTCAGCAACCTGAAAATCGACAAGCAGGGTGAGCGTGCCACCGCAAGCTTCCGGCAGGTCTACCGCTCCGACCGTCACCAGTCGACCNACAACAAGACCCTGACCTTCGCCCAGCAGGATGGCCAGTGGCGTATNGTCGGCGAGACTTCGCAATAAGCATGGTCAGGCGGCTCACGCTCGCGCTTGGCGCACTCCTCGCCTCCNCTGCCCTCCNGGCAGCGGGCATGGATGCCGATCGCCTGCTGGCCAAAAGCCTGATCGACATTTCCCAGAGCCGCCTGCCTGACGCGGTCCAGGCAGTCGATCAGCTGACGCTGAACTACCCCAATTTCCGTCTCGCACAACTGATCAAGGGCGACCTGCTNCTGGCACGAGCCAAGCCGCTGGATACGCTTGGCAATACTCGTGGCCGCACCGCCGACCTGGAACAGCTCCGGCATGAAGCCCGGCAGCGCGTGCGCTCCTTGTCCGACGTCCTGCCGGGGGACAAGGTACCGGCTTACCTGCTCAACCTGGACGAAACCTATCAACATGCGCTGGTGGTCGACGCCAGCCGATCCCGGCTGTATGTCTATGAAAACCGTGCGGGGCTGCCTGTCAGGGTGGCCGACTTTTACGTCACCATCGGCAAGGCCGGCGCCGGCAAGCAGAGGGAGGGTGACAACCGCACCCCGATCGGTATCTACACGGTCTCAGGCTTCAAGTCGCCGAGCGAACTCGACGACTTTTACGGCAGCGGCGCGTTTACCCTGACCTACCCCAACGAATGGGACCGCCGCCTGGGTCGCAACGGCCATGGCATCTGGATCCACGGCAGCCCCAGCAGCACCTACAGCCGTACGCCGCTGGCCAGCGAGGGCTGTGTGGTTCTGGCCAACGAGGATCTGACCCGACTGGGCAAATACATCCGGACCGGAAAGACTCCGGTCATCATCGCCAAAGAGGTCGAATGGGTCGCCCATGACCTTCTCGATAGCCGCCGCAATGATCTTGCCGCCGCCATCGATCTCTGGCGCCGCGACTGGGAAAGCCGCGAAACGGCGAGACTGCTGAGCCATTACAGCTCTGCATTTCGTACCGAGTCGGAGGATTTGCGCCAGTTCGCCGAGGTCAAGCAGCGGGTCAATGCTTCCAAGGAATGGATCAAGATCGACCTCGACGGCCTCAGCATGATGCTCTACCCCGAGCGCCCGGACTTCGCCCTGGTCAGCTTCGTCCAGGAATACCGCAGCAACAACTTCAGCAACCGTACGGTCAAGCGGCAATTCTGGAGCCGCGAGAACGGCCGCTGGAAAATCCTCCACGAAACCCAACTTTGAATCAGACAAGGACAAACATGGTCAAGCTGCACACCACCCTCGGCACCATCACCCTCGAGCTCGACGCCGAAAAGGCGCCTAAAACGGTGGAGAACTTCCTGCAGTACGTGCGCGACGGCTTCTTCGACGGCACGATTTTTCATCGCGTGATCGACGGCTTCATGATCCAGGGCGGCGGCTTCGAGCCCGGCATGACGCAAAAACCCACCCGCGCCCCGGTCGAGAACGAGGCCGCCAACGGTCTCAGGAACGAGGCCTACACCGTCGCCATGGCACGCACCCCCAACCCCAATTCGGCGACCGCCCAGTTCTTCATCAACGTCGCCAACAACAGCTTCCTCAACTTCACCGCTCCCACGCCGCAGGGCTATGGTTATGCGGTGTTCGGCAAGGTGACCGAAGGCACCGACGTGGTCGACAAGATCAAGAAGGTGAAGACCGGCAACCGCGCCGGCCACCAGGACGTGCCGCTGGAAGACGTGGTCATCACCAAGGCGGAAATCGCCTGAAGCGGTGAGCCTGACCGCAAAACCAGGAACGGGTCGCACCTTCTTCATCGCCGACCTGCATCTGACGGATGAACGCCCGCTCGCCACCGGGCGTTTTTTTCGCTTCCTCGAAGAACAGGTGGCTGGCGCGGATGGGCTCTACATCCTTGGCGACCTGTTCGAAGTCTGGTTCGGCGACGATCATCAGGAACAGATTGCCCGAGACACCGCGCGCCGACTCAAATCCCTGGTCGAATCCGGTACGCCGGTGTATTTCATGCACGGCAACCGCGACTTCATGCTGGCCAAACGCTACGCCGCGCGGTCCGGATTGACGCTGCTGGCCGACCCCACGCGGATCGACCTCTACGGCGTGCCGACACTCTTGATGCACGGCGACACCCTGTGCATCGACGACATCGCCTACCAGACTTTCCGCCGTCGCATCCGCCACCCGCTGACGCATGCGCTGTTGAGTCGCCTGCCCTTGGTGTTGCGCCAGCGGGTGGCACGCCGGGTGCAGTCCACCAGCAAAGCGCAGAAAGCAGACAAGTCGGCCAAGATCATGGATGTCAATGTCGAGGAAGTGGTGCGCGTCCTGCGCGAGAAACACGCCGGACGTCTGATACACGGCCACACCCATCGGCCGGCGCAGCACCTGCACCCGGTGGACGGGCAACCGCGGGAACGCTGGGTGGTCCCGGACTGGTATGAACGCTGGGGCTATGTGGCGTGCAGTGCGGAAGGCTGCACGCTGGTAGTCGAAGCGCTATAGGCCCGGCTGGGTCGGCGCGTCCATCGCGCGCATGCCCTCGGGCACCTTGAACAGGTCGGGCTGAAGGGGCACGCGCCCCGCGAACTCGAGTTCGCGGCGGCGGCCGGTAAATTCGGTTTCCTCCAGCGGCAGGCCCAGTTTGTGTATCGAGCCGAATTCCCAGACCAGATTCGCCAGGTCGCAGTCATGCTGCATGTCCGTCGGCGAGGATTTCCACACCCCGTACTGGGTCACGGCCAGTACGGTCATCATTTCCGTCATCGCGCGCACCGCGTCGGGATGGGCGTCCTTGGCCGCGATCCCTTGCGCGCATTGCACGCCGTTCACCGTCAGNGCATAGCGTTGCGTGCCTTTCGCCGCCGGCTCGACCTTGTTCTGCACTTTCCAGACGCTCGGCTTGGGCGGCAACTGCCCCTGCTTGAACACCATGGCGATATTGCTGCCGCGCATGACATTGAACAGCCGACGCTGCTTGCGGTCCAGCAGGACGAAATCGTCCCCCGCTTCCCCGCTGTCCATGCGCAGAAACTGCGGGGTCACCAGGACGCGCGTCAGGAAGGGCGAATCGCCCGGATCCTGTTCGACATAACGGATTTCGATCATGTCGGAGGCGTGCGCCGCCGACGCGACCAGCAGCACGGCCGCGGCCATCCGCTTCATGCCCCCAGCCCCCGCGCCAGATCGGCCTGGATGTCCGCAAGCGACTCCAGCCCCACGGCAATCCGCACCAGGCCGTCGCCGATCCCGGCTGCCGCGCGCTGCTCGGCCGTCATGCGGCTNTGCGTGGTCGAGGAGGGATGGGTNATGGTGGATTTNGTNTCGCCCAGATTGGCGGTGATCGACAGCAGCNTCGTCGCGTCGATCAGCTTCCACGCGGCGGGCTGGCCGCCTTTCAGTTCGAACGCGACGATGCCGCCACCNGTCTTCTGCTGCGACATCGCCAGCGCGTGCTGCGGATGCGACGGCAGGCCGGGGTAGAGCACACGCGCCACCTGCGGCTGCGCTTCCAGCCACTGCGCCAGTGCCAGCGCATTGCGCGAATGCGCGTCCATGCGCAGGCTGAGCGTCTCCATGCCTTTCAGGATCACCCAGGCGTTGAAGGCCGAGAGCGTGGGGCCGGCGGTGCGCAGAAAGGTGTAGACCCCCTCCATCAGCGCCTGGCTGCCGAGCACCGCGCCGCCGAGCACCCTGCCCTGGCCGTCGAGATACTTGGTGGCGGAGTGGATGATGATGTCGGCGCCGAGTTCGAGCGGCTTCTGCAGCGCCGGCGAACAGAAACAGTTGTCGACCGCGAGCCACGCGCCTGCTGCGTGGGCAATGTCGGCGAGCGCGCGAATGTCGCTCACCTCGGTCAGCGGGTTGGACGGCGACTCGACGAAAAACAGCTTCGTGTTCGGCTTCACTGCCGCGCGCCATTCTTCCGGATCGGTCGGCGAAACGTAAGTCGTCTCGATGCCGAAGCGGCCGAGAATGTTGCTGAACAGTTGCACGGTGGAGCCGAAAATCGAACGCGAGGCGATGACGTGCTCGCCCGCCCTCATCAGCCCCATCACGGTGGCCAGGATCGCCGCCATGCCCGATGAAAACGCCACGCAGCGCTCCGCGCCCTCGAGCGCGGCCAGCCGCGCCTCCATCATGCTGACGGTCGGGTTGGTGAAGCGTGCGTAGATCGGGCCGGGCTGCTCGCCCTTGAAGCGCGCGGCCGCCTCGGCGGCGCTCTTGAAAACGAAGCTGGATGTCAGGAACAGCGCTTCCGAATGCTCGTTGAACTGGCTGCGCACCGTGCCGGCGCGCACCGCCAGCGTTTCGAGGTCGTAATCGTCGCTCATCAACCGTTCACCGCCAGGTTCAGGTCAAGTTGCTGGGTGGACAGCGCGGAGGGCGGGGGAGTCTCGCCATTACGTACCGCCTCGACGTAATTAAGGTATTCGGGCGTGACGTCGCCGGTGATGTAGCGGCCATCGAAACACGAGGTGTCGAAGTCGAGAATCGCCGGATTGCCCGCCCTGACTGCCGTGATCATGGCGTCGAGGTCCTGGTAGATCAGCGCATCGCAGCCGATCTCGAGCGCGATTTCCGCATCGCTGCGGCCATTCGCAATCAGCTCGTTGCGCGTCGGCATGTCGATGCCATAGACGTTGGAGTAGCGCACCGGCGGGGAGGCCGAGGCGAAATAGACCTGCGCCGCGCCGGCGTCGCGCGCCATCTGCACGATTTCGCGGCTGGTGGTGCCGCGCACGATGGAATCGTCGACCAGCAGCACGTTCTTGTCCTTGAATTCCTCGCCGATGGCATTGAGCTTCTGCCGCACCGANTTCCGCCGCAGCGCCTGGCCGGGCATGATGAAGGTGCGGCCGATGTAGCGGTTCTTGATGAAGCCTTCGCGATACGACACCTTGAGATGATTGGCCAGTTGCAGCGCCGACGGCCGGCTGGTGTCGGGAATCGGGATCACCACGTCGATCTTCAGGTGCGCGAAATCGCGCTTGATCTTTTCCGCCAGCGACACGCCCATGGCGAGGCGCGTACTGTAGACCGAGACGCCGTCCATCACCGAATCCGGCCGCGCCAGATAGACGTATTCGAAGATGCAGGGATTGAGCGCGGAGTGAGCGCTGCACTGACGGCTGTGCAGGCGGCGCTGGTAATCGATGAAGACCGCCTCGCCCGGCGCCACGTCGCGCAGCAGGCGGAAACCGAGGGTATCGATGGCCACGCTCTCCGACGCGATGATGTATTCGTGCGGGGTAACCTGCTCGTTGACGCCGATCACCAGCGGACGGATGCCGTACGGGTCGCGGAACGCCAGCAGGCCGTATCCGGCGATGAAGGCGGTCACGGCATACGCGCCCTTGCAGCGTGCGTGCACGCCCGCAACCGCGCCAAAAATCGTGTCCAGATTGAGCTGCCGTCCCGAAGCGCGCACCTGCAGTTCATGGGCCAGCACGTTGAGCAGCACCTCGGAGTCGGAATTGGTGTTGACGTGGCGAAGATCGGCACGGAACAGCGACTCCTTCAGTTCGTGGGTATTGGTGAGGTTGCCGTTGTGGCCGAGTACGATGCCATAGGGAGAATTGACATAGAACGGCTGCGATTCGGCACTGGATGAAGCGCTTCCGGCGGTCGGATAGCGCACATGCGCCACCCCCATGTCGCCCAGCAGATTGCGCATGTCGCGGGTTCGGAAGACATCGCGCGCGAGGCCCTGGCCCTTGTGCATGTGAAAGCGGTTGCCTTCCGCCGTGACGATGCCCGCGGCGTCCTGCCCGCGGTGCTGCAACACCATCAGCCCGTCATAGAGCAACTGGTTGACCGCTGTATTGGCGACTATGCCGATGACACCGCACATGATGTAAACCCGTTCAGAAGTTATTCAAAGCGTACATGCTTGGCCACGTCCGCGGGAATCAGGGGCAAGACCGGTTTGGCCATTGCCTCCAGACTGCCCGACGTCGCCGCCTGCGTCCAGAAATCGGTGCGTGGCAGCGAAGTCAGGCCGGCCGCCAGGGTAAACCCGACCAGGATGACCGCCCCCTTGACCAGCCCGAGCACGCCGCCCAGCACCTTGTCCGCGGTGCCCAGCCCCATAGCCTTGATCATAGACGTGAAGGCGTAACTGAGCAGCCTGACCGTGATCAGCACGGCGAGAAAAACGACGGCAAACCCGGCGAAGTAGCGGATCGCCTGACTGCCCATCACCCCTGGCAGCATCGGCCCCACCAGCGAGGCGCCCCATTTTCCCATGACAAAGGCCAGCACCCAGGCGGCCAGCGAAAACAGCGTGTCGACCATGCCGCGCATCAGGCCCCGAACTACAGCCAGCACCACAACCAGCAGCACGATCAAGTCGAGCGAGGTCATTGGCTGAGTATCTGTCCCGGCAGTCCTTTTTCGGCAAGTTTCACCGCCGCCGACACCGCCTCTTCACGCGAAGCAAACGGCCCTACCCGGACGCGGGTCAGTTCACCCGCCCGGTCGGTATAGACCGGCAANCCNGACCGGGCAGCACGCTTTTTCAATTCGCCCGCCCGCTTGGCATCCTTCAGCGCGGCCAGTTGCACGACAAAGGCCGTCGTCGCCGGCCGGCTCGCCGCCGTCTGCTGCGGCTTGACCGCCGCAGGCTTGGCAGGCGCGGGGGTCGATGGCGTCGGCTTGGGGGCGGCTTGAGGTTTGGAAGCGGGGGGCGTGGGCGGCTGTGGCGCAGGAACCGTGGGCGCTGCCGAAGCGGCATCGTCCTGATCCAGCGGCTGTCCGACCGGCTGGGGCGGCACGATGGCGACGATGGGATCTTCGATCGCCGCCTCGGACGACGGCGCCATGCGCACGTCCAGCAGGCCCGCCGGAGGCGGTTCATCCTCGAGCAGCAACGGCACCACGATCACAGCGGCCAGCGCNAGCGCCACCGCCCCAATCAGCCGACGCCGGGCGCGGCGCTTCAGATCATTTTCGTTGGAAACGGGAGGCATGNTGTCAAGGTCGGCCAGATGAGGTTCAAATCAGNAGTGTCAGTACGTCAGCGGCAGAGCCAACAGGGCAACTTCTTGATAATCGATTCAGGCGGCCAGTATCGCGGCAACGGTATAGAACGATCCGAAGACCAGAATTCTATCACCTTCCCTCGCCTCGCCTTGTGCCGCCCGATAGGCCGCCAGCGGGTCGGGGCGCACCACCACGGAAGTGCTTCCCACCCGGGCCCGGATGGTATCCGCAAGCGCTTCGGCCGCCAGCGCACGCGGCGAATCAGGCGCGCAGACCCACCACGCATCGACGCATGCCGCCAGCACGGCGATGACCCCCGCCGCGTCCTTGTCGGCGAGCATTCCCACCACGGCGAGGGTGCGCCCGTGCAGGGGATTTTCCTTCAGCGTCGCCGCCAGCGCGCGGGCCGCCTCCGGATTGTGCGCCACATCCAGCACCGTCTCGGGTTTGTTGCCGAGGCGCTGAAACCTTCCCGCCACGCGTGCGCCTTCCAGCCCACGGGCAATCGCCGTCGCGGTGACGGGCAGCTTCTCCTGCAGGGACTCCAGCGCCGCCAGCGCGGCCGCTGCATTGCGCAACTGATACGCCCCCGCCATGACAGGCAGGGGCAAACCGGGAAGCGTCCAGCTCGGTCCCTCGTACGTCCAGGTTCCATTCTTCCGGCTTGCGCGAAAATCCCGGTTGACGCAAAGCAGCGCTGCGCCGATATGCTCAGCGTGTTCGACCAGGCTGGCGGGCGGTTCGGGGTCGGCGCAGACCGCCGGACGGCCTTCCCTATAGATGCCGGCCTTTTCGAAGCCGATTTTCTCGCGGGTATCGCCGAGATAGTCCATGTGGTCGAGGTCAACGCTGGTGACGATGGCCGCGTCGGGATCGAAGACGTTGACGGCGTCCAGCCGCCCCCCCAGACCGACTTCCAGAATCGCCACCTCCACCCCGGAATCGATGAACTGCAGCATCGCCCCGAGGGTGCCGAATTCGAAGTAGGTCAGGGAAGTGTCGCCGCGCGCGGCGTCGATCTTTTCGAATGCCGCAATCAGTTGGGCATCCTCTGCCTCGGCCCCGGCCACCCGCACCCGCTCGTTGTAGCGCAACAGATGCGGCGAGGTATAGAGGCCGGTTTTGTAGCCGGCGGCGCCGAGGATGGCTTCGAGATAGGCGCAGGTGGACCCTTTGCCGTTGGTGCCGCCGACGGTGACGATCGGAAAGTCGGGCGCGAGTCCGAGCGCGTCCCTGACCCGTCGCACCCTGTCCAGCCCGAGTTCGATGGCGCTCGGATGCAACTGCTCCAGCCGTGCCAGCCAGGATTCGAGGGAAGTCGGGGCTATCAAGATCATTTCACCGCGAAGGACGCGAAGGAATTCGACTACACGGACCGGCTTTCGCAGCCCTGGTCCCGACTTGCGTTTCCTTGCCGTGCCTTCGCGTCCTTCGCGGTCAGATCGTTTTTAACAAATCTCAGGCCGCCAGCGCGGGCCGGCCCATCATCATCGCCAGGGTCGTCGCCAGTTCGTCGCGCATCTGGCGGCGGTCGATGATGCGGTCGATCGCGCCCTTTTCCTGCAGGAACTCCGAACGCTGGAAGCCTTCGGGCAGGGTTTCGCGCACGGTCTGCTCGATCACCCGCGGGCCCGCAAAGCCGATCAGCGCATTCGGCTCGGCAATGATGAGGTCGCCGAGCATGGCAAAGCTGGCCGACACCCCGCCCATGGTCGGATCGGTCAGCACCGAAATGAACGGCAGGCGGTGGCGCGACAGCTGCGTCAGCGCCGCCGAAGTCTTGGCCATCTGCATCAGCGAAAACAAGCCCTCCTGCATGCGCGCGCCGCCGCTGGCGGAAAAGCAAACGAACGCCGAGCGCGAGACGATCGCCGACTCGATACCCTGGACGAATCGCTCGCCCACCACCGAGCCCATCGAGCCGCCCATGAACTTGAATTCGAAGGCCGCCGCCACCACCGGTATGTGCTTCACGCTGCCGCCCATCACCACCAGGGCATCGGTCTCGGACGTGGCGGACTGGGCTTCTTTCAGGCGGTCGGGATATTTCTTGCTGTCCTTGAATTTCAGCGGATCGAGCGGCGTCACATGCGCGCCGATTTCGTGCCGCCCCTCGGCGTCGAGCAGCAGATCCAGACGGTGTCGCGCACCGACGCGGTGGTGATGACCACACTTGGGACACACCTCGAGATTGCTCTCGAGATCTGCGCGATACAGCACCTCGTTGCATGCCGGGCACTTCGACCACAGCCCTTCCGGCATCGATTTGCGCGCTTCCACCCGACGCTTGATCTTTGGCGGCAGTATCTTCTGAAACCAGCTCATGGTCTTCTCCCCTATTTCGACGCCGCGTCCACGCCCCGGCGCAAACCCTGCACCAGCGTCTTGACGCGGTCGACGACTTCGCCTTCCGGCGCGTTTTCGATTTCGTTGACGATGCGGCTACCCACCACCACGGCGTCGGCAATGCGCGCTACCGCTTCGGCCGTAGCCGCATCACGGATGCCGAAACCCACCCCGACCGGCAGGCTGCAATGCCTGCGCACCATGGCAAGCTTCGCCGCGACCTCAATAGTGTCGAGGTTGGCCGAACCCGTCACGCCCTTCAGCGACACGTAATAGATAAAGCCCCCGGCGGCGGCAGCGACCTGTTCCACGCGTGATTCGGGTGTGGTCGGCGACAGCAGGAAAATCGGATCCAGGCCCTGCGCCTTGAACACGTCGGCTACGCCATGCGATTCCTCGGGCGGAATATCCACCGTCAGCACGCCATCCACTCCTGCCGCCTTCGCAGCCAGGGCAAAGGTTTCATAACCCATGTGCTCGACCGGATTGGCATAGCCCATCAGCACCACCGGCGTGGTCGTGTTGGTCTTGCGGAATTCCGCCGTCATTGCCAGCACATCACGCAGCCCGACCTTGTTCGCCAGCGCCCGCTCAGAGGCGCGCTGAATCACCGGGCCGTCGGCCATCGGATCGGAAAACGGCACCCCCAGTTCGATAATGTCCGCCCCCGCCTCCACCAGCGCGTGCATCAACGGCACCGTCATCCCTTTCGCAGGGTCGCCCGCGGTGATGAACGGGATCAGGGCTTTCTTGTTTTGCGCCTTCAGCGCGATAAAGGTCTGGCCGATGCGGCTCATGGTTGGTTCTTCTGAAGAAATCGGGTCAATAAAGGGGGACTTACAGCTCGATCCCCGACACCTTCGCCACGGTGTTGATGTCCTTGTCGCCACGTCCCGACAGGTTCACCAGGATGACCTGGTCCTTGCCCAGGGTCGGCGCGAGCTTCTTGGCGTACGCCACGGCATGGCTGGATTCGAGCGCGGGAATGATGCCTTCGAACCGGCACAGATCGTGGAAGGCGGCCATGGCTTCATCGTCGTCGATCGCGACGTATTCGGCCCGTCCGGTGTCCTTGAGATAGCTGTGTTCAGGGCCGACGCCTGGATAATCGAGACCGGCGGAAACGGAGTGGGTTTCGATGATCTGGCCGTTTTCGTCCTGCATCAGATAGCTGCGGAAACCGTGCAGCACACCCGGGGTTCCGGCTGACAGCGGCGCCGCATGCTTGCCGGAAGCGATCCCGGAACCGCCCGCCTCGACGCCGATCAGGCGGACATTCTCATACGGAATATAGGGATGGAAAATGCCGATGGCGTTGGAGCCGCCGCCGACGCAGGCGATCACCGCGTCGGGCTGGCGGCCGACCATCTCCGGCATCTGCGTGATGCATTCGTGGCCGATGACGCACTGGAAGTCGCGCACCAGCATCGGATACGGATGCGGCCCGGCGGCGGTGCCGAGGATGTAGAAGGTCGACTCGACGTTGGTGACCCAGTCGCGCATCGCCTCGTTCAACGCATCCTTCAGCGTTCTGGAACCACTGGACACCGGCACCACGGTCGCGCCCAGCAGTTTCATGCGAAACACGTTCGGCGCCTGACGCTGCACGTCCTCGGCGCCCATATAGACCACGCATTCCATGCCGTAGCGCGCGGCGACGGTGGCGGAGGCGACGCCGTGCTGGCCGGCGCCGGTTTCGGCGATGACGCGCTTCTTGCCCATGCGACGCGCCAGCAGCGCCTGGCCGATGGTGTTGTTGATCTTGTGCGCGCCGGTGTGGTTGAGGTCTTCGCGCTTGAGGTAGATCTGCGCGCCGCCGTACTTTTCGGACAGACGCCTGGCGTGATAGACCGGGCTGGGGCGGCCGACATAATGCTTCAGCTCGTAGTCGAATTCGGCGACGAAGGCCGGATCCTGGCGCGCCTTTTCATACTCGATGCGCAGTTCGTCGAGCGCNGCCATCAGCGTTTCCGCGACGAAAATGCCGCCGTAGGGGCCGAAGTGTCCGGTCGAGTCAGGTAGATCGGTAAGTTTCATGATGCTTTTGCCTTCGCAATGAATTGCGCGATGAGTTGTGGGTCCTTGATGCCTTTCGCTGCCTCGACCCCGCTGCTGACGTCCACTGCCCATGGACACACTTGACGGACGGCGTCGGCGACATTGGCCGGGGTCAATCCGCCCGAAAGGATCACCGGTTTGGGCAGGTCGGGCGGGATCAGGTTCCAGTCGAAGGCCTCTCCCGTCCCTCCGGGCACCCCGGGCACATAGGCATCGAGCAGCAAGCCGCGCGCGCTCGCGTAATCAGCCGCGCATTTTAGCAAATCCGTATCACGGGTCACGCGCACTGCCTTGATATAGGGCTTGCCGAATGAGGAGCAGTATTCGGCAGGCTCGTCGCCATGAAACTGCAGCAGGTCGAGCGGTGCCAGCGCCAGTACACTTTCGACAACGCCCGGCGCGGCATCGACAAACAATCCCACCGTGGTCACAAATGGCGGCAACGCGGCACACAGGACAGCGGCCTGAGCGGCGCTGACATGGCGCGGGCTTTTTTCGTAGAACACGAAACCCAGCGCATCGGCGCCGCAATGGACGGCCAGAAGCGCGTCCTGCAATCGGGTGATGCCGCAGATTTTTACGCGAACGGCCATCGTTCAGAGGTTTCCGCCAGACCAAACCCGGAAGGATACCGGATGTGCGTCAGATAGAGTCCGCCGGCGTCGAAGGTCGGCGCCGCGCGGGTGCGGTCGCGGCCCGCCAGCAGTTCACCCATCCAGTCGGGCGGCTGATTGCCGGCACCGATATGCACCAGGCTGCCCATCAGGTTGCGGACCATGTGGTGCAGAAAGCCGTCGGCGCGGAAGTCGCAAAGCAGATAATCGCCGTGCCGGGCGATGCGGGCGAGGCGCATATCCTTGACCGGCGATTTGGCCTGGCATTCGGCGGCGCGGAAGGCGGAAAAATCGTGCCGCCCCAGCAGGTACGAGGCGGCCGCGTTCATCGCCGCCTCGTCCAGTGGCCGGTGATGCCAGCCGACCCGCCCGCTGTTGAGCCCGGGACGCACCGGATGATTCAGCAGCACATAGCGGTAACCGCGTTCGATGGCGGCAAAGCGCGCATGGAAGGTTTCATCCACCTGACGCGCCCATAGCACCGCCACGCCGTGCGGCAAATGGCTGTTGACGCCGCGCACCCAGGCGGTCAGCGGACGATCTGCCGCGGTGTCGAAGTGGGCGACCTGAAAAGCTGCGTGTACTCCGGTGTCGGTCCGCCCGGCCGCCGTCACCACGACCCGCTCACCGGCAATCGCCGACACGGCTGACTCCAGAGCATCCTGCACGCCGCAGCCTGAGGGTTGCGACTGCCAACCGCAAAAGCCCACGCCGATGTATTCCAGAGCAACGACTATGCGCATGTCAACAAGACGAGCAGGAACAGAGCCGCGAGTATGACGGCGCTGTCCACCCATTGCCAGCGTTCGGTCTGGAGGCGATAGGTGTCAGGACCGCTGTCTAACGGCCGCGTATCGCGCAGTGCGTCGATCCAGCGCGTGCCGTTTGGCGCACGCTCGACATACTCCAGGGTCAAGCCCATTCGCACGGCGAATGCCCGGCGGTCGAATCCAAGAGGTGCCAAGGGCCAGCTCAAGGCATAGAGCCCGTAAATCAGCCGCGGGCGGGGCGTTTCGGCCAACAGCACGGCCAGCCCAGCCAGCATCAGTGCCAGCCGCGCCACTCGCAGCGCGCCCTGCTGGCCCCCTTCCAGGGTCGGGCTCAGCCAGCCCAGTTCGGGCCAGAGCAGCGCGCCGGGCAGGGCCCAGGCATAGGCGACAAACAGCGCCAAAAACAGCCAGCGGGTTCGGCGCAGCAAGCGCAGGATCTCGATGCGGACGGGTGGAAAGACAAAGGCCGTCGCAGTTGCGACGGCCAGGAAAAGAAGCTGCGGCAGTGCGGCCAGTTCGACCCCGACTGCCCACCCGCACCACAACAGGATGCGGGCGGCGGCATGCGGGAATCTAGCCAAGCGAATTCAACATGCCCGTTGCATCCGCCTTCTGCTTGTCGCTGCCTTCGGCGATGACTTCGTTGAGGATTTCGCGTGCGCCTTCCTTGTCGCCCATTTCCAGATAGGCGCGCGCAAGGTCGAGTTTGGTGGCAACTTCGTCAAGTTCCAGGTCGCTGCCGCCTGATTCGCCCAGATCGAGATCGAGGTCGCTGAAGTTGAAGGCGCTGTCGGGGCCGTTGTCATCCGCCTCCAGGCCAAGGTCGAGCTTCAGTTCGTCCGGGGATTCGGAGCCGCCGAAATCCGCCAGATCGAAGTCGAGTCCCTGGGTCGGCACAAAACCGGATTCGGATTTCGCCTCGGGCTCGCCCTTGCGGTCGAATTGCAGGACATCGCCTGCGGTTTCGAACTCAAGCGGCGTGCTGGCTGTCACCGGCCCGGAATCGGGCATATCGGTGATCACCGGCGAGCTTGACGGCACCTCGGGTTCCGCCGCCAGGGTGTCCATGGCAACGGCGCCACCGGCAATCGCCGAAGTCGCCGCGACGGTGGTAGCCGATGCAGCGAAATCCGCTGCGGCCGACTTTTGGGTTCCGCCATACAGCGGATTGGTCGGATCGATGCTGCGCCCCATCTCGCAGGCCTTGTTCCACAGCGGGCCCGGCTGGCTGCCGAGCGCCGCGTAGAGTTCGCCCGCCGCCGCCTCGAAGGCAGCGGTATTGCGGCGTGCCGCATAAATCTCCAGCAGCTTGACGCGAATCTCGGGACGATCGGGGGTCTTGGTGATCGCTTCCTTGAGGATTTCTTCGGCTTGGGCATCGCGGCCATAGGCCATGTAGACCTCGGCTTCGGCGATCGGATCGACGTCATGGGTGTCGATCGTTCCAAGACCGGCCTGACTGAAATCGGTGAGGAAAGAAGTGTCGCCGGTATTCACGCTGCCGCCGGAGGCAGCGCCGATGACCGTATTGGGGCGCACATCGCCACCGCTCATGATGCTGTCGTCCATCGCCAGACCGGGCTTGCGGCGACGGCCGCCGGCCATCATGAACCACAGCATTCCGCCCAGGCCGATGATCGCGGCACCGGCGCCCCAGTAAAGCGGGTTGGCCAGCAGCGGGTCATACCAGTCGGTCGCGGGTGTGGGCGCAGGGGCCTGTACCGCCGGGGCGACCGAAGCAGCCGGAGCCGGTGCCGGCGGCGCTTTCGCCGCGCCAGCCAGGGCCTGTTCCTTCATGTTGACCAGGTCCTGCATGTCCTGGACCTGCTTTTCCAGCAAGGCAACCCGTTCGCTGGACTCCTTGAGCGCGCGCTCGCGCGCCAAAGCATCTTCTTCCTGGGCGCGCAGCTTTTCCTGCAAGGCACGGGCTTCGTTCTCTGCGGTGGCACCGGCCGCGGGCGGCGTCACCTTGGACAATTTCAGCACATCCTTCTGGGCATCCGGCGCGGGCTTGGCGCGGTCGTCAACCTTGGCGGTAATTTGCCCGCTGGCAGCCTGTCCCGGCTTGGCCTGCTCGGCCGGNGCGGGCGCCTGAGCCACGGCATCNGCNAGTTTCTGGCGGTAGGCGCGCCAATCATCTGCCTGCAGCTTGATTTCGCGACGGGCGTCCTTTTGCGTGACGGCGGCGATCTTCTCGGCATCCGGCACTTTCAGCTTCGCCCCCGCCCGCAGGCGGTTCATGTTGCCGTCGAAGGCCTTGGTGTTCTCGCGATACAGCCCCACCAGGGTCTGCTCCAGACTGACGCCTTCGGGACGAACACGGCGGGCAATGCCGTCCAGCGTGTCGCCACGGCGGGCCACCACACTGNCGGGGGTTGGCGCCGCTTCGCGAGCGGCTGGCTTGGTCTCCGCAGCCT
>JGI26437J51864_10000257_pt1 | contig 15204 bp, 13 predicted proteins | sample FrelakmetLWP11LW_FD_51864 | JGI IMG/M metagenome (IMG submission 51864)
GATCGACCAGGCCCTCAAAGCCCTGCAGGAAGTTCTTTCCTGAAAAGATCGGTGATGGGACCCGCCGGATTTCTTGCCGTTTATGATTGATTGGCCTCCCAGCCAAAGTACCGATCCGCTTTACCCCTAAGAAACCTTCACCCTGCGATAAGCCGCATGCGCTATTGACACGCTGTGAAGCCGTGGTTACTATAGCGGAAATGTAGGATTAGCCGTTAGCAATCCCCTCACCTCAACCCGGTCAACAATGAATCCAACTGAAGTGTGTGACAAGTTGGGCAGTGTTACCAACCCAGGGAGACGGGCGTTTCTCAAAACCTCCGTCCTGACAGGAGTGGCGGCAGCTTTGACCGGTGTTCCTCTCCTCTCCTACGTCATCGCTCCGGCCCTCACCAAAGGAACCGGCAAATGGGTCGATTTCGGACCTGCCGATCGTCTCAAGTCCGGTGAGATCGAGATGCTCTCCTACGAATTCATGGTCAAAGACGGGTGGCTCGTTCTTCCCCAGCGCGGTTTTGTTTGGGCAAAAATCAGCGGCCCTGAAAAAATCACTGTTTTTTCGTCCACCTGCACCCATCTTGCCTGCAATGTGATCTGGCGCAAAGAAAAGCAGATCTTCGAATGCCCCTGCCACAGCGGTCACTTTGATATGGACGGCCGGCCCATTGCGGGTCCGCCGAGCAAGCCCCTCGTTGTTTTGGATCATAAAATGGAAGAAGGCAACCTGAAGGTCTTCATGCCTGCCTGAAAAGACTAACATCAAAGAGAGGAGTTCAAAATGAAAAGAAAGAGTTTGATTGTTTCCATCCTGTTCCTGGCTTTTGTCCTTGGGGGAGCACTGCTTACGGTGAACCAGACGATCGGGGCTGAAGTCAAAACCCTCACGGCCGCAAAGGTAGCCAAGGCGCCGGCTGCGCTGGATGACCCGGCATGGAAGAAAGCAAAACCCCTTGATGTCCCCTTTGACGGCAAGGAGAAATTCGCCGGCAAGAAGGCGAGCGTCACCACCCAGGCCGTTTATACGGACGATGAGATCGTTTTTCTCTTCAAGTGGAAAGATGCCGCCAAAAGCGTGACCAAGGCGGCGTGGCAGTTTGACGGTGAGAAATGGACTCATCTCAAGGGCGATGAGGACCGGATTTCCCTGCTCTTCGAAATCAACCGGATAAACAACTTTGCCACAAAGGGTTGTGCCGTGACGTGCCACGGCCCTGCGGGTGCGGCTGCGAAGGACTTTAAGTTCGCCACGGCGACGGCGGCGGAAAAGGGTGACCTGTGGCACTGGAAAGCGGCCCGCTCCGAGCCCTACCGCTATGCCGACGACGGCTGGCTGACAAAGGCTGAGGACAAAACCGGCCGCAAAGACGACACGGGCGGCGGCGGGGACACTAGAAATGAAACGGCGGACAAATCCAAGCCGAAATTAATGCAGGACCCGGCCAAGAAAGCCTCTGTTCCCGGTGTGCTCCTGGCCGAAGAATCTGTCGAGATTACCGATTATTCGAAATTCAAGGCGAACGATGTCATCACCTACCGGCTGCCCAAGAAACCTTCCGGATCCCGCGGCGATATCAAGGCGGAGAGCCGCTATGCGGACGGGGGTTGGACCGTCATGCTTTCCCGAAAGCTCGAAACTGGAAATGACGATGATGTAGCGTTCAACACCAAGAAGAAGTACAGCTTTGCCATGGCGCTTTTTGATGATTCGTCGGATGCAGATTCCTACGACTCGGAAGCCTTATCCCTCGAATTCGGGCGTTAGACTTTCATGCTTAACGTCTCCGCAACTTGCGGAGACGTTTTCAAGTACACCCTTTCCTCCCCCTCGATGGGGGAGGATTAAGGTGGGGGTGTCATATACCCGTTCTTCACCCTCCCCTCAAGGGAGGGGGATTTGAGAGGAAAGTCCATGAAAACCGGAATAGTGACCGGCCTGACGTTGATTCTGGGGGTCGCCCTTTGTGTGATCCTCCTGGGACCCGGGCACCTGGAGTCAGCGGATCAGTTGGTCATTACCGCCAAACATCTTCACAAGATTCCAGCCCTGTTGGATGACCCTGTTTGGCAGCAGGTGCCGCCGGTCGACGTCTCTGTAAGAGGCAGAGGAAGCTTTGCCGAAGAGGAAGTGATGGTGACCATGAAGGCCGCCTACACAGACGACAGCCTGTACTTTCTCTTCAAATGGAAAGACGCGACCAAAAGCGTGACCAAGGGAGCGTGGCAGTTTGATGCCGAGAAATGGACCCACTCAAAAGGCGACGAAGACAGGATCGCTCTTCTCTTTGAAATTACCCGGATCAAAGGTTTTGCCACCAAAGGGTGTACCGTAGTCTGCCACAGTCCCCCGGANGTACCCAGCAAGGAATGGAAATTCGCCACCCGGACCGCTGCNGAGAAAGGGGACTTATGGCATTGGAAAGCGGCCCGCTCCAATCCTTACCATTCCGCTGACGACGGATGGCTCACTGTAGCAGGCAATCCCTCGGGTTCGTACAGGACCACNGGACGAAGGGCTGATGCCGGCGACGGCGGCGACGTGTCGAATGAAACCGAAGACAAGTCCCGGCCCCTCTACATGCAGAACCCCTCCATCACCCCTTCCACGCCGGGCTTTCTGCTCTATGAAGAGGCTGTCAAGATCCCACAGGATGCCCTCTTCAAGACCGGCGACAGGATCACCTATCGAATGCCAAAGAAGCCTTCCGGCTCACGCTCTGACGTCAAGGCCCTGGGCCAATACGCTGAAGACGGATGGACCGTCATGCTTTACCGAAAGTTGGACACGGGACATGAAGATGATGTCTTGTTCGATCCAAGAAAAGAATACAGCTTTGCCATGGCCTTGTTCGACGATTCAGGCGACGATCACTCTAAGGCAACCAAACCCATGACTCTCCGATTTGGTCGGTAGCGGCTCAGTTTAGAGGAGCATGAATGAAGGGCAGCCAGAATCCGCCTGAAAAACTAATGGAATACCTGGGCGTGGACCGATATGCGGCCAAACTTTGCAGCCTGCAGGTCTCCAGAGACGCCTTAACCTGGACACGCTTCTGCGGATCGCTGAGCCTGGTGCTGGTCATCCTGCTCTTCCTGAGCGGCGCTTTCATGATGTTTTACTATTCGCCCTCNCCGGGCGCCGCCTACGACAGCGTGGACTTTGCTCAGTTCTCTCTGCCTTTCGGCGATGTGGTAAGGGGCGTGCACTATTATTCGTGGAACCTTCTGCTCATCGTCCTGGGGCTCCACCTGGCAGGCACTTTTCTCACAGCCGCGCACAAGGCTCCTAGAGAGATGGTCTGGGTCTCGGGAGTGCTCATCTTCCTGGTCGTACCTGCCTTCATTGTCACGGGCGATTTGTTGCCCTGGGACCAGAAGGGCTACTGGACGACCCAGGTGCGCAACAGCATCATCTCATCGGTGCCCGTGTTGGGTGATTTCGCCCTGCGCCTACTGCAGGGAGGACCTCGCACGGGAATCGTGGCGCTTACCCGATTCTACGTTCTTCACTCGCTGTTCCTGCCCGGTCTGCTGATCTTGCTGATCGCTGTCCATTTTCATTTTCTGGCCCATCGAGGGCTGTCCGAACCGCTTGGCGAGAGCAAGGTGGGGAGGAGTACCATGCCCTTCATCCCGGACATGATCAGCCGCTGGCTTATCCTATTCGTCGTCGTTGCTGTTGCCCTGGGTCTCACGGCATGGACCTGGCCTGCCCCATTGGAAAGCCCGGCGGATCCAACGGACTCCGCCTACGTCCCCAAGCCGGAGTGGTGGGTTCTTTTTCTGAATCATCTTGTCAGTATTTTCAGGGGTCCTTTGATGGTCATCGGGACCGTTGTTGTTCCCGGAGGATTAGCCCTTTTGCTCTTGGCCTTGCCCTTCATCGATCGCTCTCCTGAGCGCGATCCATTCCTCCGCAAGAAATCAATGGCTGTCGCGATCGCGATCGTGCTCTTGCTGGCAATGCTTTCCCTCATGGCCTATGTCCAGCACTTCGTGAAACCCCACCAATAAAAAGGGCCTTCCTTTGAGGAAAGCCCCTAGTTGCTGAGCCACCGCCCCAGACGGAACTCTATGCTATAAACTCCGCAGGAACGTATTTCAGCCGAGCCACATCCTTGATTTTCGCTGACACATTGAACCCGACCGAACACTTCACCGAGCACTGAGAGCAATCTTCACAGGCGTGGTTCGGGAGGTTCAGCGAGAGCACTAGGTCCTGGGCAAGAGCAAGGTTTCGATAGGCATAGGTGTACATGTAGGCCCTCATCANGTCNGGAACAGGAAGATGATCCCGGCACTGTTTCAGGCACTGGCCGCACCCCTGGCAGTAGAGGCTTGCGAGAGACGCCTCCTTCTGCAATCCCTTCTTCTCATCTTCCGTGAGGGTTGGGTTCTCCAGAACAGCCAGATCCATTTCCATCTCTTCGAAGGCCGTGAACCCGGGCACAATGGTGTGCACGTTCGGATCCTGCAAAACCCATTTGAGGGCTGCTGAGGCGCTCTGAACCGTAGGAGTCTGCCGGTTCCCTCCCCGGATGGCTTTCATTCCAACAACGCCGATGCCCGCCTGAGCGGCTCTTGCTATTGCGCTCCGAACTTCAGGCATGTGCTTCTGCTGAAAATTGTAGGCTACCAGGACCACGTCGTAGAATTTCGAATCCACGGTGGCATGAAGGACTTCGGGTTCGTTCATGTGGGTGGAGATGCCTGCGAATCGGATCTTCCCTTCCTTCTTGGCCTTTTCCATGGCCTTGAGCACAGGTTCATAGACCACCGACTCCTTATTCGAGACGCCGTGATGGTAAAGGATCTCCACATGATCTACACCCAGACGTTTGAGACTGATATCGAGTTTCTTGAGAAACTCCTCCGTGGTGGCCCCTTCCAGATAAAGGCCCGTTGTTCGGTCTTTCGGGAGGCTCACCTTGGAACCGATCATAAAAGAATCTCTCGGGCGTCCCTTGATCACACTTCCGATGGTCTCCTCGTTTCGTCCGCCCATGTAGCCATGGGCCGTGTCCAGGAGCACCATGCCCGAATCCAGAGCAGCCCTGATCAGGTTGGGATTGTCCGAGTTCATTACCCCCATGTTGATCACCGGCAGTTTCAAACCGGTCTTGCCCAGGGTGCGGTAGACGAACTTTCTCTCTTTTCCCCTTGAATCGACGCTCTTCGTCTCCTGCCCCTTGGCCTCTGATGCCAGCAAGAAGAGCCCGCCGCAGCCGGCCAAAGTCGTTTTCACGAAATCTCTTCTTCCGATCAAATGCGTCTTCATCTTGTTTTCTGCATCTCCTCTTCGAAAAGTCTAAAGTATTTTGCCCGAAGCCCAGGATCGCCAAGGTCCAGGATGCCCCATAGGCGCACCCCTTTCCAGCGAAGCTCGATTTCTCCGTGATACGCGTCCGAAAGGGCATACGGCCCCTCTGCGACGCTCTTGTCCTTCATCCCCACCTGCTCCAGGTATTTCTCCAGCATGCCCCTGCAGTCCGCTTGATCTTTCCCTTCAATGATGAAGAGCCTGAAGTTCTTTCCCGAAAGGTCGTAATCCGCAGTGAAAGCCGAGTGCAAGAAGGGATAGCCAAGGAATTTTCTTGCAATGAACTTTTCCGAATTCTTCACTTTCCCTTCCCCTGGGAACGCCGCCAGCATAGCGGGAAACGCGCCTCTTTCTCCCAGGTTCGCCGCAACCGCTTTTGCAAAGGCGAGGAGAATGGCCTGGTCTTCAGGCCCTGTGTCAAAGCTGGTTATTTTCACATAAGTGTTTCCTGAGAGAAAATTCAGCGAATGCTTTTCCACGTAGCCCTGAACTCCAACATCGATGAAGTTTGCTCCGGGAACCCGTTCCTGACTGTAGACCCCAAAGGCGTGGGTGGGGGTTCTGTGGCGATAAACATCCACGGTGACAGAAGCCTTTTTGTCGTTTTGGTACTCCGCAACCTTCAGTTCCTGAAAATCGTATGCCAGGTAAAGATCTGCGCCCCCATCGATATACTCGTAGAGCGTGTTGGGGTCAAAAGATTGAATCTCACCCACCTGTTTCCAGCCGTTCACGGAAGGAAACTTGAAATCCGCCGCCTGCGCAGTCGGGCTCCACAAAAGACCAACGATCCCCAGGATTAGAGCGATTGCTTTTATCATTTTTTCTTTTCCTCCCTGGAAATCACCTTTTCCGAATCTGACTGCTCGGGATGGATCGACCGCGCCTGTCAACGGCCATTATTATAGTTTTCCCCGCATTGCTTTGGCAATCATAATGAACGGTTACCCTAAAACCCTTGCTTTCAAAAATGCTCCCTGCTAAAATCCCCTATCATCGAAATATTTTGCGGGGCGGCGCCTTTGGACGGAGGATGTCGAGGTGGTGGCCCGGGGCTGGGCATGGAACCTTTTTCAAAAGAGGATCGGCCATGGCTCTCAACTTCTGAGGACCCTGTTTCTCCTTCACTGAAACAGGGTTTTTTGTTCCCCACGCCGGACAGTCATTGACCGATTTTGGCCAAAACGGATCGACTGGATCTCTGCGGAGGTTTGCCATGGACCTTAGCAGCAACATTGAGACCTATTATAGAACCTTCCGGGACATCAGCAAATCCATTCATTCCAGCACGAGAGTGGAAGAGGTTCTGCACCTGGCCGTCAGAAAAACCACGGAGGCCCTCAATGCCAAGGGTTCGATCCTGAGAATCCTCAACTTGAAAACCGGCGAACTGGAGTTGAATGCGGCCTATGGCTTGAGTGACCGGTATTTGTCCAAGGGGCACGTCTCCAGCGCAAAGGTGATCGAGGAGATCTGCCAGGAGAACAAGGCGATCATTATCCAAGATGTTCAGGTAGACCATCGTGTGCAGTATCCGAAGGAGGCCAAGGAAGAGGGGATCAAGATGATGGTCGATCTCCCTCTCTTCATGGGACAAAACGTGGTCGGAATCCTGCGGATTTTTTTTGATGAACAGCGGCAGTTCTCCGAAGAGGAATTGAACTTTGCCGTTGCCATTGCCGAGCAGTGTGCCCTAGCCATTGACAAGGCTCGCCTCATCGAGAAACAACAGATTCAATACGACCACCTTGCGATCCAGGCGGACAAGCTCTCCAGTCTGGGCAGAATGGCTGCGGGCATCGCTCATGAGATCAACAATCCCCTTGCAGGAATTCTGCTCTACAGCTCCAACCTGGTCAAGAAAGTGCCTGAAACAGGACCGCTCAAGAAGGGGCTGGAAGTCATCATCCACGAAACGATCCGGTGCCGGGGAATCATTCAGGATCTTCTGGAGTTCTCAAGGGAGAGGGAACCGGTAAAAGCCCTAGCCGACATCAACGGGGTCATCAACAAAGCCTTGAGCATTCTGGCCAACGAGTTTCGCCTTAACCGCATCTCCTTGGAGAAGCGTCTCTCCGACAATCTTCCGAATGTCCTCATCGACGTCAATCAGATCGAGCAGGTCTTTATCAATTTCTTCATGAACGCCATTGAGGCGATTCAGGGACAGGGACAGGTCTCCGTCCGCAGTTACAAGGATGAAGACAACCAAGGGGTCGTTGTGGAGATCGAAGACAGTGGAATGGGCATCCCTCAAGAGCATTTGGAGAGAATTTTCGAACCCTTCTTTTCCACGAAACCGAAAGGAACCGGCCTTGGGCTGGCCGTAAACTACGGGATCATCCAGAAACACGGCGGTCAGATCAGGGTGAGCAGCCAGCCCGGCCGTGGAACCACCATGACGATCAGGCTGCCTTATGACCAGGTGAAAACCTGAGGGGGGAGGAATATCGAACCGTGGAACCGATCCGCATCCTGGTCATTGATGACGAACCGGTGATCTGCGAGGGATGCCGCGAGTGCCTCGCTGACCGAGGGCATTCGGTCGAAGCCCGAATGACGGGAAGAGAGGGGCTGGAGGCCATCCTCCAAGGAAGCTATGAAGTCATTCTTCTGGACATGAAGCTCCCTGACCTAGACGGCATGGAGATCCTTCGCTCCCTGAAAAAGGAAAAGCCTGGGGAGAGCATTATCGTGATGACCGGGTACTCCACGGTCAAGAACGCTGTGGACGCCATGAAGCTCGGTGCCTTTGATTATCTCGCCAAGCCTTTTTCCGAGGACGAGTTGGTGCTCAGTGTGGAGAGGGCGGCGGAGAAAAGGCGGCTGATCCTCGAAAACCTCGCTCTCAGAAAAGAACTTCTCGACCGTTTCAGTTTCAGCAGCATCGTGGGCGAAGACCCCATGGTCCTTCGCATCTTTGAAGCCATCAAGAAGGTGGGGCCCACGGACAGCACCGTGCTTCTCACGGGCGAAAGCGGGACAGGGAAAGAGCTCTTTGCCAGAGCGATTCATTCCCACAGCAACCGTTCGACCAAGCAGTTCATCCCTGTGGATTGCAGCACTCTGTCGCCCGGACTCCTGGAGAGCGAACTGTTCGGCCATGTGAAGGGAGCCTTCACCGGCGCTGTGCAGGACAAAGTGGGGATCTTTGAGGTGGCCAACGAGGGCACACTTTTTCTTGATGACGTGGCAAACCTCACCATGGAAATGCAAGCCAAACTGCTCCGAGTTCTCGAAACGCGAGAATACAAACCGGTCGGGTCGACCCAGTTCAAAAAAACCAACGTCAGAATCATTGCCGCAACCAACAAAAGCCTCCGGGAAATGGTTGCCGCAGGCTCCTTCAGGGAAGACCTCTTTTACCGGCTCAATGTTTTTCCCCTGACTCTGCCCCCTTTGAGAGACAGAAAAGACGACATTCCCAAACTGGCCTATCACTTCCTCCGCGTCTTTTGCAGAAAAACCGGAAAGAGGATCAACGGATTCACGGCCGACGCCCTGGAAGAGCTTGTAGACCATGATTGGCCCGGGAACGTGAGACAGCTAAAGAACGTGGTGGAGCGTCTGGTCATCATGGCGGATCAGAGTGTGGTGAGTCTCCCGGACATGATGGACCACATGCAGTCCAGAAGACCTCTGACAGCAGAAGGGGCACCGGCCACGCTCAAAGAACTCAAGAAGGTGAAGACAACTCTCTTGAAAGGCACCTTTGCCGGTATCGAGAAAGATTTCCTGGTTAGGGCGCTGAAGGAATCCGGAGGCAACATCACGCTGGCGGCGTCCAAGGTCGGCATGCAAAGATCCAACTTCTCTGCGCTGATGAAAAAGCATCACATCTCACCGACCGAATCTGCAGAGAAAGGCTAGGGCCTGATGCTGACCGTATTGGTTTCTATACGCTGACATCTTTTCCATAAAAACAGCAGCATAACTTTCTTCATCGATTTTCAACCGTATAAGTCCTTATACGGTTGAGCCTTCCCAAAACCAGCCCCACTCTGGCTTTTTGTCGTAACCACACGTAAACACATATTAATTAGCATCGACTCTTTCTTTTCCCATCTCTCTTTCTTGGAACGCAAATTGCTCTAACCTTTGTCTGAAGGCTCTAACAGAATACTGAAAAAGGGCCTGCACGGAGGTTGCTCAAAAACGGTTTTCAGCAACCTGATAAGGATTACGAGGAAAGGAGGGATCAATATGAACAATGCAGAATATGGAGCAGGGGTCGATCCTGCGAAAGGACAGAAGGTCCTGATCATGGAAGATGAGACGAGTGTGGCCGAGGGCTTGCAGATGATTCTGGAAGACGAGGGCTACGAGGTGGACCTTGCCTTCACAGGGCGGAGCGCCATGGACACCCTCAGGAAAAAGGGGGTGGATCTCCTGGTGGCGGACCTTAGGCTACCGGACATGGATGGCATGGAAGTGGTTCGTGAAGTGAAAGCGAAACGGCCGTCAACCAAAGTCATTGTGATCACCGGTTACCCTTCCGTGTCCTCGGCCGTGGATGCCATGAAACTCGGCGTATCTGACTATCTGCCAAAACCTTTTTGGGGTGATGATTTCAAAACAGCGGTGGAGAACGTCTTCAAGGAAGGGAAAGAAGGCACTCTCAAGCAAGAGCCGGACAGAGTCGAAACGAGGAAAGCCCGGTGGGATGTGGAGGGCGAGGACTTTGATTCGGAAGACCCTGGCCACCCTCGCATCCTCATCATGGAAGATGAACCGAGCCTGGCTGAGGGGCTCAAAATGGTTCTCTCGGAACAAGGGTATCGTGTCTCCCTGGCGGATTCAGGAATAAGGGCTCTCGGTTCCTTGACAGGGAAAAACTATGACCTCATGGTGGCGGACCTGAGGTTGCCTGACATGGACGGCATGGAAGTCCTCCGCTTGATCAAGGAGACAAAGCCGGAAACAGAGGTCATCGTCATGACGGGCTACGCCTCGGTGGTCTCGGCCGTGGAATCCATGAAGCTCGGCGCCCTGGACTATCTGCCCAAACCCTTCACCGAAGACGAGTTCAAGGCGGCAGTGGCAAAGGCTGTCAAAGTGAAGAAGGAGGCTGTGCCCGAAGTAAGGGTTGCCCCGGCCGCCACCGAACAGGAACGCCTGATTCAACGCCGCGAGGTCAGTCGGGTCCTGGACAGGACCGCTCAGGACCGGACCTTCTGGAGAGATCTGATGGAGATCGGCTCTGAGGCGCTCAAGGGCTATCACCTCTCCAGTGAAGCCAAGGCGGCCATCGTGTCAGGAGACCTGCGATGGATCAATCAAAATGTGGGTGAACTGACTCAAAAGCAGCTCATGTTCATCTACAAGCGCCTGGAAAGAGAGGCGTGGTAGCCTGGAGGGCGGCATGAACACCATCCGACCAAACCAGGACACGCAAGGCTCGGTGTTGGTGGTTGGAGGCGGAATTGCCGGGATGCAGGCGGCGCTGGACATGGCCAATTCCGGATTCTTTGTTCACCTCGTGGAGAGGTCCCCGGCCATCGGCGGCACCATGGCCCAGCTGGACAAGACCTTTCCCACCAACGACTGCGCCATGTGAATCCTGGCTCCCAAGCTGGTCGAGGTCGGCCGGCACCTGAACATCGAGCTCCTGACCCTGTCCGAGGTCACAGCCGTGCAAGGGGAGGACGGCGCCTTCAGCGTGGAAGTCCTCACCCATCCCCGGTCCGTGGATATGGGTCGTTGCATCGCCTGCGGGGCCTGTGCGGAAAAATGCCCGAAGAAAATTCCCGATGAGTTCAACGAGGGACTGAACAACCGGAAAGCCGCTTATGTCAAATATGCTCAGGCAGTTCCCCTCAAGTATGTCATTGACCGGGACCACTGTATCTATTTTCAGAAAGGAAAATGCCGGGCCTGCGAGAGATTATGCCCTAGCCATGCGGTTGACTTTGAGCAAAAGGAACAAAGGAGAATCATCCGCACGGGCTCTATACTCCTTGCCCCGGGGTTTACGGTCTTTGACCCTGCAAAGCATCCTGCCTACCGCTACGGGAAAAACCCCAATGTGGTGACGAGCCTGGAATTCGAGCGGATTCTGAGCGCCACAGGCCCTTATCAGGGGCACCTGCACCGGCCTTCGGATGAAAGGGTTCCGGAGAAGGTGGCATGGATTCAGTGTGTCGGGTCAAGGGATCTTCACCGTTGCGACAACGGGTACTGTTCCTCTGTGTGCTGCATGGCGGCCGTCAAGCAGGCGATCGTCGCAAAAGAACACGCAGGCGGCAATCTGGACTGCGCTATTTTCTACATGGACCTGCGCACTCACGGAAAGGATTTTGAAAAATATCTTGAAGATGCCAGGGGAAAGCACGGGATCCGCTTTATCCAGTGCCGAGTGCCCGCTGTCGACGCTGCCCAGGGAAAAGGGGATCTCCTCATTCCTTACGTCAACCCCCAGGGGGAGCAGGTGGAAGAGACCTTTCACNTGGTCGTCCTGTCCGTAGGTTTGGAAGTAGCCTCCGGAGCGGTGAGTCTTGCACAGAATCTCGGCATTGATTTGACAGAAGGACGGTTCTGCAAAACGTCCTCTTTTGATCCTGTGGCCACCTCCAGGAAGGGCATTTATGCGTGCGGCGCCTTTCAGGGGCCGAAAGACATTCCCCAGTCCGTGATTGAGGCGAGCGCATCCGCCTGTGCAGCCACGGGACGACTCACTCAGGCTCGTCACACCCAAACCCGGAAGACCTTCAGGCCCCTGGAAAAAGAGATCACACGGGAAGATCCGAAGATCGGGGTCTTTATTTGCCACTGCGGGAAGAACATCGGAGGGATCGTCAATGTCCCTGAGGTGGCGGCCTACGCAAAGACCTTGCCCAATGTGACCTTTGTCACGGAAAACCTCTTCACCTGTTCCCAGGACACGCAGGACAAAATGCGGGCCCTCATTCTCGAGCAGGGCCTCAACCGGATTGTGGTCGCAGCCTGCACGCCGAGAACCCATGAAGGCCTTTTCCAGGAGACCATGGTGAGTGCCGGTTTGAACAAGTACCTCCTGGAGATGGCCAACATAAGGAACCAGGATTCGTGGGTTCACGCCTCTGACCCACAAGGCGCCACGGAAAAGGCAAAAGACCTGGTCCGGATGGCTGTGGCCAAGGTTTCCCTGATGGGGCCTCTCATGGAAACCGAGATCCCCATGTGCCCGAAGGCCTTGGTGGTGGGGGGCGGGATCTCGGGGATGACGGCTGCGAAAAACCTGGCCCTCCACGGCTACACCGTGTCCCTTGTCGAGAGTTCTTCTCTCCTAGGGGGACAGGCCCGTCGCCTCTTCAAGACATGGCAGGGAGAAGACATCCAGCAGAACCTCAGGGAACTCATTGAGACCGTGGAATCCGACCCGAACATCCGGATCCACCTGGAGACGGAAGTGAGCAAGGTCGAAGGCTTTGTGGGCAAGTTCAAATCGACTCTACGGTCAGGACAAAGAGAAGAGACCCTGGATCACGGGATCGCGGTGATAGCCACAGGGGCCCAAGAACACAAGCCTGAGGAATATCATTACGGTCACGACCCCAGGGTGCTCACCCATCTTGATCTGGACGAAAAGCTCCTGCGCCATGATCCGTCGTTCAGGGACATCCGCTCTACGGTATTCATCCAGTGTGTCGGTTCCCGCGAACCGGAAAGACCCTATTGCTCGAAAGTCTGCTGCACCCACTCCATCGGGAGTGCCCTTCATTTGAAGGAGCTCCGTCCGGACATGAACATCACCATCCTCTACAGGGACATCCGGACCTATGGGGAGAGAGAATACCTTTACCGAAACGCCCGTCTCGCAGGGGTTGTCTTTATCCAGTATGCTGCGGACTGTAAACCGGAGATCACGCCGAAGGAAGAAGGGCTTGAGATCGAGGTCATGGACCAGAACCTGGGGCAGACGGTGCGCATGAGAGCGGACCTCCTGGTTCTCGCCTCTGCCGTGGTCCCTCACAGGAATGAACACCTGGCGCAGCTGTTCAAACTCCCTGTGAACGAAGAGGGGTTTTTTGTGGAAGCTCACGCAAAGCTGGGGCCATCGGAGTTTGCCACACCCGGGCTTTTTCTCTGCGGCATGGCTCACTATCCCAAACCCATTGACGAAAGCGTCGCCCATGCCCTCGCCGCCACGTCAAGAGCGCTCACCTTCCTGAGCAGGGAAAGCATCCAAGTCGGAGGCATTGTTTCACGCATCCTGGCTGAGCGATGTTCCGCGTGCATGGGATGCGTCCATGTCTGCCCTTATGAAGCGATCACCCTGAACAGGGAGAAGCATGCCGCTGAAATCAACGAGGCCTTGTGCAAAGGGTGTGGGGCGTGTGCCGCCACGTGTCCCTCAGAGGCCGTGGTGCTGAGCGGCTTTGATCACAGACAGCTCTATGCACAGATCGCCAGCGCTTTGCGCAGGTGATACCGTTACAGATAGGGGGATCATCCGTGGACAAGGCTCCTTTTGAACCCAGAATCCTCGGCTTTCTCTGCAACTGGTGTGCTTACGGTGCGGCGGACCTGGCAGGGGTGAGCCGGCTTCAGTACCCCCACAACCTCCGGGCCATCAGGGTCATGTGTTCGGCCACTGTTTCGCCTCACCATGTGCTGAAGGCTTTTCAGAGCGGGGCAGACGGGGTCCTGGTGGGAGGGTGACACGTCGGGGATTGCCATTACCTGTACGGTAATTACATGACCGTCAAGAGAATCACCCTGCTTCAGGAGTTGGTGAGGTTCGTGGGGCTGGAGGATCGTTTGAGCCTCGTTTGGATCTCTTCTGCTGAGGCTCAGAAGTATGTCCGCGCCATTACCGAATTTACGGAAAAGATAAGGCGCATGGGACCTTCCCCTTTGAACCTGGACCATGGCCTTTTCCAGGAACAAAGCCTTGCCTTCTCCNGCTTGGGGCATTNAACGATGGATCACGAGATCATCAAACAGGTTCGGGAGTGGCTTGAACAGGGCGTGGTGGATCTTTTCCTTGCCTACCGGATCACGGATGGACACCCTTTGCCCCATGTCTTCACCAGGGATTCGATCGGGGAGATGAAGGAACTGGTCGTTGGATCAGCCCTTTACCCGCTTGAGAAAATAGCGTGGCAACTGGTGCGCCTGCATCCTGAAGCCACCGTCGGCCTTCCGGTGCAGGAAGGGGACCAGCGGGCTTTGAAAGTTCTCCAAGCATGGAATCAGATTGAAGAGAGGAGAATCAAAGTCCTCCCGGTTGCGGCCGCCCCCTCTCTTCAGGAGAAAGTGACCGGAAAGGTCAAAAAGGCCCTGGGCATCGCGTTCCATGCCGACCTCCGGGACCTGGACCGCCTTGAACCCTGGGAGCGTTTTTCCAGGTGGATGTATGAGTTTCAGAAGTGCATCAAGTGCTACGGGTGCCGGAATATTTGTCCTGTCTGCTTCTGCACCGAATGCAGCCTGGAGAACGCGGACCTCGTGGGAACGGGAAGACTCCCTCCCGAGGTCCCCCTGTTTCATCTGGTCCGGGCCGTCCACATGGCAGGCCGATGCACGGATTGCGGACTGTGCGAAGAGGCTTGTCCCGCTGAGATTCCACTCAGAGTCCTGTACAGGAAGGNCAACGAAATCGTTAAAGAGGTCTTTGGCTATGAGACGGGAGCAGGCTCGAATTTGTCTCCCCTGAATCTCCTCGGCAAAGAGGTGACTTTGGAACCCAAACCTATATGAAAGGGAACAGGTTAGCTTTTTGAAATAAACACAGGGAAAGGCCATGGGGGTCTCTCTAAAAACAGAACAACGAAGAAGCCACACCACAGTGGCCAGCTTTAGGCCATGGGTGAGGCGGGCGGAGGGCTATCGGGGAACTCGCCATTTTAGACGCTGCTGGCAGGTGCCGGTGAAACCTCGCCGCCCGCCTTCGCTGCCCCTTATCT
>JGI26437J51864_10000261_pt1 | contig 15021 bp, 10 predicted proteins | sample FrelakmetLWP11LW_FD_51864 | JGI IMG/M metagenome (IMG submission 51864)
GCCAACACCGAAAAATACGATTAACGAGGCGATACTTAATCTGGACCCCTTCATGATGGTAGATATAATTCCAAATAAAAGCGGACCAAGGATGGAAGCAAATTTTTCAAAAACGCTGAAGAATCCGTAAAATTCAGCGGATTTGCTTTTCGGCATCATCCTACCGATCATAGAGCGGGAGAGTGCCTGGCTGCCACCCTGGACGGTGGCGACGGCTGCTCCCAATGCCCAGAATTGCCATTCATGGTACATGAAGTACCCGACAATGGCGATCACAGAATAGACTGACAGGCTGATATAAAGTGATTTTTTTATTCCCAGTTTTTTGGATAACCATCCAAAAAGGTATGCAAAGGGCGCTGCCAGAAATTGCACCATCAGGAGAGTTCCGATTAGGGTGGTGTTGCTGAACCCCAACTCTTTACCGTAAATGGTTGCCATTGTTATGATGGTACCAATTCCATTCGCATAGATCCAAAANGCCAGGAGCCCAAGTGAAAGATCACGGTACTTCTTCAACTCAGAAAAGGTTTTAAAGAGTCGTTTGAAACTCACCTTTATTGGATTCATTCCTTCTTCTCCAGCATCTATACGTCGGACAGGCTCTTTTATGCGAAAGAACAAGGGAAGTGAAAAGACAAACCACCAAATGGCGACTGTTAAGAAGGAAAGGCGTGTCATCAGGCCTGTTCCCAAGGAAGGGATCCAACTGGGAACGAACATGATCATTACCAGGTTAACTGCCAGCAGGATGCCGCCGCCGATGTAGCCCATCATGTATCCTTTGGACGATACCTGGTCTATTTCGTCAGCTCTGGCAACATGGGGGAGGAGTGCATCATAATATACAAGGCTGCCGGCAAAACCGATATTGGCAAAGATAAAGATGACCGATGCAATGAACCAGTCACCAGGTTTGTTTGGGATAAACAATAGAGCAGTCGCGATAACTCCCAGGACCATAAAAAATGCCAGGAATTTCTTCTTGGAGCCGCGGAAATCTGCAATGGCGCCGAGGATAGGGCTGATCACAGCAGCAATCAACGCTGCAATGGCTGTTGTAAATCCCCAACGAGAGGTCATCATGGCAGGAGTATCAGAAGCCGCACCTAATGATGCGTAATAGACTGGTAACACAGCCGCCATCATGGTTGTCGCAAAAGTAGAATTCGCCCAATCGTACATCGTCCAGGCTCGGATTGCTCGCCGATGTTGGAATTCTTCAGGTGTTATCGCAGTGCGTTTTTTGCCCATTGAGTATGCCTTTCATTAATTAGAATATAAGTATTATACAATCCAGCGCAATAAACGGATAAAATTGAGGGATATTTTTATTTTTTGGGACTCAATGTGATATAATTGTTATAGAAAATCTATTCTAATTTAGGTAAAAATGACACAGAATTATATCCGGGTTGTCGGGGCACGAGCACATAATCTAAAGAATATTACAGTCGAAATTCCACGGGACAAGTTGGTGGTGATCACCGGACTTTCTGGATCAGGAAAATCCTCACTGGCTTTCGATACTATTTTTGCAGAGGGCCAGCGGCGATATGTTGAATCCTTATCGGCATATGCACGGCAATTCCTGGGGCAATTGGAAAAACCGGATGTAGATTACATCGACGGGTTATCGCCGGCTGTTTCTATTGACCAGAAAGGGACTTCCCATAATCCGCGTTCCACTGTTGGAACCGTTACAGAGATCTATGACTTCCTGCGATTGTTGTTCGCCCGCATTGGAATTCCTCACTGCCCGGTTTGCGGAAAGGTAGTGGTTAAACAATCCGCACAGGAAATAGTGGACAAGGTTCTTGAACTTCCACTCGATACCAAGTTATTGATCCTGGCTCCCATTGTAAGGGCCCGTAAAGGCACTTATCAGGCTGTGTTTGAAGAAATCCGAAAAGCGGGTTTCACCCGAGTGCGAGTTGATGGGGCCGTATTTTCACTGGATGACGAAGTTGCGTTAGACCGGTATAAGATCCACACGATTGAAGCGGTGGTTGATCGTCTGGTTATATCCAAATCGGATGACTCTGAAGACTTCAAGACTCTTCTTTCTCGAGTGACAGATTCAATTGAGACAGCTCTGAAAGTTGGCGAAGGATATCTCACGATTCAAAATCTTTCAGTCACACCTCCGGTAGACCTGTTCTTTTCCGAACATCTGGCTTGTCCGGAGCATGGTATTAGTTTGCCAGAAATCGAACCACGCACTTTTTCGTTCAATACTCCCCATGGTGCATGCCCGGATTGCCAGGGGTTGGGCAGCCGGCTCGAGATCGATCCCGACTTGCTCATCCCGGATACTGACCGTGCATTAAGTGAAGGGGCAATCGCTGCCCTGGAATGGAATGGTCCACGGGACCAGGGTGGCTATTACTGGCATATGGTGGAATCTGTTGCACGGACTTATAAGATTGATTTAAATGCACCAGTAAAAACCATTTCGCAGGAAAATTTAAATCGCATCCTTTATGGCACCGGGAGTGAATCCATTAGTGTCACGCTTGAGGGTCGTAACGAACGAAAAACCAGTTTCCAGGCAAACTTTGAAGGGGTCATTCCCAATCTTGAACGTCGCTACCGTGAAACCCAATCGGAATACGTTCGATCAAAAATTTCGGAATACATGAGTGACCGGCCATGCCCAACCTGTAAAGGAGAACGCTTACGCCCCGAAGCCCTTGCTGTAACAGTATTAGATCAAAATATAAATGAAGTTACCAGGTGGCCGATCAACCGGACGCTGGAGTTTACTCAAAAACTGGACGAACCAGGTTTATTAACTCCCAAGGAAACCACCATAGCTGAAAGAATCATTAAAGAGATCAAAGCGCGCCTTGGATTTTTAGTGGATGTGGGGCTGGATTACCTGACCTTGAGCCGTCCGGCAGGATCGCTTTCCGGCGGAGAGGCGCAGCGCATCCGGCTTGCCACCCAAATTGGCTCGAGGCTGATGGGTGTATTGTATGTACTGGACGAACCATCTATTGGGCTGCACCCTAGGGACAACACCCGCCTGTTGGATACGTTAAAGCACTTGCGCGACCTCGGCAATTCTGTTCTGGTTGTGGAACATGACGAAGAGACCATCCGTTCTGCAGATTGGATACTGGATCTCGGTCCGGGAGCGGGGGAACATGGTGGTAAAGTAGTTGCCGAAGGAACCGTTGAAACCATCCTTGCGCATCCGCACAGTCTTACTGGTGCTTACCTATCAGGACGGAAAAAAGTACCGATGCCCAAAAAACTCCATCCGCGTAATGGAAAAACGCTGAAAATCATTGGCGCGCGGGCAAACAACCTGCAGAATATTAATGTTGAAATCCCACTTGGTCAATTTGTTTGTATTACAGGAGTTTCCGGTTCAGGCAAATCGACCCTTATGGTTGACATTCTTTACAATGTGCTGGCTCACGAATTGAACCGAGCGCGAACGCAACCAGGGGAATTTGACAAAATCGAAGGGATTGAATACCTGGATAAGGTAATCAATATCGACCAATCCCCAATCGGGCGTACGCCCCGGTCAAACCCTGGAACCTACACCGGCATGTTTGATGAGATCCGCAATTTATACGCCAGCCTATCAGATAGCAAAATGCGGGGATATAAAGCCGGCCGTTTTTCATTCAATGTTCATGGCGGTCGTTGTGAAGCCTGCCAGGGGCAGGGCCAGCTGCGCATTGAGATGCAGTTCCTACCGGATATTTATGTTCCATGCGATGTGTGCCATGGGGCACGCTTCAATCGGGAGACGCTGCAGGTAAAATTCAAGGGATTATCCGTAGCCGATGTATTGGATACTACGGTTGAAAAAGGATTAGAGCTATTTTCCAACATTCCTTCCATCGCCAATAAATTGAAAACATTGAATGAGGTTGGGCTGGGATATATCAAGATCGGTCAACCTGGCACAACTCTCTCCGGGGGTGAAGCGCAGCGTGTGAAACTGGCGAAAGAATTGTCCAAGCGCGCGACAGGGCGCACCTTATATGTATTGGATGAGCCCAGCGTGGGCTTACACGCTGCCGATGTTCACATGCTGATTGAAGTATTACAGAAACTGGTGGACGCCGGGAACTCGGTGCTTATTATTGAACATAATCTCGACATTATCAAGGTGGCGGATACCGTGATTGATTTAGGGCCAGACGGCGGTGACAGGGGTGGCAAGTTGATTGGCATCGGTACACCGCGTGAAATATGCGAAATTCCTGAATCCTATACCGGTCAATTCCTCAAGGAATACCTTAAATTACATCATCAATAATAAAATAACCGCTCAGCTGAGCGGTTATTTTTTACTTAATCCGTAACTCCTAATTTTTCGCAATAGATTTTTATTGCCTCATAGAAGAATTGCGGCAAATTTGGGTCAATCCTTTCATAAAAAGCACGAAAGTGCGGGTCTTCAACATACGTATGAGCGAGTCCTAGCAGAATCTCAGGCGTGCAGTCATAAAAGAAATTTATATAGTCCTGCCATTCTTTNACGATCACCTGAACCTTTGTTGAGGANGGAGATTCTTTCATCGAGTCCCTTAACGATAAGGTGATGCGTTCACCATTTTTANAGAATTGCTCACGTTCTTTTGTTGAAAGTGACTTCCAACGCCGGTTNGATTCGCTGANAATTTCAGGTCCCCATTGTTCAGAAGCTTCTTTTTCATATTTAGCTTGTTGCTCGTCAGAAAATCCAGTGAAATAATCATTATTACTCATTGTGTTTTTTCCTTTCATTTGATCCAGGGTTCGATCGATGGTATTGATGAGTTGTTGGGTTTGAACCAGTTTTGATATCAAAGCATCGCGATGCTTCAACAAGGCATCCTGATAATCAAATCCAGGTTGATCAAGGATGCCTTTNATATTTTCAAGTTCAAANCCCATTTCTTTAAAAAAGAGAATTTGCTGCAGTCGTAAGAGAGCCGATGTATCGTAATAGCGGTAATTGTTCTCTTTTTGGCGCGGAGGAGTTAGCAACCCGATTTGGTCATAATAATGAAGTGTGCGCACACTAACTTTAGCCAATCGAGCTAATTGACGGATGCTGAGCTGTTGTTGGTTAACCATGCAGTCAGTATAAACGATGACGTAACGTCAATGTCAAGGGGCAATTTGGGGAACTTAATAGAGAAATCTACTGAAGGGAAAAGTACCAACCTTGTATTTCTGGCGAAATTGAAAGTTGTTGGAATGCGAGCGAGAGGTTTTGTTCTTCCTCATAGATCATGATAGTCATTTCACTCATCTGATGGATCCGCTTAACAGGGGAGATTTTTTTATGCAAATGAAAGGGGTATCCATAATCGGGAGGCAATATCCTTATGTGTTCCATTGATGTCATTTCAAAAAGAGTGGCGCTAAGAACAACCTGGAATAGAAAAATTTTATGCGGGGAATCCGAGCAATATTCACCAATGAACCCTGTATCCTCAACCAGGGAATGAAGATTTGACTTTGTTTTTTCCAAAATCCCAAGGTTTGGATCGATACAAAAGCAATGAGTATTGAAATAAGGGAGAATGTTTTGCTCATCGACAAATGATTCAAAAACCCAAGTCATTTGGGGGGTATTACATTGTTGATAGACTGACTTCCAAAAACCATCAATCTCCTGCTCGACTGGTTGACCCACATTGCGAATGTGAACCGGGCGAAAAGCAGCATTGGTTTTTTCATCAAGTATAAAAAGGGAGGGTTCCCTTAACACAAGGCAACAAGGATCAATCCAGGCGAGAGAGCGTGTCTGCTGCCTTGCCAATTCCTCTGCTTGAACCCATGCAGTCACTTTGGTAGAGAAATAATAAGGTGGATTGAATGATTGGTCTTCAATACTAAATTGCTGAGTATTTCCGAGGTTTTCCAGAACTGTTGATTTCTTGATCGTGGGGGCAAGAAAAATCCAGAACGGAGAATTTCGATGAGTGCCACCAAATTGACGCAGACTTTTAATTAATAGTTGAATTCCGCGAAAGTCATCTTCATCTGATAAAAATGTTGAGAAAATAATTGGTAGTTTTTCCATATTAAAATTCCAGCCTGATTTCGCAGGCTGGAAAAAGGGTTATTTTGTTTGTAAATTTCCGCGGCCAACGCCCATATAGGTAAATCCGAGGTCTTTCATTGTCTCTGCGTCCCACGCATTACGACCATCCAGGATGACAGGTTGTTTCATCAGTTCTTTTATCTTGGAAAAATCGAGTTGCTTAAACTCGTTCCATTCAGTGGCTAAAACTAAAGCATCGGCTTTCTCTGCCACCTGGTAAGGATTCTCACATAAGGTGACGTTTTTCAATGTCTTTGCTGCATTTTCCATTGCCTGCGGGTCGTAAGCTCGAATATGCGCGCCTTCATTTTGAAGCAGGTGAATGATCTCAATTGCTGCAGCGTCCCGGATATCATCAGTGTTGGGTTTGAATGAAATCCCAAGGATTCCGATGGTTTTGTCGTTTAACGAATGCAACGCTTTGCGAAGTTTCATAATGGCGCGGCGGCGTTGATTTCGATTAATCTCCATCACCGCCTGTAGCATCTGAGGCTGGGTTCCATGAAGAACCGCCATATGTTCCAGCGCTTTCACATCCTTGGGGAAACACGACCCGCCCCACCCCAAGCCTGCATCCAAAAAAGCATGACCGATGCGTTTGTCATATCCCATTCCAAGCGCCACTTCTTTAACGTCAGCACCTAATTCCTCGCACATATTGCCAATTTCATTGATGAAGGAAATACGGGTTGCGAGAAAAGCATTACTGGCATACTTGATCATTTCAGCGGTACGCAGGTCAGTGACCATGATTGTGCAGCGCAGGGATTGATAAAGAGCAGCTACCTTGTTGGCAGCTGTGCGATCTTCAGAACCAAGCACAACGCGATCCGGGTTCATAAAGTCATTGATGGCGGACCCTTCGCGTAAAAATTCAGGATTAGAAACGACTGAAAATTCCAGCGGTTTACCTGCACGGCGTTTGTTGATCACTTCTGCGACCCAATCACCGGTGCCAACCGGCACAGTAGACTTGTTAATCACCAGGATAGAATGCTCAACAAGGTCGGCAATTCGTTCTGCGGCTTGCTTGACATATTGCAGATCGGCTTCACCGTCGTTACCAGAGGGCGTGCCAACTGCAATGAAAGCATATTCGGNACCCTTTAAGCCATCTTCATAACTCATGGTAAAGGATAACCGGCCAGCCTGGACATTTTGCTTGACCAGTTGTTCAAGCCCCGGCTCGTAAATGGGCATGATTCCGTTCTTGAGGTTGTTAACCCGGTTCGGATCAACATCCAGGCAAATGACATTATTGCCAAGGTCGGCAAAGCATGTGCCGGTCACTAACCCCACATATCCAGTTCCAATTACGCAAATTTTACTCATTTATTACTCCCTGAATTGGATGATTTCGCGTCTAATTTTACCATGCTGGATTTCTACCAGTTTTGCAAAGCTTTTTTTGCTGACCTTGTATAATGATAATAAGCAGTTACCTGGAAGGAGGAATTATGACCGCGAAAATAATCGATGGAAAAGCTACGGCTGATCGGATTCGTATGGAGGTCATGGAAGTTGTACAAAAAAGAACGGCAGCCGGTAAAAGTAAACCAGGATTAGCCACTGTCCTGATAGGTGATAATCCGGCATCTCTAACTTATGTTCGATCAAAACAAAAGGCGTGCGCGGAAGTTGGCATCGAATCATTCGGTTTTGATTTGCTGGTTAATACTCCCCAGGCTGAGGTTGAAACTCTGATAAGGAAACTTAATGCTGACCCTGCGGTAAATGGAATTCTAGTCCAGCTTCCACTTCCCTCAAGTCTCGATGAGCAAAAAGTATTGGCAGAAGTCTCGGTTGAGAAGGATGTGGATGGATTTCATCCAATCAATATTGGGAGGTTGGCACAAAAAGGGCGGGATCCATTATTCATCCCTTGCACGCCGGCTGGCTGCATGTATTTGCTGGAACAAGAGCTTGGCTCCCTGGAAGGTGCAAACGCTGTTGTCCTGGGAAGATCAAATATCGTAGGAATGCCGGTTGCATTACTTCTGGTACGGGCGAATGCTACGGTTACCATCTGCCACTCACGGTCAAAGGACTTGCCGGGTATTGTTAGGTCAGCAGATATTCTGGTAGCTGCTGTTGGCAGGGCTGAAATGGTACGTGGGGATTGGATCAAACCCGGAGCAGTGATCATTGATGTCGGCATTAACCGCAAGGATGATATTACCAGGCCAAAAGGCTATCGCCTTGTAGGTGATGTTGCGTTTGACGAAGCCATGCAAATAGCCGGTGCTATTACACCTGTACCAGGCGGCGTTGGACCGATGACCATTGCCATGTTATTGAAGAATACATTGAGGGCAGCTGAACTTACTCATTAAATAGTTTGTCAGACAATTGACATTTTTCAATAAATTCGATACACTAGGAGCGTAGGTTTGTCTGACAAATCTACGCTCCATTTATTTCACAAATCAGGAGTGCCATGACTACCCTGCTTGTCAAGCACGCTGAACTGTTAGCAACTATGGATGACCACCGTCAGGAAATCCCTGATGGCGGTCTTTTTGTTAAGGACGGTTTTATTGCCCAGGTTGGTCCAACTCCGGAATTGCCTTCAACAGCAGATGAAATGGTTGATGCCTCCGGGCATATTATTCTTCCCGGGTTGGTCAATACCCATCATCATTTTTACCAAACGTTAACCAGAGCAATTCCTGCTGCGCAAAACGCAAATCTATTTAATTGGTTAAAAACGCTTTATCCCATTTGGGCACGGATGAATCCAGAAGATATCCGGATTTCAACGCAAACTGCACTGGCAGAACTGGCTCTGTCCGGTTGTACCACTGCTTCTGACCATCTTTATCTTTTCCCCAATGGTTCCTCATTGGACGATGAAATTGAAGCTTCCAGGGAAATTGGGATACGGCTGCATGCATCCCGTGGATCGATGAGCCTTGGTGAAAGTAAAGGCGGTTTGCCCCCGGATAGTGTTGTCGATAGCGAAGACAAAATTTTGGCAGACAGCGAACGCTTGATCAATCGCTATCACCAGCCTGAAGCAGGGGCAATGATACAAATTGTCCTGGCGCCATGTTCACCTTTCAGCGTCACCGGTGAATTGATGAAGGAAAGCGCGACGTTGGCGCGAAAATATGGAGTTCATCTTCATACACACCTGGCAGAAACCCAGGATGAAGAAGAATTTTGCTTGCAGAAATTTGGCTACCGCCCTGTGGCTTACATGCAGTCAGTAAACTGGGTAGGTAACGATGTTTGGTACGCCCATTCTGTGCATGTTTCACAAGAAGAAATTGTTGTCTATGCCCGGGAAGGTTGTGGCGTTGCTCATTGTCCATCCTCCAATATGCGGCTTGCATCAGGAATTGCACCGCTCCAACGGTATATCAAAGCTGGCGTGAATGTTGGTTTGGGTGTGGATGGTTCTGCAAGCAATGANGGGTCTCACATGCTTGCGGAAGTTCGGCAGGCAATGCTGCTTGCGCGNTTAAAAGCTGGTCTGGACGGCGCTTCGTTATCTTCCACCGGCGGGGAAATTCTCACTGCGAGACAGGCATTNGAACTTGGAACTCGCGGAGGAGCAGCCGTTCTGGGACGGAAGGATATTGGCTCACTCGAAGTGGGTAAGTGCGCAGATTTCATTGGCTTCAACTTGAATCGATTGGAATTTTCAGGCGCACTCCATGACCCCCTGGCAGCGCTTGTTTTTTGCCAACCAGNGGGTGTGGATTTCAACTACGTGCATGGTAAAGTGGTCGTTAAGGATCGCCAACTCCTGGGGTTGGATCTAGAGAGGCATGTTCGCAGGCATAACCAGGCAGCCCTGCGCTTGATGCAAGTGTAACGAAAAGGGAAGAGAGAAATTTATGGGAATGGACTCTTTTTGGTTGCAAAACTCACGCGAGCTCGTGGATTGCGCAATGGGGCGTATTCCTGCTTACCTGGTAATTAAAAACGGCCGATGGGTTTGTGTTCAGACCGGAGAAATTATCCCAAATATTGATATTGCCATACGCGGTGGAAGAATTGCGTATGTGGGAGAAAATGCGGATTTTGCCATAGGCGGACAAACGAAAGTTGTTGATGCTGCGGGCAAATTCCTCGTTCCGGGGTTGCTTGATGCCCANATGCACGTCGAATCTGGTATGGTTACTGTTACGGAATTTGTGCGGGCGGTGGTACCACACGGAACGACCGGCATGTTCATTGATCCGCATGAAATTGCCAATGTATTTGGTTTACGGGGCGTCAGGTTGATGGTTGACGATGCGTCAGTACAGCCAATTCACGTATTTGTGCAGATGCCATCCTGTGTCCCCTCCGCACCCGGTTTGGAGACCCCCGGAGCTGTATTGGGTCCTGCCGAAGTTGCAGAATCGATGACCTGGCCGGGAATTATCGGACTGGGTGAAATGATGAATTTCCCCGGGGTGGTTAGCGGGGACGACAAAGTTCACGCCGAGATGACCGCCACGCGCAATGCGCACAAAGTAATCGGCGGACACTACGCTTCACCAGACCTGGGAAGACCGTTTGCAGGTTACGTTGCCGGAGGTGCCCAGGATGATCATGAGGGGACCAGACTGGAAGATGCTGTTGCCAGGGCGCGCCAGGGGATGAAAGTAATGCTGCGCTATGGTTCAGCATGGCAGGATGTCGCCACACAAGTTAAAGCCATCACCGAACTTGGCCTGTCGTCACGCGGTTTTGTTCTCTGCACGGATGACTCGCAAGCTGAAACTATTTACCGTGAAGGACACATGGATAGGGTAATCAGCCATGCGATGAGCGAGGGATTGGACCCGATGACTGCCATTCAGATGGCGACTATCAATACCGCTGAATATTTTGGAGTTTCACGCGAAATCGGCTTGATTGCCCCAGGTAGGCACGCAGACATAGTACTTGTGGATGATTTGGAATCGTTCAAGATCCATTCCGTTTTTTCACACGGTAAGGAAATCTCGAGGGAAGGGAAGTGGTTGGTTGAACTCCCGCATATTTCCTATCCCGAATGGGCAAGACAATCTGTCCATTTGAGGAAACCGTTGGAAGTCGAAGATTTTGACATTCCGGTAGGAAAAGATAAAAAAGTAATTGCCAATGTGATTGGTGTCATTGAAAACCAAGCCCCTACCAAACATTTGCGAATTTCGATGACTCCTGTAAACGGTCTCGTTGAGCAAGACATCCCTCACGACATAGTAAAAATTGCCCTTGTGGAAAGACACCATGCCACTGGTAGAGTAAAAACTGGTCTTGTAAAAGGTTTTGGTTTCAATATTCCTTGTGCAGTTGCCACGACTGTTGCCCACGATTGCCACCAGATGATTGTCGTAGGCACAACAAATGAAGATATGGTTTTTGCTGCCAACCAACTCGCAGCCATCGGTGGTGGTCAGATTGTAGTGAGCCAGGGAAAAGTGTTGGGAAAAATCGAATTACCTGTAGCAGGGTTAATGTCTAATGAACCAGCTGAATATGTAGCAGAGCAAGCGCGCAGCGTACTATCTGGATTCAAACAATGTGGATGCATGATCAATAATCCCAACATGCAATTGAGCTTGCTGGCTCTTGTTGTTATTCCAGAAATCCGTATTACCGACCTTGGGTTGGTTGATGTGACCAGGTTTGATTTCATCCCAGTAACTGAACCTGATTTAAGTAAATGATCGGGTAATTATGAGCGAAAACTTGAATTTACAGAAAAAGGTACCAAGACATCCTTTTCAAATGCTGCAAAATGAGTTGGCAAAAATGATTGCCAAAACTCCCGATGGCGGACGACTGCCCCCCGAGCCGGAACTTGCGCGCATGTTAGGCGTTTCCCGGGCAACATTGCGGGAGGGCATGCGCTCATTTGAAGGGCAAGGATTAATTCGCCGACGCCAGGGTGTTGGAACCTTCGTTGTACCTCAGGCTAAGGTTATTGAGAGCGGTCTTGAAGTGTTGGAAAGCATTGAGCGAAAAGCCAATCGCATCGGATTAACCGTCTCAATGGGCGAATTGGAAGTTAAAGAAGTTATTGCCACAATGGATGAGGCGGAAAAGTTACAGATTGAAGAAGGTTCGAGATTGATTAGCGTTTCCCGTGTAATCTATGCAGATGACCGCCCAGTTGCTTATTTGATGGATATACTTCCTCCCGGAATTCTCACTGAAGAAGACTTGATGATAGGTTTTACCGGTTCAGTCCTCGACTTTTTACTAACGAAAAATAATATGAAACTGGATCGATCGTTCACTGACATTCAAGCCGTGGCTGCCACTTCAGCAATTGCTAAAAACCTTGAAATCCAACGCGGCGATGTACTATTGTTCTTTGCGGCAAGGTTGTATAGCGATAGTGGTCAGATTGTGGACTTTTCCAACAGTTACTTTTTGCCCGGTTATTTTCGTTTTCATGTTGTCAGGCGTGTTGCGATTTACGAGCATTAATTGGCGTTCAGCCAAAGAGGAGGAACACTGAAATATTCTATGAGTTGGTCCAGTCAATAAATCTTAATGAGACCTGAGGAGGTTTAAATGCGTAGTTTTGCTGGACGAGATATATTATCGCTCAAGGAATTTGAAAGAGAAGAGTTTTTCCATGTTTTTGAAGTCGCTGATGAAATGGCACCCATAGCCAAGAGCCGAAGGAATACCGATCTGCTCGCTGAAAAAACATTGGTTACGGCGTTTTATCAGCCAAGCACCCGCACCCGTCTTGCACATGAAGCGGCCATGCACCGCCTGGGTGGGCACGTCACAGGTTTTTCAGACGCAAAAATGACCCGAGCAGGAGATTTCTACCAGGAATCGATTAAGGATACCGTGAAGATGCTGGAATACTACGGTGATGTGATCGTTATGCGTCATTTTCAACAGGGTGCTCCCCACGAAGCAGCTAAATGGGCTTCGATACCAATCATTAATGGCGGTGACGGTTGGGGTGAACATCCCACCCAGATCCTAACCGATCTCTACACTGTATTAACTGAAAAGGGAACTATTGACGGTTTACATTGGCTGGCTGTTGGTGATATGCGCATGCGTACTATGCACTCATTAGGGTATGCTCTCTCACAATTCGATTGCCCACTTACCATGGTTTCACCTCCGGAAATGTCCCCAACGGACGAATTTAAGGCAGAGTTGTCCCAGTTAGGGGTTAAGTTTGACGAGGTTGAACATGTGGAACAGGCAATTGCCAAAGCAGATGTTATCCTTGTAGAGCCCGTTGTGCAGCCTGATTACACCAAATCACGCCAGGAAGCGGCTGATCATGGGATGACCCCGGCAAATTACAAGATCACGCGGGAATTGTTAATGAAAAAAGCAAAATCGGATGCCATCCTTTTGCATTCACTACCACGTATGGATGAAATCCCCACTGATGTGGATATCACACATTGGTCACGTTATTGGCAGGAAGCTTTCAATGGCGTCGTCATGCGCATGGCGCTGCTCGCTCTTGTGCTTGGAAAAATGGAGTAAAAAAAGGAGAAAAAATGCAAACTTTTTTACATGGTCGTGATTTAATTGGCGATCTCGACTTCTCAAAAGAGGAAGTCGAAACTGTCCTCGATGTTGCTTTCGATCTAAAGCGGAAACGCGCACTAAATGAACTTACCCCGTATCTGCGGGATAAGGTACTGGCGATGCTTTTCTTCTTNAGCAGCACACGCACGCGTGGATCATTTGAAGCGGGTATGGCTCACCTTGGTGGTCATGCNGCATTCATTGAATCCCGCACAACCCAGATTTCACATGGGGATACACCCAAGGAAATTGGGGAGATTTTTGGCCGGTATTTTGACGGTATTTCCATCCGCCACGTTGATTGGCAAATCGGCAATAAATACATGAATGAAGTTGCTAAAGCCTCGCGTGTGCCGGTACTTAACATGCAATGCGATGTTTACCATCCATTCCAATGCCTGGCTGATTTGATGACCATCATGGAGAAAAAAGGTCGTGACCTGCGCAAAAAGAAAATGGTCATCTCCTGGGCTTATGCCGCTTCATACCAGAAACCCATATCCGTTCCACAATCCCTGGCGATTCAAATGCCCCGGTTTGGCATGGATATCGTCCTTGCACACCCACCCGAGTTCAAATTGATGCCTGAGATCATGGATGCTGCATACGAACAGGCTCGCAAGTTTGGGGTCGGCTTTGACGTTGTCGAAGATATGAATGAAGGATTCAAAGATGCAGATGTAGTCTATGCAAAATCCTGGGGAGCCCTTGTACACACCTCTGATCCTGAAGAAGGTGCCAAGATCATCAAGAAGTACGAAAGCTGGATAACCGATGAGAAGCGCATGAAATTAGCAAAACCAGATGCAATTTATATGCATCCGCTTCCCGCTGACCGTAATATTGAAGTTACTGATGGTGTAATGGATGGACCTCAATCCGTTGTTTATGATGAAGCCGAAAACCGCATGCACGTCCAGGAAGCGGTCATGGCTTTAACGATGTAAATTTCAAAAATAGAAAAGGAAGAATAGCAAAATGGCAAAGAAATTAGCAGTTGTAGCAGTTGGTGGTAATTCCCTGATCCTTGATCCCAAAAAGGTGACTGTCGAAGATCAGTACATCGCCGCCGCAGAAACCTCAAAACACATTGCGGATATGATCGAAGCTGGATGGGATGTGGCTATCGGACATGGCAACGGTCCACAGGTTGGGTTCATTCTACGACGTTCTGAGATCGCTGCAAAATATGAAGGTATGCATGAGGTTCCATTGGATGTCTGCGGGGCAGATAGCCAGGGCGCCATTGGTTATTCTCTTCAGCAAACACTGCAGAATGAACTGATCCGCCGTGGAATAAAAAAACCTGTAGCTACAATCGTCACTCAGGTTAAGGTTGATAAGAATGACAAGGCATTCCAGAATCCAACCAAACCGATTGGTGGTTTCATGGAAGAAGCAGAAGCAAAACATCGGCAGGCTGATCTTGGTTGGAACGTTGTTGAGGATGCAGGACGAGGTTG
>JGI26437J51864_10000271_pt1 | contig 14612 bp, 17 predicted proteins | sample FrelakmetLWP11LW_FD_51864 | JGI IMG/M metagenome (IMG submission 51864)
CGTCGCCCAGCTCCGCGCTGCGGCGCGCCGCCGCCTCGACCGCGCGGCCGATGGCCGGCTTGACCGCGGCTTCGTCCATCACCGCCAGCCCGCGCTCGGTGGTTCCGCCCTTTGAGGTCACCCGCTGGCGCAGCAGCGCCGGTTCCTCACCCGACTCCAGCGCCAGCTTGGCCGCGCCGAAGAAGGTCTGCAGCGCCAGCTGGCGGGCCGTGGCCGCATTCAGACCCAGTGCCGCAGCGGCCGCTTCCAGCGATTCGATGAAATAGAAGACGTAAGCCGGGCCGCTACCCGACACCGCGGTAACGGCGTCCAGCTGCGGTTCGTCATCCACCCACACCACGCCACCAACCGCCCGCAGCACGGCCTCGGCCTGCGAGCGCGCGTCCTGGTTCACCGCAGGCGACGCATACAGGCCGGCAATCCCGGCCTGGACCAGCGCCGGAGTATTCGGCATGGCACGCACGATGCGGTTGTGCCCCCCCAGCCAGCGTGACAGATCGGCCACCCGCACGCCGGCGGCGATCGACAACACCAGCTGTCCGGAGAGACGGCTGGCCAGTGCGGCCGCCACCTCGGGCAGGGTCTGCGGTTTCACCGCCAGCACAACCAGCGCATGCAGCCGCGCCTGCGACAGATCGCTATGGGTCACCACGCCAAAGCGCGCGGCGAGCTGTGCGCGCGAATCGGCACTGATTTCCACCACCTCGATGTCGGTTGGCTGGGTTCCGCTGGCGATCAGGCCACCGATGATCGCGGCAGCCATGTTGCCGCCGCCGATGAATGTCAGTTTATGCATAGCTTCTTTCTCCAAACAGGGCCGTACCCACCCGCACCATCGTCGCCCCTTCNGCGATGGCCGCCTCGAGGTCGCCCGACATGCCCATCGACAGGGTATCCAGTTCATGGCCCTGCGCCTTCAGGGCCTCGTACAGCTTGCGCACCGCCGCAAATGCCTCGCGTTGTTTCACGGGATCGACGCTCGGGGCCGGAATCGCCATCAGTCCGCGCAGCCGCAGGCGCGGCAGGCGCGCAACCGCTGCGGCCAGCACCGGCAAGTCCTCAGCCGCAACGCCGCCCTTGCTCGTNTCGCCGCTGATNTTCACCTCCAGACAGATATTCAGCGGCGACAGCGACTGCGGGCGTTGCNTGGACAGCCGCTCGGCGATCTTCAGGCGGTCGACGCTGTGCACCCAGTCGAAGTGCTCGGCAATGGCACGGGTCTTGTTGCTCTGGACCGGCCCGATGAAATGCCAGATCAGCGGCAAGTCCTCAAGNCGTCNCATCTTGTCGAGNGCTTCCTGNACGTAATTCTCGCCAAAATCGGCCTGCCCCGCAGCATGCGCCTCGCGCACGGCGGAAGCATCGAAGGTCTTGCTCGCCGCCACCAGACNGATCGTCACGGGATCGCGACCAACCTCGCGTGCGGCTGCGGCGATGCGCGAGCGGACATGCTCCAGGCGCTGCGGCAAACCAGGGGCGGATTTCGACATAACAGGCTCAAGTTCCGGGGTTTTGGGGTCGTTATTCGATTGGCTTATTATCTGTCAAACATACCGATTACACCGAACGAGGCACGCGTGGACATTTCCGAACTGCTGGCTTTTGCCGTCAAGAACAAGGCTTCCGACCTGCACCTGTCGGCAAGCCTGCCGCCGATGATCCGGGTCAACGGCGACATCCGCCGCATCAACCTGCCGCCGATGGACCACAAGGACGTGCACCGCATGGTGTACGACATCATGAACGACAGCCAGCGCAAGGTGTACGAGGAAACGCTGGAGATCGACTTCTCGTTCGAAATCCCGTCGCTGGCGCGTTTCCGCGTCAACGCCTTCAACCAGCAATATGGCGCCGGCGCGGTATTCCGGACNATTCCTTCCAAGGTGCTGTCGCTGGAAGAACTCAATGCACCGGCCATTTTCAAGGAAATTTCCGACCAGCCGCGCGGCATCGTTCTCGTCACCGGGCCGACGGGCTCGGGCAAGTCGACCACGCTGGCGGCGATGATGGACTACGTCAACGAGAACCAGTACGCCCACATCCTGACCGTCGAAGACCCGATCGAATTCGTGCACCAGAGCAAGAAATGCCTGATCAACCAACGCGAGGTCGGGCCGCACACGCTGTCGTTCGCCAATGCCTTGAGGTCAGCGCTGCGCGAAGACCCGGACGTCATCCTGGTCGGCGAATTGCGTGACCTCGAGACCATTCGCCTGGCCCTGACCGCCGCCGAAACCGGCCACCTGGTGTTCGGCACCCTGCACACCTCCTCCGCCGCCAAGACCATCGACCGCATCGTCGACGTCTTCCCGGCCGCGGAAAAGGAGATGGTGCGATCGATGCTGTCCGAATCGCTGCGTGCCGTCATCTCGCAGACCCTGCTGAAGACCAAGGACGGCGCGGGTCGCGTCGCCGCGCACGAGATCATGATCGGCACCCCGGCGATCCGCAACCTGATCCGCGAAAACAAGGTGGCGCAGATGTACTCCTCGATCCAGACCGGCGGCAACCTGGGGATGCAGACGCTCGACCAGTGCCTGCAGGACCTAGTCAAGCGCAACCTCGTGGCTTCCAGCGTGGCACGCAACGCGGCGCAAAACAAGGACGCCTTCCTATGACGCCGGGAACCAAATGACATGAATGCAGAGAAAACCATCCACGACCTGCTCCGCCTGATGCTGGCGAAGAATGCCTCCGACCTTTTCATCACTGCCGGCTTTCCGCCCGCGATCAAGGTTGACGGCAAGATCACCCCGGTATCGAGCCAGTCGCTGACCCCCGCGCACACCAGCGAGCTGGCACGCTCGATCATGAATGACCGGCAATGGAAGGACTTCGAAGCCAGCAACGAATCCAACTTCGCCATCAGCCCGCCCGAGATCGGCCGCTTCCGCGTCAACGTCTTCGTCCAGCAAGGACGCGTCGGCGTCGTGATGCGGACGATCAACACCAAGATTCCCCGCATGGAGGACCTCAACCTGCCGCCNATCCTGCGCGACGTCGCGATGATCAAGCGCGGNCTGGTGATTTTCGTCGGCGGCACCGGCACCGGNAAATCGACCTCGCTGGCGGCGCTGGTGGGNTATCGCAACGAGAACGCNGCCGACCACATCATCACGGTCGAGGACCCGATCGAATACGTGCACGAGCACAAGAAATCCATCGTCACCCAGCGCGAGGTCGGGATCGACACCGAAAACTGGTTCTCGGCGCTGAAGAACACCCTGCGTCAGGCACCCGACGTCATCCTGATCGGCGAAATCCGCGACCGCGACACCATGGAATACGCCATCGCCTTCGCCGAAACCGGCCACCTGTGCCTGTCGACGCTGCACGCCAACAGCGCCAACCAGGCGCTCGACCGCATCATCAACTTCTTCCCGGAAGAAAAGCGCGACCAGCTGCTGATGGACCTGTCGCTCAACCTCAAGGCCTTCATCTCGCAGCGACTGGTCCCGCGAAAGGGCACCAACGGCCGCGTCGCCGCAGTCGAAATCCTGCTAAATTCGCCGCTGATCGCCGACCTGATCTTCAAGGGCCACGTCCACGAGATCAAGGAAATCATGTCGAAGTCGCGCGAACTGGGAATGCAGACCTTCGACCAGGCGCTATTCGATCTGTACGAAGCGGGAATGATCTCCTACGAGGATGCGCTACGGAACGCCGACAGCCTCAACGACCTGCGCCTGAAGATCAAACTGCACGGACAGGAGTCCAAGGGCCGCGACATGATGGCAGGGCTGGATCACCTCGACATCGTCTGACCCCCTTTATTCAGGGTTGATCACCGCCTTGACCTCCAGGCCCTGATTGCCCGGCAGCAACTTGATCGCTTCGGCCGCGGCTTTGAGGGCCGCTTCCTCGCCGCCGTATTTCACCGCCAGATGGTCATCGTCCGGCATCGGCGCGCCGATCGACATCGGAATGATCGACGCCCTGCCGCTGCCCGAGGAGCCGAAATCGGCCACCAGGTAATAGCTGCGGTAGACCTCGGCACCGTCGTCGAGGGTGCCGGTGAGACGGATGGATGCGGTAATCATGATCGGGCGCTCGTCGGTGGAATGTCAGACAGACGCTCAAGCCAAACCCGGGTTCCGTTCACAGCACGGAATCGCCTGATTTTTTCTCTCGCATCGACCCGGCAATCAGCTTGTATTGCAGGAAGCGGGTTTCGATCGGCCCGTTGAACAGCGGGATGCGGCGGCTGGCTTTCAGCCCGATCAACTTGGGCAGCAGCGGATCGCCGGAAATGATCCACGCCTCCCAGCCGCTGAAATTCTGCTTCAGCCAGTCGCCCAGGAGCGGATACCACTCGGCCAGGTCGTCGGCTTCACCGAGACGCTCGCCGTAGGGCGGATTGGTAACGATCGTGCCGACCGGCGTCGGTGCCTTCAGGTCGAGCAGATCGGACACCTTCAACTCGATCGCCTCGGCGTAGCCCGCCGCGGCGAGGTTGTTCTTCGCCTTGTCGAGCACCCAGCGGTCCTGGTCGGCACCGAAGATCGGCAGGCGCTTCAGCGGCTTTTCCTGCGCACTCGCCTCGGACCTGATGCGCTGCCACAGCGCCGGATCAAAGTTGCGCAAATGTTCGAATGCGAAATGACGGCTGCGTCCCGGCGCGCGGTTCAAGGCCAGGTCGGCCGCTTCGAGCAGGATGGTGCCGGCCCCACACATCGGATCGAGCAGCGGCGTTGCAGGGTCCCAGCCGGACAACAGCAGCAGGCCGGCAGCCAGATTTTCCTTGATCGACGCCGCACTGGCTTCGCGCTTGAAGCCGCGCTTGAACAGGGGTTCGCCACTGGTGTCGAGATAGAAAGTCACCGCGTCGGCGGTGAAGAACGCATAGACCGGCACGTCGGGCGCTTCGGTGTCGACGCTCGGGCGTTCGCGCGTTTCCTCGCGGAAGCGGTCGCAGATCGCGTCCTTGATCTTGAGGGTGATGAAGTTGAGGCTTTTCAGCGGGGAGTTCTGTGCGCCGACTTTCACCGCAATGGTTTTCCTGACGTCGAACCAGTCCGGCCACGGCAGATCGAGCGCGGCGCGGTAGATGTGCTCTTCCTTGCGATACCGCGAATAGCCGACCTTGCGCAGGATGCGGGTGGCGATGCGCGAATGCAGATTGGCGCGCATTTCGGCTTCACTGTCGGCAGTAAACAACACGCCCGCTGGCAGGCTGCGCACCACTTCGGCGCCACAGGCNTTCAGCTCGGCGACCAGCAGGTCTTCCANTCCGCGCGGGCAGGTGGCGAAATGGCTGGCTGGCGGCAAGGCCTCGCGTTCGGGGCGGACAGGATGCGGAGCCTTGTTGCGGCGGGTTTCAGGTTTCAAACGTGGCTTTCCAAATACTTTTCTTTACCGCAAAGGTCGCGAAGGTTCGCAGAGGGAAGCCTTGGCAGGTTCGAAGTTTGCCCTCGGCATTCCTTCACGTCCTTCGCGGTTGACTGCTTTTTGATCAAAACGGCTTCAGCACCACCAGCAGCACCACGACCAGCAGCACGATCACCGGGATTTCGTTGAACCAGCGGAACCATACGTGCGATTTGTCGTTCTGTCTGGCTTCGAACTGGCGCAGCAGCTTCTTGCAGACGTGGTGGTAGCCGACCAGCCCGGCCACCAAGACCACCTTGAGCCACAGCCAAGCATCGGTCGGAAGCCAGTAGGCCAGCCATAGCCAGATGCCGGTGATCAACGTCAGCCACATGATGGGTGAAACGAAGCGATACAATTTTCCCGCCATCAAAAGCAGGCGGTCGTAGGCGACGTCATTCTTCTCCATCGCCAGGTTGACGAAGATGCGCGGCAGGTAGAACAGTCCGGCGAACCAGCTGACCACCATCACGATATGAAAAGCCTTGAGCCACAGCATGGATAGAAAAGCCCTCCTGAAGAAATGGACGCCGAGTCCNCTGACCCTGATTTTACTGGGTTTGATTGCGTATCTGTGGTTTCGCCCGCCGGCCAGGGTGAGCGACGAAGTCATCGCCCCGGTGCCGTGGTCGGTGGTGTTGCCGGATGGTCGGCCGGTATCCAGCGAATCGCTGAAAGGGAAGGTACTGCTGGTGAACTTCTGGGCGACCTGGTGTCCTTACTGCCGCAAGGAAAAGCCGGTGATCGACGACTTCTGGCAGGACTACCGCGGCAGGGGATTCGAGGTCGTCTCGATCAGCGTCGACGATCCGCCGGAAAAAATTGCCGCCTGGATGCAGGACAAGGGCTACGCTTTCATGGCCGCACCNANCAATACCAGCGTGCGTGGGGCGTTCGGCGAGGTCAGCAGCGTGCCGACCTCGTTCATCGTCGANGCCGACGGCACCATCCGCCACCGCATCGGCGGCCAGGTGCATTACCCGCGACTGAAGAATCTGGTCGAACCGCTTCTGGCCGAACCAACTGGTGCGCGATGATGCCGCTTGGCGTGGTTCAGACCCCCGCCGCCTGCTGGTCGGCGTGGTAACTCGAGCGCACCATCGGTCCGCAGGCGGCGTGTTTGAAGCCCATCGCCAGCGCCTGCTGTTCGAACCAGGCGAAGCGCTCGGGGGTGACGAAGCGCAGCACCGGCAAATGATGCGCCGACGGCTGCAGGTACTGGCCAAGGGTCAGCATGTCGACGTCGTGCGCGCGCAGGTCGCGCATCACCTGCAGGATCTCGTCGTCCTCCTCGCCGAGGCCCAGCATCAGGCCCGACTTGGTCGGGATGTCGGNATGGCGAGCCTTGAAATCCTGCAGGAGTNTCAGCGAATGCGCGTAGTCNGCGCCGGGGCGCGCCGCCTTGTACAGACGCGGCACGGTTTCCAGATTGTGGTTCATCACGTCGGGCGGCGCGCTGTCGAGCATGTCCAGCGCCTTGTCGAGGCGGCCACGAAAATCCGGGGTGAGGATCTCGATGCGGGTGNCAGGTGAGGCTTGGCGCACCGCGGCGATGCACTGCGCAAAATGCCCGGCGCCGCCGTCACGCAGGTCGTCGCGATCGACGCTGGTGATCACCACGTACTTCAGTGCCATCAGCGCGATGGTCTCGGCCAGGTGGCGCGGCTCGTCGGCGTCCGGCGGCAGCGGCGTGCCGTGGCCGACGTCGCAGAACGGGCAGCGCCGCGTGCACAGGTCACCGAGGATCATGAAGGTGGCGGTGCCATGGCCGAAGCATTCGCCCAGATTCGGGCACGAGGCCTCCTCACACACGGTATGCAGCTTCGCTTCGCGCAGGATGCCTTTCAGTCGCCCGACATTCGGCACGTTGGGCGATTTGGCGCGGATCCACGACGGCAACCTCATTCTGGGCTGCGGCACGATCTTGATCGGGATGCGCGCTGTTTTCGCCGCGCCTTTGTGCTGGATGGGGTCTGCCATAATCTGCTCTGAACTACCTTGAAACCGGATTTTAGCCTATGCGTCTTCTCAGCCTGACCCTGCTAGCGGCATGGCCACTTGCCGTCCTCGCCACCGATCAGAGCGTCGACGCTGAAACTGGGCTGGTCACCTGGCAGACCGAAACCCTGGGTATCCAGGTGCGACTGACCCAGATCACGCCCGACCAGGNGCGCGGCTTCTATCAGGCCCGCGGTTTTTCGCCTGAAGCCGCGGAACGTTATGCTGCCGAGTGCGTCTTCATGACGGTGGTGCGCAACATCGGCAACAGTCCGATCGAACATCGCCTGGCCGACTGGCGCTATCTGTCGGCCGGCCAGCCGCCGCGTGCGATCCGCAGCAAGACTGAATGGGAACGCCTGTGGGAACAACTGGGCGTGGCCGAACCGGCCCGCATCGCCTTTGCCTGGGCGCAGTTCCCCACCGAACAGCAATTCGCTCCGGGCGACTGGAACCAGGGCATGACGACCTACAGCGTGCCGCGCGGCAGCCATTTCGACCTGCACTTTATCTGGCGGGCGGACGGCAAAACCCATTCAGGAAAACTCGAACAGGTGAGATGTGCCAATGAAAATCCGTGATCAGATTGTGGCAACCTTGCTGGCGGCCTGCTGCCTGCTCGGTTTTGCCTTATTCGCGCACGCCGCCGATCTTCCTCCCTTGTCGCACAGCCTGACCCCGCTGGCGCCCAAGCCCGCCCCGGACCTGAAACTCAAGGATCTGGAAGGCCGCCTGCATGATCTGGCCGAACTCAGGGGCAAGGTGGTGCTGATCAATTTCTGGGCCACCTGGTGTCCGCCGTGCCGCCGCGAAATGCCGTCCATGGAGCGCCTGAAGCAGACGCTCGCGGGCGAGCCTTTCGTCGCGCTGGCGGTCGACGTTGGCGAGGATGCCGACACCATCGGCGCCTTCACCAGCCAGCTGGATACCGAACCGACCTTCCCCATCCTGCTCGACACCCGTGGCCGCAGCATGCAGGCATGGAAGGTGGCCGGCCTGCCGACGACTTTCCTGGTCGACAAAGAGGGACAGATCGTCGCCAGCGCAATCGGCGGGCGCGAGTTCGATCACTCGGAGATCATCAAGGTGATTCGGGAATTGATGGGGAAATAGGGGCGAGGGGCTTGGGGCCAGATTCTGCAGCCCGCGGTCGCTCGTTCCCTTGCTCCTAGATCCTGGCCCCTGAATCCTAAACCTTGACCCAGACCTGGCCGGCTTCGACCTTCACCGGATAACTCCGTATCGGCTGGTCCGCCGGCTCGCAGGTGGGCTCACCGGTGGCAAGATCGAAGTAGCTGCCGTGCAGCGAACACTTGATCCGGCCGTCCTTGATGCAGCCGAGATACAGCGAATAATCCTCGTGGCTGCACATCTCGTCGACGACGTAGTGGGTGCCGCTGGCATTGCACAGCAGCAGACGGCGGCCGTCGACGACGACGCGCTTCATCTCGGCGGGCTTGAGCTCGTCGACCGCGGCGATGGCTACAAATTCGCTCATCACCTGACCCTCGCCACCGCCTTGCCGGAATCCAGGACCGCGCGGATCTGTGCGGCGGCGTCAGAAACACTCGCTGCCTTGCCGACGTGGTGCAGGATGATCGAGCCCGCCAGCACCAAAGAATCGTAGGTCGCGCCTTTGTCACCCTTCAGCGCCAAAATGCCGGCTTCGGCGGCGGCGTGCGCCGTGGCCTTGACGTCGATGGCCGCAACGATCTCGTCTTCACCGCCTTCGGTCGCGACTGCGCCAGGCAGCGGCACGGCACGCACCGGCTGCTCGATCCCCAGTGCAATCGGGTCGATCGTCGTCTCGATTTCCGCGCCCTTGTCGTGGTAGTGGAAATACTTGCCGGTCTGACGCAGCGACGGAACCACCCCGCCCTCGACGCCGCGCACGATGCAGGCCGTGTCGAAACCCGCCTCGCGTGCGAGATCGGCGTAGACCGGCGGATAGGGCTTGTGCACGTAGCCGGTGACGAAGTGGGTCTTCTTCCTGCCGGCAATCGGCTTGGACAGCACCTCCACCGTGGTCAGCACCTGGCGCTTGATGATCTGCGAGCGCAGCGGAATCAGGCTGTGCATGCCCGGGTTGGAGTGCGCCTGATCGACATAGGTCCAGCCGATTGCCGGATCAGCCAGCCGCGCCGCTGCCTCGGCCGGCGACAGATCCACCGGCACCCCAGCTGCTTCCAGCACATGACGGGCGGTGACGCCGTACTTGGGGCCGACCTTGTCGAGGCCGTGGCTCACCACATGCACGCCGAATTCGGCCAGCAGCGGGCCGAGGAAGGGTGCGGCCGGCAGACAGCGGGTGTAGCCGTCGTAGGGATCGCCGATGTCGACGACTTCGTCGACGTCGGCCGTGACGCGTCGAGTGGTTTCCAGGACGGCGTCGAGCACGCCGCGGTTTTCATCCATGGTCTCGCGCTTCATCCGCAGCGCGATGAAGTAAATGCCGACCTGCACCGGATCGATGACATTGTCGATGATGGCCTTGGTGCCGAGATGCGCCTCGGTGCGGCTGATGTCCTTCGACAAATCAGGGCCGGTGGCGATGCGCTGGATGATGGAGCGCATCAACAGCCTGGGATCAGATGGCAGCGTGTCGGTATTCATGGGGGTCAGGCTCCGGAAAATTGGCGCTAGGATACTAATACCCTAGTATTTCAGTCAAGTATAAATTGCGGCCTGCAAGGTTCGCAGCAGGGCATTCTGCACAGCTTCCATCGGCAAGGCGATCCCGAGGTCGCGACACTGGGTCACCCGCATCCCCGCATAGCCGCAGGGGTTGATCGCGGAAAACGGCGTCAGGTCCATGTCGATATTGAGCGCCAGCCCATGATAGGTGCAGCCGTGTCTGACGCGCAGGCCGAGTGCGGCAATCTTCGCTCCCTCGACATACACTCCCGGCGCGCCGGGCAAACGCGCCGCTGCCACGCCGTGCTGGGCGAGCAGATCGATCACTGCCTGTTCCATGCGCGTCACCAGTTCGCGGATGCCGTAGCCGCGACGGCGCAGATCGACCAGCACATAGGCGACCAGTTGTCCGGGCCCGTGATAGGTGATCTGCCCACCACGGTCGATGGGCACCACAGGAATTGAGGTGGCGGCAATCAGGTGTTCGCGCTTGCCCGCCTGACCCAGCGTGTAGACCGGCGGATGCTCCAGCAGCCANAGCTCGTCGGGCGTGGCTTCGTCGCGAGCCGCGGTGAACGCCTGCATCGCGCGCCAGGTCGGCTCNTANTCGACCCGCCCGAGCCGCCGGGNGATCGCCCCCTGGCCCCTGAATCCTGAATCCNGATCCNGGCTGTTCACAACACCATCTTCACCCAGGGATGGGCCGTGACCTCGCGGTACAAGGCGTCGAGCTGGGCTTTGGACGTGGCGCGCACGGTGCAGGTGACGCTGAGGTAATTGCCGCTGCTGGACACCCGCATCTCGACTGTTTCCGGCTGAAAATCGGGGGCATGGCGCAGCACGATGTCGACCATGGTCTGGGCGAAATCGTCGCGCCGNTCGCCCATGATCTTGATCGGAAAATCGGTGGGGAACTGCAGCAGGGTGTCTTCTTCGCCGCTCATGCGCGCATCACCTGCTGCTTGAACGCCTGATACAGCGCGTCCATGTGCCGCGCCAGCGGGCCGGGTACCCCTGCCCCCACCGGCCGGCCGTCGAGCCGGACGATCGCCATGATTTCCTTGGTGGAGGAGGTCATCCACAACTCATCGGCGGCGCGCACCTCGGTCTCGCTGACCTCGCGCACCTCGTGCGGGATGCCATGCGCCGCGGCGAGCTCCAGCACCACGTCGTAGGTGATGCCGGTGAGCATGAGGTGCGAGGGCGGCGGCGTCAGCAGCACGCCCTCCTTCACCACGAAAATATTGCTCGCCGCGCCCTCGCTCAGGTAGCCGTCGCGCAGCAGCACGGTTTCGGCGCAGCCGGCATCGACCGCCTGCTGCCGCGCCAGGACATTGGCCAGCAGCGACACGGCCTTGATGTTGCAGCGCAGCCAGCGCACATCGGGCGCGGTGATGGCGCACACTCCGGCGGCCTTCTGTTCCGGCGTCGAGGTCACCAGCGGCTGCGACATCATGAACACCGTCGGCACCGCGGCCGGGGGGAAGGCATGGTCCCGCGGCGCCACGCCCCGCGTNACCTGGANGTAGACCGACTGGTCGGNAAAGTCATGCAGGGCNATCAGTTGCAGGATGTTCTCGCGCCAGGTCTGCACGGNATGCGGATTGACGAGGCGGATGGCGTCGAGGCTCGCCTGCAGGCGACGCAGGTGCTCGTCCAGACGAAAGGGTTGCCGGCCGTACACCGGAACCAGTTCATAGACGCCGTCACCGAAGATGAACCCGCGGTCGAGGACCGGAATTCTCGCCTGTTCGAGCGGCATGAATTCGCCGTTGAGATAGACGTTCATCTGGCAAAGAACAGCCGGATGGAATCCCANCCGCGCCCGAATATTCCGGCAATCTTGACCTCGTGCAGCGCGACCAGCGGATATTCGCCGATCGACTTGTTGTCCAGTGTCAGCCGCAGCGTGCCGAGGCGCTGCCCGCGGCGGATGGGTGCGACCACCGGCTGCTGGGTGACGACCTCGCCCTTGACCCGCGCGACCGTGCCCTTGGGAGCCAGCAGATGGAAATCCTGCAAGAAACCAAGGCTCACCGTCGAGCGCGCGCCACGGTAGAGCCGGACATGCTTGACCGGCTGCTGGGCGCGATACAGCAGGGCGCTGTCGAACTGCTCGAAGCCGTAGTTCAGCAGATTCAGGGCATCCTGGGCACGCAGGGTGTCGGTTTTGGCACCCAGCACCACGGCGATACGCCCCTGGCTGCCGCGCTCGGCGGACGCCGCAAGGCAGTATCCGGCCTGCGCCGAGCGCCCGGCCTTGAGGCCTTTCACCGTATCGTCGCGCCACAGCAAACGGTTGCGGCTGTAGAAGGTGATGCCCTTGAAGGCGAATTCCTTTTGCGTGAAGTAGGCCGTTCGCTCGGGAAAATCGCGCTGCAGCGCACGCGCCAGCAGGGCCAGGTCGCGCGCGGTCGACTCGTGTCCCGGCTCGGTCAGACCGGTCGAGTTCATGAAGCGGGTTTTCGTCATGCCCAGCCGCCTGGCTTCGCGATTCATGCGCTCGACAAAGGCCGCCTCGTTGCCGGCTGCTGCCGTGACCAGCGTCAGCGTGGCATCCGAGGCGGACTGCACCAGCATGGCCTGGATCAGCGTATCGACGCTCAACTGCTCGCCGGANTGCAGGAAAACCGTGGCGCCCTCGGCCTGCACGGCGACCTCCGGCACGGTCAGCGTCTCGCCNANGCTCAGCTTGTTCTTCCTGATGTCGCCGAACAGCACATACGCGGTCATCATCTTGGTGAGGGAGGCCGGCGCCAGCGGCACATCGGCCTGATGGGAGGCCAGTTCACGGCCGCTGGCCTGATCAGCCAATACCCAGGAGCGGGCGGATATTCCCGTCGGGGCGGCATGCAGAGAAGTGCCCAGCATCAGCCCCAGCAGCCCTGACATCAGCCACTTCATCACGTTCGTTCTATTCATCAATCCTGCAATCCAGATAATCAGTCACGCCTAACCAGGACCGGAGGCTGCGACAACTGTTCCCGCAGACGCAACAAATCCCGCTCGGCGGCGACTTCGCTGCCATACGGCCCAACCTGCACGCGATGCAGTTCATTGCTCGTCACGACCTGAACCCGGTGGTCTTCCAGGCCCAGCCGGCTACGTACCTGCTCGCGCATCTGCCGGGCATTGTCGGCCTGGCTGAACGCACCGACCTGGACATACAAGCCGAGCGGCAATCCGGCGCCCGACACATCGAACACGCCCGGGTCGATGCTTTCCACCCGCACCCGGCCGCTGCCTTGGGAGGTGAGGCCCAGCTTGTACGCAGCGGTATAGGACACGTCGATGACGCGCCCCTTGTGAAACGGACCGCGATCGTTGATGCGGACGACCACCGACTTGCCGTTGTCCAGCGAGGTCACCCGGGCGTAGCTGGGAATCGGCAGGATCGGATGCGCCGCGGTCATCGCATACATGTCGTAGGGCTCGCCCGAGGCGGTATTCCTGCCGTGAAAGCGGCGCCCGTACCACGAAGCCAGCCCTTCCTCGCGATGGGCGCGACGCTCGGTCAGCGGCACATAGGTCTTGCCGAGCGCGACGTAGCTGCGATTGGCGAAGCGGTGCAGAGGCTCATGGCGCGGCACGGCGTCGGGAATCGCATCGAGGTTGGCCGGCGGATTGTCGCCCGGCCCATCGTCGAGGTAATACCCGCCCGAAGAAGGCGCGCTTGAAGTCGAAGGTCTGACCGGAGCACTGCCGCAACCGGCCAGGCTCCAGATCAGGACGGCCAGCACGGGCCCAAGCACTATCTTGTTCATGGGCGGCATTTTACCCGTCAAGTCCGGTTGATCTGGCGATGCGAGGCCACGCTCATCAGGATGCCCGTTCCCAGCAGCAGGGTCACCATCGCCGTACCGCCATAGCTCATCAGCGGCAGCGGCACGCCGACGACCGGCAGGATTCCCGAGACCATGCCGATGTTGACGAAGGCGTAGGTGAACAGGTTGAGGCTGATGGTGCCGGCCATCACCCTCCCGAACAGCGTCGGCGCCCGGGCGGCAAGCACCAGGCCGCGCGCGACGATCGCCAGATACAGTCCGATCAGCAGGACCGCGCCGAGGTAGCCGAACTCCTCGCCGAACACTGCAAACACGAAGTCGGTGGTTCGCTCGGGAATGAAATTGAGCTGGCTCTGCGTGCCCTGCATCCAGCCCTTGCCGAACATCCCGCCCGAGCCGATGGCGATGGTCGACTGAATGGTGTGATAGCCCGCGCCGAGCGGATCGGCTCCCGGATCCAGCAGGGTCAGCACCCGCTGCTGCTGATAGTCGTGCATCAGGCTCCACACAAGCGGCAGGCTCGCCGAGCCGAGCGCCAGTCCCCCGCCGATGACCTTCCACGACAATCCGGCGAAGAACAGCAGATAAAACCCGGAAACGCCGATCATCAGCGCCGTTCCGAGGTCCGGTTGACGCAGGATGAGGAGGAAGGGGATCAGCAGCAGCAGCGCGCCGACCCAGTAATGCTTGGCGCGCAGGACAGCCTCGTGGCGCTGGAAATACCAGGCGAGCATCAGCGGCAGCGCGACCTTCAGGAGTTCGGATGGCTGGAACGCGACCACCCCCAGATTGAGCCAGCGCCGCGAGCCGTTGCGCACCTCGCCGAAC
>JGI26437J51864_10000277_pt1 | contig 14531 bp, 12 predicted proteins | sample FrelakmetLWP11LW_FD_51864 | JGI IMG/M metagenome (IMG submission 51864)
CGGATCGCCAAGGCCCTTGAAGAGAGAGACGGAGCGTTCTTCCATGGAGTATGTCCGGGCCATGGCTCACCTGTTCCAGCGCGTCAAGGCGAGGCGACTTGCCCTGGAGAGCGTTTTGCGCTGGTTTGACGAGGAAACGAGACGCCTTCTTCTTGACAAGGAGCCTGCTTTCCAAAGGGATATGGCGGAAGCCAGGAAACGCCTGGCTGCGGAAAACATGACGGATAAAGATCTCGTGAACACGGTGAGAACACTCTATGGCTCTCTCGCAAGGGCGAGAAAAAATGCTTTGTGAGGGTCTGTGCACAAAAACGAATGACAATATTTTAGAGCAAAAGGAAAGAGTATGGAAGATACATTGAAGCGGCTTTCGGATCAGATCTCTTCGGAGATCTCCAAGGTGATCATGGGTCAGAAAGAGGCTGTCACGCTGCTTCTCGTGAGCCTCCTTGCGCGGGGCCACGTGCTCCTGGAAGGGGTGCCCGGGCTCGGCAAGACGCTCCTCGCAAAAACTCTGGCTTTCATCCTGAGAGCGGAGTTCACAAGAATCCAGTTCACCCCGGACATGATGCCTGCCGATGTGCTGGGGACACAGGTCTATGATCTCCAGAACCGATCCTTCCGGTTCCGCAAAGGCCCCATCTTCACCGAGGTTCTCCTTGCCGACGAGATCAACCGCACGCCCCCAAAGACGCAGGCCGCCCTTCTCGAAGCCATGGAGGAGAGACAGGTCAGCATTGACGGGAAGACGGTTCCTCTCTCGGAGAACTTCTTTGTCATGGCTACTCAGAATCCTATCGAACAGGAAGGGACCTACCCGCTTCCCGAGGCGCAACTGGATCGGTTCCTTATGAAAATCCGTCTCGACTACCCCGCGCCTCAGGAGGAGCGTGAAATCCTCGGCCGATACGGCAAATCCGGCGACCCTCATGATCTTGAGAAGGCAAACCTGAAGAGGTTGCCGGAAGGAGAATGGATTTCGAAGCTGCGAAAGCAGGTCACCGAAGTGAAGGTCGAGGAAGGGATCATCGGTTATGTCCAAAACGTGCTGGAGCAGAGCCGGCACTCGCCCTACCTCTATCTCGGGGCCAGCCCGCGGGGAGGGATTGCGCTTCTGAGATCCAGCCAGTGCCTTGCGGCCATGGAAGGCCGCGGCTACATCACGCCGGACGATATCAAGCGAATGGCTTTGCCGGTGCTACGGCACCGCGTCATCCTGAGGCCTGAAGCGGAGCTGGAAGGTCTGACGCCGGACCACGTGATCGCAAGGATCCTGGAAGGAATTCCTGTGCCCAGGTAGAATCTTAGCTCCGGGGGGTTCAAAAGCGAACCGCAGAATATCGAATAACGAATAAAGAACGCCGAAGGGGGTAATTGAAGTGATGAAACTTCATGATTCGAAATTCCTTGTTCAATATTCGACATTCGGGTTTCCAATTTGGTTGAGGCCATAGGTCTGCATTGGGAACACAATGAAGAACCGAATTCGCCATCTCATCGAAAGAGCCCCGCTGCCTGCTGCGGGCGCATTGTGGGCCGCGGCAGCAGGGATNGTCATCGCCTTTGTGCTTCACTGGAAAGGCATGATCCTCTGGGATCTTGGGATTTTCCTGCTGTGCTGCATAGACTATGGCTTGAGCTTTAGAGGCAAAGAGATCGAGGCGAAACGCCGATCCCCTCGCCATCTCCTGCGGAAAGCCGCTCAGGAAATTGAGATTGTGCTGAGCAACTGGGCCGACTTTCCCAAAAACATCAAGGTCCGCGATCAGACGCCCTCGGGGTGGGAAGCGGCTCCTGTTCTCGCGAGCATGGTTCCTGCCAGATCCGAAGTGGTTCTTCGATACCCGGTCACACCGCCCGAAAGAGGAGTGTACGGATTCGGGGATCTTGACGCAAGAGTCGAAGGGCCGCTACGGTTAATCCAGAGACCCCTCCGTGTGCCGGCCGCCGAAGAGATCCGCGTTCTGCCCTGTCTTCAGACCCTGCGCTATGCCGACCTCATCGCCTACCGCCGCAGGGCAAGGCACTGGGGACTCAGGCAGATCAAGTGGCGGGAAAAAGGCCGCGATTTTGAAAGCCTTCGCGAGTACATGGAAGGGGACGATCCCCGGCACATTCACTGGAAAGCGTCTGCAAGGCTGGACCGGCCGATTGTTCAGGAGTTTCAGCCGGAAAAAAACCAGATCGTGATGATCGCCGTTGACGCGGGACGGCTGATGGGCGCTGTGTCCGAAGGGAAAAAGAAACTGGATCATGCGCTGGAGGCGAGCGCCCAGCTTGCTCACGCTGCGCTGGCAGGGGGAGATCAGGTGGGGTTCCTTGCTTTCTCGGACAAGATCCTTTTGTTTATCCCTCCCAAGAAAACCCACGGACAGCTCCAGGTCATCCTGGAAGGAACGGTCTCTATTCACTCAACCATGGTGGAGCCCCGGTATGAAGAGGCTTTCCTGTGGTTCCGGTCCCAGGTTCGCAGAAGAAGCCTGGTGGTGATTTTCACGGATCTGATGGATGAACTCGCTTCCGACAATCTCTTGGATGCCGTGGCCCTGCTTCGGCCCAGGCACCTTCCGCTGTGCATGGCGATCCGGGATTCCGAATGGGACGATCTCATGAGCCGGCCACCTACAAACGCCACGGACGTCTATGAGAGATCCGTGCTTCAGGAAACCATCAGGCAACGAAGAAAGGCCATAGGAAAGCTCCAGCGGAAGGGGGCGATCGCCATGGACCTTCCCCCAAGTCGGCTTTCCTCAAACGCTATGGAACACTACCTGGACGTGAAGCGAAGAGGGCTCCTGTAGAATCTCAGCCTGTGACTTCTGTGCAAGCGGCGTAGAAGCTCAAAACCGAACCGCAGAATATTGAATAACGAATAACGAACGCCGAAGTGAAGAAGAGTAATGACTGGACTTCATCATTCGACATTCCTTGTTCGACATTCGATATTCATTCGGCTTGACGGAGTGGGAAGCTTTGCGCCTGGGGATCTAACCTTTGCCGCGGCAAGAGGAGGTAACAGAGCAGCAGGGCAAGCAGAATGCCGGCCATTCCGAACTTGATGCCGGCGTGGACATGGATGGGGGAGAAGAAGGCCTCCACAATGCCTGCAATCACGAGCAGGGGAACACATCCCAGGATCAGACGGCCCGCTTGCCTTGCCCTGCCGAGCAGAGCGTCCTTTCTTGGAAGATCGCCGGGAAAGAGAAGGGCTCCGCCCAGCAAAAACCCTGCTCCGCCAGCGATGAAAATCGCTGTCAGCTCGATGACTCCGTGGGGAAGGACAAAGGACCAGAAGGGGACGCTCAGGCCATTGGTGTGACAGAGGCCTGCAAGGGTGCCGACCATGAGGCCGTTGAAAACCATGAGGTACAGGGTCCCGAGACCAAAGGTCATTCCCATCGCAAAGGCCAGGAAACTGACGGAGATGTTGTTGGTCATGATCCAAGTCGATGCCTGAGGCTTCATGGCAAGAATAGAGTCGAACCAAACCGTTCCTCCCTCTACTTGTTGGATGAGCTTAGGGGGAACGATGAGGGCCACGAAGGCGCCGTCCGAGACCGCTGTAATGAAACCGTATGCCATGCCTAGCGTGAACACGCTCAGCGCAACCAGAGTCCATGGCAGGGTTTCGCGAAAGGCCGCCGGGAATCCGGATCGAAGAAATCTCCAGAGAGACGCCATTCTGGGCGGAGAACTGCGATAGATCTGGCTGTAAGCGCGGGCAACCAGGTGGTTGAGGTACGTCTTCAGCTCATCTTCCAGACCTTCCTGGTTTTGAAAGGTCTGAAGGCGAGCAAGATCCGCAGTGGCTTCCCGGTACAGGCGCGTGAGGCCGATGAGCTCTGAAGCGCTCAGCCGTCCTCGCTCGAGGGACTGGATCGTGGTCTCCAGTTTTTCCCAGCGGGGCCGCCGGGACTCGACGAATTTGCGGATCGACTCAGCCATGACGGATTAGACCCTTTTGTGGTAGAATACCAGAATCGTGGAGACAACGAAAGACAGATTAGCGATCCAGACCCCCGAACAGGTAGGGTTTGAATATGTCCTTGCCGGTCTCGGGTCACGGACTGTCGCGTTCATGGTGGACACTGCCATCCGTTGGTCTTTTGTTCTAGGCATCCTCGTGGTGGTGGGCCTGTTCCTCAAGTTCCTGCCTGCCTTGGGCCTTTCCGCATGGATCACGAACCTTTCAAAGAACTGGGCCATCGCACTGGGCGTTCTGGCCTACGGGTGCGTGGAACTGGGCTACTTTCTTTTGTTTGAAGCCCTCTGGAGCGGGCAGACCCCAGGAAAAAGGCGGCAGGGTCTGCGCGTGATCCGGATCAACGGCCAGCCCATCGGCTGGCTGGAATCGGCCATCCGCAACATCTTGAGGGCTGTCGATCTTCTCGCAGGGGTGTACCCCGTGGGAATTGTGGTTGTTTTTCTGAGCCGCAACAACCAGAGAATCGGAGATTACGCGGCAGGAACCGTGGTCATTGTGGAACGCAAGAAGAGCGTTCCCGGAGGAAGAAAAGAATCTTCGGCATCTCAAGGATTGACGCATCCCGAAGTGGAATGGTATGTTTCCCGACTAAAACCGGCCCAGTACCAGGTACTCCGTTCTTTCCTTGAAAGGAGGGAGCAGATGGAGCAGGCTCACAGGCATGACCTAGCCCGGCTCCTGTCTCACCAGCTTTTCAAGCAGATGTCCAAGTCCACCAGGATGAGCATTTCCTATGAATCCTTTATCGAAGAAATCGTCGCTCTATATGAAAAAAGGCGAAGAGCCATCTGATTATCCAAAAAGGATCTGGTGCGAGGGAAACCATGGAAAATGATACGCCTGTGGGAACCGAAAAGAAGTTCATCGTCCGTCTTGTCGGTGTGAAGCCTGGAGCCTCCAGGGAAACCTTGGTTCAAGCCCTTCAGAGGCTTTTCAAAGGAAAAAGCGCGGAGGAAATAGGGAAAGCCCTTGAACGGCTGCCTCTCGTGCTGTCCCGTTCCGTGACGGAAGAAAAGGCGAGGCAGGTTAAGCTGTTCCTTGAATCGCAAGGGGCGATTCTGAAAATCACTTACTCCGCTTCTGCAATCATGGCCCCATCCAGGGAAAAGCGAATGCAGGACATCGCGCCAGTGGTAGAAACGGCCAAAGCGGTCGAAAGCGCTCCTCCTGGGGTGGAAAGGCGGGCCAAGCCTCGGGTTCATGCAGGGATCCAGGTGCAGCCCATGGGAGTCGGTGAAATCCTGGACCGATCGTTCCGGCTTCTGCGCCAGTACTTCTGGCTCTTCTTCATCATTATCTTCATTCCCCAAGCGGTCTTTTTTGCCGTGAACTTCGTTGTGCAGTTTCTCATCTCAGGGGACATGACGCAGGATTTCTCGGTGGTCACGGGAGCGGGGTTCGGCATCTCCGCCCTTCTGGGCGTGCTCATATTCCTGGTGCTCCAGTTCTGGGCTCAGGGGGCGCTTATCCACGCGGTATCGGAAACGTACCTGGGCCACAGCACCTCGACGAAGGCTTCCTATGGAGCCATGCGGAGCCGGCTTGGCCGCCTGATCGGCACCCTGATCCTCTGGTCCATCCTGGTGTTCGGTGTTCCCGCCTTGTTCGGCATTGCTGCAGCCATAGCTGTCCCGAGTCTGGCCATGATGGGGCTCGGAGGGGTGGTAGCGGGAATCATTGCCTTCGTGGTTATCCTCCTCGCCGTCTGGATTTTTACAACCCTTTTCCTGAATTGGCTTCTGGCAGACAAGGTCGTGGTACTAGAGGAACTCGCGTGGATGAAGGCCCTGCGGCGCAGCAAGGAATTGATGAAAGGCCGCACAGAGCCAGGCTTCTGGAAATCCATCAAGACAAAGGCATCGCTGATCATTGTCGTGGGGGTCCTGATCGGGCTTGGCATCCACCTTCTGTTCCAGCTTCCGGGTGTGTTGCTCGGGCTTGTTTTTTCCCAGGGGCTGGTGGTCACGACGGTCCAGGGAGTTCTGAACATGGTGGCCACTTCCCTTGCGACCGCGTACACGGCTATTGCCATGATCCTCTTCTATTATGATATACGGGTTCGCAAAGAGGGCTTTGACCTGAAGATGATGGCGGAAAAGCTGTAGCAGGTTGCTGAAAAACGCCCCAATCTCCCCTTTTTCAGAGGGGAGAGCTTTTTTTGGGCCTTGATTGACGATGACCGATTTCACACCGATAGAGATCCAAGACAAGCCTTTGTTCGATGAGTTCTTACGCAAAGACCCTCCCCAAGTCTCTGAGCTCACTTTCACCAACCTTTTTATCTGGCGGCACCATTATCAGCCCGCATGGTTAGAGTGGAAGGGATGCATCCTGATCGTCTTTCACCCTCAAAAAGGATCGGTTTACGGGCTTTGTCCCTTCGGCCCCGGCGACAAAAAAAGCGCCCTTGGCATTCTGTGCAAGGAGATCGCAAAACAGACGGCAGAGGGACGGATCTGCAGAGTGGGAGAGGAGTTTGTCACAAGGCACGTAGACCCGGCGAAATTTGAAGTCGTTCCCGACCGGGACAACAGTGATTACATCTACCTTACGAAGGATCTGATCAACCTTTCGGGCAACAAGTATCACCGCAAAAAGAACCACCTCAATCAGTTCCTCAAGAACCACGCGTTTGAATATCGCCCCCTCGATGCAGAGCTGGTGAAACGCGTTCTGGGCATGCAAGAGTCATGGTGTCAGATCAGGGAGTGCGTGCTTAAACCGGATCTCCTTGCCGAAGACTTTGCCGTTCATGAAGCGCTCATCCATTTTGAGGCACTGGGCTATCAGGGGGGAGCCATCCTGGTCAATTCCGTGGTGGAAGCTTTTGCGATGGGTGAGATGCTGAACCAAGACACGGCAGTCATCCACATCGAGAAAGCGAATCCGGATATCCCGGGGCTGTATGCGGCCATCAACCAGCTTTTCTCTCTCAATGCCTGGTCAAGAGCGACCTACATCAATCGCGAACAGGATATGGGCGTCGAGGGTTTGAGGAAGGCCAAGGAATCCTACTATCCTCATCATATGGTGAACAAATACACCTTGATTCCGAAATAAGAAGATAATACACACTGCGGACGAAAGAAGAATTGAAGAAAAAGCCACCACGAAAGCGCGAAAGGACGAAAGCGCGAAAGGAAGAAGGGTTTATAAAAAAACCAGGTTCTTTTTCGTGTTTTCCAGTTTTCGTGTTTTCGTGGTGAGTTCCTACGTTTTTATGCCGTGTTCTGTCTTCTAATACAATGCACTAAGGATACTCATGAACGAAAAACATATCGCCAAAATTGCCGGTGAGCTGAGCATTCGGGTAGGTCAAGTTTCCGCTACCGCAGAGCTCCTGGCCCAGGATGCCACGGTTCCCTTCATTGCAAGATACAGGAAAGAAGCGACAGGATCACTCGATGAGGTGGCGATTACTGCGATTCGCGACCGGCTGGCTCAACTGGAGGACTTGGACAAGCGACGGGAAAGCATCCTCAAATCCCTCGAGGAAAGAGAATTGCTCACCGAGGAGCTGAAAGCAAAGATTCTCGATGCGGAGACCATGAGTGTTCTGGAAGACCTCTATCTGCCTTTTAGGCCGAAGCGCCGGACCCGGGCGACCATTGCCAGGGAAAAGGGCCTCGAACCCCTTGCCACCATGATCTTCAGCCAGGATCAAGGGATTGACATCACGAAGGAAGCCTCTGCTTTCGTGGATGCGGAAAAGGGTGTAACCTCGCACGAGGAAGCTCTGGCAGGAGCGAGGGATATCATTGCAGAGTGGGTTAATGAAGACCAGGCTGCGCGGGCAGCGGTTCGCAGTCTCTATGCTCAAAAAGCCTTGTTTGCAACGACCGTCCAGGCCGGGAAAGAGGCGGAAGGCGCCAAGTACAGGGACTACTTTTCGTGGGAAGAGCCTGTGGCCAAGGTGCCGTCCCATAGAATCCTCGCGGTCTTTCGGGGAGAAAAAGAGGGGTTCCTGGATTTGCGTTTAAGCCCGCCTGAAGAAGAAGCCGTGGCAATTCTGGAGAGGATGTTCGTGAAAGGAGAGAGTGCTGCGTCGCAGCAGGTCAAGGAGGCGGTGCAGGACAGCTACAAACGGCTCCTTTCCCTATCCATGGAGACCGAGACGCGGGGCGAGACCAGGGAAAGAGCGGACCGGGAGGCCATCAAGGTCTTTGCCGAGAACCTCAGGGAACTGCTGCTGGCAGCGCCTCTGGGGCAGAAGAACGTGATGGCCATTGATCCGGGCGTGCGCACGGGCTGCAAGGTGGCGTGCCTTGACCGGCAGGGCAAACTCCTTCACACAGAGACGATCTATCCTTTTGATTCGGCGAAAAGAAGGGCGAGTGCGGAGGAGACGATTAAAACTCTGTACAGAACTTATAAAACGGAAGCGGTGGCGATCGGCAACGGGACAGCAGGAAGGGAAACAGAGGCGTTCATTCGAAGCCTGGATCTCCCGGCCGAAATCCCCTTGGTCATGGTCAATGAAAGCGGTGCCTCTGTCTACTCAGCCTCGGAAGTGGCCAGGAAGGAGTTCCCGGATCTGGACGTGAGCATTCGCGGTGCGGTCTCCATCGGGAGGCGGCTTATGGACCCTCTGGCCGAGCTTGTCAAGATCGACCCCAAGTCCATCGGCGTGGGGCAGTACCAGCATGACGTGAACCAGCAGGCCTTGAAGGGAAGCCTGGACGATGTGGTTGTGAGCTGCGTCAATGCCGTGGGTGTGGAAGTGAACACGGCAAGCGAGCAGCTCCTGACGTACGTGTCTGGCCTGGGTCCGCAGCTTGCAAGAAACATCATCGCTCTTCGAGACGAGAGTGGTCCCTTCTCAGCCAGGGAGGAGCTCAAGAAAGTGCCCCGACTGGGTCCCAAAGCCTTTGAACAGGCCGGTGGGTTTCTCCGGATACGGGATGGAAAGAATCCCCTCGATGCCAGCGCCGTCCACCCAGAGGCCTATCCCATTGTGGAGAGCATGGCAAAGGACCTGGGCTGCGAGGTGAAAGATCTTTTGAGTGACGAGGGTTTGAGAAAGCGGATCGATTTGAATCGCTACCTCACAGACACTGTGGGGTTGCCGACCCTCACGGATATCCTCCAGGAGCTGGCCAAGCCCGGTCGTGATCCGCGGCAGCAATTTGAGAGCGTGGGCTTTGCCGAAGGGATTATGAAGATCGGCGACCTCCAGCCCGGCATGAACCTGAGCGGTGTAATCACCAATGTGACGGCCTTCGGGGCTTTTGTGGACATCGGAGTCCACCAGGACGGATTGGTGCATGTGAGCGAACTGGCGAATGGTTTTGTGAAAGACCCGCATGCCGTGGTCAAGGTCAACCAGCGCGTCAAAGTGAGGGTTCTGGCCGTGGATCTCGAAAGAAACCGCATTTCCCTCTCCATGAGACAGCAGGCGAGCCGGCCCGAGGAAAAAAGAGAGCAGAAGCCAAAGGAGAAAAAGCCGGCACCCGGCCCGGCTCCGCAAAAAAAGGCCAAACCAGGGCCGTTCAACAACCCCTTTGCAAGCGCCTTCCGAAAATAACCCGCCGGAATACCCGCAAATTCCCCCCTTCCCGGAGCTTTCACGACAACACCTCTCCCCTCCCTGGCGGGAGGGGGTCTTCTAATTGTTTTTGGGTGTGAAAAAACTTGCCAAAATCCCCATTATTTTGTAGTTGCAATGTGGCTACAATATAGTTACGATGCAAACAGCGTTTTTCATGATACGGCCTTGTGCAACAAAGGGGTGATTTATGTCTGACAGGGTGAACGGATCGGTTCTGGTCGTAGGCGGTGGGATCGCCGGCATGCAGTCCGCCCTGGATCTCGCCAGCTCCGGGTATTACGTCTATCTCCTGGAAAAAGGACCTTCCATTGGTGGGGCCATGGCGGCGCTGGACAAGACCTTCCCCACCAATGACTGCGCCATGTGAATTATCTCTCCCAAACTGGTCGAGGTCGGCCGGCATCTCAACATCGAACTCCTGACCCTTTCGGAAGTCACAGACGTGAGCGGTGAACCGGGAAACTTCTCGGTGGAGGTGGTCAAGCATCCCCGCTTCGTGGACATGGAAAAGTGTATCGCCTGCGGGACGTGCGCTGAAAAGTGCCCGAAGAAGGTGGATGACGCCTTCAACGAAAACCTGATCAAGCGCAAGGCGGTCTATGTCCAGTATGCCCAGGCCGTGCCCCTCAAGTACGCGATTGACAAAGACAATTGCATCTTCTTTGAAAAAGGAAAGTGCCGCGCTTGCGAGAAGTTCTGCCCTACCAAAGCGATCAATTTTGACGAGAAAGAACAGAAGATCCATTTGAACGTGGGAGCCATTGTGCTTGCGCCGGGGTTTGCGCCCTATGACCCGACGCGCTATCAGACCTACAAGTACGCCAAGTATCCGAATGTCGTCACCAGTATGGAGTTTGAGCGCATTTTGAGCGCCACCGGTCCTTACCAGGGCCATCTCCAGAGGCCGTCGGATCACAAGGCTCCGAAAAAGATCGCCTGGCTTCAGTGTATCGGCTCCAGGGACATCCACCACTGCGACCACGGTTACTGCTCCTCGGTCTGCTGTATGTATGCCATCAAAGAAGCGGTGATCGCAAAAGAGCACGCAGGGAAAGACCTGGAGTGCACCATCTTCTACATGGACATGCGGACCCACGGGAAAGACTTTGAACGCTACTACAATGCGGCGAGGGAAACTCACGGCGTTCGGTTCATCCGCTCCAGGGTGCCCACCATCGAGTGGGTGCAGGAGAGCGGTGATGTGCTTATCCCCTACGTGAATGAAAAGGGCGAAGTGGTGGAAGAGCGCTTTGACATGGCGGTGCTCTCGGTCGGTCTTGAAATAGCGCCTGAGGCGGTGGGTCTCGCCAAGAAGCTCAACATCGACCTCACGGAAGGCCAATTCTGCAAAACCGAAACTTTTGAACCCGTGAAAACGTCCAGGGAAGGCATCTTCGTTTGCGGCGCGTTCCAGGGACCCAAGGACATCCCCCAGTCGGTCATCGAAGCGAGCTCCGCGGCCGCCGAAGCGGGGGCTCTTTTGAGCAGGGCGAGGAACAGTCTCACCAAACAAAAGGAGACTCCACCGGAGAGGAGCGCCGGCGACAAGAGACCGCGCATCGGAGTGTTCGTTTGTCACTGCGGCATCAACATCAGCGGCGTGGTCGATGTTCGTGCCTTGCGGGACTATGCCGCGTCGCTCCCCTATGTCGAGTATGCCACGGACAACCTTTTCACCTGTTCCACGGACACGCAGGACATCATCGCCAAGGTGATCCAGGAGAAGAACTTGAACCGCATCGTGGTGGCCGCGTGCACGCCAAAGACGCACGAACCGCTTTTTCAGGAAACGCTCGTCAATGCAGGACTCAATAAGTATCTCTTTGAAATGACCAACATCCGGAACCAGGACTCGTGGGTTCACAAGGATGAGCCCAAGAAGGCCACGGAAAAGGCCATGGATCTGGTTCGCATGGCCGTAGCCAAGGCGGCTCTCATGACGCCCCTCAAAGAGGCCGATGTGGACATCAACCAGAGAGCCCTCGTGGTGGGAGGGGGCATTTCAGGCATGGTGTCTGCAAGGACGCTCTCCCGGCAGGGATACAAGGTGAGTCTGGTGGAGAGAGCCTCTTCGCTGGGTGGGCAAGCCCTGAATCTCTATCGCACCTGGAAAGGTGACGACATCCAGAAAAACCTTTCAGATCTTGTGCGGTCCGTTGAGTCCGATTCCAACATCGATGTGCACCTGAACACCGAACTGATCAACGTGGAAGGTTTTGTCGGGAACTTCAAAACGACTCTCAGCAAAGGAGCGCAGGTCGTCGAGCACGGTATAGCGGTTCTTTCAACAGGAGCGAAGGAGTTCAAACCGGACGAATACTTTTATGGGAAAGATCCCAGGGTGATGACCCATCTGGAGCTGGACAGGAGGTTTCAGAATCACGACCCATCGTTGAAGGCGATCAAGAATGCGGTCTTTATCCAGTGTGTCGGATCCCGGGAGCCTTACCGGCCTTACTGTTCCAGGGTGTGCTGCACCCACTCCATCGAGGGCGCGCTTCAACTCAAAGAGATGAACCCCGACATGAACGTTTACATTCTTTACAGGGACATCCGCACCTATGGAGAGCGGGAGTACCTCTACCGTAAGGCTAGGATGGAAGGGGTGTTGTTTGTTCAGTTCTCCAAGGATCAGAAGCCGAAGGTGTCGGCAGGAGAAGATGGCCTCAAGATTGAGGTGGTGGACCAGAATCTGGGTGAAAACCTGGTGCTGAAAGCAGACCTCCTGGCCCTGGCCACGGCAATCCTGCCCTACAAGGATGAGAAACTGGCCCAGTTTTTCAAAGTCCCCATGAATGAGGACGGTTTCTTTGTGGAAGCCCACGCGAAGCTGGGGCCTTCGGAGTTTGCGACGGACGGCGTTTTTCTCTGTGGCATGGCACACTACCCGAAGCCCATTGATGAATCGGTCGCGCAGGCGCAGGCTGCCGCTTCCAGGGCTGTGACCTTGCTGGCCAGGGAAAGAGTGAAGGTGAGCGGCATGGTCGCCTACGTCAATCCCGTGTTCTGCAGCAGCTGCGGGGTGTGCGTGGAGGTCTGCCCTTACTCGGCACCGTCCTTTGTGGCCAAAGGACCGTTCGCTGGAAAAGCAGAGGTGAACCCCGTGCTCTGCAAGGGGTGCGGGCTCTGTGTCGCGTCATGCCGGTCCGGCGCTCTGAACTTGAGAGGATTTGAAGAAGGCCAGATCATGGCCATGATTAATGAAATGTGAGAAGAGAGTGACGAGTGACAAGTGACGAGTCACGAGAATCCATTTCTTGCTTTTCTTCTCTCATCAGTTGTTACTCGTTACTTGTCACTCTTCGCTTCAGGAGCGATCTATGACTGACTGGGAACCTAAGATCACCACATTTTTGTGCAACTGGTGCAGCTACGGCGCGGCGGATCTCGCGGGGGTGAGCCGCTTTCAGTATCCTCCCAATTTCAGGGTCATTCGAATCCCTTGTTCAGCCCGGGTGAGCCCCAAGTTCATTCTGGCCGCCCTGCGCCGAGGAGCCGACGGGGTCTGGGTTTCCGGGTGACACCCTGGCGACTGCCATTACCTGGAAGGTAATTACTTCGCGCGCAGGAAGTTCGCCCTCTTGAAAGGGCTGCTGGAGCACATTGGGATGGAGCCGGGGAGGCTTCAGTTTTCCTGGATATCGTCTGCGGAGGCGACGAAATTTGTGGAGGTGGCGCAGGCCGTGGCCAAGGAGGTGGCGGCCCTCGGACCGGCCAAGCACCTAATTAAGAGAAGGGCTGAGGTGGCGTGATGCGAGAATACGCGGAGAAGATCAGGGAGAAAGCCAGAAAGCTTTTCGCAGAAGGGAAGGTGGAAGTCTTCATCGGGTACCGGAAGGGTTCTGTGGCGATGATGAACCAGCCTGTCCTCATCCGTCATGCGGACCAGGCAGACCTTCTCCACTGGGACAGCAACTGCGGGCTCAATCTCTGCAACTATCTCACCAAGAGGACCGAGAAGATAGGGATCGTAGCCACGGGCTGCAATTCCAGGAATATCGTGACTCACATCCTGGAGAACCAGATCAAGCGGGAGCAGCTCTACATCATCGGGATCCCCTGCACCGGCATGATCGATCACCGTGCGGTGACACGGGCGGTGGGGCAGAGGGAGATCCTCGATGTGGAGGAGCAGGGCGAGGAGTTCACGGTCAAAGGATCAGGGTTCAGCCAGAGCTTCAAGAAGAAGGACTTTCTCCAGCGGAACTGCGTGGTTTGCACGCACCGGAACCCGGTGATCTTCGATGAGCTGATTGCTGATCCCGTCCCGGAGCAGGAAGGGGGGAGCGTTTTCAGTGATGTGGAGAGCATCGAGCAGATGGACCCGGAGAAGAAATGGGCCTTTTTCGCTCAGCTTGTTTCCAGGTGTCTGCGGTGTTATGCCTGCCGGAACGCTTGCCCGTTGTGCTATTGCCCGACATGCTTTGTGGATGAATCCATGCCCCAGTGGGTGGGGAAGAGCAATGATCCAACGGACACGATGACCTTTCATTTTTTGAGGGCCTTTCATTGCGCGGGGCGTTGCACGGACTGCGGGGCGTGTGAGCGGGTCTGCCCGGTGGGGATCTCCATGAGGCAGTTCACCAAGAAGCTGAACAAAGACGCGAAACAGTATTTTTCGTGGGAGGCGGGGCTGAGACTGGAGCAAAGGCCGCCCTTGGATGTGTACAGACCCGATGATTACAATGAGTTTATTAGATAAATGGAGTAATGGAGGGATGGAGTATTGGAGTACTGGTATGCAAGGCAACAATTCTTCTCTTCCCAATACTCCATTACTCCAATGCTCCAGTACTCCAAGCAATTGAAGGTGTAACTCATGCTTGAAAAGACATTTTCCAAACCCGCCTGGAACGCGGCCTTGAGAAAACTGAGAGACTCCTACCAGATTTTTGTGCCGGTCAAGGAAGGGGACTTTCATCTGTTCAAGCCTTTGGATGACACCAAGGACCCTGACTTTGCCTATCAGAACACGAGGCTTTCGCCCAAAGGTTTGGT
>JGI26437J51864_10000278_pt1 | contig 14520 bp, 15 predicted proteins | sample FrelakmetLWP11LW_FD_51864 | JGI IMG/M metagenome (IMG submission 51864)
TTATAAAGCGTAGATTTCTCCCCCGAGAAGTCAGGGTCGAAATGACTATCCACTAAAAAAGCCCGCACACAGCGGACTTTTTTTATATACATAAATTAAATTCTATTGACTGTCGACCATCGACTATTGTCTAATTAGTGTTTAGCTTTTGCTCTTACTCTCCTATATACGAGATAAGCAACAAATGCGATAGCCAATGCAATAAGAATATTTTCTTTTGGTCAGGTTGCAGGAATATTATTTCCTATGACAGGAGTCGTGGTCGTAGTACCGGCAGTGATTCCATTTGCCACGAAAGTATAGCGATATTCTGTTCCTCAGTTGTTTGGCATAAAATTGATGATATATTCACCGTTTCTCGTAAGTGTGAACGTATATCTCTCAGCATCCATATCTATGCTGGTGAGTCTTTCAAATAGCTCACTAGTCGGATTCCAAAGGAAAATATCGACAGTATCAGAACCATCAACAGCAGTCCATCTCAACGTCGCTTGATTACCAGCTATAGTATGAGTAACATTTGCTAGACTCATATTAGCACCTGCAGCATGAAGTGTAGTCGCCTCATCAGTAGGCGTTCATTCTCCATACGTCTGTGTAGCTAATTTAAATCGAAGTTCATTGGATATTTCACCGAGGATACCATTGTTGTCTTTTGGAATTACGGAAAGATAATAGACACTGCTTGCAGTGATACCATCTTCAAGCGCTTTGAGCTCCATAGTGATTTCGGTATTCACGGTAGTGAATTCAAACGTCTTCTCTTTGGATTGATCGAGCAAGGCCGTATTTTCTAAAATTTGTGATAATGGATATTGAGAGAACATGACGGTATATTTTGTAATCTTGTTACCGAGTTCATCTTCGATGACCGGTGATTTGATGGTAATCTTATCCAAAGCAATCTGATCAACAGTGATTTTTTGACTGACTGCATATCCGAACGGAATCTCATCATTGAGATTATCCATCCAATCTCGCAAATCTCCTTCGACAGCGAAACTCGCTCAAAATAAAAGCAACCCTGCAATCATTATGCTCAATACTTTTTTCATGTGTTTTTATGTTTAAAATTTAAAATTCTATAACGAAAATTACCTAGATATATTATATATGCTGATTTTGTTTGTAAAAACAAGAAAAAAAACATCAGTAAGAAAAATTTGTATGTCATTCCCCGAAAGCACGCTTTAGTGATTTTGGATGGAATGACTTATAAATATTTGTTGATAAACAAATATTTGCATATTTTTATAAAACTCTTATACTTAAGACAACAAAAATTTTATTCTTAAAACAAAAACAAAAATGGCAGAAATCAAAACAGTAGCCAAAGCAGAACCTAAAGCTACTAAACCAGCTGCAAAACCAGCTGCACCAGTGAAAGCTGCAACACCAAAAAAGGTGAACAAAGAAGAAATGATGCAGAAGCATCAACAGATGGTACAGTTTGTACAAAATATGTTGGGAAACATGGAAAACGACATGAAGAGAATCAAGCTTACACTAAATCAATTGGCTAAGTTCGATCCTGAAAACCCAGAAAGCGTAGAACACAAAGACGCTGAACAAATGATGGGAGAACAAGAGCTCAAAAGCTATTCAGAAGAGAACGCAGAAGTGGTTGAAGGAAAATTCGATGGATACTTCATGATCGGTGCAGACCAGAAAAAATACCCAGTACCATTGAACTATTCAAGCAAGACCAAATTAGTTCCTTGAGATTATCTCAAGCTTAAAATATTAGAAGACGGAAAATTTATTTACAAATTGATCCAACCAGTAGAGAGAAAACACATCAGAGCAGTGCTTTCCAAAACGGACGACAACAAATTTATAGCAATCACAGATGATGGAAAAAATTACTTCCTCAACCAAGCTGCCGTTACCTTCTTCAAAGGAAAATCAGGAGATGAATTGTATATCTTGATCAACGACAAAGAAGAAATGGGATTCGCAGCAATCGAAGCCATCATCAAAAAATAAGGTGTTTATAGACTAGACATATGTTACAAAACGAAGAGGCTGTGAGCCTCTTTTTTTGTATATTTTATTTTGTTTTTTAGGTTTCGAGCCATTACTCCATCAACACGAATAGTAGGTCGAGCGTATCACCCCGAAATCCCATAACCGTAAGGTGGGATGAGGGGTAACTCACAGAACATGATAAAATGAAAACATGATATTGATCTAATGGCGAGAAAAAGAGAAAAAGGCCTTTTTGCTTACTTTTGCGGCCAGGCAAAAGTAAGTCCAGCGAAGCGTTAGAAAATATTTTCCTATCTTTGTCAGTTTATTTCCTAAACCACTAGTATACAATGTGGCCATGAACCTCATCGACCTTATTTTTCCCAGACAATGTGTCCTCTGCTCTGAATCCTGAGCATATTTATGTAAAACCTGCAAAAAGAAACTCCAGCCACATCCAGAAATCTGCCCAATTTGTCATAGATTTTCTCAAGATTATAAAGTCTGTATAAATTGTAGAATGAACAAAGATTTTTTTCTGGAAGGAATCATCATCCCCTTCGCTTACGACGCAACGCTCAAGAAACTCATTATGAAATTGAAATATTTTCACAAGAAAGATATCGGCGGATTCCTAGTTGAGAGGCTAAAATTAGCCCTAGAAGTCAATGAATCATTTCAAAATTCTAAATTCTGATTTCTAAATTCTGAACTCTGAATTCTGAATTCTAAATTCATTACCCGGGTTCCGACTCATCGATACAGAGAATATTTTGTCAAAGGATATAATCAGTCCAAAGTGTTGGCAAAAAAATTGAGTGAAATCAGCGGAATCCCGCAAGTCGACATAGCGAAAAAGAAAAAGCGCACGAAAACACAGGCGAGTTTGAATAGAGAAGGCAGATTAAAAAATTTGAAAAATGCATTTTCTTTGGTGGAAAACGTGCAATTACAAGGAAACGAAACTATACTTATCGTGGACGATATTACCACCACCGGCTCGACGATCAATGAATTAGCAAAGTTGATAAAGTTCCACTATCCGAAAATAAAAGTCCGATGAGCGGTTTTAGGTAGACATGTGGGATAATTTTATAACAAAAAGTCAATCAAATAAGGGTCCAAAGCGACCTTTTTTTGACAAAATCAACGATTCAGACTATAATAGTTATGGATTAAAAACTTTATTACTTAGCAGCACAGCAATGGCAGACATTATAATCCCGCAAGGCGGGGCAACAAACCCAGTAACACCACCTCAAGATCTACAAATCAATCTTGAAGACGTGACTGAGCAAAGCGAAGGAATCCCGCAAGGCGGGACCCCAAAAGAAGCGACTGTAGCAGTTACTGAACCAACAAATACACAGCCTGAACCGAATCTCGATTTGGATCTCAATTTGCCTGATGCACCAAAAAATGACGATCGACTAAAAAACGAAGATCAAAAAAATCAAGAAACGGTCGCACCAGTGGTTGAACAACCGACTACTAAAACACCAGTACGTGAACCTATAAATGAAACAGCAACAGTAGAGCCAATAGCTGAAATACCAGCAACAGAGATTCCAGTTATTGAAATGCCAGTAGTTGAAACACCACAAGTTGAAGCGCCAATAGTAATTGAAAACACTATAGAAGATATCATAGTGCCTACAACAGTCGAACAAACAAGTAGTGAACAACCAACAGTCGAACAACCATCTACAGTAATAGAAACAATTCCATCATCTTCTTTCAATGATCTTCAGAAATCATCAGAAAATAATCTTCCGCAATCCTCTGATCTCAAAGAAGATATGGCTATCATCAACGATCTGGAATCACACGCAAGCGCAGGTGGATTAGCACCAGAAGCCAATGTAGAAGTACAACCAGCACCCGTAACAGAAACATCAAAGACATTTGATCTCGATGCAATGTTCGGGACTCCTCCACCAGCTCCTATAGCTGAGAACTCCCCTGATAGGGGGAGAATCGAAGAGGAGGTTGGTGCAGAAGCTCAACCAACTCCAATATCAATCGAACAAACAACTGAAATACCACAAATGATAACAACACCTACACCAGTTCCACCACCTGCATTCGTCATACCTACAACAGAAACACAGGTCCCTGTACAAGCAGTCACTCAAGTGACAATTCCACACAAAAAAACAAAAAGCGTCAAAACACTACTCTTTGTGGTACTCTTCGCAGCATTGGGATTTACAACCTACTTCATTTTGAAAACAATGTATCCTCTAGAATTCGCCAGCATGTTCGGAAAAGACACACAAATGCACGCTAGCGAAGATATCCTAGCAGAGACAGGAATGATAGACGAACTCAGCGGAACGATAGAAACACTTACCGGAGAAGAGATGACCGAAACAACAGAAGACACGAGTTTCTGAGAGTTGAATGATCTAGGAACAACAACAGAAGACACCACAATAGAAAACGAACAGACAGATCTTAGCAGACTTACTGATTATGTAAACAAAGGAAACGAACTCTTGGAACAAGGAAAAGCAATCAACAACAATACCGTCATCAAATACGGATTGTATATATCCAAGAAAGCTACAGATTTCCTCGAAAAGATTGCAAACGGAGAAAAAATAAGTAATGTAAGTTGATACTTTGCACAATTTGATCAGTATATCGTACAATTGGAAACATTGCTCGGAACAGGTACTACTACTCCAACAACAGAGACAGGAACAAATCAAGAAGCTTCACCTCTCCCAGAAACAACCGATGACATTCAGGACGTGACCCCAACACCAGAAGCAACAAGCGAATAATCTTTCCCAAAAGAAACCCTCTAAAGAGGATAAGTCATTTTTCAAAAATAAAGTTTCCTCTACCACCATCAGTGCATTGCTCGAGAAGTACATGTACTATCTGAAATACGAAAAAAACGTAAGTCCGAAGACGACGGAGAATTATAGTCTCCGATTGAATAGGTTTTTGGAATTTGTGGGTGACATCGAAATCGGCAAAGTGAACCGTATGCAACTCCTCGACTACAGAATGGCGCTTCATAAAAATGGATTGAATGTCAGAACCATCAACTATCATATCGTGGCCATCAGAGCCTTTTTGAAATTCGTACTGAAGAACGATATCGATTGCATGAGTCCAGATAAGCTGGAACTTGCCAAAACACCACCGAGAGAAGTGAATTATCTCGATGATAAAGAGATCGGAAGAATCCTCGCCGCACCGCTCGAATTCACCAAAAACGAACTCCAACAAGCGAGAGATTTCGCAGTTCTCCAATTTTTGTACGGAACAGGACTGAGAGTGACGGAATTGATTTTTCTTCAAAAAAAAGACATCAAACTGGATTCCAATCAATTTTCGGTTGTCGGAAAATGATCCAAACTCCGCTCCGTCTTCGCGACAAAATCTGCTATCGACGCCTTGAAAACATATATTGAAAAAAGGATAGACACTTCTCCATATTTGTTTATCAGTCTTTCGAGAAATGGATTTGGAGAACATCTCAGCAGAAATAGCATCGAAGAAATAGTCAGAAAATATGCAAAATTATGAGGCATCAACAAGAAAGTAACACCGCACACCCTCAGACATAGTTTCGCTACGACGCTAATAAAAAAATGAGCCGACATCAGAGCTGTACAGACATTATTATGACACGCTTCAATAACAACGACACAAATCTACACGCATGTCGATGATAAGCACCTGCAGAAAGTGCATGATTTATTAGAATGATAACAAAAAAGGCGACATCCTAAAACCACCCATTTTAGTACTTTTTACGACACTCCATGTCGCCTTTTGTACCATTACCACTTCTATGACGACACTCTATGTCGCACAGAAGCTAGTTATATGAGATTATAAAATTTTTATTTTTTTACCTCAAACACATGAAACACAACATTTACTCAAACGGAAACTTTCAGAACATTGAATTTACAGACAACAGTATAGATAAATCTATTGGTGTTGTAGAACCTGGATCATATGATTTCACAACTGAACGTGAAGAAATTATTCAATGTCTTACAGGAGAATTAGAAATCAACAATACTCCATGTGTTCCTAATGGAGAAAAAGTAGTAATAAAACAATGAGAAGCATTTACGATTTCGGCAAAAAAAACATCTAGTTATTTATGTCAGTACAAATAACATAACCTCATACAACAGCGACTAGCAGCCATCCCGACTTCATTTATTCAAAGGACTGTTGGGACGTCCGCCCAGTCGCGAACGTTGTACGATATTTCCTTCCTGTCTAACCTTACTATGAATGTACAAAAGTTTCATATATCTATCTTTTTTAGTTTTAGATTTAATACAATGAGAAATACAGTATTAAACTTAATCAATAAAATTCAACCATTTGATAATATTGAAGAAAAACATATACAAGACGCAAAAAAATGGATAGAGTCTGGATCTGATATTTTTAGATACAATTCAGAACAAAAAAATCTCCCATCGAAACATTTATCTTGTTATTGAGTTCTATATAACGCTCAAAATAATCTATTTTTATTGTTTGAACACAAAAAATCTTGATTAATTTTACCTCCATGAGGACATCCTGAACAAAATGAACATCCCACTGAATGTATAAAACGCGAAATGGAAGAAGAACTTAATTTTAAAGGAGATTTTTTTAGAAACAACAATGAGCCATTTTTTATATCACAAGTTTTAACAGGATGAAACTCAGGTAATCATATAGATATTGATTTGCGATATGTTTTTAAAGCAAATGAGAAAGTAATAATAGATGAAACGGCACAGGATTATAAAAAAGAATTTTGATGATATAAATGGTATAATTTTGAAGAGATCTCGTCACTAAAAAAAGATAGAACAGATGAACACATAGAAAGATTTATAAAGAAACTTTTAGATTCAAATATAACAAAGATAGACAATAGAAGTATAACCTAAATTCACGAAGACAGAAAGGAAACATTCGCTCACTTTCAGTTCGCTCGCACAACACGCACTATCCTACATACATTTGTACGTCGGATCAGTGCGAAACGTTAGAGGAAATATTTTTGTGGCAATGGATTTATAAGGAAAAAACTTTTATTTTCTTGCTATAAAAAAAGGGGAGAAAAATTGCAAAATTTATAAAAAGTGCTATAATTAAACGATCTTTATTTTTTATTTCGTTAATTTTATGAAAGAAAACTTAGAAGACTTAAAAATTCAAAATGAGTTAATCTGTGAGATTCCAGAATCAAAACTCACACCACAACTTCTTGAACAAAAAGAGGAAATTTTTGCTATATTGAATAACTTTGATAATGATAAGATAATTTCAAATGGGAAACATTTTTTTGAAAGAAAAATAAGAGAATATTTAAAAAATAATGGAATACAAATTAACAATTCAAAAGCATTGATTCACGAATTATCCACATTAAAGGAAAGGGTAAAATCTGAACCTTTTATTTATAAATCTTTGATGGAAATTAAGAAAAAAATTGAAAATGATATTGAAAATATAAAAAAAACAAATCCTAAAATTGCTATCAAGAAAAAGATGAATATGGAACTACCTAAAGATCAAAATGAAATAATAAAAACAATTTCAGAAATAGATGGAATAGAAATTAAAAATATCTATGAGGTAATTTGTGAAACTTGTTCAGAATACGAAAACTACTCACATTTGAGTAATAATGAAATAAAAACCTATCATGATTTACATAAACAAGACAGAGAAATAAATAAAGATCCTGAAATCGCATCTGGGGAAAAGAAAAAAAGTAATCAAGCATACGAATATATTAAAAAGTTATATAATGAAAGAGTTGATAGAGAATTTATTCAATCGGTACAAACAATACATTGGACATATAATTTGATTGATTTAGAAAAAATGCTTTCTTTGCACCAAAAAACAAAAAATTGGGATATATCTACAGTCGGGTATAAAAAAGAAGAAAGTACACCATCTCAATGGGGTGGCGGAACTGGGATACTTATAAAAGGAGATGTTGTTTGGGCATCTAACCAAGATGCTAGGTCAGACAATAAAACTCTACCAAAAGGACATAAAGATTATGATGGGAAAAAGTATTCGTATGGCGATAGCATGGGAATGATATTAAATGAATCATCTTTTTTAAATCTCGATACTCGTGGAGATGGTCATAATGAATTTGTTGTAACTAACTGGGAACCAGAGGCTATAATAATAGATCAAGATAGAAAAAATTTTGATAATGAAGACTTAGAGAGCATATTGAATATAGCAAAAAGGTACAAAATAAAAGTTTTTGATAAAAATAGGCAGGAGATAAAAATCGGATAATTTTTCGCCCCCTAAAAAATAAGGAAAGAAAATAAAAGTTTTTAATTTGTTTAATTATTGCCACAAAAAGACGATCATCTAACACGGGCTATCCAAAATTGCTCCCTTAAGGTCGCAACTTCGGATCAGCCCGAAACGTTATGAGACATCAAATTATTTTGGTATTGACATTTAAAAGGAAATATATATAGTAAAAAAAGAAAACTAAAACAAAGAGATATGAAAACTATTGAAAAAATTACCGACGCAATTAATCCAACACTGGGTATGAGTATTGTTGTATTATTATTGACAATCTTATTCTCTATTTTCAAACACGTAGCACTTAAGTATGCCGTCTGGATAAATGGAATGCTGATAATCATAGTGATAATTACAATTTTCTTTATGATCAGACATGCATTGAAGAAATGACACAACAATTTCAGATGAGATTAAAGAAGCAAACTTATTCGGGATGCTTCTTTTTTTGTTTTCATTTTTATTTTTATATTGTATAATCTTTACAGAATTTTATAGTGTTAGTAAACAACGAGACACAAGCCTCGCAATACTCGGTCTCACAACAGCTTCTGTCCTACACACCTCCAAATCAAATTCTTAATGGAGGTCGTTGCTTCGGACGAGAAGCAAACGTTAGATGCAATCAGATTTATTTTTTAAACTAACAACAATGAAATCAAAAGACATTAGCAAAGAATTCAAAGAAATGAAGAACCACCAATTTGATGATTTTCTTTTTGATTTAAGTGAGAATACAAAAGATGAAATACTTTTCGTCATTCATACAGATGACATCACACAAGCCAAAAGATTAAAAGCAATAAAAGAAGATACTTCTTATGAAAACTGTAAATTTCAAATTGATATAGAGGCAACAGTGGAAGACTATAGAAAAGAACTAAATGTCTTTGCTTCTGGAATTAAATGGATTGAAAAAAAATAAATCTGACTCTGCACTGCGTTTGCCCTTCGGGGCATACAACAGCTGCCATCCTACACGCCTCCAAATAAAATTCTCAATGGAGGTCGAGGCATCAGACGAGCAGCGAACGTTAGTCGAGAGCTATCTTCTGACTAAAATAAGGTACTTTTTTATTTTCAAAGTGGAGTTTAAAAATAAAGATTGACTTTTATCCAGAAATATATATAAAAATAAAAATAATTTTAAATTTTAATATATTAAAATGGAAAAAAGAGAGTTTAATGAAAATAATAATTGATGACAACATCCTGAGCAAAGAGAATGAGAAATGCTTCTTGGTTATTTTAATAAATTCAATCTTGGACGAAAAACACAAAGAAAAGGGAAAGAAATAGCTAATAGTGGAAATTTTCCGGTATTTGTAAAAATAGATGAAATAGAGCAAGAATATCACACAAAAGCTAATCAATGAGACATTGCATCTGACTACCAAGCTGAAATTTTCTTGGAACTATTACATGAAAATTGACGTTTAAAAGATGTAGAAAAAACAAATGATGAAATGATGGCTGCAGCAGTATATTTTTAATTACAATACAAGAAGTGAAAGAGAGCTAAATTATTAAGGCTCTTTTTTTCAATCATTGAATTTTTTCACACAATTCGTATATTCCTAGTAATCATTGCCACTCAAAACAAAAAAATAAAAAAAGCAAATCTAATCGTCAGAAGAATAGACGTTATCTTCACTCTGCCGAAAAAATGGTTTATCCCTGCCCGCGTTCCACTTCACTTCACTGCGCCTAGCTCACAAAGAAAGTTTTTTATCATCTCACTCATACTTATGACCAAAATCTACAAACAATGTCAGTCCTGCGGGATGCCGATGAGAATGGATAAGAAGTGATGAGGCATGGAAAAGAATGGAAAAATCAGTAAAATGTATTGTAGTTCCTGTTATGAAAATGGGAAATTCAAAAGACCGGACATCACGGTCAAAGAGATGCAGAAATTGGTAGATAAAGTCTTGAAGAAAGAAATGGGACGACGAAGGATATTTAGATGGTTAGCAATCTGGCAGATACCAGGATTGAAGAGATGGAAAAAGAAAAAATAAGCCAAAAAGATGTTCCTCCTTTACTAAAAGGAGGGGGACCCGAAGGGTGGAGGATTTTGTTACTAAGTAAAATCTCCCATCCGTAAATACGGATACCCCTGCCTACCGCAGGCAGGTCCCTCTTTGAAATAAAGAGGGCACATATTAAAGTAGTTTTTATCGTTTAATTATACACACATGAAAAAATTTCTTTGGGCGATTATCGTCCTCGTTATATGCGCTGGTATATGGTTTGTCACACAAAAAACCGATCGATTGGACAAGTGAGTCGAGATGGGACAAGAGACGATAATAGGCATAGCAAATCCTGCATCCGTGAATTGTCTGGATAATGGAGGTACGCTGGAGATGAGAGACAATAAAAAAGGCCAATATGGCGTCTGTATGTTCGAAGACAATCGTCAATGCGAGGAACGAGCACTTATGCATGGCGACTGTCCTGTAGGTGGACTAAAAGTCACCGGCTACGAAAATGACGCAGAAATCTATTGCATCATCGCTGGCGGACAATTAAGTGGCGTCGGAACACCTACGCCAATGTGCAAAAGAGTCGATGGAACACGATGCAACGCACAGGCGAATTTTGATGGAGACTGCCCTGACCAATATGACCCAGAACCAAATGCTGGGAATGGAGAAGCAGAATAAACGAAACTACAGAAAAAAATAAGAGCCGATCGCCTAACCAACGGTCGGTTTTTTTTTAGAAAAAAAATATATTTACTGTTTTTGATATATGAAATACAATCACCCTATCACCCTGAGCTCGTACCAAATCAACATGAAAATGAGGCCAAGCAGTTGAGGCCTAACGACTGGCTAGGCCACTCTCTATAAAAAGATAGGAAGTCTTATTGTGATATTGCCCTACGAGCGAGAGGTAATTACTAAAGAAAAAAAAAACGGTTTTGCCTACTTTTGTCGTATCAAAAGTAGGTCAGGGTTTGGGGTGAAATACCCAAAAAATGAAAAAAATACTTATCATTTTCTTTTGTAATGTGTTTTTGCTATCATTTTCTCTTGTAATGAAAATTTTTTTTCATATAGACCAAACACAACATATTGTGGTATAAACCAAAAAACAAACACAATATATAGTATTTTACAAAAGGCAAGCAGAATATTTATTTTGTACGAAAAGAGCCCATGAATATCACCCACATCAAAAAAAGAAACGGAGAAATAGCTCCATTTGATATCAATCGCATCCATATAGCCATCACCAAAGCCTATCAATCACATCACGCAGACACAACAGATATTCCTATTATCGTGGACGATATCGCTACACAACTTACAGATAAACAAGCGACGATGAAGGAAAGCGAATATATAGATGTGGAATATATCCAAGATATTGCAGAGAAGACACTGATGAAATACCAAAAGTTTGATATTGCCAAGACCTACATCCTCTACAGGGAAGAGCACAAGAGAAAGAGAGAAGAAAAACTCACGGAAAAAGAGGATCTCGTAGAAAATAAAGCACTGATGGTCACCAAAGAAGATGAAAGCAAACAAGCATTTGATCGGACAAAGATAGAAAACACCTACAATTATATCGCCAAAGAGCTGAAAGATGAATGTTCGTTTGATGAGATCAAAAAAAGTCTGAGCAAATATCTTGTGCAAGATATAGCGACCAAAGATATTATGAAACTTTTCATCAAAACAGCAATCAATCTCATCAGCATCCAAAATACCAAATGGCAATATATAGCAGGAAGACTAGCAACTATAGACCTCTACAAACACGTGAAAAAAAACAGATGACTCAAAAACAATGAGCTCTATACTCCCCAAAATTATCTTGCACTGATGGAAGAATACATAGCCAAGTGATTGTATTACCAGGAATTCTTTACTCACTATAGCAAAGAAGATATTTTAAACATAGCACAACATCTGAACAAAGATACAGATATGGACTACAATTACACGACCACTTTGATGCTCAAAAAAAGATATCTTCTCAATCCGAACAAAATATACAAAGAACTTCCTCAAGAAATGTATATGTCGATAGCACTTTTTCTTGCTATCCCCGAACCAAAAGAAAAAAGATTGGATGTGGCGCGCAAGATTTATGAATACTGCTCTACCCAGAAAATATCGCTACCCACACCGACACTTATGAATGCTAGGACAAACTTTCATCAGCTTTCCAGTTGTTTCAAACTCAATATAGACGACGATCTGAGATCCATCTATCACAACATAGAAAACATGGCACAAATCTCGAAATTTGGATGAGGGATTGGCGCATATTTGGGAAACATTAGATCAAGAGGATCTGACATCAGAGGCGTACATGGCGCTTCTTGAGGGGTCATACCACGAGTCAAAGTCATCAACGATACCGCTACTGCAGTCAACCAATTGGGCGCGAGAGCAGGAGCCATTTCGCTTACCCTCGATATACGACACAAAGATATCATGGATTTTTTGGACATCCAAACAGAGACAGGAGACATTAGAAAAAAATCATTCGATATTTTTCCAGCGGTAAGTATACCAGATATCTTTATGGAAAGAGTGAGAAACAATGCACATTGGACTGTTTTCGATCCCAAAGAGATAGAAAGCAAAACGGGCGAAAGACTACAAGATTTTTTCTGAAAGGAGTTCAGCGAAAGATATGAAGCATTGGAAAAAAGAGAAGATTTTCGTCTCAAACAAACGGTTTCCGCAAAGGATCTCTTCAAGAAGTTTCTGAAAACAGTGGTAGAGACAGGTATGCCATATACCTTTTTTCGTGATACCGTCAACAAAGCAAATCCCAACGATCATATGGGGAATATCTATTCATCTCAGCTTTGTACAGAGATCGCACAAAACACTTCTCCATCAAAATTTATCGAAGAGATTGAAGAAGACGGAACCATCAGCATCAGATATCAACCAGGTGATAGTGTCGTTTGCAATCTTGCATCCATCAACATGGCCAAGGTTCACACACCAGAAGAAATTGAGCAAGTCATACCCATCGCTATGAGAGTCCTTGACAATGTAATAACGCTCAATTATTATCCTATCAAAGAAGCAGAATTGACAGCAATGAAATATAGGAGTGTAGGACTAGGATTTATGGGATTGGCAGAATATCTTGCAACCCACAATATGATGTATGAATCAGCTTTTGCTAGAGAACATGTAGATAAACTTTTTGAACTCTATGCGTACACAACACTCAAGACTTCGGTGGAATTGGCCAAAGAAAGAGGGCAATATCACTATTTCAAGGGTAGCCAACGATCCCAATGAATTCTCTTCTGAAGAGATCAACAGCGATATCAGAAACACAGCACACTCAAACAAGAACGAAACGAACTGACAAAAGACATACAAACTCACGGACTCAGATTCTCGTATCACCTCTCTCCTGCGCCAAACACCGGAACTTCGCTTGTTGTAGGAACGACGGCAGGACTTCTTCCTATCTACAAAAAATATTTTGTAGAAACCAATAGCATAGCTCCTTCAGTAAATGTTGCACCAAACTTGAACACACAAAACACACGATACTACAAAGAATATATCCACATGAAGATGACAGAAGTAATCAATATGATAGCGGTAATCCAAAAATGGATAGATCAATCCATCAGTTTTGAATGGATGTTTAATCCAGCAGAGACATCACCAAAAGAAATCTATGACTATTATTTCCAAGCACGAGAACAGGGAATCAAGACAATCTATTATGTCAGAAGCATGAGTATGGATGTCAAAGAGTGCTCTAGCTGCAGCGGATAAACACTAAGCATCTCACATAAAGTATTTTATTTTTTTCACAAAAAAAATTATGGAAAACACAACACCACTCGGATTAGAAAGTAAGATGACTGACTTCAATTTTGATATATACAATCCCAAGACAGATACCACGGAACAAAAAAATATCGAATCTTATAGAGACAAGCGACTTGTGCTTCTCTTCTATCCAGCAGATTTTACTTTTGTCTGTCCTACAGAACTCAAGGATCTCAATAAGGGGTATGCAGATCTTCAAGCAAGCAATGCTGAAGTACTCGTAATAAGTACAGATACTGTATTCTCACACAAAAGACGAGTAGAGACAGAACATCTGCTTGAAGGGTTTACCATACCTATGGCAAGCGATAGAAAAGGCGAAATCAGCAAAGCATTGGGCATACGAAACATCCAAAGCGGAAACAGCGAAAGAGGGACATTTATTATTTCTCCA
>JGI26437J51864_10000282_pt1 | contig 14352 bp, 2 predicted proteins | sample FrelakmetLWP11LW_FD_51864 | JGI IMG/M metagenome (IMG submission 51864)
CGAGGCCCTCAAGCTGACCCGGAAACTCATCAACGAAGAGGAGAGGTTAATCCAACATGCAGACTCAGGTGCAGGCTTACCAGAACACCCATAAGATGGTGATGTCGGATCGTGAAGTGGAGGCGGCGGTTCTCACGAAGGGGGCGCTGATGCTCCGCAACTGCCAGGAGAACTGGACGAGCGGCGGAAACAACGGCATGCTCGACGAGGCCCTCCGGTACAACCAGCTCGTCTGGAGCATCTTCCAGGGGGAAATCACGCGGAAGGACCATCCGATGCCCAGGGATCTGCGGCAGAAGATCCTGACACTGAGCCGCTTCATCGACCGGCGCATCTTCGAGGTCATGGCCTATCCCCACTCCGGAAAGCTCAACGCCATCATCAATATCAACCTCAACCTGGCCGCCGGACTGAGAGGGTCGTCCGGGGTCGAGGAGGACTGAGAAAAAGTCTGCGCGGTGGAGAGCAAATATAAGGGCGGCCGACGCTTCAGTCAGGCCGCCCTTTCTGTTTTATTGAATGAAGCCCAGATCCAGAGATAAGATTCCCGGCGGCATGGCAGAAAAGTCATTGCGAGCACCCGCAGGGTACGCGGCAATCTCGATCGAAACACCGAGATCGCTTCACTTCGCTCGCGATGACAAATACTTATCGTTGGACGCGGTCAACGGTTGAATACCCCGAAACATGTTTCGCATGGGTCATTCCCTGCGAATGCGGGAATCCAACGTGCACTCATCACAAATTCATCGTTGCACTGAACAGCCGCTCCCCTGCCGGCTCCGGTCCGGCGAAGGCGGGGTCGGGCCGCAGGCGGCCCGGGGCTGCCAATCCAGCAGGCTCAGCAGTCGATCCGCCTCGTCCTTTTTTCCTGCCTTCCGCAGCTTCTCGATGACGGGAAGGATCTGGGAACGGAGCTGGAGCCCCTTCTCGTGAAGCCGCTGCAGGCATTCGGTACTCTTCCCCGCATGACCGGCCAGTGCATGAGCGGACGCAAGGAGGGTCAGGGCAGGGGGATAGTCCGGTTCCTTTTTCAGGATTTTTTCCGCCATCCGGATGGCCTTGCGGAGATCGCCTGAGAAGAATTCCGCGGCTGCGCAGTTGAGCAGAAGCTCCCTCGTTCCGTTCGCCTGGCTGGCGACCTTCCGGGCTTCCTGGAGTGCCTCGTCGAAGCGATCCGCATTCAGGCAGGCATTGATGAGATTCACGGTTGCCAGCTTCACGTCCTGCACCGGGTTGCCGTCGAGGAATCTCTTCCACAGCCGGATCGCGTCGTCGTACCGGCCCAGTTCGCCCGCCTGGATCGCAAGCTCCAGGATCGCGCGCGGGGAGCCACCCGATTCCTCGATCTTTTTCATACCGAGCAGATAGTAGCGCTTCCCCTTTTCGAGAACGCTCTCCCGGTCGAGCTTTCCCGTGTGGTGGACCGGCACGTTGCATGCGGCGATGGTCATGCCGGCCCCGAGAATTGACTGCTCGACGAGTTCGTGCACGGCGCCGGAGAAACGGATCCGGGGGTCGTTCCGGAAAAGCCGCACCTTGCCGTTGGGGTACCAGCCCGTCCCGGCCTCTTCGTCGCGGTAGGAGCCGTCATTGGCCACCCACCCCGCGGTGTTTGCCTCGACCACGTAGTTCCTTGTGGTGAGATCATAGCCGCCGGTTCCGGCCGGGCTCTTCGCGATGAGATCCCGGAGCCTTTCATGATCCCGGGACGATACAGTCTCGTCGGCATCGATGACCAGGATCCATTCGCCCGTTGCCCTTGAGAGAGAGAAGTTTCTCGCACTCGCGAAATCATCTGTCCAGGGGAAGTCGAAGACCATTGCCCCGAGGGACGCCGCGACTTCCTTCGTGCCGTCCGTGGAGCCCGTGTCGACGACGATCATCTCGTCGGCGAGGGTCTTCACGCTCTCGAGGGCCCGGGCGATCGAGCGCTCCTCGTTTTTCACGATCATGCAGAGGGAAAGGCAGGGCCGCCCGCTGCCGGAGCGTGTCGATATTGTGGTTTTCTCGGGAGGGGCTTCCGTTTTTCCTGCATCGTCGAGAGGGACCGCAGCCATCAGCGCCCCGATGTTTTCTGCCGTCGTCGGGATGCCGAGGGATGCAAGCATCGCGGACCAGCTTTTCCGTGCCGCCTCGAGAATCGTTTCGGCGTCCTCGTTCCGGCCGGCTTCATGGAGCTTCTGTCCGTAGACCTGGCAGAAGGGGGCGCCGTTGATGTTTCGCTTTCTTAATGTTTGGACCATTTGTTCTGCTGAGCCTTGCTCTCCCGACAACAGCCGGGCCGCAGAGAGCAGAACGAACGCTGGCGGGTAATCGGGTGTTGCGGCAACCAGGCCCTCCAGGCGGCTGACGGCCTCCTTGTAACGGCCCGTGTAAAACTCGCAGAGGGCTGTGTTCAGCCCGGCCTCCTTGAGGCCGGGATCGACCGACAAGGCAGCCAGAGAGGCCTCGCGGGCTTCACCGTAGCGCCCCGTTTCGATGAGGGCGTGACCCAGGTTGAGGAAGGCAAGGTGGCGATTCTCCTCGCAGCCCGATGCAAGGTAGCGATGCCACAGAGCGACGGCCTCGCCGTATTTTTTCAACCGGGATGCCTGAACGGCAAGCTCGTAGACCGAGCGGGGATCGCCGCCCATTTGATCGATCTTCTTTTTCCCGAGCCGGTAGTAGGACTCTCCTTTGGACGGTCCGCCGCCGCCCGTGACGGTGCCGTAGTGATGGACGATCACGTCGCAGGAACGCCACGCGAGCCCCGCCCTCTTCATGGACGACTCCACCATCTCGTGGACCGCCCCCTCGTAGCGGATGCGCGGGTCGTTCCGGAAGAGGCGGACCTTGAGGCTTGGGAACCAGCCCGAAGCCGCTTCTTGCGACCCGTATGAGCCGTTGTTGGCGGTCCAGCTCTCGAGGTTCATGTCGGGCGAATAATTCCGCGTCGTCACGAGCCAGCCCGCAGAGTCCTTCCGGCTTGCGGCATGCTTCAGGAGATCCCTGAGCTTCAAGCCGTCGGCGGGCGAGACCGCCTCGTCGGCGTCCAGCACGAGGATCCAGTCGCCCGTCGCCTTCGCCAAGGCGATGTTTCGTGCTGCGGCGAAATCGTCGCTCCACGGGGCATCGAAGACCTTCGCACCGAAAACAGCCGCAATATCCTTCGTGCTGTCCGTCGAGCCCGTGTCGACGACGATAATCTCGTCGACGGCGGTCCTGACGCTCGAGAGGCAGCGAACGAGATGGGGCTGCTCGTTTTTGACGATCATGCAGAGGGAAAGCGTTTCCCCGCCGCCTTTTTCCCGGATCTCCAGGGGACCGATCTTGCCGCGCACCTCGAGGGCGGCGGCGATGAACCCGTCGTCCACGTCGAAGGCCGCCATGGCGGACTCGATTTCCGCCATCGCCGAGGGATAATTCTCCTGCGCCATGAGGAGGTCGATCCGGAGAAAGGCGATGGTGCGGTTTGACGGATAAAGGTCCCGGGCTTCGCGGAAGACGGCTTCCGCCCGGGCGAGGGCCCCGAGCGACACCGCCGCCGCGTGATAGCGGTCGGCCAGATCCGATTGACAGGGTGTCAGGACGAAACCCCTCTCCAGGAACTCGAGGGCTACGGCGTGGCGGCCTTCTGCCCACGCGAGCACGCCCAGGTTCGTAAAGGGCTCGCCCCAGGAGGGATCGGCGTCGGTCGCCTTCTTGAAAAGGGATCTCGCCTGTTCCATCTCACCTCGCTTGAACGCGAGCACACCCTTGAGGTTCAGAGCCTGTAGCGATTGTGTACTCATCGCAAGGGCACGATCCGCCTTGCGGCCGGCCTCGTCGTCCTCGCCGAGCCCTTCGTAAATACAGCCAAGCAAGGAGACGGTTCTTTCCTCCTGCTCCCCGGGGTCACTTTCCCTGAGAAGATCCAGGGCCTCCCGGAAATGCTTCGCCTGCATCAGCATCTCCGCCAGGGCGAGGTAAAACCCTCTCTTCCAGGGTGCCAGTTTGATTGCCTCGAGGCAGGCCTCTGTCGCGCCTCTGAGGTCGCCCTGCTGGAAGCGCTCCTCTGCCTCTTTGAAGGTGAGCATGGCAAAAAAACGCTTATCTTCCGGAGTGTCGGCGTTGAGACAGCCCCCTTTTGCCGCAAATGCACTCCGTTTCCTTTCCCCGGCTGCACCACAGGAGATCCTCTGTCCGTCGCCGTTGCCTGATCGGTAGACGAGTACGTCTCCGGCGATGAGATTCTGGAAGCCTGAATAGATCGATCTCAGGCACCAATCGTCCGGAACACATTCCTCCCTCTGCGGTCCCTCATGGGTGAGCCCGATATCATCGGCCAAGATTCGCTTGAATATCATGCAGGATCTCGAGAGGCGATCGGAAAATGCGCGGCGGTGCCTGTTCCGCTTCTGGAAAGCAGCGGCATGGCTTTCAAGGGTACTCGTGGACAGTCCCTCGGCGCCGGGCACGTTCTGCCGGCCTTCCGTGTTGACCATCATGGGCCCCACAATCCCGATATCGGCGCTGCTTTCAAGCGCTTCGAGCATGCCTGCGGACCAGTTTTCCGTCACCACCATGTCCGGTTCCACAACGGCGACGTATTTTCCTGTGCAGGAGCGAAGCCCGAGGCGGACCGGATCGGAAACAGGGGGTTGACCGTCGGCTGGAACGACTCTGCACAAGGGATCCCTCTGGCTGATCTTCTTCAGCCATTTTTTCACGCCTGAAGCCGCCTGGGATTCGACGAAAACCATTTCATGCGGCTCCGGCGTCCATTTGCGGATCGAATCGACGCAACTCCTGAGATTCGGGGCCTCCCCGGAAACCGGGATAATAATGGACAGAAGCTCCCGGTGAATGCCTTCTTTCCGGCTGGTCGAATTGTCGTGTCGTTTCTGTCGGACGATCGGTTTTCCGCGCAGTTCACGCACACGCTTCCTCACGGCTTCCGCGGCGTGGTCCCAGGTGAAGTTCGCCCGGATGAATTCAGCGGCCAGGGCACCCTTGGCGGCGGCTTCTTCCCTGTGAGTCTCCGCATGTCTCATCAGCCGGGCCAGGCCTTCCTTGTCCGGCTCGGCAAGCCAGGGGAAATCGACCGTTTCGAATTCGCCGATCCGCTTTTCCGGCAATCTCATTTCTTTCGCGGGAATCAGATAGGCTGTTTGATCATCGCAAAAGTCGAGCGCCGCTCCGTGGCCGGTCACGATGACCGGGAGCCCGCTGGCCATGGCTTCTGCGATGGGCAGGCCGAAGCCCTCCCCCCTGTAAGGGTGAACGAGGCAGTCGCAGGCCGTGTAGAGACCGGCGATTTCCGGGTCACTGAGCGTTTGCTCGATGTACTCGATCTCGGGAGACTCTGGATCGGCCTGGAAGCGGCCGATCCAGTCCTTCGCCGTTTGCCCCTTGTAGAAGGTCTGTCCCCCCATGTCCTTGATGACCAGGCAGACATCGTCCCCGGATGAGAATGCCTTCGTGTAGACATCGAGCAGGGTATCGATGCCCTTGCGGTGAATGGTGCCTCCCACAAAGAGGAATTTGAACGCTTTCTTTGTCTTGAGCGGATAAGGGGCGTTGTCGGGGTTGAACAGGCCGATGTTCACCCCGTTGGGCACGACGAACACCCGTTCAGAGGGGACGCCGCTCAGGATGTAGCAGTCGCGCACGTAGTGGCTGGGGACCCAGACCTCGTCGACGTGAGCGGACATATTGCGGACCCATTCCCTGGGGATGCTCCCGAATTCCCATGGCTGGATGATGACCCAGTGACCCTCGGGCGGGGGCGTGAAGCTGGGTGGCCACTGATGACGGACGTGCACGTCGGCGGGGCCGGAAAGGGGCTTTTTCGTCCTTTCCGNGATCGGTTTGAAACGGGGTTCATCCTTCGGGGTGAACTGGTCCCGTTCGTAGGGTACGATGGAAACCTCGCACCCCCCCTCGATGAGGCGCAGGCACAATTCCCGGTTGACGAGGGCAAGAGAGTGATGGACAAACTGGGAGCCCTCCCAGCGAATCTTCAGGTCCGTGGCTGACGGCGATCTGTCCCGCCATGCGTCGTCGAAGGACTTGCGGAATTCCCTGAAATCCTTCACAACGGTGATCTCATGCCAAGGGTCGAGAAAAACATGATCGGAGGCATCCTTCCAGTCTTTCAGGTCGTCACCCCTCAGCGCGTGAAAGACAAACGTGGGAATGCCTGCCAGAGCCGAGAACGTCTTGCCCCATGAGTCGGCTCCGATGAAGAAATCACTGGCTGCAATGAGCTTCATCTGCTCGGCGAAGGAGTAGCTGCGCATATCGATGGCATTGCCGAAGCGGGGGTATTCAGCGGCTTCATCGGGCGTGCCGATGATGACCGGCCTCACGCCTTTCTTTTCCAGGTGCGAGAGCAGGCGTCCCCAGTCCTCGGTGCTCAGGGCATTGCGCTTGCTTCCCACCATTCCCTTGAGACTGCCCCTCGGCTGGAGGGTCACCTGCCGGGGTGCCAGACGATTTTTCCCGAAGTTCACCGCCCATGCGGGCCGTTGCTGAATGCCGTACGCCTTGAAAATGTCCAGATCGGCATTCCATTCCCTGTAGTCGGCCGTTGTCGTCGGCGTTGCCCCGAGCCCGAGGCAGATGTCGGAGGACTTGAAAAATCTCCGTGCGATGAAATGCCAGGTGTAATTCTTCGGGAAAGGGATGAAGTAGACCTTCTTCAGCTTCGGAAAGGCGTCGAAGAAAGACCTCATCATGACCGTCGAATTCGAAACGCTGACGATCGTTTGCTCCGGGTCGCGATCGTAGAACGTCGACAGCAACAGGAGGGCGTCGCCGGAACCGCCGAAATGAACATGGCACGAGGGCAAGCTCGACAGCAGGTTATGCATCCGGACGATTTCTTCCGGGCTGACCTCGTCAGGCCAGAAATGATCCGGCAGATAGGCATACTTGCCGTCCTCCCGGTCGATGAGGGTCTCGAGCTCAATGCTGTACAATTCCGTTTTCCAAATTTTGAAAAACAGACGGGCGGCCCTGATGTTGAGATCGTTGATGACTGCCCGAGAGGCGCTTGATTTTCCCTCGTGATGGATGACGACGCTTGCGGGCTCATAAAAGACACGCTTGCCGCCTCGACGGGCCTTGAAACACAGGTCCGTGTCTTCGAAATACATCCCGTATCGCTCCTCGAAGCCGCCGATCCGCCGGAAGAAGTCCCGCCGGATGAAGATACAGGCGCCCGTGACGGCATGGACATCCTGTGGCACGTTGACACGGGGATCATCAGCGGATTCCCGAAGGTGTCGGTGCAGCGGCCAGACAACATAGGAAGAGTGGGCATTTCTCTGGAACTGGATGCCGCAGTGCTGGACGGTCCGGTCCGGATACAGAAGCTTGATGCCGAGAATCCCGATGGAATCATCGCTTTCGAGCCTGTCCAGTGCGCGATCAAGCCAGCCCGCAAGCGGCTCCGTGTCGTTGTTCAGGAAGACGAGATAGTTTCCCCCGGCGACATCGGCTCCCCGGTTGCAGGCCTTTGCAAACAGGAGATTCTCCTTGTTCGTCAGGACCCTGAGTTTCGGGTATTGTTTTCGGGCCTCCTCAAGGAATGCCCCGGTCCCGTCGGTGGATCCATTATTGACGATAATCACTTCATGAATCCGATCCAGTGGAGTGTTCCGATGGAGGGATTCAAGGCAGCGGGATGTGTATTCCACTTGGTTGAACACAGGGATGATGATAGATGTCAAGGGCGCATTATCCGTATGTACTGGGGAACCATTGGGCACATCACGCTTAGGCGGATCAGTCGTAGCATCCGTCTGTTCATTGTTCTGGAAGGGGGCTTGAGTTGTCAGGCTGTTGGGCTTCTTTACTGCCAAGGGTTTTCGGAAAAGATAGCAATGCGGGTTGAACCGATGCAATGAGAAATTGAGCTTTTGTGCGAGCAGGATGAGAGACCTTTCGGAATGTACCAGGCAATGGCCTATAGCGGGGCTGAGGTACTCCCAGGTATCGAGGTTCTGACCATCCACGAAACTGCTTTCTACAAACAATCTGCCTCCGGGCTTCAGCACCCGGTAAAATTCGCTGAAGTAGGCAGCCGGATCATAAAGGTGCTCTATCACCTCAACCATATTGATTCCGTCGATACTGCCATCGCGGATATCTTTGAGTTGCAGTTCCGTGTCCTGGTCGATGTCCAGGCACTGAACACCCTTCGACGCGAGGAATCTTCCATATTCGCCCTGACCACACCCAAAGTCCACGACCTTCTGTAATTCGAAAGGGGCCTCATGCATCAAACACGAAAGTCGGAAGTTATCCATTGCTGGCGTGTGTCTGCCTTCACTTCCTTGATTCTCAGTGACGAGCACTTTGGGATCGATCGATGAGGTAAACACAGAGCCGCAGTTCGTGCAGGAGTAATAGTGATGATCCAGTTTGATCACGCTGCGCCGCGCGATCCGGCTGCAGACGGGGCAGGGTTTTCCGTCGTCGTCGTCGGAGTTGCCGCCGTCCATCGCTTGCAGGACCGCGAGGTTCTCCCTGGCTTGATCGTTCCGCGGCTCTATGGACAGAACCTTATTGTAAAAAAACCGCGCGTCATCGAATTGTTTTCGCGTGGCGCAGATGTTTCCGATTCGAAGAAGTGTGCCAACGTCATCCGGCTTGAGAGCCAGAGTCTTGTTGTAGAGGTTGAGCGCACGTTCGATATCTCCTGCCTCCGCAAGGTGCGCGTCGGCCAGGTCCCGCAGAAATCCAATCTTTTCAGGGGCAATCTGAGCGGCCCTCTCGAGATGGAACAGCGCCGTTTCAGGCTTCTGCAGAAGACAATAGAGGTTCCCGAGGTCGTTGTGGGCTGCGGCATGATCCGCGCAGGTATCGAGTACCGTTTCGAGCCATTGAACCGCCCTGTCCGTGTGTCCTCTTTGCGCCAGGGACCGGGCCTCCCGAACCAAGGTTTCGGGGTCGCGCTTCTCCGGCCCCTCTATCTTGGTCTCCAGGGCGTCGAACATTTTTCCTGCAAGTTCATTCGAAGGATCAATCTCCAGAACCCTCAGGTAGCACTCCCTCGCCTCATGGAAGGCCCCGGATTCTACCCGAATATTTCCCAGGATGAGAAGGGTTTCTGAATCCTGAGGATTCAGGGACAGGACCTGCTCGTAGTGGAAAAGAGCTTTCTCTGGCTGTTTCATCACCACGTAGAGGAAATCGGCAAGGTCTTTGCGAAACGTCGGATTTGCGGGATCTAGTGAGATGGCTATTTCATAGTGAGTCCGCGCCTTCTCCTTGTCCCCCTTCTCGTAACAGAGGGCAGCCCAGTCTCTGTGCGATCGGGCATTCTCAGGGTGTCCGTTTTGTTGTCGTTCGATCCGGAGAGCGGCGCCGGTTAGGGCGTCGGGCCGACATGACACGGCCTGTTTCCGCGACTGGGAGCGGTCAGGGAGGTTCGACTTCTTTAGAATGAAAATCTGGCCGGAACAGACTTCCATCCTTTCGATACGAGATTCTTTTTGCGGGTTTCGCCCATGCAGTGGGTGCGTGATGTCCCGCATTCCGCATTCGTCGATGAGTTCCTTGACGAAGCCGACCATGCCGGCAAGATGATTTTCTCCCGGCGTGAAGGATTTACCGTCAGGGAACATGTCCCAGTAACCGGTCCCCCAGTCTTCGATGACATAAAGGCCTCCCGGTTTTAGATGATTCTCGAAGAGATGCCAGAAACTGATCCGCGTCAGTTCTCCGACATGAGATGCATCGTCGATAATGACATCAAATCCTTCCGGTGCGCACTCCTGACGGATACGATCGAGAAGATCCTTGTCCTGCTGCAGGCCCTGATAGGTGCGGATACGGCCGGTCGAATCATCGATGCTGACGGCGTTGGCATCCAGCCCCACGATGGCCCCATTTTTGAAAAAATCCCTCCAGAGATATAATGAGCCGCCCCTAAAGACACCCAATTCGAGAAGGCAAACGGGGTCGTTAGTGAACGGGAGGAAATATCGTTCATAATTGCCAAGATAGCGCGGGGACTTGTCCGTGTCGTATCCGGTGGCAACGAGCTTTTCAATCGTCCGAGAACAGCCCTTTTCTGTATTCAAATGACGGGTACTGTCCATCAGGAGTCGCGTTCTGACGTGCTCACCGTTGTAGTAGGTCAGCTGCGCAGGATCATGAATGAAATTATGGCTTTCGTCCAGGATATGGTCATATTGGATATGCCAGGCCATGCACCTCTCTTTGTCACTGAACCGATTTTTTCTTTGATGGAATACTTTCAGAAGGCCATGCTGTTGGCTCCGGATCGGATAATGGCGGAGGATGAATCGGATGGGGAAAACCTTCCGGTCTTTAAAGCCGATATCGTGACCGCCGCTGGTAACCAGATCGATCTGCAAACTGAGGTTTTTCCATGCCTTCACCTGTCGAGTGTTGTAATCTTCGGCCCCGTCGTAATACTTTAAAAACTCGCGAACGTCTTTGCCTGGCACAAAGGAGTTGTCGACGGGCCTGAAGTTCAGGAGCTCAAAATCGATCGCGTTGTATCCCAAGCGGTCAACAGCTTGTATGGCTTCTTTCAGCGTGAACCCCGGCCAGGGGGATTCGCGGAATTCATCTGCGTCAGCGTGGATGAACCAGTCCGCGTCGAGCTGGCACGCCAGTTCGGTTTTTCTCTTCAGGATGTCCTGCCAGATGTATTGAGACTTGTTTTCCTCAGCGTAGTTCGAGTCATCCGGAAAGGTCTCGATGTGAAGGAGCCCCTTCCCAAGCCATTTAGATGCTTCTTCGACCGTATTGTCAGTTGATCGGTGATCGATCAGGTAAACAGACACCCCTTGACGGATAAGATCGCCGATGACGTGATAAATAACGTCGCCCTCGTTGTGCCCGGAGATGATGGCTGTAACATTGAATGTGCCGAGATTCCCGGAGGGTCCATCATTAGCAAGGGCGCCGGTCTCCTGATGAATCGGCTGGAGAGACCCCGTCTGCTCAAGCCGGCAAAGCGCCTGGAGATTATCCGGGGCGTTGGCATTGCCGGGACTTAGGTGCAGGACTTTCTCGTAGTAGGATCTTGCATCCCCATAATGCTTTTGTGTTGCGCAGATATTGCCAAGAATGAGGAGGGTTTCAACCTCGCGCGGATCCAACTCCAACGCTTTCTTGTAAAACGCAACCGCGTCTTCAGCATTTCCCTCTGCCGTCAGCAGGAACCCCGCAAATTGTTTCAGGTAAGCGATATTTTCAGGAGCCCAGCCCACTGCCTTTTCAAAATGAGCCTTTGCCCTGACAATGTCCCCCCTTTGTTCATAAACCTGTCCCAAGAAGCAATGGGCCTGATCATCGCTGGGCCTATCTTTGATCCATTGCTTGAGGAGCTCCAATGCTTCGTCCCACTTTTCATTCAGGGCAAGTGACTGTGCTTTGGAACAGATGGTGTCCGACTGCACTCTGTCGGCGGCAGCTCTTTCACGGGCCTCTCGTCGAGCCATTTCCGCGAAAAATTCCTGTTCTGCCTTTTTGGCAGTGGAAATCTGTGTAGATGAAGATCGCCAGCAATAGAGGGGCTCCGGCAGATTCGCAACCTTGCAAGACTCTATAATCCGGAGCCAAAGTTCGTAATCGTGAGCATATTTGAATTTTTCGTTATAGCCACCCATGCACAGAAGAACGTCGCGTCGCATCATGACGCTGCCATGCACAAAATTGTTGCCGTGGATGAGACATCTCCGGATTGCGTCATCCTCCGTCTGCAGCTCGATGATGGATTCATGGTAACCGGCCTCATCAATCTGATATGCGTGGCTTCCGACAAGGGCGTAATCCGGATGCGATTCCAGGAAGCGAATCTGGGCTTCAAGACGGTGGGGCAGGGAGATGTCATCGGCATCCATGATTGCAATGTATGTCCCCCGTGCAGCCCCGAGGGCCTTGTTTCGTGATCCGGCGGGTCCCAGATTTTCATGATTCGTGATGATCTTGATTCTCGGGTCGTTGTACCGGCTGAGGATCGCGTCGGTATCATCCGTTGACGCGTCATCAACGACGAGAAGCTCGAAGTTAGGGTACGTCTGTTTCAGGATGCTATGAATGGCTTCTTTGAGGAAGGCACCGGCGTTGTGCGCAGCCATGATTACGCTGATGGCCGGGGATTCCGGATGAAAGGGGATGTCGGCATCCCAGGAATTCTGGTAATATGTCCGCACCCTGTCATTGTGCCCCTCCAGATAAACCAATCCACGATCGTCGATGAACTCGTATAGATTCCGGTCGATGACATGCCGATAGAGTTTGCTGCTTGGAATCCCCGCGAAGACATTGTGCCATGTCATGGTGGGTTTGATTTCCGAGAGGAGGGCGTCCGTTGCAGCGAGGTCTTCAGCGGTTTCCTGAGGGAGGCCGACCACGATACTGGCAGCGGTCTTGAAACCGATTTCGTTGCAAAGCCCGAAACTTATTCTGATCTGGTCGACGGTGATACCTTTGTGGAGTTCATCCAGGATTCTCTGGGAGCCGCTTTCAACGCCGAAGTAAAATCCTCGCGCCCCAGCCTTGTGCATCAGTTCGAGGAGTTCCCTGTCGAGGCTGTCGACGCGGGACTCGCAGGCCCAACGGATATCGATGTGTCTCTCCAGCAGAAGCTTGCAGAATTCGACGACCCGCTTCCGATCGAGCGTGAAGTTGTCTTCGCGGAAGTAGATGCCTTTTGCCCCGTAGTGTTCGATAAGATGTTCAATGTCGGAAACGATTCGCGCGGCACTGAAGCATGTGTATTGTTTGCCCCAAACAGCGCCGACGGAACAAAACGCGCAACGGAAGGGGCAGCCTCGGCTTGTCGTCATCGTGAACGTGGGCTTTTCGGGAAACCACAGCACCTCCCAGTTATACGGGAGTTTCGTAAAGAGATCCCAGGCAGGCATGGGGAGAGCGTCGAGGTCACGGATACGGGGGTATCGAACGACACGATCGTTGACCTTCCCTTCCACGATGTCGACGATCGCCTGTTCGCCCTCGCCTTGGACGACGTGGTCGACGAATGCCGGAATGGTATCGAGGGCAACTGTAGTGTGCGGTCCCCCCAAAATAATTTTCCCATACCATTGACCGCAACGCCTCAGATGTTCGATCTTGTAGAGCATCCGTTGGGTGTCGCGAAAGCAGATCGTGCTGACATAGATGCCGACATAATCGATACCGGTTGCTTGAAGATAACACGATTCGAGAAAATCGCTGGGCTCCAGATAATTATCGATGAAAAACACGTCATGCCCTGCGTTTCTGAGCATCGAAAGAAGGAAACCGACACCGAGCGGAGGTTTCTTTTCCCATGTCGAAAAGGGGGTTTGCGAAGGAGCCGCAGACGTGACGAGGAGCACTCTCTTGCTGACGTTCATTTGGCGATTATCCTTGGAGTTACAATGTGTTAGAAGAGTCTAACCCATGCGTGCCATGAATATCCCGCATTCCGGCCTTGTGACTTCGCTGAAGCGACCCAAGGAACGCAGAACATCCGACGACTAGAGTAAACGTCAGATATTTTTGCACGTTATGTGCCAGCGGTAGCGGTGCGAGTGAACCCGCCCCTGCGGTTGCTCCCTGCGATCAGCCATGGTTAAGGAACAGATTGATGAGCCGCTGCTTGCGTATGCGGGAGGGGGTAGGGATATCCGCCGTGGATCCGCAAAGCCAGATGGGTAACAGAGCGGCAGGTTGAAAATCGGTCGGTTGTCAGCCTGCCTGGAGGTGATTCAGGAGGGTCTGGGCCTCGGCGAAGGCGGGGTTGATCTTCAGGGCCTTTTGGATGGATTCGACGGCTGGTTTTTTTTCTTTTTTCGCAACGTAAGCCCGGGCGAGGTTGTAGAGGATGCCTTCGTCGTCGGGGGCGACGGAGAGGGCCTTTTTGAGCTCCGTGACGGCCTTGTCGAAGTCCCCGTCCTTGCGGGCCTGGATGCCCAGGGCGTTGTAGGTCTGGAGGATGAAGCTCAGGAGGTCCTCGTTCGTTCCGATGAGGGCCCGGGCCTTTTCGTGCTCCCCCTTGTCGATGAGCCGCATGATCATGAGGGCCCGGTTTTCCTGGCTTCCCTCCCCGTCGGCGAGTTTCCGGGCGATCTCCTCCTCGGAGACGTTGACGAGCTGCCGGACGAAAGAGAGCGTCGTCTCGTTTTCGTTCTCCTGGAACGTGACGGGGCCGAAGGTATTCTTGAAGGCGGTGCTCGCCATGAGCTGCCGCTGAAAATCATTGATGCCTTCCTGCAGGTCTTTCTCGTCTTGGGGAAGCATGCGGGTGACGACCATTCTCTCCATGGCGTCCTTGAAGCCGGTGAGGCAGGAGTAGACGTTTCCCTGGGCGAGAAACTTCCGGCAGTTTGCCAGGGTTCTCGAAATCTCGGATGCCCG
>JGI26437J51864_10000284_pt1 | contig 14317 bp, 8 predicted proteins | sample FrelakmetLWP11LW_FD_51864 | JGI IMG/M metagenome (IMG submission 51864)
TGACACGGTTTCGGAAGGAGAAACTCATGAAACACAGCTTCAGCAAATACCTTCTCACGGTAGCCCTGCCTTGCCTGTTATGGGCAACCGGCAGCTACGCTGAGGACTCGCAGCAAATGAAGATGACCACGCCAATCGCGCCGGGCGTCGCGGTGCCGGACAAGATTGAGAGTTCCATTGGCACGCTTAACCTGAGCTACGGCTACCCTTCGGCCGACACCGTTGAGAAAATCTACGACAACCTCGATCGCTCGCGCGCCCTGCAGGCCTACCTCATGGCCATCCCGATCGTGAACCAGGCAGGCATGCGCGACTCGCTCCGCAAGTTCGGGCCGGACAACCAGACCGATGTTATCTGGGAGAACCTCGTCGATCCCCGCACCGTCGAGCTCACCGCCAACGACAACACGATCTACAACTTCATCTGGATCGACACCAAGACAGGCCCACTCGTCATGGAGGTTCCGCCCGACGTGTTAGGCGGCATCAATGACTTCTGGTATCGCTGGGTCGGCGATGTGGGCCTGACCGGCGAGGACCGCGGCAAAGGCGGCAAGTATCTCGTCCTGCCCCCCGACTACAAGGGTGAAGTGCCACCCGGATACATCGTCCTGCGCCCAAGCACCTATGGCAACTGGTTCTTCTTTCGCGCCTTCGTCGTTGATGGCTCCACCAAGCCCGGCGTCGAATCAGTCAAGAAGAACCTCAAGATCTATCAGCTCTCCGAGGCCGCCAATCCCCCGGCAATGAAGTTCGTCAACGCCTCGGGCGTGCCGGCCAACTTCGTCGCGCCGGGTGACTATTCGTTCTGGAACATGCTCAATCAGGTGATTCAGGAAGAGCCACCGCAGGGCTCCGATCCCACCACACTCGGGCTGTTCGCTTCGATCGGCATCGTCAAAGGCCAGCCCTTCGCCCCCGACGAGCGCATGAAGAAGATCCTTGCCGATGCCGCGAATATCGGTGCCGTCACCGCCCGCACCATCGCCTTCAAANTCCGCTCACCGGAAGCCTACTTTTACCCGAATAGCCCTTGGCGTCTGCCATTCTTTGGCGGCTACAAGTTNGAGAGCGCGCCCGGCGTGACGAACATGGACGGCTACATCTTCTATTACTACTTCGCCACCGGCGTCACCCCGGCGATGGAGATGAAGATGGTCGGCAAGGGCTCGCAGTATCCGTGGTCTGTGCAGGACTCGAACGGCAACCCCTTCGACGGCGGCAAGAGCTACAAGATGCGCCTCCCGCCCAACGTCCCGGTGAAGGACTTCTGGTCGGTGATTGTCTATGACAACCAGACGCGCTCCATGGTCCAGACCGACCAGAAGGCGCCGAGCGTGAGCAGCCAAGACAAGGGATTGAAGCCCAACCCCGACGGCTCGGTGGACGTGTTCTTCGGCCCAGTGGCGCCGACCGGCTTTGAGAGCAACTGGGTCCAGACGATTCCCGGCAAAGGCTGGTTCATGATCCTGCGCCTCTACGGCCCGCTCGAACCCTGGTTCGACAAGACGTGGAGGCCGGGTGAGATTGAATTGATGAAGTAAGAGCCGCCAGCTAACAACCGGTTGCAGCGGACGGCNCTCAGGCGCCGCCGCTGAACCGGGGCGTTGATGGCTGTTTAGGATTGGCTACCGGCCTTCCACATAGAACACCCTGAAGGTCTCTTGTTGGCCGCGAGCTGACGCGGGCATCAATGCCTACCGTCCCCGGCTCACTAACAACATCTCCCAACACCCTGCCCAAGAATTTCGATGCGGTCAGCAAGCAACACCTGGCGTTTCCGCGGGCTTTCACCGGGCCAAGGACGTGAACACCTGGTGAGATGTCTTTCTGGCAACTATAACGGACACCATGAAACGGCTATTGCTTGCGCTTGTCTCCTTCTCCTTCAGCGGCCCAGTGGCGGCTGCATGGGTGACATTCATGAAAACGGACACGAGTGTTGTCTACATCGACTCAACAACGGTTCGCAAGGAAGGCAATCTGCGAAAGGCTGCGGTGCTTGTGGACTTGATCAGAAAGGAAGCGGATGGCTTCCAGTCGAAGCGAGGTCAAAGTGAAATCGACTGCCTGGAAGACAGGATGCGAATTCACGACCTGAGCGGATTTTCCGGGAACATGGCCAGTGGTGAGGCGGTGTATTCATTCAAAGGCGCCAGCGAATGGATGCCGATTCCACCGAAATCCGCCTTGTGGAACACCATCAAACTGATCTGCTCCAGGTAAGCCAGCAGGCTGGAGCAAGTTGTCAGGACAGCTCGATCCTGAATTCTCACTGCATTGAGCGGGCCCGAGCCTCTTAAGGAATCCCTGAACAAGTCCTTCGACGAGCTCAGGACGAACGGCAAGTTGCTGATTCCGTTCGTGGCGAGCCTGTCGAACGCTCTCCTGAGCGTAGTCGAAGGACTTGAACTGCATCACCTTGTTCAGGGGTTCCTTAGGAATCGCCAACAGACGAGAGGCGAGCGTGCCGTCTCGCCGGCAGCGAGGTCAGCTTAAGGAGCCGGAACCGGCGCGTTCATGGCAGGGTTCTCTCGAGCGGGGCGCTCCCATTATTCGCCGGCACAGTGCCAAGCGGGCGACCGCCGCTCGGCTGACCGGCGTCCTGTTCCGATATGGATGAAGCGCCGGGCGCGTTGCCGGCGACGAGGTTCACGCCCCCGACAGGCGCGAGCGGGTCGGCACCAAGCGTACCGATGAATTCGCGCCAGGATTCGGGATCGCTCAGGGCGTCGAACCGTGCTTGGGCATACGCGAGTCGGGCGTCGAGTTCGAGACGTCGTGACTCGTCGATGTTGCGCCGGTTTTGCCGGAAGTGCGAAAGTTCGTTGAGGTTGCGCGTCCATAGTGCGAGGTCGCGTTCGCGCTTGACCTGCAGGCGCTGCCGGTACCAGCCGGATTCGAGCAGCGCCTCGCGCGTGAACAGGGCGCGTATCTGCGGCNCGTGCACGTCCATGCCCTGATAATGCCCATGCGCCATGATGGACAGCAACGCCTTCAGCGGCGGGCTGGCTTCGGCGTAGCTGCCGTCCTCGAAGTACTGCCGCGCCACCCGCTCCTGGGCTTCGACGATGTTGTGAACACCGTCCGCGAAGTCCGACAGGTTCTGGGTCTCCGGCTTGAGGATGGACTCGGTGAAGACGGCACGCGGATTGTCGAAGATCTTGCCCATGTAGTGCGCGACGAAGCGTTCGGTGATGCGGTAGCCAAGTCGGCTCGCCAGCACGCGTTTGCCCTCGAAGTCGAAATCCTCGAGCGCTTCCATGTAGCCGTGATCGATGAGCCAGGATGCACGACGTTGCTCCGGATGCATGCGCGCCCAGATTTCCGGCACCAGCAGGCTGATGTCATGGTCCACCCGCACCTGGGGGCCGACATGACCGGCGGAGGTGGAGAAGCCGTCATGACCGGTGAGGATCAGCGACACCAGGGCGTTGTTGAGGTCGGCCGTGGGCCGCAGCGCATTGAAGGGTCCCTTGGTGAGCGCGCCCTCCGAACCCGCGCCGGTGGTCGAGGGCGACTTGCCGGTCAGGGAACAGATGTAGTCCATGAACAGTTCCGGCAGGGCCTGGTAGTGGATGGGGTTGTACACCGCCAGCGAACGGATCCCAGCCTCGGGCGGGTTGTTGCGGCGGCCGGACAGCACCGCGTCGACACTGATGCATACCGGTGCCTCGGCGGGCAGCTTGCGGTGAAAGCGCATGCCCATCTCCGCCGCATATTTGCGCATCGGGCGGGCGATGTCGGGGCGCACCTGCAGATAGCGCGGATTCTTCGAGGGCTTGCCGTCGACCAGCCGGGGGCACGCGGAAGACACCACGATCCTGCCGGCGCGCGCGGCCGCCAGCAGCAGATCCCGCATCGGCGGAGTGTAGGCACACAGCCGCAGGACGTTCTCGACCTCGGTGGCCAGCGCGTCGGCGGTCAGCGGCTCGAAGTTGGCGAGGAAGTTGCCTGGCAGAGCCATGTCGGCTTCGGTCTGCTTGTCGTAGCCCGGTGTGACCGCATCGTCCGGACGCTGGAACAGGCGCAGCTCGCAGTTGTGGGTGAGCTTCACGCTGCCTGCCGGGTCCAGCCCCGGCTTGCAGCCGCCGAGCTTCGCCACGGGGGCGACCACCGAGGCGGTGATGTCGTCCTCCATCTGCACCTTCTCGGCGGGGATGAAATCCTGGCGCAGCTTGAAGGTCCGCCACTGTTCATCCGCATCGAAACCGACACGCAGATAGCTGGCGACGATGCGCCGTCCGAACATTTTGAGTTCGTGGCCCGGCGCGCCGTCCACCACGTCGACCGCAAGCTGCTCGTCCCAGCGGTCGCCCCACTCCGGACGATAGAAACGCTTGATCAGGTACACCAGGGCCAGAATTCGCGGCGGGATGCTGTCGAGCCAGGCGTTGTAGGCGCCGGTGTGGCTTGACGAAGGCGTCAGCAGCTTGATCACGGAGCCGAGGCTGCGTTCCATGCTCAGCGGCTTGCGCGACGGGTCGCGGTCCTCGTGCTCGAACCCGGGGCGGAAACGGCTGCTGTAATCGCGTGCGAAAATGTCACGCACCCAGGCCAGATCACGTTCCAGGTTGTCGATGAACAGCGGGCCGTAGATCACCGCATCCTCGAGCGATTTGGAAATTTCCGACTTGCCGCCGCCGGATACCGTGCACGGTTTGTGGCAGAAGGTGCCCTCGGGTTCGATGCCGATCAGGCGCCATGAAGGCGCGCCCGGATGCGGGCGCATCTCGACCTTGTAGCCGTTGGGCTGCATGTAGAGCTTGCCCGGCATGAGTCGTATCCGGTGCGTCCTGCCGTCGTGCTCCCAGGTGATGCTCTGCGCATTGAGGTCGAAGCGCACGGCCTGCGGCACATAGACGATGTCCGGATACTTCAGGTCGAGGGCATGGCCTTCGGGCATCAGGCGCATGAACCGGCCATAGCGCGCCACCATGTCATGGAACGAATAGCCCGGCTCGCGCGTGCTACTGTCAACGCCGTATTCCTCGCCGTGGTTGCGGCACTGGAACAGCAGCGCCCCGCCGGCGTGTTCCTCCTCGGCCAGGCCGTAGAGGTTGGCGGCGAAGCTGATCTGGGTCTTGACCTCCTTCTTGCAGTAGCCGAAGTAGTTGTCGGCCAGGATCGTGACCATCACGCCGCTGTCGTCGCGGGCGGTGAGCTTGAACGCCTGACCGTCGTTGTAGCGCTCATCGGGCTGCTTCCAGCACATGCCCTCGCGGCGCTGGCGCTCGTTCGCCTGATCCCAGTGCGGCAGACCCAGTTCGCGCTTGGTCAGCGTGACCAGGTGCGGGGCCAGCACCACGCAGCCGGTGTGGCCGCTCCAGTGTTCAACATCCAGGCTGGCATCGTGTTCCGGCAGGAAGGGATTGCCGCCGTTGCCGAAGATGCTCTCGACGAAATCCAGGTTGCTGACCAGGTTGCCGGGCGCGAAGAAGCGGATCTCCATGCTCTTCTGCGGCGCCACGCCGGGGATGGCAGGACAGATCACCGGCCGCATCAGAAGCGAAACGAACATGCGCGCGGGATTGGGCTGGTTGACCGTGTACGGCAGCGTGAGCAGGTCCGCCGGTGGCTTGAACGCGTGCCCGAGCATGTTCGCGAAGACCTCGCGCGGCACCGCCTTCTTGTCGCCGGGAATCGGCAGGCCGCCCTCGCTGACATGGAACAGGCCATGGGTGGTGCGGCGATCGCTGGCGGGATTGTGCAGCACCCCCTGGGCGACGCGGTAGCTGGAGACGATATCCGAGTTGAAGACGTCCGCATCGACCGGCAGCGACAGTTCGCGCGCCAGTCCTTCGTGGTCGAGAATGAAAGACTGGCCAGGCAGTTGCGGCACGTGCTCCACGCCCTCCAGATAGCGTTCGAGAAAATCCTGAATGCGCCGGTCGGGCGGGCTCAGATAGCCCGACAGCAGCCAGTTCTTGGCACGGTAGGCCATGAGCAGGTCGTGCGCCACGTCCATGAACTCGTCGCTTTCCTGCCCGCGCACGGGAAGCTGGCCGGACGAGGCCAGCTTGAGATTGATGTACAGGCGCAGGTTGTCCTGTTCGCGCTTCGCGTCATTCATCGGGTTCGGGCCGGAATCGTTGAGTCTGTTCATGCTTGTTTCCTGTAAGGCGGGCGCAGAATTCCGATTGTGCGACAGAAGCCCCCTTCGATGCCATGCCCGGCATACGGCGGGGCGGNGAACGGGCACCTGCGTGCTCACTCCNCACAGGATGCGAGCTGCGAAAACCGTGTTTCCCGCCCAATGGGAACCGGTTTCACCCGCCAGATTTCCTCGCAGTATTCGCGAATGCTGCGATCCGAGGAGAATTTGCCGCTGCGCGCGGTATTGAGGATGCTCATGCGCGTCCAGTGCTCGACATCGAGATAGGCCTCGTCCACCGACATCTGACAGTCGAGATAGCTCTGGAAGTCGGCGCACAGCATGTACGGGTCGTGATNCANCAGGTTCTCGACCAGCGGNCGGAAGAGTTCGCCGTCACCGCGCGAGAAGAAGCCGTTGCGGATCAGGTCGAGCGCGGCGTGCAGGTCGGGATGGCTGTGGTAGTAGAACATCGGGTCGTAGCCTTCGCGCTTGCGGTGCGCCACCTCGGCGGCAGTCAGTCCGAACAGGAAAAAGTTCTCCGCGCCAGCCTCCTCGCGAATCTCGATGTTGGCGCCGTCGAGCGTGCCGATGGTGAGGGCGCCGTTCATCATGAACTTCATGTTGCCGGTACCCGAGGCCTCCTTGCCGGCGGTCGAAATCTGCTCCGACAGTTCGGCGGCGGCATACAGCAGCTGCCCGGTGCGAACGTTGAAGTTGGGCACGAACACCACCCGCATGCGTCCGTTCACCACCGGGTCGCGGTTGATCACATCCGCTACCGCGGTGATCAGGCGGATCATCAGCTTGGCCATGAAATAGCCCGGCGCGGTCTTGCCGCCGAAGATGAAGGTGCGCGGTGGCAGGTCGAGGGCGGGATCCATGCGCAGACGGTGATAGCGTGCCACGATGTGCAGGACGTTGAGGTGCTGGCGCTTGTATTCGTGTATGCGCTTGACCTGCACGTCGAACAGCGTGTCCGGATCGAGCGCGGTGCCGGTGACGTGTCGCACGTAATCGGCGTAGCGCACTTTGTTGGCGCGCTTGATGTCGCGCCACTCGGCGCGGAAGTCGGCGTCCTCCACCAGCGACTCAAGTTCGCGCAGGCGCGTCAGGTCGGTCAGCCAGCCCTGGCCGAGGCGCCGATCGAGCAGGGACGCCAGGCGCGGGTTGGCCAGCGCCATCCAGCGTCTGGGCGTGACGCCATTGGTCTTGTTGGTGAATTTCTCCGGCATGAAGGCATTGAAGTCGGCCAGCACGTCCTGCTTCAGCAGCTCGGTGTGCAGCGCGGCCACGCCGTTGATCGCATGACTGCCCACGCAAGCCAGGTGGGCCATGCGCACGTGGCGCTCCTCGCCTTCGCCGATGAGCGACAGCCGCGCGACCGTGGCGGGATCGCCGAGGCAGGCCCAGCGTATGCCGTCGAGGAAGCCGGCGTTGATCGTATAGATGATTTCGAGATGGCGCGGCAGCAGCCTGGCGAACAGACTCACCGGCCAGTGTTCCAGCGCTTCGGGCAACAGGGTGTGGTTGGTGTAGGAAAAGGTGCGGTGCGTGACGTCCCAGGCGGTGGTCCAGGCCATGCCGTGCTCGTCCACCAGCAGCCGCATAAGCTCGGCCACGGCGATGGCCGGGTGGGTGTCGTTGAGCTGCACCGCGAACTTCTCGTGGAAGCGTGTCAGCGAGATGCCCTGCACGCGCATGATGCGCAGCATGTCCTGCAGCGAGCAGGAGACGAAGAAGTACTGCTGTGCGAGTCGCAGTTCCTTGCCCTGGATCTGCTCGTCGTTCGGGTACAGCACCTTGGTGAGGTTCTCCGACTCGATCTTGCGGTACACCGCGCCCCAGTAGTCGCCACGGTTGAAGGTGGAAAGATCGAACGACTCCACCGCCTCGGCGCACCAAAGGCGCAGCGTGTTCGCGGTGTGGTTGCGATAACCGAGGATGGGGGTGTCGTAGGGCACGCCGAGCACGCTGCGGCCGGGAACCCAGCGCACATGCTCGCGCCCGTGGGCATCCTCGACGCGCTCGGTGTATCCGCCGAGCCGCACTTCCACTGCCCACTCGGGACGGACGATTTCCCACGGATTGCCGTGGCGCAGCCAGGTGTCGGTCTTTTCCACCTGCCAGCCGTCGACGATGTCCTGGGCGAAGATGCCGTGCTCGTAGCGTATGCCGTAGCCCAGGGTGGGAATCTCCAGCGTCGCCAGCGAATCCAGGAAGCAGGCCGCGAGCCGTCCCAGGCCGCCGTTGCCGAGGCCGGGCTCGACTTCCTGTCCGATCAGCGCGTCGTAGTTTAGACCCAGCTCCGCAATGGCCTCGCGTATCGGCTTTTCGATGCCGAGGTTGAGAATGTTGTTGCCAAGGTGCGGGCCGAGCAGATACTCGGCCGAAAGGTAGACCACTGTACGCGAGCCCTGACGCATGTAGGTCTCAGCCGTGTCCACCCAGCGCGCGAGCAGGCGGTCGCGCACCGTGTAGGCGAGTGCCAGGTAGTAGTCGTGCTGGCTCGCCAGACCGGGAAACTTACCCAGCTCGAAAAACAGGTTGTCAAGGAAGGCGCGCTGCAGGCACGACTTCGACAGGCCGGTGCGACTTGTTTCTGCCCGGAAACGCGTTTCAGGTTCTACCGGTGTGTTCATGGCGGCGCAGTCAGTGGTTTACTGCTTACCAGCAATCCGGATGCCAGCTTCCCGCGACCGGCCATTCGCCGCGAATGCCTTTGATACGTAGTGGCTGCACCCTTTCAAGGCATGCTTGTGCTGCGTCCGCTGCACCATCGGGAGGCATCGCCGCACCAGTCTGTTGCACAAGTTGCCTGTCGTTCCCCGGCACCCGCCGAAACAATCTGGGAACGAGCTGGTCTGGCTTTTGCATGCGGGTCTCTTATGAACAAGCCGACCCCGGAGAGGCAAGGAAAATCATGCTCAAACTTGTGCTGCTTCGCCATGGTGAAAGTCAGTGGAACCGGGAGAACCGGTTTACCGGGTGGACCGATGCCGACCTGTCGGAGACGGGGCGGATGGAAGCCGCGAAAGCCGGCCGCCTGCTGCGCGACGAGGGAATCGTGTTCGATGGCGCCTACGTTTCCGTCCTGCAGCGGGCGATCCGCACCCTGTGGCTGGCGAAGGAGGCCATGGATCAGATCTGGATCCCGGAGGTCAAGGACTGGCGGCTCAACGAGCGCCACTACGGCGCATTGCAGGGGCTCAACAAGGCCGAGGTGGGAGAGCATTACGGCGACGAGCAGGTACACCTGTGGCGCCGCAGCTTCGCGGTCAGGCCACCCGCACTCAACGCCTCCGATCCGCGCCACCCGCGTTTCGACACGCGCTACCGCAATCTGCCGGCCGAGCGCCTGCCGGCCGCGGAATCCCTCGCCGATACCCTGGAGCGCGTGCTGGAACTCTGGCACGAGGCCATCCTGCCCGACATGCAGGCCGGCAAGACCCTGCTGATTGCCGCTCATGGCAACAGCCTGCGCGCCCTGGTGAAATATCTCGATGCCCTCACGGTCGTCGAGGTCGAGGCGTTGAACATTCCCACCGGCGTGCCGCTGGTATACGAATTCGACGACGCCTTGCGCGTCCTCGCCCGCTACTACCTGGGCGAGGAAGCCGGTCAGCGCGTGGCGGCCTGACCGCCGGCTTGCGCAGCGTTGCGCAAGCCGGCCTATCCGCCTCAGGCCGCCACGGCAGGCAGGCCAGGGCGCCGCGCGGCAGCCAGATAGAGCATCAGCCCGCGCACCCCGCACACCAGGACCAGGGCGAAGAACAGGCCGAATGCCACGTGCAGCGCCTGCAGGATGCCGTAGACGGTAGCCACCGCGAGACCGAATACTATTTGCTGGCGCGGCTGCAGTGGCGTGGTGGCGGGGTCGGGAATCATGTACAGGGTGAAAATGATGAAGGCCGCGCTGGTCATCGGCAGCATCGGAACCATCCACGGGATGTCGAACAGCCAGGCGCGAATCTGCCCCTGCGCCAGGAAGCCGATGATCCACGCCGCGATCAGCGGGAAGCGGCCGGTGAAATACCTGTGCATGACGATGCCGCTGATAAGCACGAACATCGGCACCCCCCAGTCCCACAGACCGCTGACGTTTTCGGTGAACTGGTAAGGCGGGGAAAGACCGACCGTGGTCGGGAACAGCAGCAGCGTGACGGCTACCGCCAGATTCGACGGGTTGAACATGTGCTGGGTGACGCCGGGCGCCACGGGGGCGCGGAACAGCACCTTGGACGCCATTGCCAGGGCGGCGGCAAAGGCCAGCGGCCAGAGGTTTTCGCCGGGGAAGATCAGCATCGACAGGGCCAGCCCCGGAATGATGGCGGGCGGCAGGAAATTGACGAAACTGCTCACGCTTCCCGCGAAACGCAGCGGCCTGCCCTTGGCGCGGGCATCGACCCATTCCAGCAGCATCTGCACCACGATCGCCGTGCCGACGCCCACCAGGGGGTAGCTCCAGGATTGCTCGAAGCCGAGCACGGCGTGGCCGAACAGCAGGATCCAGGCGGACAGCAGTCCGGTGAACATCCACAGGGCGGCGAGCCTTCTTGCCTGATCGCCTTGCGGGTAGAACAACAGGGTTGCGTTGATCATTTGCGCCATGGATTTTTCCCCCTTCAACCCAGCACGACCGTGTGCCAGCCAGGCTTGATGTCGAAGCTGCGCTGCTGCTCACGACCCTGGCGGTCGCGCCAATTCACTTCGAGTTTCAGCGGCTGATCCGACTTCAGCGCGCCGAGACCGAAGTGGAGGTTGGGGGCGCGCTTCCCGGAATGGCCGTTGCCGCCGTCGACCAGCGCGCTCATGCGCCGTCCGTCGGGTAGAACCAGCGTCGCCCGGGCGCCGATGGCGGGTCGGCTCAGAGGCAGGCTCGAACCGGGCTGACCCGGAAAAACCCGGGGCGCGGCCGGGTCCTGCAGCGGCAGGCGCAGGGCGACAGCCAGGTAGGCGCCCATATTCGGACTGTCGTTGCGGTAGAAGAAGGAATTTTCCCACTGGTTGGCAAAGACGAAATCGAGGTCGCCGTCGCCATCGACGTCGGCGATGGCGACACCACGCGTCACCATCGGCTGCCCGAGGCCGATCTGCTTGGCGATGTCGCAATATTTTCCGGAGGAATCGCGAACGAAGAACGCATTCGGCTCGTGGCCGCTGATGTCGGAGCCCGGCTGGAATTTGGGCCAGTTGCGCGGATCGATCAGGAGCGCATCGTTGGCCGTGCCCAGCGCCTGCAATTCCGGCCAGCGGTTGACCCGGCCCTTGACGAAGCCGGTGGCCTGGATCGCTTCCGCCACGCCGTCGTTGTCGAAATCGTCCAGCCGGGAATCCCAGCCCCAGCCGCTATGGTCCAGCCCCAGTCGTCCGGAGCCCTGAACATAGGGAGCGATGCCGTTGCGCATGCGCTCGGGCTGGCCGCTGGAAAGCCAGAGGAAATGGCCCTCCTGCAGGCCCCAGGGAGTGGAGATGTTGCTGACGTAGATGTCCATCAGACCGTCGCCATTGAGGTCAGCGAGGTCGGCGCCCATGCCCTTGTAGGAGTCCTGGCCGAGTACGAAGGACTTCGGGGTGTTGAAGCCGCCCTCGCCCCGCAAGGGTTCGAAGCGAAGCCTGCCCGGGGTGGAGCGGTTGTGCAGCAGGGCGTCGGGGCCGAAGTCGTTGGCGAAGTAGATTTCCGGCAGGCCATCTCCATCCAGATCGCCGGCGGCCACCGCCAGGGTCCAGCCGCGCGCGATCGGCTCGGAGAGCGCCTGCGAGGCATCGTCGAAGCGCACCGATGGGCGCTCGCCGGATTGCCCGCCTGCCCACACCAGGAGCCGGTTGCGGCCGCCGTTGAAGGAGCGGGACTTGGTGTCCGGCATGGTCATGACCCCGCGCGCCTGCGCGTCGAGCAGGCGCGAGCCGTCGGGATAGGTATTGCCGATCACCAGATCGAGATGGCCGTCGCCGTCGAGGTCGGCGAGGGTCGCGGCGTTGCTGTACCAGCGTTCCCGTGCCGGCACGATTTCCGCTGCGGCGTAGCGAGCGGCAGCAGGGGTGTCGCCGCCGGCCTTGCGCAGGAAGGCGACCGGAGTGCGGCCCCAGTAATAGACGAGGAAATCCATCGCCCCGTCCTCGTTGAGATCGGCGATCAGGCATCCCATCGGTGCCATGGTCGCGTCATAGCGCAGGGGCGCGGGGTGGAGGGCAAAAGGGGCATAGCGCTCGCCTGTGCTGGGCACCGGCATCACGCTGACCCGATCCGTGCGCGGCTCCACATGGCACAGGTCGTTGGGCAGGCCATCGCCGTCGGCGTCGCCCAGCGCGGCGGCCGCACCCATCGCCGAAACCCAGGCAGAAATCCTTTCCATGCTGGGATGAACGGCGCGTACCTTGCGCACCGGCTCGGGTGGCCCGGGCAATTCGATGCGGGTGAAGCGAAAGCGATCTGCCAGTGCCGACATCTCGCCGGCCGCGGGTTCGTGGGGTTTCGCCATTCCGTAGAGCGTCGCCAGGATCAGGGCGGCAACCGGAAGCGCTGCATAGCGAAGCAGCGAAGCGTTGCCGGAAGCGGCTTGAATTCCTGGAGCGGCCATGCGTTCAGATGGGGTACGAATGAACTACTGCGATGCCGCCATCATATCAAAGCCGTCGGCCGTTCGTGCTTACACCCGGGCGTGGTAGCGCATGATGGCCAGCGCATGACAGACGNCGGAAAAAGCCAGCAGTCCCAGGGCCTCGGGCAGGACCTCCCTCACCCCGCCGCCGCGGACGAAGACATCGAGAAAGCCNTTCAGCCCCCATGCCAGCGGTGACACCATGGCGAAGTNCTGCATCAGCGGCGGCATCACCGCCANCGGTACGAGGATTCCGCCGAGCGCCGCCATGATCATGGTGACGGCGGAACTGAAGCTGGTGGCCTGCTCCGCGGTGCGCGCGAACAGGGCGACCGCGATGCCGAAGCCGATGGCGGCGAGACTCGCCGAGGCGCCGAGCACGATCAGCGCCAGGGGAGCATTGCCGATGTCCAGCCGGTCGCCGCCGAGCATGGGCAGGACATACACGCTGACCAGAAGGATCGAGGCCATCTGGATCTGGTTGATGATGAAATAGGGCAGGGTCTTGCCGCCCAGCACCACCCAGCCGGGAACCGCCATGGTTTGCAGGCGGAACAGGCTGCCCTGCTCGCGCTCCTTGATGAAGGAGACGGAAAGCGGCACGGTCAGGAAGAACATCGCGAGCAGCGTCCAGGCCGGTGCATTCTGCTGTACCGAGGAGGGAATGATGTGCTTCTCGCCGGTGTGCAGGGATTCTTCACGCACCTCGCCGAAAATGCGGGTGCCATTGAGGTCGTGGGGCAATTCCATCGGCAGGCCCAGGAGCTTCAGGTTCTGCTCGAGCTGTTTGCCGAGCAGCTTCATTTCCAGGCCCCGCAGGGTACCCATCAGGCCGGCGCGCACCATGGTGAGGTAATCCACGCGGAGGGTGGGATCGGCCAGCAAGCGCAGCTCCACCGGGCGGTTCATGAGCCTGTCGGGAGGGATATTGGAGGCGAGTTCCTCCACCCGACGCCGGGCCTGCTCGCTGGCCTTTGCCGGGATCAGGATGACGAATTTATAGCGGCCATCGAGGATCGCGCGTTCCAGCTCAGCCGCGTCAGGCGCCGGCCGGCTAACCCGCTCGACCCTGAAATGCCGGCTGGAGGCAAAGGCGGAAACCACCGCCTCGCCGACCTCGCCGCCGTCCTCGTCCACCGCCAGCACGGCAAAGGTCGCCCCGGGGCGGTCGCCGAAGGCGTCGCGCAGTGCGAGCGACAGGATCAGGACGAACAGCACCGGCATGATGAAAAACAGGATCAGGGCCTGGCGATCACGCAGGATGATCCGGCTCTCCTTGACCACGCTGGTGGCAAGCTTGGCGAGATTTTCCATGCTAGTGCGGCCCTCCGTCAGCGGTGCGGGAGAGGAAAAACTGTTCCAGGGTGGCGGTGCCGAAGCTCAGCGACACGATTGCGATGCCGCTGGCCTGGATGGCTACTGTCATCGGTACGACGACATCAGCGGGACGGTCGGTGGCCAACCGCAGTTCGCGCCCGATCAGGTGCACGGCGAGCACGCCGGGAATGAGCCGCAGGGTATCGGCCAGAGTGGACGGCGGATCGCAATCGAGCCGAACCCGGATGGTCTTGCCGGGCTGCGACTTGAGCAGGGTGTCGAGCGGACCCTGTGCCACGATTCT
>JGI26437J51864_10000286_pt1 | contig 14249 bp, 14 predicted proteins | sample FrelakmetLWP11LW_FD_51864 | JGI IMG/M metagenome (IMG submission 51864)
AAAAGTTGTGAAACTAATTTAATGTAAGGTGTCTCACCGCAACCGGCGCAGGCACCGGAGAACTCGAAGAGCGGCTCGATCAACTGGCTGTTCTTTACCGAGGTAGGTTGGAACAGATTGGGATCAGGAGCCGGCAGTGATTTAAAGAACGCCCAATTGGCTTTCTCCTGTGCGCGCAGAGGAGGCTGCGGAGCCATGTTGATAGCTTTGCGCATCGGGTTGGTTTTATCGCGCGCCGGGCAGGCTTCTGTACATAGGCTGCAGCCCGTGCAATCCTCGGGTGCCACCTGGATGGTGAACTTCATATTGGGAAGTTCCTTGAATTTGGCGTCGATCGATTTGAAAGTCGGGGGTGCACCTTCAAGGAGGGCTGGTTCATACACTTTTTCACGGATGACCGCGTGCGGGCAGACAAATGCGCATTTGGCGCATTGAATACACAGGTCAGGTTCCCAGACGGGAATCTCAAGTGCAATATTGCGCCTTTCCCACTGGGTGGTGGCGGTGGGGAAGGTGCCATCCACCGGGAAGGCACTAACGGGCAGTGAGTCACCTTCGAAGACCATGATCGGTCCGAGAACTTCAGACACAAAATCTGGCGCTTCGGCGGGGGTTGGCGGACGGCGGGTAATTTTACTGGTGACGGCGCCTGACAATTTGATCTCAAAGAGATTTGCCAAGGTTTGGTCAACAGCATCGTAGTTCTGCTTCACTACCGCTTCACCACGCTTGCCATAGGTCTTCTTGATCGATTTCTTGATCTGTTCAATGGCTTCGTCGCGCGGGAGAATGCCGCTGATGGCAAAGAATGCAGTCTGCATAATGGTATTGACGCGCCCGCCCATGCCGGTCTTGGTGGCTACGTCGTTAGCATTGATGATATAGAACTTGAGATTCTTTGCAATGATGTCCTTTTGGACTTCCTGCGGAAGCTTATCCCATATCTCATCTTTGTTATAAAGGCTGTTGAGAAGGAAGACGGCACCCGGGGCGGCATACTTGAGCATATTTAACCACTCCAGGAAGGAGAAGTTGTGGCAGGCCACAAATTGCGCATCGTTGATGCCGATCAGGTAAGGCGCGCGGATCGGGTTAGGACCAAAGCGCAGGTGAGAAATGGTGAGGGAACCGGACTTCTTTGAATCGTAGAAGAAGTAACCCTGGGCATCATTGGGAGTGTCTTCACCAATAATCTTGATGGAGTTCTTGTTGGCGCCAACAGTACCATCGGACCCGAGCCCGAAGAACATACAGCGTACAGTCTTGGGGTCAGCGATAGAGAAGGCAGGGTCATAAGTGATGCTAGTGTTGGTGACATCATCATTGATCCCAACGGTGAAATGATTCTTGGGTGCATCCTTGGCGATTTCGTCGAAGATACCCTTGACCATGGCCGGGGTGAATTCTTTGCTAGATAGGCCATAGCGTCCGCCGAGGACACGCGGAGCAACTTTGAAGGGGCTTGTGCCATTGACGGCGCCTTCGTTAAGAGCAGTAACAACATCCAGGTAAAGAGGATCGCCAAGAGAACCGGGTTCCTTTGTGCGGTCCATAACTGCAAGGGTTTTAACGCTGGCAGGGAGTGCTTTAAGGAAGTGTTCTAGGGAGAACGGTCGGTAAAGGCGTACATTGAGCACGCCCACTTTTCGCCCCTGCTTGTTAAGATACTTGACTGTCTCTTCAACAGTTTCTGCGCCTGATCCCATGATGATGATGACTTCAGTGGCATCAGAAACGCCGTAGTAATCAAAGAGATGATACTTGCGCCCTGTAAGTTTGGCAAATTGGTCCATTGCTTTCTGCACAATGGCGGGGGTTTTAAGATAGAAAGTATTGCCAGCTTCGCGCATCTGGAAGAAGACATCAGGGTTTTGCGCACTACCGCGCAGCACGGGTTTCTCGGGTGTCATCGCGCGATTGCGGATCTCGATGATCTTGTTTTCATCGATCATGGCGCGGATGGTATCATCGTCGATTTTGTCAATCTTGTTCACTTCGGCGGAGGTACGGAAACCGTCAAAGAAATGCACAAAAGGTACGCGGGATTCGAGGGTGGCTGCGTTGGCGATGAGGGCATTATCCTGTGCCACCTGGACCGAATCGGAGGCGAGGAACGCATAACCGGTCTGACGGGCAGCCATTACGTCAGAATGGTCGCCATATATGGAAAGTGCATGGGTGGCGATGGTTCTGGCAGCCACGTGGAACACGGTGGGAGTCAACTCACCGGCAATCTTGTACATATTTGGGATCATCAAAAGCAGACCCTGTGAAGCGGTAAAGGTGGTGGTCAGGGAGCCGGTTTGTAAGGCTCCATGAACAGCTCCAGCAGCGCCGCCTTCGGACTGCATTTCCATCACAGATGGAATTGTGCCCCAAAGATTCTTTTTCCCGGCAGCCATCCAGGCATCAGCGTGTTCGCCCATGCTTGATGAGGGCGTGATGGGATAAATGGCTATCACTTCAGCGAGACGGTACGCCACACTTGCGACTGCCTCATTTGCATCGATCGTAATCATCTCTCGTTTCATTGTTCACTCCATTAAAATAAGTAGGGGGCAAAAAAAACCCCTGAATTGCGAAAAGGTTGTTCATACAATTATAATCCATATGCTCTGATTGATAGGAGGATAAAAAAAAGGAGAGATTAAGGACCTCTCATTTTATCGTCTCAATTGGATAATTATTTTAGACAATCTAATACCAGCGCAAATGCAGCCAGGGTTTTACTATCTATTACCTTTCTGGACTGGACCATACTGAACACTTCTTTCAATGGGATTTTACGCACATTGATAAACTCGTCGGCGTCAGGTGTAAGCGGTGCGGGGTAAAGCCCGGTCGCCAGGTAACAAAACATATATTCAGTAGCATACCCGGGGCTCATATAGAATTCCCCAATCAGTTTTATCTCACCGGCTGCCATGCCCGTCTCCTCGCGTAATTCGCGTTCTGCAGCGGCTAATGGAAGTTCGCCAGGTTCAATTTTTCCAGCAGGGAGTTCCAGCAATTCTTTGCGGGCGGCGATCCTGAACTGCTCAACAAAATACACATTTCCTTCTGTGTCGATCGGCAATACGGTCACAGCATTTTGGATATCGACAAGCTCATAAACTTTACTTTTGCCATCCGGGAGAGGAACTGTAATTTCTTTCACATCAAATAACCGCGCTTTGAACCGGGTAATTTCGGGATATCGGGGCATGGTCAGGATCTCCTAGCTTAAATTATACAGGCGGGATATGCTCCCGCCTGGGTTACATTTGATCGGATTATGCTTATGGAATCTGCAGGACCTGACCCGAAGTCAAGACGGTTCCTGCAGTGAGCCCATTGGCGGCAAGGATGATGTTGGGGTCAACGTCGCCGAATTTGCAGGCGATCTGGTAGACCGTCTCACCGGTGAGAACACTGTAGGTGGTGGGGTGTGCTACGCGGGCACGTGTTCCGGGGAAGGAGCCGCTGGTCGGAATCTTCAATGATGTACCAACTGCCGGCAGGGAATCCATGGACATACCGTTCATTGATAGAAGGTCAACCGGATCTATGTTAAAACGGCGGGCAATACAATAAGGGTACTCGCCCTGTTGCAGCGTCCAGGTGGCAGGTTTACCGGGGGTGGAGGTGGCGTAAGGGGTATTAACTACCACCGGGGCGGAAGTGGCAACCACGGTTGTTGCTCCGGCCACCGGAGTGGAGTAGGCAAAGGAAGGTGTGCTGGTGGCTGCCAGACCACCACCTGTCTGAGGTGTCAAAGACAATGCTGCTGCAGTTTGGGTACCCTTAAGGATATCCACCATGATCTGGGGCTGCGTGGCAACCGGGAAGGGAATTTCACTGGTGGCTGTGGGTTTGCCGGTGTTAATGCGCGTGGCGGAGCGCTCACAGGCGCTGAGGACGACCACCAGGATGGTGATGATTACCAATATACCGATCGTTTTTTTATTCATTTTCTCTCTCCTGTCAAAAAAATCTAGTTCTAGGCCGTTTTGTTGAACCCGGCAACTGTGATACCATAAAAATATGACAAAGGTATGCATCGTGCGGGGCTGGCAACAACTTTAAAGCCTATGTGACAAATACGTTGCACGAGATGTGCCAAAAACAGAATTCTGGAGACGCAATGAAAGTCTATTTTTCATGCTCGATCACTGGCGGCAGGAATGAAGAGAAGGTTTATGCGGCGATCGTGAATGCCATGGTTGCTGTCGGGCACGAGGTCCCAACCGCGCACCTTTCCTCGCCCGATGTGATGACGATGGAAACGGTAGTAGATCCCGAAGAGGTATTCACCCGTGATATGCGCTGGTTGGAAGAATGCAATGCGGTGGTGGCAGAAGTTTCAACACCCTCTCATGGTGTGGGGTATGAAATTGCCCTGGGGTTAACCCTGAACAAACCGGTGTTTTGCTGCTACCAGCAGGGTAAAAGAGTCTCCAAGATTCTCACCGGTAATAGGCATCCGAATTTGACACTGATCGCATATGACACTGCAGAGACTGCGGTACGGGTGGTAATTGATTTCCTCACGAAAACCGCCGACGGATTATAAGAAATAGGTAAATGTTTTATTAATACCCTCTACAAAACATCGACATTTAAATCATTGACGCTATAATTTTATTGGGAATACAATTAAATTATGGAATATAAAGACTACTATAAGGTCCTTGGCGTGGAGCGCAAAGCCAGTCAGGATGAGATCAAAAAAATTTACCGTAAGCTGGCGATGAAATATCACCCGGACCAGAACCGCGGCAATAAGCAGGCTGAGGAAAAGTTCAAGGATATTAACGAAGCCTACGAAGTTCTCAGCGACCCCAAAAAACGTGAAAAATACGACCAACTGGGCTCGTCCTACTCCCAATGGCAGCAGGGCGGTGGTAACCCGGGCAACTTCAATTGGAACGATTGGGTCAACCGTAAACCGCAGGGTCAGGGTCGTCAGGTGGATATGGGCGATTTCGGAGAATCATTTGGAAGTTTTTCCGATTTCTTCAGCTCAATTTTTGGCAGTATGGGTGGAGGTGGTGTGCGCACCTCTTCGCGACCTCAAGTTCGCGCACAGGCGGTTGAGCAGGGTGTACAAATCACCGTTGAAGAAGCTTACCGCGGTACTCAAAGGGTTTTCCAGATTGGGGACCGGCGCATTGAAGTGAAGATCCCAGCTGGAGCGACCACTGGCACCAAGGTACGCATGGCAGGAGTTGTGCCTACCAGCACTGGCGGACACGGCGATCTGCACTTGGTTGTGGATGTACTCCCCAATTCCCTCTATTTGATTGAGGGTGCCAACCTGACTACTGAGGTGAAGATTGACCTGTATACAGCTGTTCTAGGTGGCACGGTAAACGTAAGCACGCTTTCCGGAGAGGTTGTGTTGACCATCCCTGCGGGAACACAACCAGGGCAGAAAATTAGATTAACCGGGCGCGGGATGCCAAGGTTGAAAGAGTCAAATACTTTTGGTGACCTGTTTGTCCTGGTGAAGATAGATTTACCCAAGAAACTGAACGAGAAACAACGCAAGTTATTTACTGAATTACGAAACTTATAAGTGGAGCAAAAATGAAAAAGAAAATCACGTTGATTATTGGTATCCTCTTTATCTTTGGTTTGATGGCTTGCCAGTTCACGCCTAATCTAAACCTCATCCAAAAAACCCAGAACCCTGCTCTTGTCCAGCCAACCCTTGCATCAAATGCTGACATTCCCTCTGTAATACCCTTAGGTACTGAATTGACCTCTGACCAGGTCTTGACCACTTTATACGAGCAGGTTAACCCCGGAGTTGTAGCCATTATCACCACCACTTCGCAGGGAGTGGGGTCTGGATCCGGTTTTGTCATCGATAAGGAAGGGCACATCCTCACCAATTATCATGTGGTTGAAGGCACCACCCAGGTAGAAGTTAACTTTCCGAGCGGAGTAAAAGTGACCGGTCAGGTGCTTGCCACTGACCTTGATTCTGACGTGGCTGTGGTGAAGGTTGATGTATCGCCGGACATTCTCTTCCCGTTGCGCCTTGGCGATTCGGATGCGCTTAAAGTCGGGCAACAGGTGGTTGCCATTGGCAGTCCCTTCCGGCTTTCCAATACAATGACGTTGGGCATCATCAGTGCCAAGGGGCGTGTTCTGGATTCCATCCGCACTGCTTCCGATCAAAGTTCTTACTCTGCCGGTGATGTGATCCAGACGGATGCCTCGATTAACCCGGGTAATTCCGGCGGACCTCTTTTGAATCTCTACGGGGAAGTTGTGGGGATAAACCGTGCCATCCAAACTACCGGCACCACAGCCCAGGGTGACGCAGTGAATAGCGGAATTGGTTTTGCAGTATCGATCAATATCGTTAAACGAGTTGTCCCATTTCTAATTAAGGATGGCAGCTACGATTATCCTTATATGGGGATTTCGAGTTCGAGTATCGACTTCACGTTAAATGAATGGCAGGCACTTGGAGTGTCTCAAACTTCAGGAGCTTATATAATCACAGTTACCCCCGGCGGTCCGGCAGAAAAAGCCGGCCTGGTGGGTGGAACGAAGCAGACCAGTATTAGTGGGTTGTATGGCGGCGGTGACATTATTGTTGCTGTTGACGGGCGGCCCGTGCTGGTTTACGGTGATGTGATCAGTTACATCTTCCTGTTTAAATCCCCCGGTGATACTATTGTTCTTACCGTTATCCGCAATGGTGTTGAAAAGGAGGTGCCTTTAATTCTTGGTAAACGTCCTTAGGGACAGTCTCGCTCATTTAAAATTGAGGAGGTTCCATGTTTTCGGAAACAAGTTTGCGAAAGATCAAAGGTTTTTCAGCCAGCGATCCGGTGGTTAGTCTTTACTTAAATACTGAACCCTCCCGGGGAAACTCTGAAACTCACCGCTTACGTTTACGCAACATGTTGAAATCGCTATACCTCGAAAAAGATGTGGAGAGAATTAACCAATTCTTTGAACACGAATATGACTGGCTGGGGCGTTCAGTAGCTGTATTTTCCTGCGCTCCGGCTGGTTTTTTTGAATATATAACCGTTGCAATTCCAGTAAAAGATTTCATTCAGGTAGGATCTTGCACAATGGTTGAACCGCTGATGGATCAACTGGAGGAGTACAGTAATATCGGTGTTGTGCTGGTTGATCAGCAGGGAGCTCGTTTTTTGCACTTCAATATGGGTGAACTGGTAGACCAGGAAGGCCTGCTGGGAGCTGAGATCAAGAATGTGAAATCCGGTTCCTCTTCTTCAGCACATGGTTTCCGGGGGGGTACTATGGATGGCGCCCGGCACATTAAGGAAAAAGTGGATCGCAACCTGCGCGGGACCGTAGAGTTTGGCGAAAAATATTTTGCCAGACACAAGGTTAAAAAGATTGTCATTGGCGGCAATGAAGAAAATGCGGCTAGATTCAAGTCCAGTCTCAACAAGGCTTTACAGGGAATCGTAGCAGGCACTATCGCCATGAATATCACGGCCACTTACACCGAAGTGTGGAACAAGATAGTTCAGTTCATCCGGTGATTCAACAATAATATTAAAAAAACTGACCTCGAGATTGTCGAGGTCAGTTTTATGTTTAAATTTTCGATCATTATTTCTTGAGGTTACTGATGAGGAATAGCAGGTTGTTGTAGAGCGTATCCAAAGAGTCAACCGATTTGGCAGGGTCGGTTTCCAAATTTGCTTCTGCACTGGCAATGCGTTCTTTAAATCCGGCAAGTGCATCCGGGTCCAGAGTTGTTTTCTCTAGGTCCGCCAGGTCCTGTTTAATGAAGTTGAGCGCTTGCAGTGATGAAGCAGGATCCAGCTTGAGGAGCGCAACGCGGGCCGCGTTTACATCTGCCTGGAACTTGTAGATAAGGCTGAAGAGTTGGGTATCCGTGAGTTGAGCGGTGAGATCATCAATTGTAGCGTTCGCGGTTTGCAAGTTGGTCTGTGCCAAAGCAAGATCAGTTTCAGCCGTGGAAAGTTTTTGAGAGGCGGTACTTGCAGCCTCCTGCGCGGCTTTCAGGTCCGCTATAAAGGTGGTTACTTTTGGCTGGTAAAGGGTGAAGAAAAGCACGGCCAGACCGCCTATGAAGGCAACTGCAATCGTAATGACCCAGGGCAGGAGTTTTACACCAAAGCTTTTGCTAGGCTTGGGCTCCTCTTTGGGAGTAATCACTTCTTTTTTAGGTTCTTCTACGTGCGGTGTGTCTTCTGATTGGACTTCCTGGGTAGGCTCCATAGGAAATTCCTTTCTCTATTTTCGAGTTTAGTAAATTAAGTATACCCGAAAAGCTTGCGAGTTTGGTTTGTGTCCTCGGGTTATAATCCTGTTATGGATTCTCCCGCAACAGAAGGCACGACTGCCAACCGCCAGATCGCCCGCGCTGCCGGCACGGTAATGTTTGCCATTATTGCCGGGCAGGTTTTCAGTTTGCTTTCTTCCATGTTGATCACACGGGCATTCGGTACGGGGATAGAGAACGAGGCTTTTTTTGCTGCCAACCGCTTGCCAGACATCCTCTACAACCTGGTAGCCGGAGGCGCATTGGCTTCAGCTTTTATTCCCACTTTTACCGGGCTACTTGCAAAGGGTCAACGCGAAAAAGCCTGGTTGATGGCTTCTTCCATTGCCAGCCTCATCACCGCGATTTTTGTGTTCGTTGGAGCATTGGCAGTCATTTTTGCACCGTGGGTTGTCCATAATATCCTGGCTCCCGGCTTTACTGATCCGGTGAAATTCCAACTAACAGTTAACCTGGTGCGCATCCAACTGGCGGCACCGGTCATCTTTGGCTTGAGCGGGTTGACCATGGGAATACTCAATTCACATCAGAGTTTCCTGTGGCCGGCACTGGCGCCTGCCATGTATTCCATCGGAAAGATCCTCGGCGTGGTGCTGCTTGTTCCCTCCATGGGAGTTTATGGGCTGGCACTGGGGGTGGTTGGCGGGGCTTTGATGCACGGACTAATCCAGCTGCCGTCACTGCTGCGCTTGCCCATGCGCAAGTACACTCCCACTTTCGGGCTAAGGATACCGGATGTGCGCGAGGTGGCGCGCCTGATGGGTCCCCGTTTACTGGGCGTTGCTTTTGTCCAGTTGAACTTCCTGGTGAATTACCGCCTGGCATCTTCTCAACCTTTGGGAAGTGTTACCGCCATCACGGTGGCGTTTTCCTTAATGATGATCCCGGAGGCAGCCATTGCCCAGGCAATTGCCATTGCTGCACTGCCGACCTTTTCTGCCCAGGTGGCAAAGGGGGAGTTGGGAGAAATGCGCTCCTCACTGGCTGCCCTGTTGCGGGCGATCTTGCTGCTGGCAGTACCGGCATCATTGGGATTAGTCCTACTGGCGAGACCGATCGTAGCTTTCATCTTTGAGCGCGGCGCGTTTGACCCGCACTCAACGGAACTGGTTACCTGGGCGCTCATCTGGTATGCCGCCGGGCTGGTGGGGCACTCTGTTGTTGAAATTGTATCGCGGGCATTTTATGCCTTGCACGATACTAAAACCCCCGTCTTCGTAGGTGTAGCAGCCATGAGCTTGAATGTGATCTTGAGCATCCTGTTTTCACGCATGTTCATCACGGTTGGCTGGATGCCTCACGGCGGACTGGCATTGGCCAATTCGCTGGCTACCTTCCTGGAATCCTTTGCGCTGCTGTTCTTTATGCGCCGGCGCCTCTCAGGGTTGGAAGGCAGGAACGTGTTGACCGGTGCGTGGAAGGCATTGCTGGCTGGAGGCTTTATGTCTGCGGCGCTGTGGGCATGGGTGTGGCTGACTGGCCGCGCCGGCAACTGGCTGATCACCCTGGGGGGTATGGCGGTTGGCATACTGTCATACACAATGGGATTGCTTGTTCTGCGTACTCCGGAACTTACGCGTGTGGCTGGATTTGTCAGACAGAAATTAACCCTTACCCGCAAAGGAGTGGCACCGTGACACTGGTGATTACCCCGGCGCGACCGGAAGTATTCCCGGCGGCTGCCAGACTGCTGGCAGATACCATGGCCGGTTTTGGCGTGGCAGTGTTGGGCGCAGGGGACGAAGCCCTTGAATTACGCGCGCTGGCACAATGGTTTACCGAGAAGGGAAACCGTTTCAGTTATCAATTTGCCCATATCGCCCGCTTGGAAGGGGAAGTTGCAGGATTGTTGCTGTGTTTTCCCGGCAGGGAGGCAGAACGCTTGAGCCTGGCTTGCCGGCATTCGATCTTGAATCTATATGGTGTGCGCAACCTGGCAAAGTTGATCTGGCGCGGTATGGTGATCGGGAATAATCGCGAAGCCAAAAAGGACGAATTCCTGGTTGCTCATATAGCCGTCTTTGAGCAATTCCGGCGCAAGGGCATCGCTACCGCATTATTGGAAAAAGCTGCTGTTTTAGCTGAGGTAGAAAGATTTTCACGAGTTGCGCTGGAAGTGGAAATTGGCAACACTGCTGCCATCGAATGCTACCAGCGCTTTGGATTTATCACCCAGTTTACTACAGATTTTGGCAGGCATGCGGGGATACTGCAATGCCCCGGCTATCACAAGATGCTGTTGCATCTGTAAAAGGAGACGAATGAAAAATTCTGGTCATGAATTCATCGTCAAGACGTATTACCGCAATGTCACGGATCCCACCCCGCAGCAATCGGGGACGGTCCCCCAGCCGCCATTGGAATTGCCGCTGCCGGAAGGTGCAACGTTGATCCCGCTCATACCGCATGAGCAGATTCAGGTGCCACCGATGGATGTGCGCACCGCGGTTGAAGAGCGCCGCTCGCTGCGTAAGTACGCGGATACTCCCTTCACGCTGGAGGAACTCTCCTACCTCTTGTGGGTATCGCAGGGGGTTAAGCGCGTGTCCAGCCGACCCTCCACAGCGCGTACAGTACCCTCTGCTGGTGCACGGCATGCATTCGAAACCTATGTGCTGATCAACCGCGTGGAAGGGCTGGAACCAGGGTTGTACCGCTATATGGCGATCGAACAGGGACTGATCCGTTTAACTGCACCCGATAATATTGCGGAACTGTTGATGCATGCCTGTGAAGACCAGGTGATGGTGGAAACCGGCGCGGCTACCTTCTTCTGGGTGGCAGTGGTGGAGCGTATGTTCTGGCGTTACGTGGAGCGGGGTTACCGCTACCTGCACCTGGATGCCGGGCATGTGTGCCAGAACCTGGCGCTGGGTGCCGAGCAGATCGGAAGCGGCATTTGCCCGATCGCTGCTTATGATGACGAGGAGCTAAACAAGGTGCTTGGGCTGGACGGCGAGGAAATGTTCGCAATTTACCTGGCTGCGGCTGGAAAAAAAGGCGCTATCCGTTAAAAGCCAAAAACTTTTCCACTAATTTCACTATTTAACACAAATAATTACTCTCACAATAGAACTTATTAGTGAACATTTGTGTTGTTAGTGTGTGAAGTATTATTAGGGAAACTAGGCATTATCAACGGGTAAAAAGCCTTTTCCACTAATTTCACTAATGACCACGAATAAAAAACCCTGCAAAGGAATATTTGTGAACATTCGTGTCATTAGTGGAAAAGATGTATATTAAATTATTCCCCCTTCACCTGTGTGTACACATTAAACTTGGGCGGGTTCTCCAGCGTTTGTTTCACCTTGCACTGCTCGGCTGAACGCACCAGCGCCTGGTAGTACTTCTCGGGAAAGCTGGGGGGAACCTGAATTTCCAGGTCAATCGTCTCCACCAAACCCGTCAAGCGGTTTGAATCGATGCGTTGAATAATGCGGATGCCATCCGTGGGTAGGTTGCGCTGGTTGCAAAAGCCAAGCACGTAAATGCCAGCACAGGTGCCAATGGATGAGAGGAACACTGCGAACGGGGTTGGGGCGGATCCTGCTCCGCCGCCTATTGGCGGCTGGTCAGTAGGGACCGTGTAAGGTCCAAAGTGGGCGTCCACGCGCGCGCCACCGGGAAAATCAATTACCATTTCCATAAAATTTCTCCTTGAATACCTTTAATAAGTAATCTCTAATTTCATTCTACTCAACTATGGTATGATTTTTATAAGAGTTTTATTTGTTGAAAAGTAGAGAGAGGTTCCGATGACAGACAAAATACCGTCATTTTCCGAGATCGAGCAATTGCGCGGGTTGATCGAGCAGCTAAACTCCTATATTTCCTCCTATCACGGCGGCGAGGTGGAGTTTGTGTCTTTTGACGGTAAAGTGGTCAAGGTCAAGCTGGGCGGCGCTTGCCTGGGCTGCCCGCTCTCGCCGGTGACGGTGAAAGGTTGGGTCGAAGGGACGGTGAAGCAGTTCTTCCCCGAGATCGAAAAAGTAGAATCCATCAACTGAATTAATAGCAGCCGCAAGGCTGCTTTTTTTACCATCCGCTTCTTTGCTGTGATAAGATAAATCCGGTTTCAGCGAAAGGAAATATTGTCCCTGTTCTCAATACTCATTGGATTAGGCGCTTCACTGGCATTGCTGCGGTTGGCATTTACCGTGGCAGAAGATCAGCGCATCCTCTGGCTGCTATACGGCCTGGAGGTACTCACCGGGGCGTTGCTGGGTGGGCGTCTGGCGTTTGTACTGGAACACCTGGCTTACTATTCATCGCGACAAAATGAGATTTTGAACCTTCGCGCCGGNGGGCTGTGGTGGCCAGGCGCTGTAGCCGGGTCGCTGCTGGTGAGCTTGACGATTGGCATGACCCGAAAATACAAGATTAAAGAGACTTTGGATCGATTCAGCATATTCATGTTGCCCGTTGCCGTTTCATTCTGGTTGGCGGCGTGGAGCGCGGGCGTAGCCTATGGAGCACGCCTGGATCCTTCCGTTTGGTGGGGGATGCCGATGCTCGATATCACCGGGGTGACTGCTCCGCGGGTGCCGATTCAACCGGCTGCTGCGCTTACCCTTTTCCTGCTGCTGGGTGCAATCGAGTGGATATGGAAGAAGCCAATTCCTGCCGGCAGGCGCACGGCAGTGATACTGCTGGTACTTTCGATTCATACATTACTTTTTTCACTCATGCGCGCAGACCCTGTTCAACCGCTATTAGGTATCAGGATTGACGTGTGGACATCCATTTTGTTCTTCATTGTTGCTGGAATCCTCTTGCTGTGTACCTTTGATGTAAAATCAAGGAAGAGTCAAGTGGAAAAGGAAACTGCCGCATGAAATTAAATATTGCAATGGCGCAAATCAACACTGTCCTGGGGGATATTCCCCGCAACCTGGAGAAACACCTGGAATACATTGACCAAGCACGCCGCAGCGGAGCAGACCTGATCATTTTCCCTGAACTCTCGCTCACCGGCTATGCCCTTCAGGACCTGGTACCGACGGTTGCCATCCATCCTTCGCCCGCTGACCCGGTGTTCAGCAAATTGCTGGAAGCCAGTAAATCCATTGACATCATTTTCGGTTTTGTGGAAGAGGATGTGCGCAACAGGTTCTACATTGCCGCCGCTTATCTTTCTGCCGGCGAAATCGTGCATATTCATCACAAGGTCTATCTGCCAACTTACGGATTGTTTGACGAGGGGCGCTTTTTTGCCTGGGGGAACGACATCCGGGCATTTGACACGCGATTTGGGCGGGTGGGCATGCTCATCTGNGAAGATTTCTGGCATGCCTCGCTGCCCTACCTGTTGTGGCTGGATGGGGCAGACCTGTTCCTGTTCACCTCAGCATCCCCGGGGCGCGGGCTGCCCGCTGAAAGTGAATGCGGCGAAGCTGCCCGTTTGGATTCGGCGCGCTGGGTGGATGACATCAACCGGGCTTATGCCGGGCTGTTTACCTCCTTTGTGATCCACACCAACAAGGTAGGCTACGAGGATGGGCTGAACTTCTGGGGCGGAGCTTCCGTTTTCAACCCGGATGGCGAGGTGGTCGTCCAGGGACCACAGCACCAGGAGGCACTGGTGCTTGCCGAAATCGACCTCAATCACCTGCACCGTACAAGAGCACGCCTGCCGCTGCTGCGTGATGAACGCACAGCATTAGTTCAGCGCGAACTGGCACGGATTAATGGAGCGCGTAGTAGTTCCAACTGAAAGGGAGGGAAGCATGTCTGACCTGTCAATCGATACCGAGTTAGCCCGAAAGATCCTCACCGGCTTTATCCAGACCGAGATCAGCCGCGCGGGATTCAAGCGGGCGGTGCTGGGGCTCTCTGGGGGACTGGATTCAGCACTCACCTGTTACCTGTGTGCCGAAGCCCTGGGGGCAGATAGTGTAATGGCGGTACGCATGCCCTACCGCACCTCTTCACAGGATTCGCTCGACCATGCCCAAATGGT
>JGI26437J51864_10000287_pt1 | contig 14227 bp, 17 predicted proteins | sample FrelakmetLWP11LW_FD_51864 | JGI IMG/M metagenome (IMG submission 51864)
AGAATATAAAATACAAATTATTTTAATCTTTTTAACGAAGATCGTATTTCTGGACACCCTCTAAAATAATCAGATACTACATTGATAGATATGACTCAAAAATGATTTACTGGAAAGAATAGTAAATCATTTTTGAATTTTTTTACCAATGTTGTATTTCTTGACACCCTCTTAGTCAAGATATACTGAATTATATGAGAAGTATCAACTTCTACAAAATATAATTGTTTTCCATTTTGAACATAAAATTAACAAAACTATTTCTCATGAATCGTCACGGAAAATGCAATTCATTAGCGGATATCATTGTCAAGATGGATCCGATCAAGATGTATACCAAATTGTGATTTAATAGGATGGACCACAATTACCACCCATTCCCATATCGGTAAAATTGATCAAATAATGAATTTGTGGATCAGGAAATCCAATAGTTCTTTGTAACTCTTTAGAATGTGCAATGTCATTCCAGGTACGACTGATTTTACTCATTTGATAAATCGAGACACCATCAAGATATGATAAAATATGAACCATTAATTCTGCTGGGAGACTTGGTAAGTCTCCAGTAAACCCTTCAATTAATGGTTTCACTGGTGGCTTAAAACAGACACCATCACCGTAATCCCACACACCTTGTGGTGTAGAAAATAGTTGGATCATATGAAACAATGCATAGAAAAAAGGCCGATTTTCCGCAAACAAAGTATTTGCTTTAGTTAATATTTGTGACATCTGGTTGATTGGAAGGCTAATGGATGCTGCTTCCCGATAGTCAACCGGATAAGTTAAACTACATATTGAGACATAGGGGGACCAATTAGGATCGGAGTAACTTTCAAGATAATATGTACGAATCAAACCATGAACTAACCCACATCTTCCATCCGGCGTAGGATCAAGTAATTTTCCCACATCATTGGGTATTTTGATTTGATAAGTTTCCATCATTGATAATATTGCGTTCTCGAACCCCGTTACCCATTCCTCGTAGAACGGCCATCCTATAAGAATAACTTGTTCTACCCAAGCAGGATCTTGGTAATTTACTCCATCCCGTTGACACTGCTCGGTGGGACAATAATGTGCCTCATAATTTTTATCATTTCGATCTTTTCGGTTTAAGTTGCACCTAACAGACATTTGTATATACATATACAAATAAAATCATTCTTATTTACTATTTTGTCATTGTCAAAAATTTGATTGATATTTAATCAAATATTGATTAAATATCAATTAAAATGATGTCATCTCATATTTTAAGCTTTCAAATATACAGGCTTATTGTTTCTACTTTGCTTGTAATCGCAAGTCAATTTATTGTTTTACCAGCGTTCTTGCAGGTGCCTGCAAGATTCGGTATTATTGGTTGTGTTTTATGGATGATTGTTGACACGCGTTATCAAGGTTATCAAGTTTGTGTTGTCGATATGAGAACCGGTCATACTACTTACTACATACTACAGTTAAATATCAGTTTTATACCAAATTTTGCTCTTTGGTACGACATGAATTAATCTCAATCCTGGTTCATGTTCTTTGCATGTCATATAATGTTGTTCTATTTCATTTTCCTCTGTTTTAGATAATCTCTTGGACCAGCGATACATATGTAAACTGTATTCTGAATGATCGCATGTCCTATTAACGATTGTCTGAATTGCATCATTCAGATATCTCCACGTTGGGTTTCTAGGATTTGGTGTGTAATCACGTTCAAGGACATAATCTGATTCCTGGTGTGCTATTTTCATAGCTTTAGTATATTCGGTCATACTCCCAGATTTATAAACCATGACACACGGTGCTCCATATTTTCTATAAAATCGCCAATTTGGAATATCCGTGTAACCATCACCAATGACGATAAATTTGTTATATGGTATGTCATATTCATTTCCACGTAACTTAATATTTTTGTCTTGTCCACCCTTAGCAATTTCAAAAGCGATTTCTGTTTTACTGTAATCTTCTATTACTGACATAATGTGTCCATTATATATCTCACCAGCGAAAATGCCATCCACAAGATCTCCTACAGCTCCCTCAATAAATGGTTTCAGTCCAACACTAATAATATATATTTTGACATCAACATCTTTGGCTCTCCATGTTTGTTTAATTTCCGTAAAAATTCTTTTATACCAGGAGACAATCCTATCGAACGTCCAAGTTCAATGAATTCTTCATTAGTACATCCATACAATGGACCTCCTTGCTGCATATCTTTACATAATTGGGAAATCCATGTAATCCCTCTCTGTATTCTCACATTATTCATTGTTGTCTGGGCTTCTTTAGCAGTTGCATCTACTAATTTAAAAAAATCAGAAACATTGTAAATACCCTGATAATCTGGCACGTATTGCTGAATATGTTTGACTTTTTCTGGTAGATTGTATATTTCCTGATATTTGTTCAGATATTTCTTAATCAGCACATCCTGTTGGTATTCTTCAGTGCATGTCATATCGAAATCGAAAATTAACGCTATTTTCTCCAAATTTTTAGATAACTCTGTCATTTGAATAATGATAATATATCAGATTGAGCACCTTATTTAATTCAAATTTTTAGTTTTTTGTTGACATTTACCAATAAATTTGCGGTTTGTCAAATAGTGTCACTAAAATGGAAATAATCACTTTGTGTCTTCAATCTCTGGGATGATTGTCGTCGAAAACCAAGGGGATACTGACACAAATGGTTGCTCAAATGTGTCAATAGTTATATCTGTCCTCTCAGTTCTTGATGAATATGAATGTATGCAATCTATACCCACTGCATATGTTTTTTTACACTCAGTACAAAATCGCAGCATATATATATATATAATAAACATTATTTCGAATAATTTTGAACTTACCACGAATGTACCAAATGATATTCTAATTTAGGATAATCAGTGTTTGATTTAGACTAAATTACACTTCTAACATAGCATAAAGACTTAAACTTGTGGAGAACTCGGACCCAGTATTCAGACAAAGTCATCAATATGAAAATTTGTGGAAAATGTAGTGACCCGATAGATACTTAGAATTCGTTGAGCTTGAGCGCCAACCCCGTCTTATAATGACAGATTATCAGTCAATCAATCGCAGATTTTATATCACATTTGGAAAATTGAATCAAAGGATAAATATATTAATCAATGGATCTACTCACCCAATATTTACAAGAAAACAATCTGTTGGATACATTCCAACAACAATTTCAGGAACATGACATCAATTTAGAACAGTTATTGATTTTGCAGTTAATCACGGTTTATATCAATTGTGTAAAGAATTATACATTTATTATGGAGTTAAATATAATGTAATGTTACTCAATGGTCAACTGCCTGGATGTTATTCATTGGCCCACCTTAAAAATATAGATGATCAACCAAGTAGAATAATTTCACATGAAACAGCATTATGCATTAAATTGCTCGACTATTTAACACGCTACAGTACTTTAACACATAATGGTAAAGATATGTTTTACACATTTAACCCAAAATACATTGATAAAATTAATGAGATTGATCGCCTCATTTTTCATACGACACACCTCAATTATCTGCCACTATCGTAAAAATTGATTGTGTATTGACATCTGTGACAAACATAGATATCATTAGATTGTATGGAGAATAACAACAAAATTGATGAGGATGAGGATGAGGATGAGTATGACGAATTCAATGACGATGATGAAGTGTGCTATTTTTGTGATAAAATAATGTGGAGAAACACTGCATTGAGACTGGGGCCAAATGATAAACATTATTATGTTCATCACAAGTGTTTTTACAATCTGAAACGCGACGGGGAGTTATATCGAAGATATTATAAGATGAAAAAAATTCGTTGTGAGAAGTGTTTAACAGAATTTATGGGTGTCTGTCACTGTGGATTTCGTGTCAAATATTGTGTATGTGAAATAGGTAAGAAAAAAGATCATTCATTTGATCCAGTATATCCAACAGATTCGTTCACATGTTCTTTCTCAAATCATGTAATTGCACCATTCCCATATCGTATTGGTATAAAGACACATTTTCCTCACTTAGATAAACAATTACGTATACTTTATGAAGTAAGGTTACAGGAGAAGGATGGGACACCAATTGAAACCAAATTGATGAACCCATTGAAGTCAAACTTATGGAAAAAGTTGGAGACATTTTGGAAAATAAGACAATTAATGTAATTGTATTCCAATTGGAAAAGATAATTGAAATATAATTTTAACCTGTTAATGTGTAAATTCTAAAAATGAATCGAGACAATATCCAAATTTTAACCATAGATATCCCTGCCAAAATATCTATGAATATAGTCCACCTCAATGATGTTCTTCATCAATTGAGAACGCTACCACATGCGATTGACCCGAATGTTACGGCACTTGATATACAACAATTATATACTTTTAAAGAATCAATCGGCAACATCCAAGCTAATATTGCACACTTACTTGATGAAATCCAACAGGAATATGATAATTTCAAAATACAACTCACGAAGTGAGTTAATTGTTTTCATTTTGGAAATTATTTAGGTTCAAAACAAGTTACTCGGTAGGATCATAATCCTAAAGTGTTATATTTTACACAAGATGGTTTGAATTTCGTTCAGTTGATCTTGTTCTCGCATTACAGGTCTCTTTCTGGTAATATCTGAAATTTTGAAAATATTTCAAAATAATACATTATTTTATGATCATAAAATAATATATGTCTAACATTTACAAAATTGTTGTATTGGGTGGTGGGAGTGTCGGTAAAAGTGCGCTAACGATCCAATTTATTCAATATCATTTTATTACAGAGTATGATCCTACAATTGAAGATTCCTACAGAAAACAATTTGTGGTTGATGGGGAAACATACTTATTGGATATTTTGGATACCGCGGGGCAAGATGAATTTACTGCTATGCGTGATCATAATATGCGGAGTGGTGACGGATTTTTATGTGTCTTTTCGATTACATCACATTCATCATTCGACTATTTGATAGAAATTATCAAACGATTATATCAAGTCACAGACCAACCTATATTACCCATAATTATTGTTGGTAATAAATTGGATCTATTTGCAGATCGTCAAGTGTCTGCAAATGAAGGTAATCGGTTGGCATTACTACATCAATCAAAATATATAGAAACATCTGCACGAACACGAACTAATGTGGATGAAGTGTATTCGGAATTGGTCAGAATTATCAGTGATAGGCAACCCCAAAAACAAAGAACACGTTCATAGGAAAAATGTTCAATACTCTAAATGGCTGTTGGTTGATCAAAAAATTTCACCGCACTATCCGTACCAATCGCGATGAGTTTCAGTTTCTCCTCCTTTGTCAAATTAAAATCTGTGAGTGGGATATCTCCAGCTGGAATGGAGATAGTACGATCCCAGTAATTTTTATGAATCTCTGCACGTTCGATTTGTGTGAGCATTGTGTTGACAATTGACAAGATATAATCGAAAAAATTGTTAATTGGGGCATTGCCGTGATAAATCTTTTCGTCTGGTTGTTCATCTGAACATAATAATTTCAGCCCCAATGTTTTGTCAGTTGGTGTGTGTGGCGGATAGCTTTCGGTAATTTTTGTCAATTTTGAGTTGGGTGTCTTTTTATCAAATATATAGATACAATAATTTTCGAGTAATCCACCATCGACCAAATAATCATTACACCATTTAACTGGGGCAAATAATCCAGGAATACTCATAGAAATTCTGACTGCATTAACAATTGTCATTGTTGGGTTAGAAATGTGACTATAATAATGTGTTTCACGTTTGTTGACACAACAACCAGTGATTATCAAATATTTGCCATATTGATCAAATATTTCTTTGAATGTAATATCAGCGTTACCTGTCTTCTTTTTGACCATATCACTAAACCATTTAGCGAAAGCGTCCCCTGCACAACATCCATAATGATAAAATAATGCTATTGGTGTCAGATGATAATAGTCTTTGAAATCATTGAAATTCAATTCCATCATAATATCTTTAATTTCTGCGACTGTGTAGCCAATAGCTAATGCACTGGCGATAATGGAACCGGCAGATGATCCTGCGAACCCCTTGAGATCTTTTAGAATCCCACGTTCTTGGATGACTTCCAATGCACCAATTGAGGCGACTATTTTAATACCTCCACCGGATAGAACCAGATTCTCGTATTGATGATTCATTTATATTTAATCCCAGAAATTTGGGAAGATAAAATTGTGATCAATTTTTATTGATCATAGTTTAATGAAACTTATATATTGTATATAATATATAAGTTTGATGTACACACAATCTTACATTGATTGCGTCGATCTGTTAATTTTGTCATATCAAAACAGGATTTTATGTATTGATGATGATGGAGAATATATTATTGTACCAAAGAAACGGTGCAAAAATATGGGCCAATTAATTGATAGATTGACGAGTGAGCATTTTACTGGCAAAAATTGTAAAATTCTCGTTAAATTGGATGAAAAAAGTATTCAAATATTGCACTCATGGGGTCACGGTGTTGATAATCAATTAGTTCCGATTAAGAAAAATGGTGTACAATCATTCGCAAAAGAAGATGCCTTAATTGGAGGCGGTGAGGCACCAACTCAAATAGTAAAAAACACACATATTGAATTAACATATACGAGAAATGATCAAATATTTTCGACCAAAATGAAAAAATCACTTAGAGTGATCATTACGGTTTTTAAAGTGACTCTCGGTGCAGGAGCAGTTGTTGCATCACTTGGCGCTGGCGGAGATACCGTTGTTGAATCAATTTCATCAACAATCAATAGTGGTTTATTCTATGCTAGTTTAATGGAAACTACAGTCACGATTGCAAGTGAGTCGAAATACTTAGTTAAAATATTGAAAATGGAATTTAAGGGTGGACCACAACAAGTCAAATCAGATACAATGTCCATCATTAAAGAGATGATCAGTGATCATAATGAAGGCCAAATGGGAATGATTTGTAATATTTTAAATGATTTATTGGAAAGTGTCACCAATGTCGTCGGTGACTGGATATCAACATTCATTCCAGATGATGCTGGACTCGTCGGGACAGCAGTCGCACAAATCGTTAATGCTACAGCCAGTCACGCATTCGGTATACTCAGTACTCTATTTAATCAAATTCCCACAGTATTACAAGATTTACTTAAATATCCCGACAAATTAAAAGAATTCTTAATTGGGATCCTGCACGCACTCGAAAAAGGTTTGAGATCAAAAGATGCATCAGAAGATGCCAAGGGCTTTGGTGGTATCTTGACTAAAGTAATTAGAGTCGGAAAACAGGCAGTGCCAGCGTTCCGGGTTATGGAACAAATGGGGGTTGATGAACAAATGTTTGATATTTTATTTGGTGTTATTAAACAATATTTCGAACCTAATATAGAGAAAGCGGTAATTGTTGTTGGTAAAGTTATGCCATTAATCTTTGTGATTCTTGCCTTCAATGAAATATGTGCAGATATGAGTCAAATTGAATCAATGAAGAAGGAAATGGATCAAGCAGGTGAGCTCAAGCAGGGAAATCAACATCAAGAACCGGTGACATCTACTGATCAATTGGTACAGCCAGTGCAGCAACCTCATGGTTTACCACCGCGTGCACCACCTTCTCCATACCAATATCCATATCCATATCCATATCCATACCAATATCCATATCCATCTCCATACCCATCTCCATACCCATCTCCATATCCATATCCATATCCATATATGTATCCTCAATATGGTACAAAATCGTCACCACCTATATACAATGGTTCACGACAAATGACAACACAAACAGTGCCACCGCCATTAAGAAACAAGTTAGCTTCAAAATATTCACAAAATGCTGGTAGTTGTGGTAATCTTGGTAATCTTGGTAATCTTGGTAATCTTGGTAATCTTGGTAATCTTGGTAATCTTGGTAATCTTGGTAATCTTGGTAATCTTGGTAATCTTGGTAATTGTAGTAAACGTAGTAAACGTAGTAAATGTAGTCAACATAGTCAACATAGTCAACGTAGTCAACATAGTCAACATAGTCAACGTAGTCAACATAGTCAACATAGTCAACATAGTCAACATAGTCAACATAGTCAACAACTATGCCATGAATCCAGAGAACAGACACATGATCATTTGACTTATAATCTGTCAAATTATGTCAATTTTTTGAAAAATATTTAATATAAGTTCTTTTCTTGGAAATAAAATTTGTGTATTAAGTATACAAATTCATGGATCGTTTAGCATATCAAAACATGACAACGAAACATAAACATATTACAGATCAAGAAGCAAATGGTACTGCATCGTTAAACAGATATTCTCAACCGACTGGTGAATTAACATCCAAATCAAAAATAAACACACGGACTGATGATTATTATTTGGAACGACAATCAAAAAATTCCCAAGATTATAGTTGTTTCGTCACCGCATTAAACAGTAATATTGTGGAGGATCAGTACCGTACTGACGTTAATAATGATCGGTATTTCAACAAACCGCAAATGGAAGATAATTTACAAAGAGTCTATCATCCAACATTAATGACAGAACAGGAACAAAATTTTTGCAATGCTGATCGATGTGGTTTGGGATTGGGCACACGTGATCGACAAATCAATGCCGTTGCAAAAAGTAGGAACACACCACACCAAATGACACCAATGCCCAAATTAAATTATCCACATGGTTATGATCAAATGCCACCAATTGAAATGGATTTAACGAGTGATATAGAATCACAATTCAATATATTAACCGATCAAGATATGGATCAACAAATCGCGAAGCTAAACAAAAATTCCCAAACAATAGAACCGAAAACAACAGAATTTATCTGTCCTGCATACCCTGGTTATAACCCTCAAGCAGATTACATGAATCAACAATTAGCACAACTGGCGCAACAAGTGCCACCTCAACATATATGTGATTGTGCCAGAATGATCGATTTTCAACGCCCATTATCATCAAATAGTAAAGTGTTTCAAACACAACCACAGCAACCACAGCAAGTGTTTCAAGCACAACCACAGCAACCACAGCAAGTGTTTCAAGCACAACCACAACCACAACCACAACAATTTACTCATATGAATCAACCGCGACAATTTATACAAACATCTCAACCATCATCTCAATATTCCCAGCAACGAGTTCAACAAAAACAAAAGAAATCTACACCCCAAAATGTCTTAAAATTAAACGTGTGTAACAATAATATATAATGAATGCATCAGAATCACGTTTATGTGCAAGATGGAATAATTTTGCATATATTGAGCCAAACAATTTAACATGTGAAATATATAATTACATTGGACCAGTCAGTACGTTCAAGATTCACACAGCATTTGACCTGTTCAAAACTGGTGAATTAGTTCGATATCAATGTCCAAAATGTGACCTAATTTGCGATTTTGCAATTAGATTCTGCAGAAATTGATCAAGATTACGTCGATTTATACAGTTTTTATCAAGAAGGTGATACGACCAACTACATACTGACGTGCCTTGATGTGTATGGGTTATGTCCAGATACTACCAAAAATAGTTGGATTATGGTTGCGGAAAATGGAATCGTGTGACATCTGTATTACGAGATCGCCATCTAATAGTAGATGGTTATGATAAAATTGTCACAGGACCAGATATTGTCAATAAATTAGGATCAATGAAATATGATGTCATTTATTCATCCAATTTGCTCGAACATTTCATTCATCCAATTGATGACATCAAAGAAATATTGACTCATCTGAATAATGATGGATACTTAATTTTTATTACAGTGTGTTTTGAGTATTGTTATACTGATACACATTATCATGTTTTCTATTTTGTGGGTCGTTCATTACAATTTCTCTGTGAAAAACTTGGCATAATAGAAGTGTTTTCACAGAGAATCACATTTGAAGATGGTATCTTTACTATTATAAAGGTTTATACAAAGAAAATTAATCAATCTATCAAGAACTGATACTTTACATGAAACGTCTAATCATATATGTGCCCACCAATTGATAACCATTCTTTCGATAATAATCTCTCACACCAATGCCTGAAATGATTGCCATCTGTTCCTGTTGGCGAACTTGCGCAATTTTCTCAGCCATTGCCAATAATTGGCGTCCAATACCCATATGTTGGGCGCCGTGAGCTTGACCATTCTTGCCGACTTCCTTAAGCCTACCGTAGACGTGAAGTTCTCTGATCATCGCGGTTTTTCCTGAAAGTTCAGGGATAATACTATGCATTAATGCTTCACTGAATCGGAGACGGATGAATCCCAATAGTAAATTTCGATGCTCTCGCTGAATTTCTGCTGAGATAAAATACTCGAAACCATCACTTGCAATGAATGTTTCAATGAAAAATTTAATCTCTGAGGGGTTAAATTTCTCATTGCGAATTTCTCTGCACCTAATACATTGACAGTAAATACCACGTGATTCCGCTTCAGTTTTAACGATCTGTCCCAAGTTTGATTTAATTCCGTCACTCGTGTACCCCAAATGATCAGGTGTTTCGCTGGCCGGAATGAAATCCCGTTGGATTCTGTTGACTCGAACCCATTTGGGTGTAATTTGTTGACGATAAATCAACACTTCCTTGAGATCGCGTGCATCTGACGTTTTCTCTGCATACGGTTGCCATTTTCTACACTCCTTCCACTGCTTAATGACAGTATATGAGACATCCAGGCAAGGATAATCTTTGAGGTAATCAGGAATTAGATCTGGATCATCCCTTAGAACCAAACGGTAACATTCCTTATCACCTTCAGGTGTTGCACCAGGCAAATCGGTCATAATATGAATTTCAACTTTAAAACCATAATCTTTTAGCAATTTAATTGCTCTCTTAGAGTGATCTACTGTATGTCCACGATTCACCATTTTCAATAAGAGATCATCAGTGTGTTGAACTCCCAATTCAACTCGGGTGATTCCATAGTGTCTGAAGCGAATAATTTCCGCTTCATTAATCTCATCAGGTCTGGTTTCGATCCCGAAACCTACAACATGAACATTCGCTGTTATATTTAATGTTTGTTCCTCTTCAATTGAAAGAGGCTCACGTGGCGATGCTTGACCGTAAATATTAGCTGCGTAATAACATTCCCTGACAAATTTATCCGTCACATCGTGAGGGTAACAAGAGAAAGTCCCACCGAGCACGCGATACTCTATTTTGTCCATAGGGTGACCATTCACTTTAAGTGTGTCCAAGCGTGAGTTAATTTGTTGAACAGTATCAAAATTAACACTGGCTGCCCGTCTAAAAACATCTTCATTGCTCAAGTAGCTTCGTGGCATTCCAAGCTGGTTCGGACAAAAGAAACAATTGTGTCGACAACTAAACTTATTGGGTGGTAGTGAAATACTGATGTTCAAAATACCACTGTCACTACGAATTGCACGAGTAATGAGTATCTCTTTCAGAGATGGAATCATTGGATACTTCTGTGGGTCAATAAGGGACAGTTCTGCATAGATTATACCCAAATCATGTTTGCTTGGAGACAGCTTGTACTTACGACGCATTAAAATCATTGTTTTGTTAAATGCATCATTGTCTACATAATATGACTCTTCCATTTGTAATAGATCTTCAATGATTTTAATCATTGAAGATCTATTGTGATCACAAACACACGTATCCTCAATATCACCCATTGAGAAATGTATTATTTGCACACACGCCACGAATATTCAGATTCAATTTTTATGTTCACCCAGAAATAAAATTTTCTGCATTTATATTCTGAGACATCATAATGGTTCTGAGTCATCTTTCATAATACCACGTACTTCAAACCAACTCATTCCCCCAACATGACAAATGTGAGTATCAATACAAGTAATAACTTTATTGTTCCTGATTGGTTGATTCGATTGTGTTCGTGACGGTCTATTAAGTGGCTGTTTATTGTTAATATCGGGGGTTTGTGGTAAGAGAAGTGGTGAAACTCCCAGATCAATCGTATGTGATCGGCCACCCGATATGTCCGTAACATCAGCTTGTGGACTACATAGAATTTGAGATGATCGTTCCCCAACAGGATCATCTATCATCGTGATTGATACACCACTATTTTTATCATGCAATGAACCATCATCAAGAGAATTTAATGGTGACATTTCGGGGGAAGTTGACGAACTTCCCCACAATTTAATGTTTTTTTCTGAAATTGGTTCACTTGGTTGAGGTTGAGGTTGAGGTTGAGGTTGAGGTTGAGGTTGAGGTTGAGGTTGAGGTTGAGGTTGAGGTTGAGGTTGAGGTTGAGGTTGAGGTTGAGGTCCCACAGACACGTTTGTCACTGAATTTGGCAAATAGGAATGAATTTGATCACTGTGTGCTTTATTGGGTACATTGGTTTCTTGTGAATTTCCTAAAACCAGATCCAATAGTGGTAATTGTGGATAAATCGATGATTCTATGGGAGAATAATGCTTATTTGAAGTCATATGTACAATATAATGCACGATTCCTGACATATGTTTATCAATACTAGGATATATTAAGTTATTGATCACCAAATTAGTAATATCGACATATTGAGATAAAATACCTAATTGTTGGTAGATATATGAGATAAAATAACATTGTGTCCATTTTTTAATAGTATGTGAATTTCTCTTTAATTTAAGAATTAATTCACCAACACTACGGCTTAGAGATATAGTCACATCATTCTCATAAGGATTCATATATAATGGACACCATGCCATTACGGTTTCATTACGACGATCTAAAACATCAATCATCTGTTTCATTTCTCTAACTTGGATACATTGAGGTAAATTAATACCATAATTTTTAAGATGTTGTGTTTGATTATCATTCGTCATTAAATCAAGAATATATATGTGATCAGGGTCTAAAGCTATATCATTTAATAATTTTTGTGTAACAATGATCCCTACATGATCAAATATTGTATCTTGTGCAGCGGCAGTTGTATTCAAATTGTACACGAATAAGTCAAGTGGCTTGATGTGACCCTTGACATCTTGAAATAGTTTACCTTTTTTGACATATTGTTGCTTTGATTTAGTGATTCCCATGTGTATTATGAAATATCTATAATTTAGGTTCACAATAAAATTATGTATTCCTCTATGAGAATTAAAATAATTTGAAAATGGATTGTTCAATTTGTAATCTCACATTTGTAAACATACGTAGTAATTGTATTGTCAAATACATAATAATGTATTTGATTAAAAATTTTATTCTCGAGTTCTCGCAGTATAATTGGTTTTGATTGAGTTGTTACATAGATGTACACATATTTTGACTTTTCTGGATAGGGATCACCAAAGAGTGAATTAGGTTTCATTTCCAGCGTGGAGAGCTTTTTGTGTGTTTTGATTATTTGTGTTACATCAATTGAATTGATTTCTGTCATACCATAAGTCACTAAATTACAATGAAGTCGATCACCCTCATAAATGGCATTTAGATTTGTCAAAGATTCAATTTGATCATCCCAACTAGATTTGACGAATATAGCTTCGTATGGACAAATATCGCGACCAATGATATTTTTGCAAATCGAATGTCTTCTCTGCTAATTTGTGTATTTTTATCACAATAATTTAAATGTGCATATTCTGGTATTAAACAATTAATATTCCACCCATTATTTAATACTATTTGACTCATAGCAATTTCTTGGTGAATAATTACATCATCTCTAGAAGTGTATACTTTGAAGAATTTTTATTCAACAAAAAATTGGCACATTCATAGTCCATCATAAATAGATATGATTGGACATGTGGTGTTATTTTCCCATTGATTGTCGGTCCAACTAATTTGACATTACTTGTCAATAAGAGTGTCCAGAAATACGATCTTCGTTAAAAAGATTAAAATAATTTGTATTTTTATATTCTTGCTTAAAATCAGATTCAATGTTTGATTTTAAGAGGTTGTCCAGAAATACAACATTGGTAAAAAAATTCAAAAGTGATTGACTATGCTTTCCAGTAAATCATTTTGAGTCATATCTATCAATATAGTATCTGATTATTTTAGAGGGTGTCCAGAAATACGATCTTCGTTAAAAAGATTAAGAGGGTGTCCAGAAATACGATCTTCATTAAAAAAATTAAAATAATTTGTATTTTATATTCTTGCTTAAAATCAGATTCCATGTTTGATTTTAAGAGATTA
>JGI26437J51864_10000291_pt1 | contig 14130 bp, 22 predicted proteins | sample FrelakmetLWP11LW_FD_51864 | JGI IMG/M metagenome (IMG submission 51864)
GAAAATATAAAAATACCTATGGATCATAATAAAATATTTATTTTTAAAATAATCAGATACTACATTGATAGATATGACTCAAAATGATTTACTGGAAAAAACAGTAAATCACTTTTGAATTTTTTACCAATGTTGTATTTCTGGACACCCTCTAAATTTTGAGAGGTGAACCTTTTTTTTTGCCATTGCCGCCCCGGGCATTCTGAGAAAAGTGTATTGGTCTACAAATTGACCGAAAGCTGGATCAATAATATGATATTTGGCAACAAGTCGATCATATATCGCTCGGTCGAAAGAAACTAGCACAAACAAAGCCTTTGAATTTTCGAACATCGGTAGATCACACGAGTCCCTGATACATGATCTGTTATCAATGCTACTAACTGTATCGAGTACCCCATCCATTATCCCTTTAAATTCGTCAAACTTCCTAAGTAGCCAAAAGATGTGATCTTCACACGGTTGTTTTGCGATATATTCATCAAAATGTGTCTCCACCTGGCTGGGGGGGGGGAGAATCCAGGATTAGCAATGTGGAAATCCTGAATCAGTTTCTGATATTGATTTTCTTATGAATCAAATTAGTTCTCATATTACGCATCTGTGCAGATGCCTCAATATATTCGAGATACATATGATAGTCCAGTGGGAAATATGCTGCACATGACATAATATATAGTACTTTATGACCTGGTATAGTTTGATAATAATTGATTATATCTTGCATAGTTTTACGAGGGTGAGCAAAATGTATAATGCGGCTTCCGGTCTCGGGGGAGATAGTAGGTACCAAAACTTGGGCGATAAAATCATTGTCCCAATTATTTGGGTCGAAAATAGGATATATTGCTCCTTGTCCAGATAGATCTGTGCGATCTACTGCGAATCGTACCGAATGATTAATGATTTCACTCTTAGATGCTTTATATATCACATATGCACCGGTTTGTGTACTTGCAACTTCAAATCTAAAAATAAATTGGGAACCATCTGGACCGAGTTATAAACACGCATTAAATATTTACTATCATTATTATATGTGCATACTGACTGTCTATCATGCAACCTTACATCAATGTTTTTTTGTGTGGCGTGCATCAACCAATTCGTTAGTATACCCATATCAAATTTCATTGCACGGAGACCAGGGATGAGATGGTTACTATCTCCATCCGTGCAGGGCACACCACAGCACAGCACCACTCACATAGGTATACCCTTGCAGAAGTCCACGCTGGTAGTACTGTTGTTTTTCTGTCTGTGGATCCAACAAGAATTGACCCATGCGCGATTATTGCAATAGGAATAATTGGATTAATTCGAGCCATTTATGTGTTATATAATAAACATATTTTACCAGACAGAAAATTGACACTGGTTAGTTTCAGACAAATTATCTCAAGTAACTACTAAATTTTTAAAAAGTATCATCGTCAGATGAATATTTTGGACAAGAACAACAACCATCGGACTGATAACCGACAATCTGATAAGGAATTACTCTATAATCTTGATCGCGATACATGACAACCTTATCATCAGGATATTCTTGGGCAATTTCAAAACACAAATGATAGAGACTTCTCAGGTGATCCGGAAAAACGATGGGTATAGGGGACCATGCATCTGATTCACTGAGGTATATGCAAGATTGATCATGTGTGATTCCCACATCAGTCTCTAATTTTTGAATAATGGGTGCGAGTTGTTTCATAATAGTTTGTACCGTATGCCCATGTGCCATATTAATATGCCAACCATATTGCTTCTCAAATTGTGAGAAATTGAAAAAGAGATAATAATGATATTGTCTTAACGGTTGAGAGTTATGAATATAAAAATCACAATCGTGCCCCATTCTATAATTGAATATCAATATAGAATGAATTGAGGATAAACAATTTTTCAACTTAACATTAATTTAGATTAGATAAATAACTCGATATTAAGTATATAAATCACTTATTAGTTGAATGAGTCAATACATCAGGTGGAGTCGAATACCAACCAATTCCAATGGTTTGTATGCACATCATTCTGTGTTAGCTCATGAAATAGGTATAAGGTGTCCAGTATGTCTTCATCGTGGATGTGATATTAAATTGATCCCATGTGGACATATATTTCATTGGGACTGTTATAATCCATGTGATCCTAATTATATGATTCATTGTCCTTTATGTCAATGTCAAGTGACGAATTGGTTTGACAAAAAAGGTGCCAATTGGATAATGAATACATGAATATCTAAATATGTTATATTTTCATAATATATGCCAATGCGTAAAATGGTGGCATAACATTGTGTGGTTGATTACCACCAATCGAATCAGTCGAAGGATGAAATCCAGTACAATCACCACAGCTAGTTTTAACAGGTTTATCATCTCCACCAGCTCCTGCAAAAGATCTGTGATGCTCATATAATGTGGTCATTGAATGGCTATGTACAGGTATTTCTGCGACGGATAATGTGTGTCTTTCTTCACCACCTTTGTCATTGGGTGATCGATTAGTTAACCCGACGCCCTGACCTATACCAATAACAAATCTACCACGCAAATCAGGTGTACCATTGTTACCATCGCATGATATCCACCCACTGGGTGCCGTAATACCACTCCAAGTCACAATGGTACCTTTAGGTAATAAATTAAAGTTACCTGTTACATCTAGATCCTTGATAATCATTTTATTTTGATTGTAAATGCTACCGACATTTTGAATAGCTTCTCATAATACTTGTAAATGTTCAATTTGATCTCGTTTAACCATGTGTATGACACTGATACATAAAAACATAATTCCACTGACATACACATATGGATACGATTGATATGCATAGTTAGTTAAAATGGATATACTTGCGATTAGAGTTAATATCGTTAGATAGTCTACGAATGGTAGCATTCAGGTACAATATATAATTATCTTATAAATAAACGTTGGTTCTATCAATCACAAATAATTAATTATGATGCCGTCCACCCACTGACTTGTTGTTCATAATTGATTCCCGTTAATGGTAAATCAATATATATGTGATCTCTTAAGCGGCTAAATAAACGCCGGAAACAGGGATAATCACCGATGCCACCGGGACCCCAACAATTTTTCTGGATCGTTGATGTGTGATATAAATAACAACAGGAGCCTATTTCGCCAACGACTGGAGCGGACTTGTTGGCCGGATATATAAATTTATCGGGTCGGTATAACATCCAAATGATTAATGATTTATCATTGGCCAAATAATTTTTCAGATAATGTAGCCCATAAGGAGTCATAAATTTATCATCGTCATCTAATACTAAGACCCATCCGGGTTCTTTGGGTGGAATATGATCATATAAATAATCAATATATTCATTTGGGTGAATTTTTAATTTCTTTGAAGTTAAATCAACAATATCATAAATATGTTGAAATTTTTTGATATATTGATGAGTTTCTGCATTGTCATATGACACAATATGACGTAAATTTGGATATTGTTGGGCTAATAGAGACTCAACACATTGTGTGAAGAGGTGTTCCCGATTGCAAGTTCTTGTTAATATGTAGATTAATGGATCATTTTCGTGATAATTGATGTTAGGTGGCATTGGGTTGAGCATTTGATCTAATAGATAATCTTGACAACACTTTGTTAGTGTGAAAATGGCATTATTTGATAACAATCGCTCACTAATTCCATGATTTACATAGTGAGCAAATGCATCATTATAGTTTTTAAACACATTTCGGTAACAGGGATATGTTCTCAAATAAAATTCTCTGTCAAAATAAATAATATTGGGTTCACATAGTTTTGTGGATGAGTCTTTAATTTTGAGTTTGGTGAAATAATTAAATTTATTGATGTTTTGACATAAAAAGAAGTAATTTTCTTCATCTAACCGAAGATCACTGTTCCATTTCGATTTAATCAGATCGAAGGAATATTGTTTTATAATATGATCTATTTTAGCCTTATCTGCGGCGTCAATTTGATATTTTTTCAAGAACTCCACATATCTTTGTTTTAAAAATTTACGTCTTAATCGGATGATTTTGGAACAATCTTCACTGACTTCCAGTGGATTATTGAGTGAAAATGTATCTAGATCCTGATAAGATTGTGTAGTGTATTCGAAGATTTGATATGGAATGTTGTTGTGTGAAATGTATGAGACTAATATTTCATCAAAATTGTAGATAAAATATGATAATTCAACTAATAGGGGTAAATACAATTTTTTGTCAATAACATATGCATAGTTGACTTGGTTGTTTGTAAAAATGCAAACATCATTCACAGTGATGACCGAAATTAAGTTGCTTAATATCTCATTGTTAAAGTCAGGCACGTACTGTTTATCGGTTGCCGCATTGATTACAAGAATTTTTTCATAATGTTTATCTAATGAATCAACAAAGACCTGCAGTAGACATAACAATATCGATGCATCATCACGGTGATTGACGGAGCACATATTTATTGGATTGTGGTGTTGTGGTATTCCGATTTCAGTCCAATACTTCCATACATCATGTTTGTTTAAATGTTTGTCAATTTCAGGATATTTCGCTAAATAATACTGCCAATCAAAGTGATCTAATGTTAGAGATGTAATTGTATCCAAATGTTCTATTAATCCTCTTGTTAGATGGTTGTCAATTACATAATCGTTGACAATTAACGGCGTCAATTTGTCTCCATATATTTCAACAAATGAATGATTTAATTTAATATCAACCGATTTTGAAATTAGATAGACTTGATCTATATCAAACATTATACATATATAATGTTGATCAATATAAATATGTTTATTGATGAATTGTAGTCATAATTTATCAAATATTCCAAGATATCCGTTGAACTGGCTGGTTGTTGTTATGGTTTCCGTTTCGGTTGTGGGTGCTGGTTCGATTTTTAGCATAACGTGTACTGCTTTCTTACCAGTATAGCTTAATATGACCTCCCCTCGGTGATTAGGGAATAGGGTGGCGCTGATCTTTTTAAGATCAGTAAATTGTTCCGGAGTTATAATAGCGGATCCAATGGAGAATGCATTGTGGAACACATTGATTCTAATGGGTAGATCACTTCTCATTGTTATATTATGGTAATTAATATCCTCGTTTAAGACACCAAATATCCCCGGCTGTAGCACCCCTTCCCATAATAAGATGTCTTCGCCTTCAAAAAGCTGTGAGACATAGAAAGCAAGTGGCTCATAATGATCATCCATTATCGTGATGTTTTTTTGGGGGGTGAATGTGACATAATTTGTCGTAAAATATTGGCATCCACGAGACCCAACGGTGATCTAGCACCCAAACGTGTGTGTTGACATTTCGCTAAAATTTCAGGGATTTGTCTCATTTTGTATGAATGTGACAATAATGTTGAGGAGGTGTTACTACATTATGACAATGTTCCCCTTTTTGTGTCAATCCTTCGCAATAATGTTTCTCCGCCATTTTTCTATATAATTATCTTGAGAAAAATGTATATTGGGTATTTTTAAAAATTTCATCTAAGTTAGTATGATGAATCCATTTTCAATAATAATGTGGGTATCTTGATAAGATACCCACGAGTTTGTTGACTGATGTGTAAATTCGTGATACATATAAACGACAAATATATTTCAAGGTTCTTCAGTAATATATCCTCTAAATTTGGTCAATTAACGATTGCCCGAAGAAGAGTTCTAAAGACCAGTTATCAGTATTGAACCAATCAATGATTGTATGAACATGTTCTCTTTTGTGACATGAATTGTGGAGTAATACGTCTGATGCCATATAAAGACTTCCTAATGTTCTATTAGTTCTCTTGTTAGATCGTTGACAATTAACTGTGTCAATCTGTCTCTATATGTTTCAACAGAGGAATGAATCAGTTTAATATTGACTGATTCGGATAATAGATAGACTTGATCCATATATACATATGTTTATCGATATAAATATGTTTATCGGTATAAAAAATTATCATGAATCAATGATATACACTATTATATGGATTATCAAACTAACCCCACATTTACGAGATATCGTCAACCATTGACTCTGGCTAGAGCATATGCCAGTATTCCTACACCAAACAATAACCCAGATCAGCTGGACAAAGATTTTTATATCAAAGCATATAAAGATGTAAATCCACGATTTACGAATCCTTGCACACATTATTACACTATTGGTGTAAGTGAAGATCGATTACCCAATGTCAATAAATTCAGGGAATTGTATCCATTATTTGATATTGATATCTATATTAAAAATAATGGTGATATCGCACGGTTCACACGTGAGGAATTGATGAGTCATTTTCATCATTCCGGGCGATTTGAGTGTCGAGTTTATAAAAAATAACTCACTATTTTCAATAAGAATCGTGAAGTACATACCCGACCCTAATTTGTTCGGTGGGTATTCCGAGGTCGACAAATTTTTGTCTTGCTTCCGAGAATCCTTTGATGACATCATCAACGGATTGATCATTGAAATCAAAAATGGAAGGATTATTTCTTCGACTGATATTTCGTGCGTAAGCACTTGTGACACTTGTGATAAAATGGACAGGTGATCCTTCGGTAAGTTCAATATGTTCTAAAAATGTTTCAAATTGTTCCTCTGTTTGTAGTTGCATTAAATATTCTATCTCTTCGTGAATAATAGTTTCCCATGATCCATTGTCATCAGACTTTTGAGAATCGGTTTCACTATTTTTATCAGATGGATCTGACAAATCACACGATTCATCTGGCAATATATCATATATTTTATCTATAAATTCACATTTTTCATCCTCACATTCATATGGGTGAACATAACAATCAATTTGCTGCTTCAACAATTTGATGATTAATGGCATATTTTCTAATGTTAATTGAATCTCAATAGCAACACCAATACCTGCATATGTGTCCTGACCCATATTTATTTATTTATTAAAAGATAACAAAAATCATGAATCAATTTTGCCAGGGGAGGAGAATTATATACACCAATGTCCTCGACATCTCATTAAAATTTATTATAACAATTTCAGAAAATTTGATTGAATTTACATTCAATAATCCAATACAATTTTATTAATGTATCAAGAACCTCATCATACAGTGAAAATTTGTCAATGTCAATGTCAATGTCAATGTCAATGTCAATCTCAATTAGGTATTAATTGTATGCATTCCCGATTTCGAAATAACGCATCGGAAATCGAATTAATTGATGATCTTCCAAAATTTTCAGTGGGTCCATGGTTTGAATCCACGATAACATCAGACATTAAGTCACGACAAATTCGTGACTCAATAATTGTACTATTCTCTCAAAATGGAATAGTAGCAAAAAGTGGTGATTTTTGGGCAGCGTGGCTCTCTTTTCTATATGATCCGGATAGTGGGGAGATAGCGACATTACTTGACTGGGAAACATACAAGGAAAAATTGAGTGACACTGGTAATATACTTCCATATCAATCAGAGGTAATTGATATGGAATTTATCGATACATATCAATGTTATCAGTTACCAATAATAAAAAACTTATCTAATATCCAAAAACATTGGGATATAATTCCGACTAAAGAAGTCGATGCGCTTGAGTGGGAACACAAACATCCAGAAGCGATAGATTTACTTGATAATTTAGGTTACTAATATTAAAATATAAAATTAATATATACACATGCATCGCCGAAAATCATGTCAAAGTGTTACAAAAACCACCAATCGACAATGTCTCAATCCGCCCAGTAGACATCCTGGGGACAATCCAAAATATTGTAGGTTACATCAAAAACAATTTGGGTCAGGACTGAACACATATTTTTATGAAAATGAATATAATCATAAATTATATGCGAAATTCGAGCAATTTTTGAATGACGACATATATGATGAAGGATTTACACGTATGGATCACATTGAGTCAATTGTTGGTTATGAGAAAAAATATACTGATATGATTGTAAAAGCGTGCGAAGAATATGGATGCATATTTAATCCATATGCACAATATTTTATTGGTTTTGGTTCTACTTCTATAATCTATAAGGTTATATATGATGGAAACGAATGTGTTCTCAAACTCTGGTGGGGTGGTGGAGAGAGTCGGGGAACATTATATGAGAATGAAAAGAAGGGATATCAATTGGCGGTAAAATATCATATTCCTGTTGCAGAAGTATATTGGTTTGGATCTATTGGTGAATATCCCGTTATGCTACAAAAATATGGAGGTGATAGTATTGAATCTATCCTAAAATCTGACCAGTTATCACAAAAGGATCGACGTAAAATAATACAACAGTTGTTATACATTAAACAATTACTCAGTGACAACACAATTATACATGATGATCTACATGAAGGTAATATTGTGGTTGATCATGAAATGACAGTGAAGTTGATAGATCTTGAAGAATTGAAGAAGTCTGAAAGAAAACCCAGATTCGATATTGATGATATTATTAAGCGATTAATCCGTGAGTAAATGATCCAAGAAATATTGCCCCAATCATAGGGTATGTAAATATGTTAGATATTTATTCGAGTTGATCCATATATTCTTTTGAAAGTTTATCTAATTGGGCTTTTGTTAACAGGTGTGTATCCAAGTACATCAACTTGAATTTTTTCTCTAAATTATTCTTGACACATCGGTAAAATTGATGTGCTAATTGTTGCTGTTCCGGTGTCCTATCTACAGCATCAATTGCATCCTTATATTGTTTTGGTAATTGACCTGATAGTTTTTCAATGTATTTAGTAACATAGTCTCCAATGTTTTCACTAACTGACCAAGTAGGATGTATGTTGACGATTCCTTCTGCATCCAGACATTCTAATGTCTGGATAATTCTGGAAATCCGCCCGACTCCACAAACAATAATTTCATGTTCTTTGCAATCTGCTAATTGATACAATAGTGATTCTTTGAGATCACTGACATGCTCGTGATTGACTGGATGAGTAATTCTCTGCCACACTAACCCCAACAATTCAGTCTCAGTTTTATTGGTACCCATATGGTACATATTAGTCTGACAAATATGATGAAACACTTCAATTGCATCTGGTGCACGTGTATCATTTGATAATAATAAATATGATTCTATCTCCGTTCTTAGTTGATCAAATGGTCTCTGTAATTGACCTAATCTTTTAGTTGATTCGATGATGTAATTAGTTACGATACTATCATGGACATTTTGACGATCATTCATTTGTCGATCCATTCGTGCATCATCGGGACGATCAAATTCTTGAAACACGCGATGCATTTGCACATCGAATTCGGGTGCACCAGGTCTTGTGAAAAGGGGTAAAATGAATATATTCATCACTATTAATGCAATCCAAATACATACAATCGTAATACGAAATTTTCCGAGGGAACGCCATAAACTATTCCAAGTAATCAGTAAACCGTCCTTGAAATTGAACAATATATTCAATAGTTCTTGACAGTTACCAATTAATCGACATGTCAGTAAATATCCGGAAAATATACAGCAGACTGAACAAATGAGAAAATAAATGATATGATTTAAAATACAAGTGATATCCAAACGTGTAATTAAACGGAAAAATTCACAGAGATTGTGTTCGATCACAGCAAAGACCATCTATATATTGTATATAGTATAAATTTAGTTAATTGTTTCTAGACACAAACGAAAATTATCTATTCAACTCGTGCATATGTCTCCTGATATCAGTTTAGAATGTAGTATACACCTAACTGACCGTTATAATAATAGATGGATGACTATATCCAAAAACATTTTCTTTCAATTATTTTGATGGGTATTTCTGATTCATTAATGAATATTTTATTTTTTTCAAAATCTAAAATTACTTTGTAATATCTCATGAATGATGTACCTAACAAAATATCACGTATTCCTGCCTTATCTATAACGACAAACCCAGTCGGACAATTATTCCCAATTAGATTGATATCCAAATATGGTATAATACCATACGATATGCCTTGTCCGCTCAGGGCACTAAAACGTAAATTCATTGTTTTATCAACAATACTATCCAAATTTAGTTCATCTACAATGTATTTGGGCATTGCGTTGTGTTGGGAACCTGTGTCCAAAACACAACTAAACTTTTGTCCATAAATTTCCAACATAATTTTAAAATCAAATACTTGTTTCACCATGACAATTGTATTCTTGTTTTTTGCTTCTTTCCATGAATTGGCGACTGTCTGATTAGCATCATTATCAGATTTCATCATGCCGGAAATGGTTGTATATTTAAATCGTTTGGAGACCAAATTACCCATTGTCTATATTATTTCAATTGAATAATAAATTCAATTGAATAATAAATTCAATTGAAATAAAATTCTTTCACAAAGTATTTTTACTTGGAAATAAACAGTGTCATAAATAGACAAATTGAAATAATTTTCCACCATCAAAAGTTTTTTCATCTGATAAACACATATCTACATATCTACATATCTACATATCTACATATCTACATATCTACATATCTACATATCTACATATCTACATATCTACATATCTACATATCTACATATCTATGTACCGGATACAAATTATCTAGTAATGTTGGTTCCATTTGTGTTCCATTTTTAGAATTTTCCGGTTTTTAAGTGGTTTGTTATTCCAACAATGACGATTGTTGTAGCCTCTAAAATAATAAGACCAATATTTTTCATTTGATTTGTCCGTTTGTGGTTTACGATAAACCACGATTTGTTTGGAATTATTTGAATGACTTCTTGTTTCTAACTCTGTAAGTACACTATTGAAAACAGTAATCCATTTCTCATTAGATGGATCGATTCTCCGACGTTTTATAAATTCACGTAATTTGAGGGATTCCTGGTTACGTTTCAAGGATTTTCCTGTGTTAAATAGTCGGGATTGTTGACGTCAATTATTGATTGGTCCAAAGATTTGGAGTTGTTTTTTTTGAGTAGTGCACGTCGTTCACGGATGTATTCTTTAAGTTTAAAGTGTTCTTCTTCACGATCGCATTCTCTGTTCCAATCTAGCATTGTTGGCATGGGTTTCTCTAATGGAACATAGGGAATAACGGTCGATACCGCGACGAATTGATCAGATGGAATTATTTTGCTTATGTAAATAATCTGATTTTGTTCTTTAATAATTGAACGACACGTATTGATATATTCTTTTAATTTGTGATGTTCTTCCTCTCTTTGGAGATATTTGTCACTATCTATCAGCGGTGGCAGAGATGTTTCTGGTTTCACGTAGGGGCGATCGACAGGTTTAGCAACAAATTGGTCAGACGGAATGATTTTGCTAATATATAACCTCTGGATTGGGCTCATCCATAGGGATGATATTATGTAGGACATCAGTTGGTAGCTCCATATCATCATCATATGTAGGTTCATGTGGTCCACATTCAGTGTACTGACCGTATGGACCGTACTGACCGTATGGACCGTATGGACCGTATGGACCGTATGGACCAACAGGTCCCTCAGCACAAGCGGGGGACGACATGAGAGATTCGTCAGGTATATCTGACTTACTTTCTTCAGCAGGGGGAACGGTGGAGTTGACCGGGTTAGCATACAATTGACTGGCACGTAGAACACTTGCCATAAAGTCATCTTTTATTTTTTCTGGAATATGATTCGTTTCATCTGCCACTTGTTCAGCGAACTGTTGTGGTTTGTTTAAAATTACACTGGTAATAAGTTTCTGTGTAACTTCATCTGATAGCTCATCAGAATGATCATTAATTTTCGTTATTAATTCTTCCTTTGTACTTCCAAATACATAACTGATACAATCTTTAATCCACTTTAAAATTGATGCCATTATATATATATCCACAGTTTTATTTTAAATAAATAAATAAAATCTCGTCAATATGTTTCAATTTCCCTATAATAATTCACAATTTTCAATCAATGTCATTAGTGATTAATATTGTCAATATTAATCACTAACACAAGTTAATGTCGTAATGCATAATTCTGAATTTGTTGATCTCTGTGTTCATTTAAATTTCATATGCGGTACGCGGGACATACCGTATGGTGGTGATGACCCCATCGATTGACCCATTACTAAGGGAATGGATTGAGATGATTTACCCATAAACATCCACAAAACAAGGCCTAGACCAATCAAAATGAAAATAATAATTATACTTCCTGCACCACCAAACAAATTTAATCCAGTTGTTTCTTGAGTTAGTTTTTCAACGTTTCCTGCATCTGAAACAGCTTTCATTACTGCTCTAATGCCGCAAGTCGCTGCGGCATCTCCTGTGTTAATATTATCAATAATAGTGTTTTTACATCCGTCAATAATAATGTCATCAGTGATAATTTGATTACGTAGATCAGATTTAGCCCCACATTTCTGCTCTAATGTAGATTTAATGGATGTTTTTATGTCTTGTTGTGTACTACTTGCATTGATACCGGGAAGCACAGCGGCTTTCTGCTCCTTAGTTGAATTATTAAATGCTTTTACTGCTGCTTCTACAGTTGTGTCAATGGCAGCGACAGCTGTTGCACTACAAAAGTTATGGTTCTTGACACTGCAACCATCCGCATTTTTCAAGATAATTTTCCCTGTTTTAATACCACAATCGGATGTTGCACTTGCTGTCGATTCTTGAGTTAATGTTTGTGCTACTTCTTGATTAATTGTACTGATTGATTTTGAAACATTTGTTCCCATTTTGATATATTATAGATTGGAGATAATTTATATTCACCACAAAATATTTGTTATTGTTATATATTCAACATGGGTACATGTAATTCCACTGGACATCCCAGTGCATTCACGATGGACGAATTAGCAGATTTGCCACTTGGTGAAAGAAAGGACTTGGCCCACGGTTGTGGCCCAAGTATTGATGGAACACAAGGTGGATCTTGTTATGCCAGACTTGTTCAGAGAGGCTTTGCTTGTCCAAATAATGGGGAATTTAATTGGAGTGGTATGGGTAATTCATGTAATATGTGCAGCGAAGTAGGTGGTGGGTATGGATGTGATAATTGTAGTGGTGGTAAAGCGACTGGAGGACATCGTGGAACCGTAAAGAGATTAGCATATTTAGGTGATCGTAAAGAATGTTGCAAACAACAAAAACGACTGATTGATGGGAAAATGTGTGATCCTAAATATTTGAAAAATTACCAAGATGATACGTGTGATCTTGATATGAAAGAATATTGTGTTGGTGAGACTCTGACTCGAGAAGAATGTCAAAATGGGTTCACACTGCACTGGATCAAAATCGGTCAGTTCCTAATGTACCGCTTAGAGAATATTGTTCTCAAGAACCAAATTTTAACAATCAGACATGCCAGCGCTGGTGTGATAAAGTTAAAATAAACCAAGTATGGGTGGTGAATGTGACCAATCAGTTGAAGGTTATTGTCAAAAGAATACAACTGATTCACTATGTACTTGCATGAAACCTCCAGAAAACGTCACAAAAGCTGAGGGTTTAATAGCGTCAGCAAAAGTCTGCTGGTATCGGGCCTGTAAGGATCTGACGAACGATAATTATATTACATCGACAATGAGAGATCAGAAGAAGAATTGTGTCTCTACTGTCTGTACAATTGATGTGGGTGATATCCAGGTCTCTGGTGATAATAATAAGATCGAATTCAAAAATGAATGTGCCAGTAATATTCTTAAACCAAAAAACTAAAGAGGAAATAGAGAGAAGCAGGAAAGGATGCAGAAAAAAAGAAATCGCTGATGTTGCTGCACAAAAAGAAGCATCTAAAACTGACGAAATATCAGACAGTCAATATTCATCAACGATAAAAGTTGTTATGTCTATATCGACGATTATTTTTCTTATAATTGCGATAATATCATTCGTAAAATCAAAATTATAGGAGGTATCATATTATTGATTACGCTTGTTTTGTTAAGAGGGTGTCCAGAAATACAACATTGGTAAAATTCAAAAGTGATTTACTGGAAAGAATAGTAAATCACTTTTGAATTTTTTTTACCAATGTTGTATTTCTGGACACCCTCTAAAATAATCAGATACTACATTGATAGATATGACTCAAAATGATTTACTGGAAAGAATAGTAAATCACTTTTGAATTTTTTAC
>JGI26437J51864_10000294_pt1 | contig 14079 bp, 3 predicted proteins | sample FrelakmetLWP11LW_FD_51864 | JGI IMG/M metagenome (IMG submission 51864)
TTGAATTGTCGAACACTGCGTTATGAACGTGACAATAGTCGCCAAATCCATGCTTGAGATCGGTTTTGACCGAAATTCTTTTCCCCATTAATCGCTCTCTTGGCGATTCAAATAGAACACTGTTGCGGGTCGGGATCAAGTTGATTTTGTACACTGCCGATTTGATCAGCCACTCTTCCATAGCCTCCGTTATACCGTAGGGGAGCATATTTAAAACTGCTCTCACCCGCTCTTTAATTGTTCTGATCTTGCGTTCTACGGCTGGTACGTGACTGCCGCCTCCCCGCGAGTCGATATTTGGAATTCTGTCCTTAACATATTCGGAATTAACGGCTGACTCGCCGTCGATGTGTGCTGTCCCGATAGTGATACCAAATCGCTCCGGATATTTCATCTGCCGCTGCAACTCTTTGTTGATTTCGACGTCATTCTTCGCCCGCATCCGATTGACTTGCACTACTTCCGATTCAGATAAAACCGATACCATGAACGGTATCTGGTTGACGAACATCAAGTCTACATAGAGATCTTGAGTTTTTCGTGTATTTAATAGTCGCAGCGGCTCTGTGTCCACTGCTACAGGCTTCCGGTCCGTTGTCATCCCCTTCAGAGATCCGACCGATTTCCCGTAAATGTCGACGCTTCGTTCTACGTCTCTAGCTGTCACTTCGGTATCTATGAACTTTCCCGCGCTCAGCATCTTGTGGACCATGCCGTCCGACACGTAGTCCATTCTTCTTTGTAATTCTCTAGCCTCTGTTGCCTTTTTGTTCTCGGCCTTGCTGTATCTGCTCATATTGCCCGAGACACAGTTGTGACCAAAGCCGCAATCTCGTCGATAGCTTGGTTGGTCCTGCAGCGCTCCTCGTTGAAACTCCCCACACTACAAATATATAAATTCGAAATTGCATCCCGTTCAAATCGATATGCGGGCGAGTGGCAATCCATGCGCACGATAAATTCGTCGCTGTGCTCATTATAATAGCACCTCTCTGCCCGGTCTCTTGCTTCCCCAAATGACAAAATATTAAATCCTGCTCCAGGGTCGTAATACACCCGGCCAAATGCTGACAGTCCTTCTTGCTCCACAAATAGTGGCTTGGCGTCAGCCTGAATCCCCTCCACAATAATTGGGTTAGGGCTCTCATAAATCCGTCCCAGTAGTCCTCGGTTCCCAAAAATGGATCTACCGCCAGCTGTGTCGAGCACGATGTCGTTATTGTGATTCGACACCCCCGTAATCCGCTGTTGCCGAATTTTCTTTCTAACTAATTTCCCGATATATACACTCTGTACACTTTTGAACAATTGGTCGCTATCTACGTCAATTGTCTCGTCGGTGATCAATCCCAGCGGGTCGTCTAAATCGTCCTCTGCACTGGTATCCATCCCCGCAAGACAGCTGAATTTGTTGTAACAATATATTTTTATCCCTTTCCCGGTCCTCCACCGCAGTGTGGGTCCCTCTCTTTGGGCTTGCCGGTCGCGGTTGTGCCCTTCGTCCCAGTATGGTCGATGTCGTGGCTGAACCAGCATGATTCCTTGCGTGGGCAACTGCCAGCGCCGTTCTGCTCTTCGTAGTGGCAGATTTTCTTGCCCTTGGAGTCGTTTTTTTGTGATGACTTTTCCGGCTTGCCCTTCGATCGTTTCGCGCCCTTCGCACCTGCATACATGACTGGAATTTTCTCACGCGCGTTGCTGGATCGGTAGGTTTTTACCAGATGGTCTTCTAGCTGACTTGCTCTTTCGTAGGCGTCAGTCACCGTCTGTGGCCACTCTTCACCACCGCGTTGCAGTTTGAGGTCATCCAGGTATGGCTTATACACTCTCGTGTTGAGACCCATGACGAAGTCCATCACTCGTTGATCGGGCTCTACAAGAGTGTTGAAAATTTCATCGAAACTTTTCGCGTCTACTGTGTACTCCTGGAGATGGAATTTCCCTTGACAGAGGGTTCGGTACGCGAGGGCTTTTCGCTGGTGGTAGTCGGCCAATGACATGTCTTCTAGCTGGTGAAGATTGTGGTATACCCTCGTCTGATGGGCCACTTCGTAATTTCCTGATGTGCCGTTCACGTTCATACCCAAAAACTCGCTGTTGATGGCATCCACTAATTTCTTCGAGTTTTCATCGGCCAAAAAATCATCCCCATATTTGCTCTTGATGTTGAGCACGAATTCTGCACTGAGAAACTTTATCAACTGGCCGTATAGCTTTTTCCCGTCGGTTTCCTTTTCTTCGTTGCGCCGCTCGATCTCCTTCCGTCGATCTCTCCAGTCTGCGGTTTTCGCCTGGTATTCTGGAATGCGGTCTTTGAAGTCGTCGAATGATATCTCATCTGGTATTTGTTCATACTGAGGTTCTTCGCCGCCTTCAGGATTCAAAATGATATGCCAATCGTATTTGGGTACATTTGTGCGCGCCCATAAACCTTGGTTCGATATCCATCGCTGGCTCTCCTTATTGGAAGGTTTTGGGGGCAGCATGAATGCTTCGTTGTCTGAGCCCAAATCACGCTCTCTGCGAGGTTCGCCAAATCGCCCACCAAATCGCCCACCATTAGTGGCGCGACCACGGCCTTCGGTGTTTACGCCACCCCGTCCATACGCCCCTCCCCGGTAAGATCTCATACTTCCACCGGAACTCATGTTATTCTTTTATTTTATTTTGTTTTCTTTTCAGTAACTTTGTACTGTTTATTATGTTGATAATTATATCAATTCTGTTATTTATTAATTACTGATCCGATCACTTCTCGACAACTTGACACAGTCCTATGCTGTCGTTGCCTCTGAGCGATAATAAACAGTGAAAGGATCACGCAATTGACTATTCTTGACCACAAAACACTTGGCTATACTGAAGGAACGCACCGCTAACTAATTGGGTATTCGACTAAATTATATGAAATCCATCCAATATTTCAACACACCCCCGCGACGGTTACTTTCTGGTCAAACTCTCTTTGGGAAATAACTGATATCTCAATCAATATATCTCCGTTTTCTACAATATATACATGGTCATGTTCTTCAGAGCATGGGCAATGACTCCTTGGGTCACAATTCCCGAACTTCTCCCTTTCAATCATGGCGAAAACATGTTCGCAAACCTTCTTTTCTCGTTTTCTCGATGGTTTTGCAGCCGTTTCGGCTGAAACTCGCAAAAACCAACTTTCGCGCATTTTGGACTCTGCCGTTTTGGAGATTGAGAAATCTCGCGCGTAAAAATTTCTAGCCGTTGGCAATAGAATAATTTGAATAGATAAATGGTGATATAAATACCAGTTGTGTCAATGTTTGACCCATAAAGTCATCGTCGAACACTCGATAATTAAGTCCACCCCATTAGTAATGCTCGGAGCCGTCTGAAAAGGCTTCCTTGTAGTGGTTTAGTCAATATGTCGGCAATCATGTCGCCTGTACACATATATTCGACCTTGATTTCGCCCGTCTGTATACGATCTGCAACGAAAAAATATCGGATGGCAATGTGCCTTGTCCGCCCAGAGTTGCTCTTGCCATTTTCGACGAGCTTGATAGTGCTCTGGTTATCTTGATAAATAGTTGCTGGTCCCACGTCATATCCAATTTCTAATAGAAAATTGCGTGTCCAGAGCACTTGCGTTGTACTGTCAGACAGTGCAATTAGCTCTGCTTCGGTACTGCTCGTGCTGTTCAGCTTTTGAACGCTGCTTTTACAATAGATTGGGCCTTTGCCCAGACCAATTACAGCTCCAGTGTGGCTGCGCATGTCATTGTGGACTCCATATGATGCGTCCACGTAGGCTAAAATGCTGATAGAGTCGGCCTTTAAACGCAGACCAAGCTCGTGGCTGCCGCGAATATATTTAACCACTCTGAATAATTTTTTCTGATCGTCGATATCGGGTGATTGCACCCGTCGCGCCAAAAATGCAATAGCTGTGAGTATATCTGGTCTCACTCGCTTGCTCAAATATAATAATTTTGCTGTAAGCGTATGAAAATGCTCGCGTAATTCATTGCTGAGCTTCTCGGCACCTTCCCGAACAACAAATAAATCTTTCGTTGCCGGCGTTTCTGCTGTGCCTGCGATATCGTTGCAAAATTCCAATAAATCGATGATATAACCATCCATAGTGACTGCAACGCTGTTGTCTTCTTTTGAATAATCAAAGACCATACCGATATAATTTAATTTGCGCCCACGGTGAATTGAGAGACCGCTAAAAAGTTGCTCCAATTCGCTCATAATAATGTCCAGGGCGGTTTCGTCTTTTGCTGACGCGAGAATATCATCTACATGTACGACTAATCTAGTTGTTGTACCGTCTTTCTCTTTGCGAATAAATACGCACTCATCGCTCTGTATGACACTGTATCCTATACCTTCTAGGTCGTGTCGTAATTTTTTGTACCACGCCTTCGCCGATTGCACGCACCCATAAAGTGCTCGCTTCAGCCGGACGATACACGATCCATCTGCCCGAATATACGGCATATAAGTCGGATCTAATTTGACCAAGACTGATGATAAAAACTTGTTCAGTCGCATTAAAACTGCTGGTCCGTCTGTTGGGAGTTCTGACTTCAAAAACGCCCCGGGTACGTCGGCTGTTGCGACTGCGCACCCTTCTGCTGCTGCTAGTGTTGCTAACATAAATACTGATTGTGTGGCTGCGGTAGGACTGCCGTTGTTGGTGTAAACTGTACGGTCCTGCTGATGTCCGCCGGCCACTAGTCGTGCTTTGCACTTGTCGTAAATTCCTTCTGCGGTATATTTTTTCTTGAGAAACATGCTGCTGCTGATAATACGCTTTAATTCTGCCGAAGTTAAATTGCTGCTGTTGACTCCTTCCCATATCGGGCTGTCGGTCATTTGTTTCATCTCGCTGACAATTGATGCCATTGCTTCGTCTCCCAATTCTGCTAGGCCCTCTGCGATGGTCAATTTTAGCCCGTAAATTCTTTCGTACTCTCTTTGCTGCGATCGATCGACTACACGTGCCGATGCTAGTCGGTGAAAGCCGCCTTTATTCGGTCGCAGTCGTCCAGTCCACGGGTTGTCTGCTGGCTGTGCCGGTGCAGCTGGCTGTTCTTCTGCTGCTTGCTGTTCTGCTGGATGTTCTGCTGGCACGTACGGTTGTTCGGCGCCGTCTGCTGCCTGGTCATCGTCGATTTCTGGATAGATTTGTGCGTTAGCTATTTCTTGTTCGTCATCGGTATCGTCACCGAAAATATCTGCTAGCAGCTGCTCGTTGTTGATCGGCTGTTGCTGCTGCTCGTTGATGACAGGCTGCTGTTGCTGCTCATTCTCATCGTCGTCTTCACCATCCTCGATGTCTGATCTGTATCCCTCAAAGTCGTTGTAGTGTGCCTGGGGGTTAACAAAATTTGCACCCGCCGGTATATCGTCGTGCGGCTCGTCGAAATCATCAGTAATAAATTCGCCTGTGCTCTCTATTTTAATTTCCAGCGCTTTCCTTTTAATTCCCCTGCGCTTGGCTGCCCGATTGTCCAGTAGATTAATAACTTCGTCGGGCATTGGGAGCTCTGTTGCTCTCCTTCGTCGCACCACTTTGTTGGTCTTGAGTAATAAATAGTACCAACTGCCGTCCGTGCTTCCAGACGGCATTAATGCGAGACCTGCAGCTGTACGCGATTTCATTGAATTGTCGAACACTGCGTTATGAACGTGACAATAGTCGCCAAATCCATGCTTGAGATCGGTTTTGACCGAAATTCTTTTCCCCATTAATCGCTCTCTTGGCGATTCAAATAGAACACTGTTGCGGGTCGGGATCAAGTTGATTTTGTACACTGCCGATTTGATCAGCCACTCTTCCATAGCCTCCGTTATACCGTAGGGGAGCATATTTAAAACTGCTCTCACCCGCTCTTTAATTGTTCTGATCTTGCGTTCTACGGCTGGTACGTGACTGCCGCCTCCCCGCGAGTCGATATTTGGAATTCTGTCCTTAACATATTCGGAATTAACGGCTGACTCGCCGTCGATGTGTGCTGTCCCGATAGTGATACCAAATCGCTCCGGATATTTCATCTGCCGCTGCAACTCTTTGTTGATTTCGACGTCATTCTTCGCCCGCATCCGATTGACTTGCACTACTTCCGATTCAGATAAAACCGATACCATGAACGGTATCTGGTTGACGAACATCAAGTCTACATAGAGATCTTGAGTTTTTCGTGTATTTAATAGTCGCAGCGGCTCTGTGTCCACTGCTACAGGCTTCCGGTCCGTTGTCATCCCCTTCAGAGATCCGACCGATTTCCCGTAAATGTCGACGCTTCGTTCTACGTCTCTAGCTGTCACTTCGGTATCTATGAACTTTCCCGCGCTCAGCATCTTGTGGACCATGCCGTCCGACACGTAGTCCATTCTTCTTTGTAATTCTCTAGCCTCTGTTGCCTTTTTGTTCTCGGCCTTGCTGTATCTGCTCATATTGCCCGACACAGTTGTGACCAAAGCCGCAATCTCGTCGATAGCTTGGTTGGTCCTGCAGCGCTCCTCGTTGAAACTCCCCACACTACAAATATATAAATTCGAAATTGCATCCCGTTCAAATCGATATGCGGGCGAGTGGCAATCCATGCGCACGATAAATTCGTCGCTGTGCTCATTATAATAGCACCTCTCTGCCCGGTCTCTTGCTTCCCCAAATGACAAAATATTAAATCCTGCTCCAGGGTCGTAATACACCCGGCCAAATGCTGACAGTCCTTCTTGCTCCACAAATAGTGGCTTGGCGTCAGCCTGAATCCCCTCCACAATAATTGGGTTAGGGCTCTCATAAATCCGTCCCAGTAGTCCTCGGTTCCCAAAAATGGATCTACCGCCAGCTGTGTCGAGCACGATGTCGTTATTGTGATTCGACACCCCCGTAATCCGCTGTTGCCGAATTTTCTTTCTAACTAATTTCCCGATATATACACTCTGTACACTTTTGAACAATTGGTCGCTATCTACGTCAATTGTCTCGTCGGTGATCAATCCCAGCGGGTCGTCTAAATCGTCCTCTGCACTGGTATCCATCCCCGCAAGACAGCTGAATTTGTTGTAACAATATATTTTTATCCCTTTCCCGGTCCTCCACCGCAGTGTGGGTCCCTCTCTTTGGGCTTGCCGGTCGCGGTTGTGCCCTTCGTCCCAGTATGGTCGATGTCGTGGCTGAACCAGCATGATTCCTTGCGTGGGCAACTGCCAGCGCCGTTCTGCTCTTCGTAGTGGCAGATTTTCTTGCCCTTGGAGTCGTTTTTTTGTGATGACTTTTCCGGCTTGCCCTTCGATCGTTTCGCGCCCTTCGCACCTGCATACATGACTGGAATTTTCTCACGCGCGTTGCTGGATCGGTAGGTTTTTACCAGATGGTCTTCTAGCTGACTTGCTCTTTCGTAGGCGTCAGTCACCGTCTGTGGCCACTCTTCACCACCGCGTTGCAGTTTGAGGTCATCCAGGTATGGCTTATACACTCTCGTGTTGAGACCCATGACGAAGTCCATCACTCGTTGATCGGGCTCTACAAGAGTGTTGAAAATTTCATCGAAACTTTTCGCGTCTACTGTGTACTCCTGGAGATGGAATTTCCCTTGACAGAGGGTTCGGTACGCGAGGGCTTTTCGCTGGTGGTAGTCGGCCAATGACATGTCTTCTAGCTGGTGAAGATTGTGGTATACCCTCGTCTGATGGGCCACTTCGTAATTTCCTGATGTGCCGTTCACGTTCATACCCAAAAACTCGCTGTTGATGGCATCCACTAATTTCTTCGAGTTTTCATCGGCCAAAAAATCATCCCCATATTTGCTCTTGATGTTGAGCACGAATTCTGCACTGAGAAACTTTATCAACTGGCCGTATAGCTTTTTCCCGTCGGTTTCCTTTTCTTCGTTGCGCCGCTCGATCTCCTTCCGTCGATCTCTCCAGTCTGCGGTTTTCGCCTGGTATTCTGGAATGCGGTCTTTGAAGTCGTCGAATGATATCTCATCTGGTATTTGTTCATACTGAGGTTCTTCGCCGCCTTCAGGATTCAAAATGATATGCCAATCGTATTTGGGTACATTTGTGCGCGCCCATAAACCTTGGTTCGATATCCATCGCTGGCTCTCCTTATTGGAAGGTTTTGGGGGCAGCATGAATGCTTCGTTGTCTGAGCCCAAATCACGCTCTCTGCGAGGTTCGCCAAATCGCCCACCAAATCGCCCACCATTAGTGGCGCGACCACGGCCTTCGGTGTTTACGCCACCCCGTCCATACGCCCCTCCCCGGTAAGATCTCATACTTCCACCGGAACTCATGTTATTCTTTTATTTTATTTTGTTTTCTTTTCAGTAACTTTGTACTGTTTATTATGTTGATAATTATATCAATTCTGTTATTTATTAATTACTGATCCGATCACTTCTCGACAACTTGACACAGTCCTATGCTGTCGTTGCCTCTGAGCGATAATAAACAGTGAAAGGATCACGCAATTGACTATTCTTGACCACAAAACACTTGGCTANACTGAAGGAACGCACCGCTAACTAATTGGGTATTCGACTAAATTATATGAAATCCATCCAATATTTCAACACACCCCCGCGACGGTTACTTTCTGGTCAAACTCTCTTTGGGAAATAACTGATATCTCAATCAATATATCTCCGTTTTCTACAATATATACATGGTCATGTTCTTCAGAGCATGGGCAATGACTCCTTGGGTCACAATTCCCGAACTTCTCCCTTTCAATCATGGCGAAAACATGTTCGCAAACCTTCTTTTCTCGTTTTCTCGATGGTTTTGCAGCCGTTTCGGCTGAAACTCGCAAAAACCAACTTTCGCGCATTTTGGACTCTGCCGTTTTGGAGATTGAGAAATCTCGCGCGTAAAAATTTCTAGCCGTTGGCAATAGAATAATTTGAATAGATAAATGGTGATATAAATACCAGTTGTGTCAATGTTTGACCCATAAAGTCATCGTCGAACACTCGATAATTAAGTCCACCCCATTAGTAATGCTCGGAGCCGTCTGAAAAGGCTTCCTTGTAGTGGTTTAGTCAATATGTCGGCAATCATGTCGCCTGTACACATATATTCGACCTTGATTTCGCCCGTCTGTATACGATCTGCAACGAAAAAATATCGGATGGCAATGTGCCTTGTCCGCCCAGAGTTGCTCTTGCCATTTTCGACGAGCTTGATAGTGCTCTGGTTATCTTGATAAATAGTTGCTGGTCCCACGTCATATCCAATTTCTAATAGAAAATTGCGTGTCCAGAGCACTTGCGTTGTACTGTCAGACAGTGCAATTAGCTCTGCTTCGGTACTGCTCGTGCTGTTCAGCTTTTGAACGCTGCTTTTACAATAGATTGGGCCTTTGCCCAGACCAATTACAGCTCCAGTGTGGCTGCGCATGTCATTGTGGACTCCATATGATGCGTCCACGTAGGCTAAAATGCTGATAGAGTCGGCCTTTAAACGCAGACCAAGCTCGTGGCTGCCGCGAATATATTTAACCACTCTGAATAATTTTTTCTGATCGTCGATATCGGGTGATTGCACCCGTCGCGCCAAAAATGCAATAGCTGTGAGTATATCTGGTCTCACTCGCTTGCTCAAATATAATAATTTTGCTGTAAGCGTATGAAAATGCTCGCGTAATTCATTGCTGAGCTTCTCGGCACCTTCCCGAACAACAAATAAATCTTTCGTTGCCGGCGTTTCTGCTGTGCCTGCGATATCGTTGCAAAATTCCAATAAATCGATGATATAACCATCCATAGTGACTGCAACGCTGTTGTCTTCTTTTGAATAATCAAAGACCATACCGATATAATTTAATTTGCGCCCACGGTGAATTGAGAGACCGCTAAAAAGTTGCTCCAATTCGCTCATAATAATGTCCAGGGCGGTTTCGTCTTTTGCTGACGCGAGAATATCATCTACATGTACGACTAATCTAGTTGTTGTACCGTCTTTCTCTTTGCGAATAAATACGCACTCATCGCTCTGTATGACACTGTATCCTATACCTTCTAGGTCGTGTCGTAATTTTTTGTACCACGCCTTCGCCGATTGCACGCACCCATAAAGTGCTCGCTTCAGCCGGACGATACACGATCCATCTGCCCGAATATACGGCATATAAGTCGGATCTAATTTGACCAAGACTGATGATAAAAACTTGTTCAGTCGCATTAAAACTGCTGGTCCGTCTGTTGGGAGTTCTGACTTCAAAAACGCCCCGGGTACGTCGGCTGTTGCGACTGCGCACCCTTCTGCTGCTGCTAGTGTTGCTAACATAAATACTGATTGTGTGGCTGCGGTAGGACTGCCGTTGTTGGTGTAAACTGTACGGTCCTGCTGATGTCCGCCGGCCACTAGTCGTGCTTTGCACTTGTCGTAAATTCCTTCTGCGGTATATTTTTTCTTGAGAAACATGCTGCTGCTGATAATACGCTTTAATTCTGCCGAAGTTAAATTGCTGCTGTTGACTCCTTCCCATATCGGGCTGTCGGTCATTTGTTTCATCTCGCTGACAATTGATGCCATTGCTTCGTCTCCCAATTCTGCTAGGCCCTCTGCGATGGTCAATTTTAGCCCGTAAATTCTTTCGTACTCTCTTTGCTGCGATCGATCGACTACACGTGCCGATGCTAGTCGGTGAAAGCCGCCTTTATTCGGTCGCAGTCGTCCAGTCCACGGGTTGTCTGCTGGCTGTGCCGGTGCAGCTGGCTGTTCTTCTGCTGCTTGCTGTTCTGCTGGATGTTCTGCTGGCACGTACGGTTGTTCGGCGCCGTCTGCTGCCTGGTCATCGTCGATTTCTGGATAGATTTGTGCGTTAGCTATTTCTTGTTCGTCATCGGTATCGTCACCGAAAATATCTGCTAGCAGCTGCTCGTTGTTGATCGGCTGTTGCTGCTGCTCGTTGATGACAGGCTGCTGTTGCTGCTCATTCTCATCGTCGTCTTCACCATCCTCGATGTCTGATCTGTATCCCTCAAAGTCGTTGTAGTGTGCCTGGGGGTTAACAAAATTTGCACCCGCCGGTATATCGTCGTGCGGCTCGTCGAAATCATCAGTAATAAATTCGCCTGTGCTCTCTATTTTAATTTCCAGCGCTTTCCTTTTAATTCCCCTGCGCTTGGCTGCCCGATTGTCCAGTAGATTAATAACTTCGTCGGGCATTGGGAGCTCTGTTGCTCTCCTTCGTCGCACCACTTTGTTGGTCTTGAGTAATAAATAGTACCAACTGCCGTCCGTGCTTCCAGACGGCATTAATGCGAGACCTGCAGCTGTACGCGATTTCATTGAATTGTCGAACACTGCGTTATGAACGTGACAATAGTCGCCAAATCCATGCTTGAGATCGGTTTTGACCGAAATTCTTTTCCCCATTAATCGCTCTCTTGGCGATTCAAATAGAACACTGTTGCGGGTCGGGATCAAGTTGATTTTGTACACTGCCGATTTGATCAGCCACTCTTCCATAGCCTCCGTTATACCGTAGGGGAGCATATTTAAAACTGCTCTCACCCGCTCTTTAATTGTTCTGATCTTGCGTTCTACGGCTGGTACGTGACTGCCGCCTCCCCGCGAGTCGATATTTGGAATTCTGTCCTTAACATATTCGGAATTAACGGCTGACTCGCCGTCGATGTGTGCTGTCCCGATAGTGATACCAAATCGCTCCGGATATTTCATCTGCCGCTGCAACTCTTTGTTGATTTCGACGTCATTCTTCGCCCGCATCCGATTGACTTGCACTACTTCCGATTCAGATAAAACCGATACCATGAACGGTATCTGGTTGACGAACATCAAGTCTACATAGAGATCTTGAGTTTTTCGTGTATTTAATAGTCGCAGCGGCTCTGTGTCCACTGCTACAGGCTTCCGGTCCGTTGTCATCCCCTTCAGAGATCCGACCGATTTCCCGTAAATGTCGACGCTTCGTTCTACGTCTCTAGCTGTCACTTCGGTATCTATGAACTTTCCCGCGCTCAGCATCTTGTGGANCATGCCGTCCGACACGTAGTCCATTCTTCTTTGTAATTCTCTAGCCTCTGTTGCCTTTTTGTTCTCGGCCTTGCTGTATCTGCTCATATTGCCCGACACAGTTGTGACCAAAGCCGCAATCTCGTCGATAGCTTGGTTGGTCCTGCAGCGCTCCTCGTTGAAACTCCCCACACTACAAATATATAAATTCGAAATTGCATCCCGTTCAAATCGATATGCGGGCGAGTGGCAATCCATGCGCACGATAAATTCGTCGCTGTGCTCATTATAATAGCACCTCTCTGCCCGGTCTCTTGCTTCCCCAAATGACAAAATATTAAATCCTGCTCCAGGGTCGTAATACACCCGGCCAAATGCTGACAGTCCTTCTTGCTCCACAAATAGTGGCTTGGCGTCAGCCTGAATCCCCTCCACAATAATTGGGTTAGGGCTCTCATAAATCCGTCCCAGTAGTCCTCGGTTCCCAAAAATGGATCTACCGCCAGCTGTGTCGAGCACGATGTCGTTATTGTGATTCGACACCCCCGTAATCCGCTGTTGCCGAATTTTCTTTCTAACTAATTTCCCGATATATACACTCTGTACACTTTTGAACAATTGGTCGCTATCTACGTCAATTGTCTCGTCGGTGATCAATCCCAGCGGGTCGTCTAAATCGTCCTCTGCACTGGTATCCATCCCCGCAAGACAGCTGAATTTGTTGTAACAATATATTTTTATCCCTTTCCCGGTCCTCCACCGCAGTGTGGGTCCCTCTCTTTGGGCTTGCCGGTCGCGGTTGTGCCCTTCGTCCCAGTATGGTCGATGTCGTGGCTGAACCAGCATGATTCCTTGCGTGGGCAACTGCCAGCGCCGTTCTGCTCTTCGTAGTGGCAGATTTTCTTGCCCTTGGAGTCGTTTTTTTGTGATGACTTTTCCGGCTTGCCCTTCGATCGTTTCGCGCCCTTCGCACCTGCATACATGACTGGAATTTTCTCACGCGCGTTGCTGGATCGGTAGGTTTTTACCAGATGGTCTTCTAGCTGACTTGCTCTTTCGTAGGCGTCAGTCACCGTCTGTGGCCACTCTTCACCACCGCGTTGCAGTTTGAGGTCATCCAGGTATGGCTTATACACTCTCGTGTTGAGACCCATGACGAAGTCCATCACTCGTTGATCGGGCTCTACAAGAGTGTTGAAAATTTCATCGAAACTTTTCGCGTCTACTGTGTACTCCTGGAGATGGAATTTCCCTTGACAGAGGGTTCGGTACGCGAGGGCTTTTCGCTGGTGGTAGTCGGCCAATGACATGTCTTCTAGCTGGTGAAGATTGTGGTATACCCTCGTCTGATGGGCCACTTCGTAATTTCCTGATGTGCCGTTCACGTTCATACCCAAAAACTCGCTGTTGATGGCATCCACTAATTTCTTCGAGTTTTCATCGGCCAAAAAATCATCCCCATATTTGCTCTTGATGTTGAGCACGAATTCTGCACTGAGAAACTTTATCAACTGGCCGTATAGCTTTTTCCCGTCGGTTTCCTTTTCTTCGTTGCGCCGCTCGATCTCCTTCCGTCGATCTCTCCAGTCTGCGGTTTTCGCCTGGTATTCTGGAATGCGGTCTTTGAAGTCGTCGAATGATATCTCATCTGGTATTTGTTCATACTGAGGTTCTTCGCCGCCTTCAGGATTCAAAATGATATGCCAATCGTATTTGGGTACATTTGTGCGCGCCCATAAACCTTGGTTCGATATCCATCGCTGGCTCTCCTTATTGGAAGGTTTTGGGGGCAGCATGAATGCTTCGTTGTCTGAGCCCAAATCACGCTCTCTGCGAGGTTCGCCAAATCGCCCACCAAATCGCCCACCATTAGTGGCGCGACCACGGCCTTCGGTGTTTACGCCACCCCGTCCATACGCCCCTCCCCGGTAAGATCTCATACTTCCACCGGAACTCATGTTATTCTTTTATTTTATTTTGTTTTCTTTTCAGTAACTTTGTACTGTTTATTATGTTGATAATTATATCAATTCTGTTATTTATTAATTACTGATCCGATCACTTCTCGACAACTTGACACAGTCCTATGCTGTCGTT
>JGI26437J51864_10000302_pt1 | contig 13826 bp, 8 predicted proteins | sample FrelakmetLWP11LW_FD_51864 | JGI IMG/M metagenome (IMG submission 51864)
AAAACATTTTTGTGCATTTGCCTGATTGCATCTTCTCTTTTTGTTTTCTTTCTCGAGGAGCGTGTTTGGTGTGCTGAAGCGGTGAGCGTGAAAGACGGGCTGCTCTCCGTCAACCTCAAAGAGACCTCGCTGCTGGACGTGGCACGCGACATTGAGAAGCAGTCGGGAGTCTGGTTCAGGGGAGACGAAACCCTGTTCCAGGAAAAGATCTCCGTGACCTTCAACGACCTGCCCATAGAGGAAGGATTGAAGCGTATCCTCACCAATCTGAATTACAGTCTTATGTTTGACAACAAGAACAAGGTCGCAGGCGTGATGGTCATGGGAGAGGTGAAGCCTGCCGCGACTCAACCGGGCCGGCCCGGTGTGCAGCCCCCTAGGGTAGCCACTCCGCCCGGAGCTACGACTCGGCCTGCACCGACAGTAAGAAGCAGGCCTTCCACCTCCACTGCTCCACCTGCTGCAACCGTGCGCCGCCCGCCAAGGGCGCTACCCCAACCAGCCCAGGGCGGGACTGCAACCCAGCGTCCCGGTTCCGCTTCAGCGCAGTCTGCACTCCCGGATGCCTTCAAAGCCCAGGAAAGCGCTCCGGCTCCTTTCGGCCCTGCTGCATCTGACGGACCCTTGCCTCCCGCTTTCAGAGTGCAGGAGAATGCTCCGCCCCCAGGCGGTCCGGTTGCCGACGAGGAGACCCCCGAAGCTCTTAAGGTTATCAGAAACGCTCAGCCGCCCCGCGGAACGCAGCAGGGAACCGCGGCGAGCCCCGGCGACTCGAAACCCACGACGAGTGCCCCTTCGCCAGGGGATACAACAAAAAGCGACAGCACTCCCTAGTTCCCCGGGCCAACGGTGAGCTTCTGGCCGACTTGGAGGGACTGATCCGGTCTCATGTTGTTCAACCGCCGAAGCTCTTCCACGCTCAGGTTGTAGCGCAGGGCAATGCGGTAGAGATTTTCCCCCGGAGCAACGGTGTGAACCCTTGTTGTGCCGGGTTTTGCCGGGGATTTGGCTGAAGGCGCTGGGGGTGGAGCAGCCGGTTGGCTGACTTCCGGCTTTTTCTTTGCTGAGGCCGCTTCTTCCTTGATCTGGTTGATCTCCTTTTCAAGATGGCTGAGCCGCTCGTTCAGGTTCCGTGTAAGGCTGTCCAGTTTTTCCTGGACCTGCGGAGCCTCTTTTCCTTTGCTTTCCAGTTTCAACATCCTTTCCTCTAAAAGCCCTATCTTTTTGAGAAGAGGCTGAAGATCCACCTCAGGGCTTTTCTTCTCTCCTTGCGCCATGAAGAACAGAACCGCAAGCACCACGNCCAAAACAATGGCGCCTACCATCACCATGGACTTCCGGCTGTTTTGCCTCNGCACAAAGCCTCTCCTGCGCTGGTTCTCCTCATCCAAGATCGNCGCTTCTTCCGGAAGCTCTTCCCNGGCCAGGTCCTGTTCAAAGCTTTCAATCGCTTCAGGCAGCGTGTCGTAGATGGACGTGAGTTTTTCGATACCCAGGAGGGTCAGAAGGGCCATGATGTTTTTCGGCACCTGGGCTAATTTGACGGACCGGCCTTCCTCCTTGGCCCACTTGAAAAAGGAGATGAGCGTTGCAATACCGCGGCTGTTGATGTACTCGAGGTCCCTCATCATGAGGACAATGTTCCTCTTTCCCGTCTTCTTGACCTGTTCAAAGCCTTCGTAGAGCTCCTCGATGGCAAAGGAGTCAATCCTTGCCGCCAGAGCCACGATCACGACATCCCTGTCCTCAGTAATGGTCATTCGGAGAGCCATATCCTTACGCCCTGTCTTTCAAAAGTTCTTGCCTAATCCCCGTTCCTCATGGAAAATGATATCTTCACCACGGAGACACAGAGGACACGGAGATCCTTTTCTGTTTGTCGGGAGATACCGACAAACAGAAAGACTCTGTCTTGAAATCGCGGTCGCAACAACGCTTTTACCGTTAATTGAATTTGAGAGCTGATTTTCGTCTATCGGTATCTCCCGATAGACGAAAAAATGATTTGCCTCTCTGTGCTCTCAGTGCCTGGTGAACCTGATGGCAGACAAACAAACTTCCTCCAAAGGCACTCAAGATCTATACCATGAATGACGCCTTTTATCATCATCAAACAGAAAAGNCCCTCAGAAATCTCGAAAATGAGAACAGGCGCCTCCAGAAAGANNTCCTGGAAANCCGCCAGGAAACCGCCAGGATCCGAGAGCTCATTGCATTTCACGACCGGCTCGAGAANGATTTCTTTTCCGCCGATTCGCTCGAGGANCTGGTCATTACCCTCACCAACTGCCTCCAGCTCAGACCGGGCATTGATTTTGTGACCCTTGGCCTCACCCGGCAGTACCTGGAATCCAATCTGGGTTCCCAGGAATTCATCGATCAACTCTCCCTGCCCCGGGGCTTAGACATCCTGCCGATTATGAATGAAGAGGACCTGACAAAGCAAGTGGTTGAAAAAACCGTTATTTTTGAAAAAACGCCGCTGGGGTCTTCAAAGATTTTCTTCCCCGGCCATCACGATGAAATCCGGTCCCATGCCCTTCTCCCCTTGACTCTTCGCAAACGCCTGATCGGATCCCTGAACCTCGGTTCCGTCCGGAGCACCCACTTCTATTCCACAGCCGAAGGCCCTGATCTCCTGAATCGGCTGGCCGCAAAACTCGCCATTGCCGTGGACAACATCCTCTCCCACAGGAGAGTCACCCTTCAAAAGGACCTGCTGGATCAGGAGATTCGCAGGGCAGTCCTTCTTCAGGAGGACCTCTTGCCATCCCCCTTGTCCGGACCCGGCTCCCTGGGAATTACGGCCTATTTTCAGCCCCGCCACGAGCTGGGCGGCGATTTCTATGATTTTCTCCCCTTGGGTTCTGAAAAGGTGGCCCTTCTGATTGCCGATGTGTCAGGACACGGCTTTGCTGCAGCGCTCATCGCCACCATGCTGAAATTCACCTTTCAGATGATTGCTCCTGAAGAACCTTGTCCTGAAGCGATTGTTTCTCGAATCAACGAGAGGTTCTGCCGGATCCTCAAACAGGATGACTTCATCACCCTTTGCTGTGCGATTCTTGACACCAAGGCCCTGTCCGTGGCTTTGGCCAGAGCAGGCCACCCGCCTCCTTTTCTCTACAGGCCGGCTGAACACGCGACCTTCAAACTCGAACCCTCAGGGCCGCCCGTAGGCCTCGATCGCGGGGCGATCTACGAACGGAGTCACGTGGAATGGAACCCTGGGGATGTCCTGTTGTTTTACACGGACGGAGTGACGGAGGCCCTTCTGGGCAAAGGCGAGAGCGGGGGGTTAGAGGAGGTCGTCTTGAAGCTGGAACCAGGGCTCTCTGGGTCGGAGATTTCTCAAAAGCTCCGCTCGGAATTGGAAAAGATCAAAGAAGCGGGAGGCCTGGAGGATGATGTGACGCTCCTCACGGTGTCGCTTTAGCGAGAGCAGCGGAGAGCATAGAGCAAGGAGCATAGAGTCTGAGGATACCCCTAAACAGCTCAAGATCGAACCGCAGAATATCGAACACCGAATGTCGAAGGCTGAAGTAAGAAATGGAGGTCTTTAAACTTCATCATTCGAAATTCGTTGTTCGACATTCGATATTCGTCCTGTTCATCGTCTTCGGTCATTGACCTCTGAACGAAAAAAACTCCCCGGACACAGGGACCGAGGAGTTTTTCAGTTTTCAGGTTAACGAAGACTCTGTCGGGATTACAGTTCGAGCCAGGAGTCCGAGTATAGGCTGTGGCCTAGGATCACCCTCGCGGTTTTCACATAGCCCTGAAGCTCCTTGGAAAGAGATCCCACATCCACAGACTCTCCGTCCATGACCTTGTGGATGAGCTCCACCACGTCCGGCCTCTTTCCCCGGGCAATGGCGACCAGTTTGTCGTCATAGGCATCTGCAATGCAGGAGTACATGCCCTTTCTCTCCAGCATGATCATGTAGGCCTGATTCAAAATGCCTCTCAAATGATCCGGCGGCCCGTTGGAGATATTGGACAGCCCGCAGGTGGACTTGATGCCGGGGAACATGTCTGCCAGCATCTCCTGAAACGCCAGAAGGCTCATGAGCTGACCCTGCTGGATATTCACCGGCGTGACGATTCCGTCCACAAAAATATCCTCGTTCGGAACCCCCGCCTCATTGGCGGCATAAATCAATTCCGCTGCCAGGGCTCCCCGCTCGTTTTCATCCCTCGGCAACCCTTCGGGCCCCCACATGAGGGCAATCATGTTGGCCTTGTACTTGACGGCCAGGGGAATGAGCTTTTCGTAGCGCTCGGGCCTGCACATGATGGAGTTGATAATCGCCTTTCCCTTGTGAACCGCCAGCCCGGCTTCCATGGCCTCGATGTTGGAGGTGTCCAGGCACAGGGGAGGCGTGTCTCCAATGGTATCCTGGACCGTCTTCACCACGAACTGCATGAGCTCGGGACCGCCTTTCCTGGCAGGCCCCAGGTTGATGTCGATCCAGTCCACGCCTTTTTCCTTTTGCCTTTTCGCTTCCTCGGCAATGGGGCCGGGATCCTTTTCCTTAAAGGCTTTTCCGATGATCTTGTTAATCACATTGAGATTTTCACCGATCAATAACATGGCCTTTCCCCCTTTACTTCGCCCTTTCTTTGAGAAATTTGGGTATCAAGGACGCATCCCTCGGCCCGATGATCACTTCCCACCCGGGCAGCTCCTCTTCCATATCCCCGCTGATCGAGGCGGCGTAGCCGGGAATGATGAGCTTCTTGTGAGCGATCTTGTCCGCAATGCCGCTCTTTTTCACAAAAGAGGCCACCGCATCGCCGGAGAACTTGCCGGCAGCCCACGCCGTCATCACGGACAACCCTTCCGTGTCCATGATCAGGAGCCACGTGGGCACCCGGCTTCCCTCGATTTCACCGCTCACGATGAAGTAGGTCAAGGAGAAGTTCGTGGTGATGCACACAGGGGAGTTCTCGTTGGGTGCGCCGATCTCGTAAATCCCCTGGGTGACCGTCATGGGCCTCTGCGGGTCGGTGTAGATGTTCAGCCGTTCCAGAAGCAAGGGGAACAGGCTCTCCCCCTTGAAATCCGAAAGCACCACGATCCCCGCGTACTTTGCAATGAGCATGGCCGCCAGGACCGTTTCCATGTCCAGGTTAGCCGCCATCTCACAGGGGAATGCGATGGTCGGAAAGCCGAGCGAGCGGTTGCCGGCCTTGAGGGGCGCCCTGCGGATCGCCACCTGATCCTGCAGCACCTGTTTCGGGTCTCTGGCCCCGGAATCCAGGACCAGGTCTTTCAATCCCATGCCTGTCAGCTTGTCGCTCAAGGCAATGAGGTTTTGAAGGTTGTCCGCTTTCACGGCCAGGGGCAGGCCCTTTTCTTTGGCCAGCTTCCCCATGGTCTCTGCGTTCTGAGCCGTGGCCGCATAAAGCAGCGGTTTCTTGAAGGCACAACCTTCAACCGCCGCTTTCATGACATCCGCCTTGTCGGTCATAAGAACGAGGTTGAACTCGCTTTGTTCCGCTATCTTCTTGGCCGCTGCGGCAAAGGCGGCGGCGTTGCCGTTGACATCCTTCAACGCCACGAGTTCGGGTCTCAGGTTCAAACCCACCCTCTCATACTGAAACGCGTTCCACTCCTTGAGCTTTCGGTCAAGGGCCGCCCCGTCCATGTCGGATTTGACCAGCGCCGCAATACCGGTGGGGTTGTAGAAGGTTTTTTCGTGTCTGAACATGACCGTCTCGCCGCCGATCTTGAAGGCCCTCACCCCTGCGCCGATGGCCACCTGCCGGATGGGAGGAGCCGAGGCTTCCGACAGCTTCTCCTTGGCCTCTGCCGACACATACGGGCAAGAGTCGAGCTCGGCCTTTGCAGCAGCCAGGTTCATGGCAAACGCCAGGCAAGTGGGAACCCCGCATTCCCCGCAATTCGTCTTAGGCAAGAGCTTGAAAATCTGAATTCCCGTCAGTCCCATAGTTCTCTCCTATCTCCCTATTAGCCCACAATGGATTCCATCTTCAGAGCTGGATGATTCTTTTCTTTGAGGAAGGGCATGATGTCCGCTTCCGTGATTCCCACCGTTTCATCCGCAATCCGGTCAATGAGGTCGGGCACGCCCAGTTCCTTGCCTCGCCTGAGCAGCCGCTCGCGAAGCTCTTCTTTCAGCGCCTTGGGCATCCAGACCAGGCGGAGCAACCCGCCGTCGCCTACGATGAACTTCCTCTGGGTGATGTTGTACTTGGAGTGACCCACAAACCCCGGAGAAGATTGACCGCCGCCCATGACGCCGGCCAGGGTCGTGAACTTCATTCCGCAAGGGGTCTCTCCGGTGTAGTCCCGGTTCACGGTCATGACACCGTTGCAACCCGGGATCACGGCGGCAATGCACTCGCAGCACCCGCAGGTGGTCATGGGATCGTACAAGAGGCTGTAGAAATTGTAGTGGTCAACGGTCTGGCGCGAAGCCTTGAACACGAAATCGTTCACACCCTTCCACTGCCCGAGCTTGGGATCCAGGACCTCGCCTTTCTGCACCGGCTGGTTCGGGCCCGTGGGATTGATTTCAAAAGAGGCCTTGCAGTCCATCCAGTTGTAGGCCCCGCACAACCCGGTTCGCTCAGGGCTGATGACGCACACATGGCTCGGCGCAAAGGACTGGCACAGGGTGCAGGAGTAGTACGTTTCCACGGCCTCGTCCGTCATCTTTTCCACGCGGTCGTCTCTGGTTTTGTATTCCCCCCTGGCCCTTGCCGTGAGCTTGTCCACATCTTCTTTCTTCGTATAAAGGGTCACCTGGACCTTGTCCAGAATGCTCCCGAAGTCCTGGTGGAGCTTGGCATGGAGAATGGTGCCGATGTGTTTGAGGGAGAAGCCTTTTTCCACGGCCTGCTCGCCCACGCGGATCCAGGCGATATCCCTCTGCCCGATGTGCATGATGCCCTGGGCATAGTTGATGAGATGGTGAATCTGCCGCTCCAGGATGGGTTCAAAATCAGGCTGCATCTTGCGGCCGGCCACCTGGACATAGATGCCGAGAGGCAAGCGTGACCCTTTTTTCACCTCTTTGATGTCGGGCCCCACGAGTTCCACTTTCCCGTCTTCGATCTCATTCATATCCGCCATTTTGCAGAGCTCGGTGCACTGGGTCTTCCCGCCGCCCGTCTCCAGGTAGAGATCGTCCTTGCGAACCCGTTCCCCTTCGAAGGCCGGGCCATAGGCCAGCGGGATGTCCACCTTGGTCACGCTGACTTTGAGGCCACGAATCTCAATGGACCTGGAAGGCATATCGTCATGAAGGACGTTCGCCACCACATGCTCATAAGTGCAGACCCCGGTGGGGAGCACTTCAGGGATGTCCGTGTCCGCTATGGTCGGGAATCCCCAGTTGACGCAGCCGGCCGCATTGGCCGCCCATTCCGCGTTGACCTCTCCCAGGGCATTCACAAAGGCGAACACGCGGTCCTTCTGGTACTTGAGCTGTTTCTTGTAATCGCCGGGCTGAATCCCGCCGAAGGCCATGCCGGCCCGGTTCGCAAAACCCAGGGCAAACACCGCGGCCGAGATATCCGGACCAAAAGGAACGAGACGGGTGTTCCAGCCGATCTGCACCTTTTCCTGAACGAGCTGCTGGGCAAAAGTGGTCCCGTTCTGGTTGGCGGCCATGAAAACGTAGATGGTCTTGAGCTGGTATTCCTCGGCCATCTTCTTCGCCGTTTTGGAGTCGGGGGCCGCGCCCACAATGGCGGCAAACCCGGGAGCTGTCCCGTCCACGAACTCGACGCCCCTCTTCCTCATGATCTTGTCGTCCGCTGCGCCGAGCCAGAGCTTTCCGTTGTCCAGATCCGGATCTTCCACTTCGGGCTGGTAGAAGTTCGGATCGTCCACGTATCGAATCGCCTCCACGATCTCTTCTGCAAAGAGGGCCGCCATCCCTGCATCCAGCAGCGGGCCGAGATAAGGCACGTGACAGTCCTTTTTGACGTGGGGCGGCAAAAGCTTCCGCGCAAACGCAAGGGGTTTTTTCGCGGAATCCAGATCCGTCACTTTCATTCCGGTGAGGGAATAAATGATCGGCAAGAAATAGGCGGTGTTGGGAAACGCTATTTTCTGGGCTCCACCGTACGTTTCCAGGGCCTGCTTGTATTTTCCTTCCGCCTTCGAGACGATATTGTACGCACCCTGGATCGCTGCAAACGCTACTAATTTCGACATACTTTGTTTCCTCCCTTCTCAAGAGGTATTAATGGGGTTGTTTCTTATTTTCAAGCCCTGCGGGCTTATACACCATGATCGCTTTACACGCGCCTGTGGATCCGGTCCAGATTCTTGGCCAGCCGGTCCACCAGGGTTTCAGGCTCTTTAGCCAGGCGCTTGGCCGCCTTCTCTTCTTCCCTGGCTTTTTTCGCAGCAGCGGCCTCTTCCTTTTCCTGGGCCTTTTTTTCCTCCCGAGCCGGACCTTTGTCCTGAGCAGCGGCCTTTTCCTTGGCTCTCTTTTCTCTCAGGGCCTGGAGCTCGTCTTTCTCTTTGGCGGCGGCCTCGACTTTTTTCCTGGCCTCTGCTTCGGCTTGCGCTTTTGCATCCGCTTCAGCTTTTACTTTGGCCTGGGCTTCGGCCTTGGCCTTGTCTTCCGCTTCCTTCTTGGCTCTTGCCTCAGCCTCTGTCTTGGCCCTGGCTTCTGCTTCGGCTTTAGCCTTGGCCTCTGCCTCGGCTTTGGCCTTGGCATCCGGCTCCGCCTTGGCCTTGACTTCCTCAGCCTTGGGCTTGAGCTCCACAACCTTATCCGCAGGCTTGGCCGGCGTTTTGGGTTTTTCCTCTTTCTGGGGCGCTGCTGCCTTGGCGGGTTTTTCTTTGGCCGGAGCTTCCTCTTTTCCCACAGCAGTCTGCGGCTGCGGTGAAATCGAAATCAGATCCGCTTCCTTGAGGGGAAGCTTCTTGGCAACGGGCTTCACATCCGTTGCAGCGCCGCCCTTCACCATTCGGTCGATGAAAGAGCGAACCAGCTTCACGCTTTCCGGATGCCGCAGGATCACCACGTCCGAACCGGCCATGAGGTAGCAGGTGGCCGCAACGCTCTCCATCATGATCCCCCGTTTCTCGGGGTCTCCAAGGGTCGGCGCGTCCTCAATGGATTGGCCGGCTTCCTTGGATTTCCAGATCTCATTGCCGACATTGGAGATCATGGGGATCTGGAGCTTGTCGTCTTCCTGGGTCAGGGCCGCCATCCGGATCCGTTCCATGACGGAGTAGGAATACTCCAGGCCGTACCCGAGTCCGCCGGTGGTGGGATCAATAACGATCTTGTTGCCGGCAACGCCGAGGTTCCCGAGCAGAATGTTCAGCTGCTTGGCCAGATTGACGTCGATAGGAGAGGAGGCGACGATGACGTGCCCGTAGGCCAGAGCGCTGGCTCCCACGCCCTTGTGATTCCCTTCTTCCACCGGGGAGAGGGAAACATTCTTCCCCTGGCAGGTCTCGGAAATCTTCTTGAGCACTTCCTCGTCCTTCTGGTTGTTCGCGGTGCCCCAGACCACCACAGGAACATCCACCGCATCGATCACTTTTTTGGCCACTGCAGCCGCTTCATCCGGTTTCCTGTCCATTCCGTTGGGATCGATGCTCTTCATTTGCAGGACAATGAGATCCGCGCCGTAGTCCTTCACACATTTCTTGGCCCACGCTTCGGGAGCGGAAATCACATCCTTGAACGGCTCTACTGCAGCAGCAGGCCAGTCTTTTGAAGGATCGTAATCCCAGATCTCCATGGCGATCTTGGGAGGGTTGGGCATTTTCCCTTCAAAGACATAGAATGGGTAGGATTCCTCTCCTCCCAAGGTGAGGGCCCCTTTCCCTGTTCCGATGGTCGTAGTCCCTATCTTTCCAGAATAGGGTTGCTTTGGAAATTCAAAGGCCAATGTTGTTCCCTCCTTGTCTAATGAGAGTGTCATCTGAAATCCGATGAACTCGGAAATCAGGAAACAAACAATTAGAAAACGGGTGCACAAAGATCATCCGTGCCCCCGGTTTCAATAAATACGAGCGCCACGATGGTCTGAAAGACACCTATTTTGTTGAGATGCAACGGGACTGGGCAATAAAGCTTAATCCCAACCGCCCTATGGGGGAAAAGAAAAATCCTCCCTAAAGAGGAGGTCTCACCATATTGAAGCGAAAATGCCTTGTCAAGAAGTTTTTGCCTGTAAAATGAAGGCTTTTCCCATTCAAAAGATCTAGATTTGGTAGGGTGTAGAAGAGGACCACAATATCTTGCTGTCACAGAATGGCTTCGAAAATCTTGAACGCCTTTTCTACGGCCTTGCTTTTCATTGTAAGCTGGGTCGTCGGCTTTCCGCTCACATCGAATTCCCTGATCAGCGGATCGTCAGGGATGATTCCGGAGAGATCGAGCCCGAATTCCTTAGCGCTCTTCTCGATATCCGCTTCCTGATTCTCTTTCGCCTGATTGACCACAAACGCCTTTTTCTTGATGTTCAGCGGGAGTTCTCGGGTGAGCTCCAGGATCCTGGCAGCGGCCTGAATTCCTCTCCGGCTCGGGTCGGAAACCACGAGGAGAAGATCGATGTTGTTGGTCGTGAGCCGGCTAATGTGCTCCATCCCTGCTTCGTTGTCCACAACGATGTAGGCGTAATTGTTGATGAGCCGATCCATATAATTGGTGAGAAGCGTGTTGGCGGCACAGTAACACCCGGGCCCCTCGGGCCTTCCCATAACTACAAGATCGTACCCCTTGGCTTCCACGAGGGCCTGCTCCAACTTCATTTCCATGAAGATATCCTTGGTCATTCCAGTGGCCACACCCTTCTTCATCTCCTCTCGGGCATCCCCGAGAGTCTCCTGCACCTCCAGTCCGAGAACTTCATTGAGGTTGGCATTCGCATCCGCATCCACCGCGAGCACAGGCACCTTTCCCTTTTCCACCAAATACTTAATCAGTAAACCGGCGACCGTTGTTTTGCCTGTTCCGCCTTTTCCTGCCAAGCCAATCGAGTAAGCCATGAGATCCTCCTAATGACGGCCTTCGGTCACAGCCAAATTGAAATCCCTAAACCCGAATATCGAATGTCAAACAACGAATTTCGAATGGTGAAGTTTAAAGACCTCCGTCTCTTGGTTCGGCCTTCGACATTCGGTGTTCGATATTCTGCGGTTCGCTTTTGAAGTCCTTCCCAGTTTGGGCAGAGGTCGCAGATTAAGATTCTGAGCACCCTGCCAAGAAGTTTCTATCTAAGGCTTTATTCACGAGATTTTAGTTGCCATCCATATAAGATTTTTCTAATATCCAGGCACCGTTAAACCAAGAAGACACCCCGCCATGAGCCACAGAAAAGACATATGGGTAGATGTATCCAAGAGTCTAGAATCTAAGATGAGTAAAGGGGAATTCAAGACTTGGTTCTCCCGCACTTCACTAAAGAGATTCGACCCTGAAGTAGTGGTTCTAGGAGTGCCTAACAAATTCGTGGCGACCTGGTTAAACGATAACTACCTGATCGACATAAAAAAGTCATTTAAGAAAATCGCCAGGATCTCCCCGAGCATCCACTTTTCTTATGATCATGAGGCAATGGAAAAAGAGCCGCGGGAGGTTGAGAAGTCGGAGAGTTACCTGAAACGCAGGCTGAATCCCTCTATGACCTTTGAGACCTTNATGACAGGGGAGTGTAACCGATTTGCTTGGTCCACAGCACGAGAGGTTGCGGAGAAAAGAACAGAAGAGTACAATTTGTTGTATCTTTATTGTGTGAACGGATTGGGAAAGACTCACCTTCTTCACGCGATCGGGAACCATCGGCTGAAAAAGAATCCCCGTTGCCGTTTGAGGTATCTTTCCTCTGATGCCTTTAGTTCGGATTTCACTTACTCTATAAAGAACGACAGGCTGGATGATTTCAGGTCGGATTTGTCAAACCTTGATCTTCTGCTTTTCGATGACATCCATCACCTGGCCAATCGGGAGAAAACACAAGAGGAGTTTCTTTCTGTTTTTAACGCCCTTTACAGTCAAAAGCAACAGCTTGTTATTACGGGTGACAGTGCCCCCAATAAACTGAGAAACATCAACCCGGAGTTAAAATCTCGCCTCGGCTGGGGTTTATTGGCGGACATTGACGACCCGGACCAAGCCCTGAAGATCTCTATCATCCAGAAAGAGGCTGCTGAAGATAATCTCAGTCTGGCTGAAGATGTGGTGTTCTTCCTGTCGAATTCGAGTGGTGACATTAAGAACCTTTTGAAAAATATGATCCGTGTGCAGACTTTCGCATCGCTCAGCGACGAACCTGTAACCATCTCTACAGTCAGGACTTTGATTCGGGATAGAAATAGAAGTGAGATCACCCTTGAAGATATTATGACCACCACCGCCGGCTACTTCAATATTTCCATGAGTGACCTTCTCTCCAATAAGAAGAATCGGATTTATTCTTATCCTCGACAATTGGCTATGTATCTGGCCAGAAAATTTACAAATCTTTCTTTTAAGGAAATTGGGAACTCCTTCAATCATAAGGATCATTCCACGGTGATCCATGCGCTCAGAAAGGTCGAAAAAGAAAAGGATGAGAAGAAGGACNTTGAAAAGGATTTAAGTAAGATTGAAAGCCTCCTAGGTTGACATTTTCACAACAAAGTTTGCAGTAAGAGAATAAAATGTTGAATATAAAGGAATGGAAATAAAGAGAGTGAACTCTAAACTCTCTCAACCTTAGGAAAAGGATACTTGGATTGCAGTGAAAGATTTTTCGTGATTCTATCGGCTTAGTTAAGTTTTAAACAAACCAACACCCTTGATGGTGTATGATGATTAGAAGATCTTGGAGGTAATTATGGAAATAAGAATAGACAAAGATGAACTTATGAAAGCGGTTGCCAGAGTACAAAGCATCATCGAGAAGAGAAGCAATATGCCTATTCTCTCCATGATTCTTCTTTCAGCGCAGGAAGCCTCGATCCAGATCTCAGCCACGGATCTTGAGATCAGCTTGCAGCAACGAATTCCGGCTGAAGTGGCGCAACCGGGAAGTGTGACGATTTCCGGACGAAAACTCTTCGAGATTTTAAAAGAGAGCAAGCATCCGAGTATTTATATTAAAGAAAAGGAAAACAATTGGGTTTTTATTTCTGATGAACGGGCGAAATACAATCTGGCAGCGCTCTCCGCCGAGGAATACCCGGTGTTTGTGGAGCCCGAGGATGTTCCTATGGCTCAAATCGACGGGGAGCTCCTCGGAGAAATGATCAACAAAACGATATATTCCGTTACCCTCGAGGAAGCGGGGTTCAAGCTCTCCGGAATTTTCACAGAGAAGGTCGTGCGTGAAGGAAAGACTTATCTCCGAATGGTTTCCACCGACGGCCACCGTCTGTCTTTGATCGACAAAGAGGTCAAGGATATTGAAAAGATCAAACTGGACGGCGGAGTCATGATCCCCAAAAAGGGCATGGCGGAACTGAGCAAACTGGCGAGTGAAGGGGGAACCATCGAATTAGGTTTTAAGCAAAGCAACTGTGTTGCGAGNANGGAGAATTCTTTGATTGTGATCCGGTTGCTTGAAAGCAAGTTCCCCGACTACAGTGCCGTGATCCCCAAGAAGGTCAAAGGAGTGGTTAAGATCAAAAGGGAGGATCTCTTGGATGGAATGAAAAAAATGATCATTCTTGCCACAGAGACCTACAGGGGGGTGAAGGTGAGCCTCGATAAGGGCGGCCTGGAGTTGGTCTCCATTAATCCCGACTTGGGGGATGCTCAGGAGAAATTGGAGGTGGAGTACAAGGGAGAGCGTCTGGAAGCAGGATTCAATCCCCGTTACTTCATCGACGTGCTCCAGAA
>JGI26437J51864_10000303_pt1 | contig 13795 bp, 10 predicted proteins | sample FrelakmetLWP11LW_FD_51864 | JGI IMG/M metagenome (IMG submission 51864)
CGCCCCTTCTTGATTTTGTGTTCCGCCGTCTCCTTGGGTCTCCAATCCAGCACGGCCGCCGCCTTGATGATCACGTCATATTGCCCGCACTCGGCCAGAACCGCTCGTCTCATTTCTTCGGCGGTCTTCACATGACACAGGGCCACATCCCTCGGCGGCTTGAGAGCGGTGGGCCCGCTCACCAGGGTGACCTTGGCCCCCCTCGTCCTGGCGGCTCTGGCCAGCGCATACCCCATTTTGCCGCTCGAGCGGTTGCTCATGTACCGCACCGGGTCCAGAGGCTCCAGAGTCGCACCGGCCGTCACAAGGATTCTGAGCCCGGAAAGGTCCTGCTTGGACAGGAGCATGCTCGCTTCTTCCACAATCTCTTCAGGCTCCGGGAGCCGTCCCGGGCCTTCGGTGTGGCAGGCCAGCTCTCCGGACCCCGGCTCCATGATCGCGCAACCTCTCGCTTTCAGGGTTTGCAGGTTTTCCTGCACGGCCTGGCTCAGATACATCTGGGTGTTCATGGAAGGGCACACCAGAACCCTTGCTGTGGCGGCGATCACTACCGTTGAAAGAAAATCATCGGCGATCCCGTGGGCCATCTTGCCGATGAAGTTCGCCGTGGCCGGAGCAATGATGATCAGGTCGCAATCCTGGCCCCAGGTGATATGGTCGAGGGGGTGGGTTTCGGGGTCCCACATATCCNCAACCACCCGGCTTCCTGAAAGAGTTTCAAGAGTCAGCGGCGTGATGAACTTGGTTGCGTGGCGAGTCATGGCCACCTTCGTGACCGCTCCCGCCTTGACCAAAAGCCTCACCAGTTCGGCCGCCTTGTAGGCTGCAATGCCGCCGGTCACCCCGACGATGACTTTTCTGCCTTTCATGGAGCCTCACTGTTCTTCAATATGTTTTGAAAAACCCCGCCACCTCTTCATATTCCTCTTTGTCCGGCTTGGTCGACCAGGAGTCCTGGAAATTCAACTGTCCTTTGATTTTCTTTCCCACCTCATCCGCTTCACTTCTGCTCTTGAAAAAACCCACACGGAGGCGCATGTANTCTTTCCCTTGGACATTGGCTCGCACAATGTAAACCGGGTAGCCTTCTTTCACCANCGCCACGGCAGGAGGNACTATCTCCGCGGCGGTAGTGGCTGACAGGACATTGACGACCCAGAGATTTCCCGTCGCTTTCTTGAGACTCGCTCTGGCCTCGCGTGCGGTCATCACTTTGATCTTGGTTCCTTGCGGAAGCTCCCGATCCGGAAGGTCCTCTCCTGCTGCCCATTCGCCCAGCTTGTCCCTGTTCAGCCGCAAGAGGATCGGCCACTTCAGCGGATCCTTCAGGACATCCGGTCTCGCGGCAATGCTTGAAAGAGTGTCTCCCCTTTTGACCGTGTAGAGGCCCGGCTCACCCTTGTCCTTTTTTTTGGCCTGCGTCGCAGGAGGTTCTTCCGAGGCAGCCTTCTTTTCCTCTGCTGCGGGCTTTGAAGCTGTGCCGGGCTTATCCGGGGAAGGTGCCGCTTTCTCCGTCGAAGCCTTTTCTTCACCCTGAGGCTTCTCCTCGGCAACAGTCGTCGTAGGTTTTTCAATATCCGCCGTCGAAGGCTTTATGGGCTGCACCACCTTTGGCGGAGGCGTTTGAGGCGGCTTTTGATCCTCACCCGAGCAAGCACCCAACGCGAACAGCAACACCATGAAGATTCTCACCATTGAAACCCTCATCCCTTCCTCCCATGAATTGAGCGAAGCCTTAAGCTAAAGAAAATCAAAGGGAAACGACATCCTTTTGAGGATCGTCTGTCGGTTTTCCATTAAACCGCAAAAATGACCGCTTGACAACAGAAAACTGGCCACGACGGCTCTCAGGAGCGGCGGCGGGTCGCAGGGTCGAGCCAAGGGATGGGAAGGAAACGGAGCAGCGGGTTCTGTCCCGGATTGGAGAAATCAAGATGCTCCGGTTGTCACTCGCGAAAGGCCTCTTCACGTTTTTTGTGCATGGCCGGAAGGCTCGCGGCAATGATCGCGAGCGCGCCGAGCGCCAGCAGCGTAGCGCTTATCGGACGCGTGATAAACACCATGGGATCGCCGCGCGAGAGCAGCAAGGCCCGGCGCATGTATTCCTCCATCATCGGGCCGAGGATGAACGCGAGCAGCATGGGCGCCGGCTCGCAGTCCAGTTTGACGAAAAGGTACCCCAGCACCGCGAAGAAAGCCATGACATAGATGTCGAACTCGGTGTTGTTCAGGCTGAATACACCGATGCTGCAGAAAACGAGGATGGCCGGGAACAGCAACTGGTAAGGCACGCTCACAATGCGGACCCACATGCCGATCATGGGGAGGTTCAGGATGACGAGGAAGAGATTACCGAACCACATGGACACGATGATGCCCCAGAAGAGCTTCGGCTGCTCGGTGATCACCGACGGTCCGGGCTGAATGCCCTGGATAATCATCGCACCGATCATGAGCGCCATCACGGGGTTCGAGGGGATGCCGAGGGTAAGCATGGGGATGAAAGAGGTCTGGGCCCCGGCATTGTTGGCCGATTCCGGGGCGGCAACGCCTTCGATCGCACCCTTGCCGAATTCCTTGGAGTTTTTCGAAACCTTCTTTTCTATGGCATACGCTGCGAAGGAGCCCAGAATGGAGCCGCTGCCGGGCAGAATGCCGAGAGCCGAACCGATGCCGGTCCCCCGCAGAATAGGGCCGATCATCCGCTTCCAGTCCTCCCTGGTCGGCATCAGGTTGGCGACTTTTCTTACCACCGTCGAACGGTCTCCCTCGTTCTCCAGATTGCGAGTGATCTCCGCAAGACCGAACATGCCCATGGCGACCACAACGAATCCGATCCCGTCCGCGAGTCGCAGAATTCCGAACGTGAACCGCTGGGCTCCGGAATTGACATCCGTGCCGACCAGTCCCAGAAGCAGTCCCAGGACGACCATGCCTGCGGCATGGAGGAGCGACCCTCTTGCCAGAACAATGGCGGCGAGGAGACCCAGAACCATGAGGGAGAAAAACTCCGCAGGACCGAACTTGAGCGCAACAGCAGCCAGGGGCGGGGCAAAGAGCGCGAGGATGATCGTTGCCACGGTGCCCGCGAAAAAGGAGCCGACCGCGGCCGTGGTCAGGGCTACGCCGGCGCGACCCTGACGGGCCATCTGGTACCCGTCCAGGGCCGTGACCACAGAGGCCGCTTCCCCGGGTACATTGACCAGGATGGAGGTCGTAGAGCCGCCGTACTGGGAGCCGTAGTAAATGCCCGCAAGCATGATCAGAGCGGAGACCGGCGGCAGGGTAAAGGTGACCGGCAGCAGCATCGCAATGGTCGCCGTGGGCCCGAGGCCCGGCAGCACGCCGATCAGGGTTCCGAGAAAGACGCCCATCAGACAATAAAGCAGGTTGAGCGGCGTCAGTGAGGTCGAAAGGCCTAATCCAAGGTTGGCAAGAAGTTCCATAACGCCTCAGTGATCAGCATCCTATCAGTTTCCGAACCACGATCCCAGAATCGGGAGCGGCACCCCCAGGCCTTTGAGGAAGACGAGAATGCAAAAGACGGTGATCCCCGCCGCCTCGAGCAGCGAGGTTTTCCAGCTGAACCGGGTGCTCGCCAAGGCGCTGACGATCACCAGGAGAGGCAGAGCCAGGATCAGCCCTGCGCCGCGCACGATCATCCCGAACAGGAGCGTCGAGGCAACGATCAGGAGGAGCCCTTTCCACGCGACGACACCGATCGGAGTTCCCGATTTGAGAAAGGAGCGGATGACGGAGATGATTCCGATGACCATGAGCAGGAGGCTCAGAAGGGTCGGGAAGTAAGCCGGCCCCATCTTCACCGCCGTGCCCATGCCGTAGTCCCTGCTGAGGATGAAAGCCCCTGATCCGACAAAGAGGTAGATGACGCCCGTCCAGAAATCCTTCGCATTGCGTGCAATGGGGTTCAAACGCTCCTCCTTACACGTGCCCTGTCTGGAACATCAACACAGGCCGCACCGTTGTCAGTCGGCGTAGACTCCCGCTTTCTTGATGATCGGCCCCCACAGCTCAATTTGGGCTTTGAGGTGCGCTCGCAGCGCCTCCGGTGTGGCCTGGTCTTGTGCCACGGCCTCGGCACCCAGCTCCGCATAGCGCTGTTTGAGGTTGGCGTCCTTCAACGCTTCCTGCAGGGCCTTCGAAAGCTTGTCGATGATCGGTTTCGGCGTGGCCTTCGGCGCATACAGGGCATGCCAAACGGTCATCTTGTAGTTCGGAAGGCCGGCTTCCTTCATGGTCGGGACCTCAGGCATGGAAGCGAGCCTTTGAGGCGTGGTCACGGCGTAGACGTTGATTTTACCGGCCTTGATGTGACTGGTGGTGTTGGTGGTCTGGTCGATCATGAAGTCCACCTGGCCCCCGAGGAGGTCGTTCATGGCAGGACCCGTGCCCTTGTAGGGAATGGTGGTGAGAACCGTCTCGATCTCGGTCATGAACAGCAACCCGGCGAGGTGCGAAGCGGAGCCCACACCCGCATTAGCCAGGTTGACCTTATCCTTGTTGGCCTTCACGTAGGTGATCAGATCCTTGAGGTCCTTGGGCGGGAAATCCTTCTTCGAGACCAGCGTCATCGCCCCGTCGTTGATCAGGCCGACGGGCTCGAAGTCCGTGATCGGATTGTACGTCAGCTTGCGATAGAGCGCCGGAGCCGTGGCGTGGCCGATATGGTGCACAAAGAGCGTGTACCCGTCGGGCGACGCTTGTGCCACGCGGGCAGCCCCGATGGTCCCTCCTGCGCCGGCCACATTCTCCACGATGACCTGGGCTTTGAGCAATGTGCTCATGGTTTGGGCCAACAGCCGGGCCACCGTGTCGGAGGGGCCGCCGGCCGAGAACGGCACAATGATGGTAATCACTTTTGAGGGATACTCCGCGGCATTCGCCTGCGCCGCACCGAGGAAAAGAAAACAAGACATGAGCATAAGCAAAACCTTGCGGATCATGGCCCACCTCCCTGCTGGAAAGTCAATGAACGAGTTCCTTTAACCGGAAACACACCCTGAGCGAGGATTAATCCGAAATGCCGGGAGTGTCAAGCCAAAACTCAAAAGCGACAACAGTCTCCTTGACACGGGCTCGCGCACTCTCCTATACTCGCTTCGCTTGAGAGTCCCGGCAAGAGCCTTCCTTATTGGTCTTGCACAACGGATAGCCGACTCAGGGTATGTCCCGTCTTGCTACTAAAAACAACCTCTTGGATGGTGGATCATGAAAGTATTGGTTTACGGTTCCGGCGGCAGGGATCACTGCCTGGCTGACACCTATGCGGACAGTCAACATGTGGACAAGGTCTTCTTTACGCCGGGCAATCCCGGGGTGAACTACACCTCCAAGGGCAAGCGAGGACTCATCGAGCTTGTCAAACTCGCCGACTTCAGCCAGGTGGCGGACTTCTGCGCGGACAAAGGAGTCGATCTCGTGGATGTGGGATCGGAAAATCCCCTGGAGGAGGGTTTGATCGACGTCCTCAATGAGCGGGGGATCAGGACCGTGGGTCCCCAAAAAGCCTTCAGCCGGCTGGAGAGCGACAGANCCTTTACCGATGATCTTCTCACGAAGATTGGCGTGCCCAAACCCGAATACCGGGTCTTTGACGATCCGGACAAGGCCAGGGAGTACGTGCGCAACATCGGGTACCAGGTCGTGGTCAAGGCGAACGGCCTGGCTGCCGGGAAGGGAGCCCTTGTCTGCGACGACGTGCAGGAGGCTGAAGCCGCTGTTCAGAGCCTCATGGTTGAAAAGATCTTCGGCGATTCAGGAAACCGGGTGGTCATCGAGGAAAGGAAGTACGGAACGGAGATCTCGTTTTTCGCCTACCTCGACGGCCGCCATGTGCTGCCCCTCAGGATGTTCGCCCAGGATTACAAGCCTGCCTTCGACCCCGAGAACACCGCAGCCATTCAGGACTTCGGCGGCAACCTGAACACGGGAGGGACAGGGTGTTACTGCCCTCACAAGCTCCTGAGTCCCTGGCTCGTGAACCGGATCATCAAGGAGATCGTGAACCCCACGGTCAACGCGGTTTACAACCAGCTCGGATGGGCTTACAAGGGGGTGCTGTACTTCGGACTCAACCTGGACCCTTACGATCACCTCGATGTGTTTGAAATCAATGTGAGGCACGGAGACCCGGAGTGGGAAGTGCTGGGCAGGAAACTCAGCACGGATCTCTTCGAGCTGGGAACAGCCGTCTGGGAAGGAACGCTCGACCGCGTCAAACAGGTCTGGAACCAGCAGCACTATGTGGATGTGATCGCCATGGAAGGACGGTCCAAAGCCTCTAGAGGATGGAACAAGGGGTATCCGGGCCGCTACGGCAAAGGCCACCGCATTGCCGGTCTCGAGGACATGGAAAGAGGCATTGCCCTGTACTTCGCCGGGGTGGATGAAGACCCTGAAAAGGGCCTCGTCACTTATGGCGGCAGGGTTCTCCATGTAGTTGCGGGGGATGCCACATTGGCGGCAGCAAGAGACAAGGCTTACAGGAACGTTCGCAAAATCGCCTTCCTCGATCACTACAACGAGAATGCGAACTGCATGCGATTTCGCCAAGGGATAGGTCTTTAGGGCAAAGCCCTAAAGACCAGTGATCAGTAATCAGTGACCAGTGATCAATAGGGGCGAAACACTAATAAACCACTGTTTTGCACTGCCATTTACTGCTTACTGATCACTGATGACTGATTACTTCCTACCTGACCGGCTGATTGAAATACCCCAGCTCGAGCTTCGGGAATTCCTGCTTCAGCAGAGACACCATTCCTTTCATTCCAAGCGCCTTGGACCTGCCTTTCGGCATCTTTTCCATGTAGAGCTGCGGATCAATACAGAGATTTTTCAGATGAACGAAGTGGAGTCCTGTCCTTCGGATCAGATCGGCAAGCGCCTCGACTTCATCTTCCTGGTCGGTGATCCCGGGAAACACGAGGTAATTGATCATGGTGTAGAGGTCCCTTTTTCCGGACGGTTCGATGGAGGACACGACCGCATCGAATTCGTATCCCCTGGGCCTGTAGTAGGCATGGTACAGATCCCGGCGAGCGCTGTTCACGCTGATGCGGATGGAGTCGAGCCCGCTTTCCGCGATCCGGCGAACCCGGTCGGGCCAGCTCCCGTTGGTGTTCAGATTGATCGTGCCCCTGGAAGTTCTCTCCCTGATTTTCCGGATGCTCTCCGCGATCAGCTCGTGCTCGGTCAGGGGTTCCCCTTCGCAGCCCTGGCCGAAGCTGACAATGGCTTGCTCCGCCTGATCGAGATGTCTCACCGCTAAAGAGACGATTTCCTTCACCGTGGGCCTGAAGGAGATCCTTTGGTGAGAGGCTGTGCACGATGGGTCCTTTTGGAGGGAAAGACACCCCAGACATTCCGAGTTGCAAGCCCGGCTCACAGGCAGGGGCGCCTCCCACCGCTTCAGAAAAAGATTCTTTGCCGCAAAGCAGTGATTGTTGGTTGCGCAGGCGAACAGGTGCTCCAGAAGGGGACCTTGCCCATGCTTCTTCCTGTAGCTTCTGATGGCGGAAACCAGGTTTCTGTCGTCGTAATGGCGGGGATCCCACCTGGGGTTGTATTCGATTCTGAACCCTGCAGCCCAGTAGCGGCCTTCCCTGAAGCCCACGGCCGTGTAGGCCCACATGGGAAGGAGATACTTCTTCGGACGGTAGTCCGCAGCCGGAAGATGGGTTCGCACAATCCCGGGCTCCAAGAACGCCGCGACGGCGTAGCACCTTTCCGTTACCCCGTTGACCTTCACCTTCGTGACCGTTCTGTATTGGCCTGTCTCAGGGTCCAGTCCCACCGGGGGGCAATCCGGGATGAAGAAGAGCTTGCTGAATTCGGGCATGGGAATGAGATCGCCTTCTTCCAAAGGGGCAGGAGCGTTCCCGGAAAATCCGGCCATGCGGAATCGAGGGTCTTCGAATATCCGACCCCTGCTGTCCGCATAAAGCATAAAAGGGAGATCTTGAAGGGTGCCGTGTTTCACAGGTATCGTCTGCCTTTTGCATTCATACCTTCCCCCGGCTTTCAAGTCAACCCATCGGCTACCCCGGCTTTTGCACGGGGCACGCCCAGGGGTGACCCTGAGCGGCGGCGCTGCTCCTNAGGACGGGCGAGTGANGTTTGGGCGTCGTCGAAGGGTCAACCGTGGTGCCCTCTTTACCTGGACACTCNCTTTGGTGTATAAGGATNACGGGCCTGTCTTGGAGGGCCACCCCTTTGCAGAGCGCTCATGCTATGGAAAAGAGTCTTCAACATAAACCGCAGGATGGCAAGCAGTTCAGGCTGGTCAAGTTTTTTGCCTGGGCCAGTTTCATTGTGCTCGCCATCTTCAGCTTCCCCTTCTCCGTGGTCCTGTCCCAGGAAGCGAAGGAGACGCTTCTCACGAGCTATCAGAACTCCGCCCTTCTTGTCGGCAAGAATCTCAATCATCAGGTATTCCAGAATTTTGTCGTTCCCATCGTCAACCGCTTCGGCGGTATCAAGCTCAGCGATTCCAATCAGTATAATCTTATGGATCAGGTGGTGAAGAATACCATCCACGGGTTCAATGTGGATGTCGTCAATATCTACGATATTTCAAAAGGGGTCATCGCTTACAGCACCGATAGAACCCTGATNGGCCAANAGGTGACGGAGAACATGGGCTACCGCCAAGCGGTGGAGGGAGAGAGTTCTTCTTCGGTAACGGCAAATATCTTCGACCTTTGGGGGCTGGGCATAGACCTCCTCGGCGGACAAAAAAAACTCAGGACCTTCATCCCCTTCACCGGGCTCAATCCTTACTCCAGCTCGGTCCAGGTGGGAGGGGTTTTTGAACTGATTCAGGACATGACCGAGGAGTACAAGTCCATCGTACGATTTCAATACCTCGTCTTCGGCATCTCCCTGGCCTTCATGGGGCTCATCTTTCTCGCCCTTCTCCTGATCGTTCAGAAAGCAGAGAGAATGATTGACGAGAGGGCCCGGGCCCAGCGGGAGCTGGAGGACCAGCTGCACCAGTCCGAGCGGCTCGCCGCGCTGGGCGAGATGATCGCCGCTGTCTCCCACGAGATCAAGAACCCTCTCGGCATCATCCGGAGCACCGCCGAACTCATGGGGACCCTTCCTGAAGCCGGGGAAACCNACCGAAAGCTTTCGTCGGTCATCACCGAGGAATCGACGCGCCTGAACAGAATCGTGACCGAGTTCCTCGACTTCGCTCGACCCCAGACGCCGGATCTCCGGGAATGCGATCTGAGAGACCTTATTGAAAAAAACATCGCCTTTCTTCGGCCCGAGCTGGACAAAAGAGGCATCGCCGTCAAGGCGGAGATGGACGGCGCGCCTCTCACGCTCATGGCGGATCACGGCCAGCTATACAGGGCCTTCTTGAACATTTTCATCAATGCGTCTCAGTCTATGGAAAACGGGGGAAGAATCGACATCCATGTCCGCGAGGACAAGGAGGGCTTTTACATAGAGATTGCCGACACGGGGTGCGGAATCAGCCAGGAAAATCTGAAACGGATCTTCAACCCCTTTTTCACCACCAAGGACAAGGGAACGGGTCTCGGCCTGTCCATTGTCCGTAAAATCATCGAGGGGCACAAAGGAGCAATCGCGATCGAAAGCCAGGAAGGCAAAGGCACAAAAGTGGGGATCCTTTTGCCCAGGCAAGCCTAAACGCATGGAAAGAACGCCATGGACACCCTTTTGATTGTGGATGACGAAAAAAACTATCTCGTGGTTCTCGAAGCCCTCTTGAGTCCGGAGGGGTATGAGATCATGACCTCGGACAAGGCGCAGGAAGCCCTTCGCCTGCTTCAGGAGGCGGATGTGGATCTTGTGCTCACGGACATGAAAATGCCGGGAATGTCCGGCATGGAGCTTCTGGAAGAGGCCAAGAAAATCAAGCCCGAAGTACCCGTCATCATGATGACCGCCTACGGGACGATCGAAATGGCCGTGGAGGCTATGAAGAAGCACGCCTATGATTACATTACCAAGCCCTTTCAAAACGAAGAGCTGAAACTGACCCTACGCAAGGCCCTCGAGAATTACCGTCTGGTCAAGGAAAACCGCAGGCTGAGCGAAGCCCTTTCCGAGCGCCACGGGTACAGGAACATCGTGGGAAAGAGCAAATCCATGCTGAAGGTTTATGACCTGATCGACAAGGTGGCCCAGTCCAAGGCATCGGTCCTGATCACCGGCCCCTCCGGCACAGGAAAGGAATTGATCGCCAAGGCGATTCATTATGAGAGCCTCCGAAAGGACAGGCCTTTCATCTCCGTCAATTGCGGCGCCCTTGCAGAAACCCTTTTGGAAAGCGAACTCTTCGGTCACGAGAAAGGGGCTTTTACCGGCGCCATCGCGATGAAAAAGGGGCGTTTTGAACTGGCGGACGGCGGCACTCTTTTTCTGGACGAAATAGGGGATATGTCTCCCCCCCTGCAGGTGAAACTCCTCAGGGTCTTGCAGGAAATGGAGTTTGAACGGGTCGGCGGAACCAAGACCATCAAAGTCGATGTGAGGGTGTTGTCCGCCTCCAACCGGAACCTGAAGGACGACGTGGCCTCCGGCGTGTTCAGGGAAGATCTGTTCTACCGCCTGAACGTGATTCACATCGAGGTGCCCCCGCTTCGGGAGCGAATGGAGGACGTCCGGCTCCTGGTGACCCATTTCATCGAGAAATACGGCGACAGCAAAATCGAATTGACCCCCCAGGCCTGGGAGGCTCTCTACACCCACAGCTGGCCGGGAAACATTAGGGAACTGGAAAATGTGATCGAAAGAGCGGTGGTCCTGAATTCGGGGAATTTCATCGACTTGAAAGACCTGCCGGTTGAGTTCACAAAAGCAAAGGGGGATTTGGACGTCGATCGGTTTATCCCGCCGGAGGCGCCGCTTCAGAGCACTCTGGAGGAAATCGAGGAGAAGCTCATCCGCAGGGCACTCAAAGAGAGCGGAAATGTTCAGTCTCACGCAGCCGATCAACTCGGCATTACCAAGAGCCTGATCCAGCACAAGATGAAGAAGTACAACATCTCCGTGTAGCGGTTCAACAAGTTGTACTCAGTTTTAAATAACGATATCAAAAAGTTATATCATAAGGGCCGCAGGGGTCGGTTTCTCGGTACAAAATCTTGTACCCGGAAGAAGAAGACGGAGAGGAGGGACTGTGAAGCAACTCAGAAATAAATTAGATATAACAGCAAGTTACACAAAAAGTTACTTATCCGTTATGTGTGGCAAGCCTTTTGCATGTTTCATAGGTCAAGTAATTAAACTCTTTCCTCCTAAGAAAGAAACCGGTTGGCGATGAGCAAATCGGTTTTTTTCATTTAGTAACCCAGCCGCCTGAGGCTGCGGGGATCCCTACTCCAGTTTTTGTCCACCTTCACGAGCAGTTCCAGGAAAACACGGCTCCCGAAAAAACTCTCCAGATCTTCTCTGGCAGCCTGTCCGATTTTCTTGATCATTTTCCCTCCCTGACCGATGAGGATCCCCTTCTGAGATTCCGATTCCACGTGGATCTTTCCAGAAATCGAAACCAAGTCTCTTTCGGGCAGTTCCTCCAAACGCTCGACTGTCACGGCACTGGAGTAAGGCAGCTCCTGCCGGGTGTGGAGAAAGATCTTCTCCCGAATCATCTCCGAGACCAGAAACGATTCGGACTGATCGGTTTGCACCTCCTCAGGGAAGAAGGCAGGACCCTCCCTGAGCATGGATTTCAGCTCCCGCAGCAGGCTTTCCACGCCGTCCCCGGTGAGGGCTGAAATCGGGATGATAGATCTGAAGGAGCCGGTTTCGTTGTATTCGGCGATGATAGGCAGTAACTTTTCCTTCGACCCCTTGTCAATCTTATTGATGACCAGGAAGGAGGGTTTCTTTGACTTCCTGATGTTGTTTAGGATCATGGGAATCTCAGGAGCCTGGGGACGATGCATTTCAATCAGGAGCACAAGGAGGTCCACTTCTTTAAAAACCGACTGAGCGGAGCTGACCATGCTCTTGTGAAGAGGAGTTTGAGTTTTGTGAATCCCCGGTGTGTCCATGAACACCATCTGACATCCTGGTTCATGATAGATGCCTGTGATGCGGTTGCGCGTGGTTTGCGGTTTCGGAGAAACAATAGCGATTTTTTTTCCCAGGATACGATTGAGAAGCGTGGATTTGCCCACATTGGGGGGACCGACAATAGCAATAAAGCCGGATAAGAACTTCATTGTATTTCCACCGCAATCCTTCCTGACGGCAGGGAATCGTCGGGCAAGATTCCATCAATCCTTGCTTTGGTCTTTTCCTCGATCCTTCGCACCCCCTCATTCCTGTACCCTCTCAGGAGAGAAATCTCTTTCGAGGGCATTCGAATGGTGATTCTTTGCGCTTCACCCTGCCCCGGTAGAAAGGCTTCGATTCTCCACTGGTACATCTCCGAACGCACCACGTGGCCGAAACTCTCGTGCCAGGGCCCGCCCACAACCTGCCCTTTCTCTCTCAGGGATGGAGACGCCATGAGCCCGATGCGAATCACCGGAATGCCCGCTTCTTCCAGGCGAAGGCAACTCTCGGCGCAGATCCGAACCGCGTCGCTCAGGGTGAGAGCCTGATATTTTCCGCTCTCAGCCCATTGGGCCAGCTCTGTGCCGCGAATAACGACCAGGGGGTAGAGCCTGACCATATCCGGTTTCATCCGGATGACCTTTTGGACGGTGGCCGAGAACCTCTCTGCAGAATCGCCGGGCAGCCCTGGCATCAGTTGGATACCGACTCTGAATCCATATTTCTTAAGCAGGTCTAAGGTCCTTTCCGTATCCTGCGCGGTGTGGCCCCGTCGGGTCATGTTGAGGACTTCGTCGTCCATGCTTTGCGCTCCCAGTTCCACTATGGACACTCCGAGATCCTTCAGAAGAGCCGTCTTCTTCTCGTCAACAGAGTCGGGACGAGTGGACACTCGTACCGAATGGAAGATCCCCTCCTGCAGGTAGGGAGCCGCAGCCCTAAGGAGTTCTCTAATACGTTGATCCGGAAGGCTTGCAAACGTCCCGCCATAGAAAGCGATCTCCCGATGTTTTCTTCCGGCAAATGAACTTGAACTTCGGGCTAGATCGAGAAGGTCACGGACGGTTTGGCCGTCCACCGGCCGGGACGGCTGGGAGGTGATTTTTTCCTGATCGCAGAACACGCACCGGTAAGGGCAACCCTGGTTTGGAATAAAAATGGGTACAATTAGAGGCTTTTCGTCAAACAAAGGAAGGTCTCCCTTGCCGCTTTCTGTTCCGCTTCCTTCTTGCTCCTACCTTCCGCTTCGGCCATGAGCTTTCCCTGAACATAAACGGCCACCCTGAAGACCTTATCATGCGCAGGCCCGCTCTCTCCGATCATCACGTACTCAGGCCTGGTCTTATACGTCTCCTGGGTGAACTCCTGAAGCACGCTCTTGAAGTCATCGAGAATGGCCTCGATCTCGATCCTGCCGAGTACAGGAACAAACAGGCGGTGAATGATGTCTTTGGTTTTCGAAAACCCGCCATCCAGATAGAGGGCCCCGATAAGGGCTTCCAGAACATTGGCGAGGATCGACGGCTTGTCTCGCCCACCCGACAGTTCCTCCCCCTTGCCAAGGAGAAGGTAGTCGCCGAGGCGCAAGTCCTTGGCCACCTGGCACAAGACTTTCTCGTTGACAATGGCGGCTCTGCATTTTGAAAGAACCCCTTCCTTTTCTTCCCGAAAGAGCTCCATCAAAATGTGGCTCACGGCAAGATCCAGCACAGCATCCCCTAGAAATTCAAGCCGC
>JGI26437J51864_10000307_pt1 | contig 13670 bp, 11 predicted proteins | sample FrelakmetLWP11LW_FD_51864 | JGI IMG/M metagenome (IMG submission 51864)
CTCAGTTGTTGTTTTTGGGATTTTGTTCTTCTGCCGGCAAGCCCCTCGCAGACTCGGTTACCCGCTTAATTCGTTTCGTCATGTCTTTGAAACTGATCTGCCGGTCAGGGTCTTGATTTACAACATTTACTCCTGAAAGGCCACTTCTTTTCACCAGATAGACCTTGTCCCCCTCTTTGAGGGGCCCGTCTATCCTGAAGACGTCGTTTTCAAGGGAAGCCTGTATAGCAATTTTGTCGTAGGGGAACTCCTTGAAAAGAGAAGTGAGTGCCCCTGCCAGCCCGAGGAAAGGGCTTCCACCACCGCCGATTCGGGCAATGTTTTCCAAAGCTCTGACGCCGATTTTTTGCGGCACCTCCTGGGTCTGTACCGTCTCCATGAAAAGATCAAATCGCTGGGGTTCGGCACCGACCATCTCCAGGGACTTGACCTGCCCCCTGAGAATGCCCTCGACTTTTTCAAAGGGGGTCCCTTCGGTGAGTTGGGCGAGATTGAGATCCTGCCACGTTGCGTCGAGGAGAATCGCGGGGGTGGGGCTGAGAACTCCCGAAACACCAAGGTTTGAGAGAACGATCACCCCTCCAAAAGCCCGAATGCTCACGTCCCCTCTGGTTTTGATATGATCGCTATCAAAATGCAGAACATCAAGTTTTGCGCCGATCGACCCCTCTACGGGGTGTGACCAAAGCTCGGAGAGAAAGGGAGTCAGATCGCCCTCGCTCAGGGTTGCGCTCGTCACGAGGGAAGGGGAAAGGGTGGACAGCCCACGGAGAGATATCGGGCCGAGTTCGATCTTTCCCCCTGGAGTGCTGACGGGATCCCTGACCGTGAAAGAAATGAGATTCGGAGTGCTCTGGGCTCGAGCAGTGAAAGACTGCTTCGGGAGAAAGGGGAGGGCCATCGACCGAATGAATAGGCTTCCTTCTCTCGGGAAATCCTTGGAAGCGGGGTGTTTCCCTCTGTACGACGCCTCCATTGAAGCCCCCGGGTTTTCACCCCAGAAGGGGAGATCAACGTCGATCCCCTCAATCATGAACCCTTCTCCGAAGATCCCGCCGTCGTGCCATGAGCAGCGGCCAAGCAGTTTCCAACCTTCGCTCCCCTTTTGAAACTCCATCTCAGCCATGAGGTCTCCTTCTACTGTGAGTTCCGCAAGGAACGGCGCCTCTCGCTCGAAGGGCTCTTTGAAAAAAAGCTGGAAGGCAGGCTTGAGGTGCACCCGCGGAAGCCGAACGCGAAGATGACATGGCCTTTGCAGCGCGAGATCCGCCAGTTGCCCCTCAGCTTCAAGGGACAAGAGATCGCGTAGCGTTAACTTGAAGTCCTTGAGGTCGGTGGTCCCGGTAGACAAGTCGTGGGTCCCATCGGCCTGGAACTGCAGACTGTTCCTGTTCAAATCGACATAGATCCGATCGTACAGAAAATCTCCTTTTCCCGCTATTCCCTGGACAGAGGTCCTCCATTGGGTCTGACCCCTGTTTCCGGCCGCCGCGACGCTGAGGCCGAGGGAGATCTTTTCACCGGCGTGTCTGGAATCGGGACTTTGAAAAGCGAACTCGTCGAGGGTCCATTTTGATTCCACAAGCCAATGACCCTCTTGGTCCAGTGAGCCTCTCATCAAGAGGGAATCGGCACCCTCCATCCGCCAATCCGAAGGGAGAAGATTCAGGGCCTGTACCAAAGAGAAGACTTTGACATCCCTGCCTTCCAGGGCAAAACTTACCTCGCCCGCCTGAGAGTCTACGGAGAGCTGCAAATTCCTCAGCAGCGAGGTGTGGATGTGAATTCTCGGGAAGTTGAGCTTTGCGGGAGAGAAATGGATCGTTCCACTTCCGATCTGTGCTTCGATACCAGAAACTTCAACCCGCTTTCCGCTGAAAACGAATTCGGCCTGAGAGGCCTTGACGTTCAGGTTCTGCACACCAATATCCAGTCCTTTGCCCGTCGCCGAAAAGGCCGTTCTTGCGGATGTCACTCCCATGCCCTTCCACCAGAGATCCGCCTTTTCCGCGGCGAAGGTCAACTCGGTTTGGACAGAAGGGAATCTGCCTTTCACCTGGAGTTCCGCCGTCACGACTCCGCTGCCCCGCGCATCGGGTGTGGTGAAGGATACATCGCTTTCTTTTATCCGGCCTCGGAGGTCCAAATCCCACTGCCAGGTTTTTCCTTCAAGGATTCCATGGACGTCGCCGGTCACGTGGGCCGCACCTCCGAGCAGGCAAGAGGAAGCTTTTGATCCAAAATACTCAGAGAGCAGAGGACCTACCTTTGGGAGACTTACGTGCAAAACGAGGTCGGTGACTCTTGCTTCCGGATGGGTTCCCGCTTCACCATAGAAGGTGCCTGTCGCTTCCATGATCTCTTTCAAAATCAGTTGAAAGTGCCGGGCCCCAGCTTTTCCACCGGAGAAGTCCAAAAAACCATCGGCCTTGAAATGCACGGTCAAAGGAGGGGATGGGGACCCATTCCAATGTTTCACGGTGAGTTTTTCAGAGCAAAGGCGAGCAGAGTTGAAAGTGAGGAGTCTCTTGTCCCGGGCGTATAGGACCTCCGTCTCGCCGGAGAGGTTTTCCGCTTTCCCATGACGTGTCGCAAAGGTCATGTCCCAGGCTTTCAGGGTCATCCTGATTTCCGGATCGACGATTGAAAACGTGCGATCCGCTGTGAGCCGGAGGTGCGGCATGGTCAATTCCATTTCTTCGGAAGGCCATCGCAGCAAGCCATGGCAGGAGACCTGCAGGGATTTGGCTTCATCCAGACTGAGGTGAATTCCGCTCATCCTTAGGATCTGCTCGCCCTTTTCGCTGTTCACATGGCCGCCGCTCAGTTCCGCGTGATCGACCTGAATATCCCGAAACAGAACCAGGGCCATAAGCCCCCTCGCCAGCCGACCGAAGAAGCCCGGAGTGGAAGGTTTTTCGACCGTCTCCGAGAGGCTGGAAGCATGATGGGTGTTCAGGGAGAGCCCCTGGAGGGTGAGGCGCTTCACGACTAGGCTTCTTCGGGTGAAGGGGCCTTGAAGAGAAAGCTCCGTGACCAATTCAGCAACGTCCAACTGGAAGCGCTGCACATGGTCGACGAGCTGGATTCCCCTGGCACGAAGGGAGAGGGGATTCAGAGAGTAGGCGAATTCGCTGATAGTGCACTGCGTCCCGGTCGCACGCGAAATAGACCGTTCGATCAGAGCTTTGAGTGCGTCGGGAGACTCCGCATAATAGAAGACCACAGCGGCGCCGGTGCAAAGGGCAAGCACCAGCCCGAGGCCAAGGAGAATAAAGAACTTCCGCTTCCTTGACATCCTAGGAAGAGACCTCGTTCTTTCGGGCATTCGGCGCGCTCAACGACTCGCGGGACCTGTCAATTAAATTCCCCTTGTCCTGGGACAGATCCCGGAAGAAAAGTAGGAGATCCTTAATGGAGTTCCCTTTTTGGGCCAGAACCGTTTCAAACAGAGCGTAGTGGCGATGGTAGAGGCCGACGGACATCAAGTAGGCATTGTTGAGCCCTGGTTGGCCGAAGTTTGCAAAGCGGCCGGTCCGCATCAGGTCCCTGACCCCCTTGAACTTCTCCATGTGTCGCGCAAAGACCTTTTCTCTCTCGGAGAGCTTGAGGCTGTAGGGGTGTTGTGTCTCCTTGTAGAGGGCATCCAGTTCAGAGAGGAGGGAGACCAGGAAGGAGGAAAAAAGCAATTCATCGGTGATCGAATCCCTCGCTTCCAGGGTCGCCNGGTGCGAAGGGCCGAAGGTTTTCTCGAAGAANAGGAGGGCACCCCTTTTCCCGATCAGCTGAGCCAGGCCTTCGTTGAACTCGCCCTGGCCTTTGACATAGAGGGTGCTGTGCGTCATCTCGTGAAGAATCGTCTCGACGAGGTTCAGGTCAGAGCCCTGGATCAGGTTCAGTGTGAGAGGATCTTTAAACCACCCGAGCGTGCTGTAGGCCTCTGCCCTTCCGACAAAGGTGTCAAGGTCCTCGGCCAGGAGCCTGTCCCTTTCCCTTCTGGCTGCTTCCAGATCAAAGAACCCCAGGTAGGGGACATGCCCCGCCACAGGAAACCACCAGGTCTTCAGGGCCAGTTTGTCCTTTGGGGAGGCGGACACGGTGTAAACAGGAGACTGATCCTTCAAGTTGATGGTTTCGTAGTTGTCTGATTTCTTGAGGCCCAACTCATTTTCTCCAAACTCCTTGATGCGGGAGACCAGAGCAAGGCGTCTTTTTTCAGCCTCAGGCAGGGAGTCCTGCTGAAGAACCTCAACCACAGGGACCGCATGATAGAGAAACCGAAACTGGCCTGCTGCCGCGTGAAAGAGGTAGCTCACCTGGCAACCTGAGGTTAGGAAAAGGACAGCAAGGAGAATCAAAAAGGTTTTGGGTGTGCCGGGGATCTTGCGTACCATCACGGACAAAGGAACTTTGTCCGTGCCACCCATCACCTGTGAATCGCTCTCTCGCGGTGCCGCGCACAAACGGTTATCCGCCTTTGGCGGAGGGTTGTCAATGCCACCTGTCATCCACGGATCTCTTTCCTGCGGTGCCACGGACAAACGCTTGTCCGCCGCTGGCGGACTGTTTGTCCGTGCTGCACGATGGCTGCAACGTGTCCTGTTCACTGCCCACTTGTGCGCTCTGGGTACCTTGCACCTTGTACCCTGAACCTTGTCCCTTGCGCCGTTATCCGATGTATTTCTCATACCAGTGTTCAAAAACGATCAGGTTCCATAACTCCCATGAGGTATCCTGACGCCTGCTCAGGTGATTCGAGACCAGGTCAAGGATCATTTGGGGATCAAAGATGCCNTGCTTCTCGATACGGTCCTTGCGGAGATACTCCTCGATAAGGAATTTTAGCTCCTTTCTCAGCCAGGCGCCAATGGGCATTTCAAATCCCCACTTCGGTCTGTTGTGAAGGAGGGGGGGCAAGAGGTCTTTGAAGGTTTCAAGCAGGATACGTTTCCCTTTCCAGGCTCCCAGTTTGGTGGATCCTCCGAGACTGAAGACATACTCAACCAGGGTGTGATCGAGAAACGGGNCACGCACCTCCAGGGAGTTAGCCATGCTCATCCGGTCCACCTTGGTGAGCATGTCTCCGGGAAGCAATCCTTTCACATCCAGATAGAGCATGAGGTTGATCTCGTCTTCAGGGAAAAGCCTCTTTTTGTCTTCCACGCTTTTCCGGATGGACTCCAGGTAGAGATTGCGCTCCGGNGGGGGTCTCAGCAGCTTCTGTCTTGTCGAGAAGGGGAATATTTCACGCCATCCGCAAAAGCGTTCGGGAAAGGAGAGGCTCATTCCTCGAAGGAATTTCTTGGCCCTTCGGACCAACTCGAGACCCGGCTTGTCCCTTGCATCCGGAAGACTTCCCACAAGAGGTGCGATAAGACGGTCGCGAAGAACGTTGGGGATCCTCGCGTAAGGCTTGGCCCAGTACTCGCCCAGGTACATCCTGTAACCGGCAAAGAGTTCGTCCCCCCCGTCTCCCGAAAGGGCCACGGTCACGTGGCGTTTGGTTTCTCTGGAAACAATGTACGTGGGGACCGCTGAAGAATCCGCAAAAGGCTCGTCGAGGATGTCTAGGACTTTGGGGAAGGCGTCGAGGATGTCCTTGTAACCCAGCTTGAACTCATGGTGTTCGGTGCTGTTCCATCTCGCCACTTCCCGGGCATAACGCGTTTCATCAAGAAAGGGAGATCCTCATATCCGATGGAGAAGGTCTTCACAGGCCGGCTGGATTGCCTGGCCATGAGGGCGACGATGATGCTCGAATCCAGGCCGCCGCTGAGAAAGGCGCCCAGTGGAACATCCGCAATGAGGCGGCGTCCGACAGCGGCTTCGAGAAGTTCCTTGAGACGTTTTGTGCGCTGGTCTTGCGACAAGGAATCCGACGGAGAAGAGATCTCCGGTTCTCCTCCGCTCGCAGAAATGTCCCAGAAGGATTCAATGGACAATTTCCCTTTTTCCAGGAGCAGATGGTGCCCGGGCGGCAATTTCCGGATGTTCTTGAAAATCGTCCACGGGGCCGGAATGTAATTCAGGGTGAGGTAGAGGTCGAGGGCTTCGAAGTCGATCTCTCTGGCCACGTCCGGGTCCATGAGAAGAGCTTTGATCTCTGAAGCAAAGATCAACCGCTTGCCGTCCCAGGAGTAGACAAGAGGTTTCTTGCCGAGGCGGTCTCTTGCAAGCCAGAGCCTCTGAAGACGCGCATCCCAGAGAGCAAAACCGAACATGCCGTGCAGGCGCTTGAGGCAGGACACTCCCTCTTCTTCGTAGAGGTGCAGGACCGTCTCGGTATCCGTATGGCTCTTCAGGATGTGGCCTTTTGAAACAAGCTCTTTCCTCGTTTCCGCAAAATCATAAATCTCACCATTGAAGACCAGCTGGAGGCTTTTATCCTCGTTGCTCATGGGCTGGCGTCCGGCAGGAGACAGATCGATGATGCTCAGCCGGCGGTGGCCCAATCCGGCCGGGCCGTCCGAGAAAAACCCCTCGTCGTCGGGGCCTCTGTAGGCAAAGGACTCGGTCATGCTTTTAAGAAGCGCTACAGGGACCGCCTTGCCGGTGAGATCAATTTTTCCGCAAATGCCGCACATAAGGAATTTTTGATTTTAGATTTTCGATTTTTGATTTGTCGCTCATTCTACAACTCCACTGCGGCTTTGGATACAAGGTTATTCTTCGGATGAGCTTTTGTGACCGCAAATCGCAAATCAAAAATCAAAAATGAAAAATGGTTCAGTCTTGTCGCTTCACGAATATGGGGTTCGACGTCAGGTGCTTCACGGAATCCACCAGGCGATAGTAGGTCATTTGCCCAGGGGGAGCCCCCTGGTCCAGGAGTTCGAATTCCAGGGGGGTTTCCCCGTCGACGGTTCGGAGAAGAGTTCCTCCCCTTACGAGGTGAATGGTCATAGGGACCTTTTCATCTCCCATGTAAGAGACCCGGAATCTGATCAAGGGGAAACCGGCTGTGGTCAGGGTTTCGCCCATGTGGGCTTTGTGGCCCTCGGGCCCAAGCACGTCGAAACGGTCCAGTTGCGGCCAGGACTTTCCATCACCCCGTGAGCAGTACATCCTGCCTTGCCGGAGGGCATCGAGGATCGCGGTCTTTGAGAATTCTCTGACCAGAAAAGTGGTGGGGAAAGCTCCCAGTTTGAGCCCAAGCCTGCCGTCTTCATGAAAGTCGGCGGTAGAAATGCCCCACACCGGTTTCTCCCTTTTTCCCTCACAGTACTCCGTCAGGGTCCGGTCCCAGCGTTTGCCCGGATCGGTCACGGTGATGCGGTCTCCATAAATGGCGGCGAATCCTGCGTAGTTCTTGGACTCCTGGATCACCTCGGGATAGGGCATGGTGCTCACGTTCACGGGTCCGTGCTTCCGCACTCCCGATCGTTGTTCAGGATAGTTCCAGAAGGCAAAGCCGCCTCGTTCATGGATCGCGTTGATCATCTCCTGAAAAGGAGCGATGCCCAGGTCTCCTTCATAGGGAGTGAATTTTGGAAGGCGCTCATAATGCTCTGCCTTCGTCAGGTTGAAGGCCAGGATTTTCCGGTCATAGTTGTGAACCGTGAGGTCGCCGCTGAACCAGGAACCCGACCAGTAGTAAAAGGGGGAGAGGATGGCTCCCGGCACAAGGATCATGTCCGGGTACAGCTTGGAGAGTCGGGCTATTTCATCCAGATACGCTTGAGGCCCGTGGGTCATGATGGACGGATATTCTTTGCTGTATTTCAGAAGATTCCTGAAGGGGCGAATCCCGTAGGAGAGCTTTATGGTGTGGTGGTCGTTAAAGAAGAGAACCCGGAACCCCCGGAGCCGGGCTATCGTGACAAGATCTTCGGGGCTGTGGATCCCGTCGCTGAAGGTGGTCCGGAGATCCATGAGCCCCGGAACAGCAACGTACTCGCTGAAAGAAGCGGCCGACACAGGGTTCGCAAAGAGCAGCAAGACCAAGAGCAGAAGATGGCACGATTCAATCCATTTGAAGTTTGCCGGCTCTTGTTGAATGGTCATGAGATCCGCCTGGCAGTTCTTTTGAATTGACAGCAGGATCACTCTTGTCATAAACTGCTATCACTTCGAATTTAAACACATTCTTGGCGGGCTGTCTATCCCAAAGAAGCCTGAATCACGTTGTCCCAGGGAAGGGCTTATGAGAATCAAGTTTTGGGGCACCCGCGGCTCTATTGCGGTTCCGGGAAAAGACACCATCCTTTACGGCGGAAACACCACATGCCTTGAGATCACCCTTGAGAGCGGATACGTCATTATCATTGATGCCGGGACAGGGATCAGGCCTCTGGGCGACAAGTTGTCGGCCGAGAGTGAAACTCTCGATGTTCATCTTCTCATCACCCATATCCACTGGGATCACGTTCTTGGCTTTCCTTACTTCGGTCCCCTTTACAAGTCTTCGACTCACCTGAAGATCGACGGCTATCCTACCTGCATGAACGGTCTCAAGAACACCTTTGATAACAAAATGGGGGATGGGTTTTTCCCGGTCAAATTCGCGGACCTCAAAGCTAAAATCACTTATCTGGATAAATTGCGCCACGGGGACCTTGAGGTAGAGGGCGCGGCAATCAGTGCTGCACCCCTCCATCATCCTCAGGATGGATTTGCATTCCGGTTCAAAGAAGGCCGCAGGGTTTTCGTTTTCATGACGGATAACGAACTCCGGGAGGATCGGTGGAAGGGGAGGACCCCGAAGGATTATGTCAAGTTCTGCAAGGACGCGGACATCCTGGTCCATGACTCTCAGTTTACCCCTGGAGAAATTGAAGAGCGCCGTGATTGGGGCCACTCGGACTATGGAGCCGCTTTCGCGATGGCCGATAAAGCCAATGTGAAAAGACTCATCCTGACCCATCACGATCCTGCCAGGACCGATCTCCAGGTGACGGACCTGGCGGCGGGGTGCAAAGCCCTGGCAACGGCAAAGGGTTCCGATCTGGTGATTGAAGCGGCAATGGAAATGAGTGAACTGGAGCTTTAGCTGCATGGACAGGATCTTTGAACTTACCACTCAGGCAGGAAAGGGAGAGGGAAAAAAACCGGGAGTTCAAATCGGCATCAGAATCAAGCTCTCCTCTTTTGAAACCACTTGCCTTGTCACCCCATCCTGCCAATCCTATCCTGCCCTGGAATCGGAGGTTGAGGCCATCCGGAAGAATCTCGAAGAGGTACTGAAGCAGGCGCGGGACGTCTTTGAAGGCGCTTCGAAAAGAGAAAAGCTGGGTTTGAGGTCTGACATGAAGGCAGAGGAGATCTGGACCATTCTTTCTGCGATTCTTGATGAAGGGGAGTTTGTCCACTCGTTCAACGCGCTGGAGCAAGGGAAAAGGAAAGAGGTAGCAGAGCACGTCCTCACCCACTGCAATGTTTTCTCAGGCAAGGCGGCCGTCTTCTCCACCCGCTACGACGAAAACTCCGCACGGATGGAATGAAGGGGGACTGTTGATGATCACAGCTCAGCCATCAACACGTTAGCGCCTTCGAGAGCCCTCTGACACGCTCTGGTAACTTCAGTGTCGTAGAATACCCCCTTGTTCGTATCAATCTCCCTCAGCGCCGCCTCTATTCCCAGATCTCTCCGGTAAGGTCTGTGGCTTGAAATAGCCCCCACAACATCGGCAACCGCCAAAACACGGGCTTCCAGCCGAATCTCACCCCCTCTGAGCCCAAGGGGGTATCCGGAGCCATCGAGCCGTTCATGGTGCTGAAGCACCATTTCCGCCACAGGCCACGGAAAATTGATTTCCTTGAGGACCTCGAAAGCCTTTCCGGGGTGTTCTTTTATGATCGAGAATTCGAAAGGAGTGAGCGTCCCGGACTTTGTGACAATTTCAGCCGGAACAGACAGCTTACCCATATCGTGGACAATACCGGCGACCCTGATCCCTTCGATCATGTCGGCGGGCAATTCCATTTCCCGGGCAATGCCCTTCGCAAGCGCAGAGACCTTCATTTGATGGCCCGCGGTGTAAGGATCTCGCGATTCTATAAGGAGAGATACGCTCTTGATAAAGGATCTGTAGGTCTCCTCTCCTCTTCCCGAGGGACGGGGCTCGCCCGAATGGTTTTCAAAGTCCAAATGCCATCCAAAGTAATCCTCAGGGCCGCGTTCCTTGCTTCGAATATGCTTGATCATTTCATGCAACGGTCTCGATGCTCTGCCCTTACTTGGGAACGGATAGGGGTCTTCCGTTATGCAGTTAGTCCATGTCTGATGACTTGTCGCATAGGCCATGAAGGATTCCTCCGCGTGCTTAGGCACGACCCGTTTCAGCTTGCTCCCGGATCGATATCTCCAATTTGCAAAGTCCCGACTGGTCCATCTTTGGCATGGTGGAGCGGGTTTCCCGGCGGTTACTTTGTCTAAAAGACTATGTCTTTTTGCGAAGGCTTTAAGCCGAGTACAGCCAGGATTTTCCTCTTGGTTTCATTTCTGGATGGCAGGCCTTTTTCAATTCTGCCGATCGTCAGGAGGGATACTCCTGCCTTTCTAGCCAACTCGGATTTGCTGATGAGAAGGCTTTCTCGGACCTGTTTCAAATGGTTGGTTTTCAAAGCCGTTCCTCACGCATCCTGGTGGAATGACTGCTTAAAAATAGCGTATAATTTGACATATTTTGATATATATGTCAATAAATCAAACTTAAATATCACATTTTATTATAACTACACTATGTTGAGGTAGCGGAAGGCACTTATCCATAAATGTTGTGTGGTATGCGTGGCGGACTGAAGTGGCAATCAGATGATCGAAGCCATGAAATGAAAAAGGGCTTGCCGTTTTGGAAGCCCTTTTGTTTTTTCTGGTGGAGCTGGACGGGATCGAACCGACGGCCTCATGAATGCCATTCATGCGCTCTCCCAACTGAGCTACAGCCCCCCGAAAGGTGAAGGAATAATAACAACCCCTTTTTCACCTGTCAATATCATATTGACAGAGTCAAAATATCCTCCGTATAATCATATTCTTCACTGTGCCGGAGTGGTGAAATTGGTAGACGCGCTGGACTCAAAATCCAGTGGTACTTAGTACCATGTCGGTTCGATTCCGACCTCCGGCACCAGCGGTTCTCTGAGGGTGGGCGAAACAGCGCTTACCCTTTTCTTTTTGTAATTTGTGCCCTTTTCCCTTTCCTTGCCCCGCTCGGGAAGGGCATGCTCACTCAATTCTGCATTGATGACCGACTCCGGACGAAAGCCCCTTCGGAAGGGTTCCACTTACCCATCAGCGGCTCTGTTAAGACCTGACAAGTAAACCTCTCGGGGTGGTGCCGGGAAAGGATGAGCGGGGAGGGTGTGGAATAGGAGGCCCCGACTCACTTCGCCGTAGGTTGCGTTTTCCAGGGTTCTACACCGTTGGGCATCAGGATCATGCCCGTGTTGCCGTAGGATTCCTCGCAATCTTTGCAGAGGTGGCCTGCATGGTCCCACTCCCGCGGGGTCAGATTGCCTACGAAAAAACCGCACACCTCACAAAACCTGAGGGCTCTCTGGAGAAACGGATTNNATGCGCTCATTGGAATCCTTTCTGTCGAGGGTTATCGGGTGGGAACAACTGTCTCCGGCCTGTACAGAAGATCTCCCAGCATGTCTCAGCAACAGGCATGCCAGAGNAGGGAATAACTTCTCAAGAGCTGTAACTGTTTGGATTCCTGTAAGGATCCAGGTGATGGACTAANGGGACAGCGGGATTGGGGTGTCTACTTCCGTGCGCGAGCGGTATNAATAACCGCACANGCACGAAGCGAGATAAAGGGGCGCCGTAGGAATTAGTAGAAGAAGTGAAGGGCAAAGGAAACTTGGTGATCGTCCGCGTCCAGGCCGGACGGTGAGCCCTTGGCGCCGTCGGAGTACTTGTAAAAGCGCTCGCCCGTCACGGAAAACTGAACTCTATCGGTCAGCCACTGGCGGAAGGTGAGACTCATGTCAATGATATGGCTGTCCGCAGTGTAGGAGTCTGAAAACCTTGTGGAGGCATATCTGGACAGAGGATACTGGAAACCGGTGGACAGGGACCAACCTTCCGAGGAAGAGACCAGATTCAAGTCAAGCCCAAGAGCGACTCTCGGCAGGTCGGAAAAATCGATACCGGGACCATAGTCAAAATAAGTCACTGACGGGGAAATCCGAAGCCACTCATTCGGCCGGATGTCGCTGGCCACTCTCAAGCCCTGTGAATAGTTCGTTGAGAAAGAGCTGTCCGAAAAACCGGATGCCCCCAAGATGGGCCGAGGGGCGAGGAAGGGATCTTCATGGGCCAGAGAGAAATGCTCTCTGAAAGCCGTCAATCGAGCGGACCAGGAATCGGCCCACAATCCTTTCTGGAAGCTGAACTCCGTCCGATAGGAGCTCTCACCGAAAAACTGGAGGAGTTCATTGTGAACCGGGGACGGATAAGAAGATTCAAACTGGGCTGTCGTGACCTGGAATGTCAAAAGGCTTTTCTCGCCAAGAACTGCTCCAAGCCCAAACGCACTCTGGGAATCCAAGCCGGCTACGAGACTGGCCCGGTCTGCAAGGCGCCTGCTGGAAACGAGCCGGGCTTTCCAGTAAGGGTCCTCAAGATTGGAGACCATCACGCCTTTGGTCCTTGCCGAGTGGATGAATCTCCCGTCGGCCATGTAGATGCCCACGTGGTTGATTCCCTTATTGTTGCGGCCTGCAGAAAAGAACACCAGGTCCCCTGTCTTGAGTTCGTCAGGGGAGACTCTTGAAAGGAGGCTGGATTTGTTTTGTTCTAAAGACTGGTGGGGAAGGTCTATGCCGAAGACCTCGCTGTATATCTGTTTAACAAAACCGGAGCAGTCAAAGCCTNTGGTATCGTTCCCGCCCCTCTTGTAGCGGACGCCGAGGTATTTCTCCATTTCTTCCTGGATTTTCTCTTCCTGGAGCTTTTCCTCAGGTGAAGTGGACTGGACTTCGACTTTCTTGGGCTGGGCGGCGGGAGCCGTTTGCCGCTTCACAGGTTTTTGCTTGGCGCCGACAGGATGCGCGAAAAGACCCAGCAGCAGAAAGCTGAAGAGCAGCGACAAGATCCGGCTGAGATTTATGTGGAGTGTTCTTTTCATGAGCAGATGAGCACGGGTCTTTTCAAGTACTGCGCACCTTATTGAACCGAGCCCTGTATGTCAAGCAAGATCTTATCACAGCCGACATTTCTTGTAAAGTGATCATTGGGTCACAAAAATAAGGCAAACGCTTGAGGGACGCGCATCTCCGGTGCAACGCAGGAATCAGTTACGGCAGGGGGACTGCAGGAGAGGGAAGGGGTCCAGGGGGCTCATGCTTTCGAAGGAGAGAATCATCAGATGAAGGTGGGTCGGTGACCGGGGAAGCGAGGCGCTCTTCCCTGACCGTCCCAAGGTGGCAATAGTCTCTCCTCCTTGAACCCTATTTCCCGGGCGCACGAAAACGTTTCCCAGGTGGGCATAGAAGGATCTCGAAATCCTGCCAGTCCGCACAGGATGGGGGCGCCTGGGAGAGGGCAGGGGAAGGGAAAGCCAGTCCAAGCAAGATGAAAAAAAAAGCGAGGGCAGGGAGGTTCACCGCCTGATCCCGATCTTCCTGAGCAAGCGGGTAAAGAAGCCGGCCCTGGGGATAGCGGCGGGGGAAACGATGTCCACCTTCCCGATCACTTCCTCATCGAGCTTCACAACCAGTTC
>JGI26437J51864_10000316_pt1 | contig 13567 bp, 10 predicted proteins | sample FrelakmetLWP11LW_FD_51864 | JGI IMG/M metagenome (IMG submission 51864)
CGAGGCGGTGCTGCGCCAGGCGCAGGAGCACGAACCGGCCGGTCCTGCGGCGGGTGTCCGGGTGCGCCGCTGTCCGCTGGGAGTGGTCGGTCTGATCACGCCGTGGAACAACCCGCTGGCGATCGCGGTAAGCAAGCTGGCGCCGGCGCTGGCCTACGGCAACGGCGTCGTGTGGAAACCCGCGCCGGAAGCACCCCGGCTGGCGATGCTGATCATGCGGACGTTGCTCGAGGCGGGGGTGCCGTCCGGCTGCGTCAATCTGGTCCAGGGCGATGCCGACACCGGCCGGCACATCTGCGCCCATCCCGATATTGCGGCCATCTCGCTCACCGGAGGAATCGACACCGGGCGCGAGGTGGCCGGCCTCTGCGCGCTGCATGGCAAGACCCTGCAGGCCGAACTCGGCGGCAACAATGCCGCGCTGGTGATGGCCGGATGCGACATCGAACGCGTGGCGGAGGAACTGGCGCGGGCGGCCTATCGCTATTCCGGGCAAAGCTGCACCGCGCCCCGGCGCCTGATCGTGGAAAAGAGCATCCGTGCCCGCTTCGAGCACGTGCTGCTCGCCGCGGTATCGGCGCTCCGGCTGGGCGATCCTGACGACCCCGCTACCTATGTCGGTCCGCTGATTTCCGAAACGCACCGCGAGCGTATTCACGCCAGGCTCGAGCAAGCCCTGCGCGAGGGAGGCCGTGTGCTGTGCGGCGGCAGGGTGCCGCCCGGGCTCGAACGCGGTTGCTGGTACGAACCCACGCTCGTCGCCGATCCCGAACCGCGGGCGCGCATCGTCCAGGAAGAAAGCTTCGGCCCCGTGGTTGTGCTGATGGAAGCACACGACCTGGATGAGGCGCTGACCTTGTGCAACGAGGTTGAGCAGGGTCTCGTGGCCACGCTCTATTCACCGGACCCCGCTCAGCAGGCGAGGTTTCTTGCCGAGGCGCAGGCCGGAATCCTGCGCATCAACAGCGGGCTCGCCGCCATCAGTCCGCAAGCGCCGTTCGGCGGATGGAAAGCCTCGGCCATCGGCATTCCCGAACACGGACGTTGGGATCGCGAGTTTTACACGCGACCCCAGGCCGTTTACGAAGCCTGACCCTGATCGGATTCCTGGTTGGTTCGTGACTGGCGCCACTGTTGCATGCCGACCCGGTCATCCTCGTTCATGGCCACCCGCGCCTGCTTCAGGCTGGCGGTGAAATGGCGGGTGAAGGTATCGTTGCGCACATCGATGATCTGGCCGTGTACCTGACCCACCTCGAAAATATGCAGGTCGCCGGAAAAGCACATCTTCAGCCTGCCCGGGCTCTTCCAGCCGTCTGCTGACAGTCTTCGACTGCTGGCGAACAGACGGACCGGTCCGTCATAGGGCTGGAGGCGGTAATTCAGCAGAGCGTTCTCGAAACTTTCCACCACCTGAATGGCGCCTTTCCTGCGGACGGGGTCGTTGATATCGAACTCGAGCTGGCCCTTTTCCTGCCGCTCGCCAAGCCGCTGATCAAGCTTCTTCAAATTCTTGGCCGCCTTTTTTGAACTGAAGGGGGGGACGGGGGGATCAATCAGCAGCAGGGGAGCGACGCGCTCGCCCGCGGCGCGCAGCCTCCGGGCCATTTCGATCGCGACATAGCCGCCCGCACAGAGCGCGCCCAGCAGGTAGGGGCCCTCGGGCTGGACGCGACGCAGCGCATCCAGATAATCCTTCGCCATGGCCTCGATGCTTTCGTTTCGCGGCTGAATGCCGTCCAGACCGCGCGCCTGAAAGACGTACAAGGGCTGGTCGCCGTCAAGCAATCCGAGAAAATACGGACCGACATGCGCCTGTCCGAGGCGGCCATGCAGCAGAAACAGGATCGGCCCCGAACCTTGCTCGCGGAGCGGGAAAAGCACCGGCATCAGGCGGTCGCCATCGGGCGGCGCCGACTCCCGGCGCCGGATCGAGGCGGCCACGCCGGCGACGGTCGAATTGTCGAACAGGTCAGGCACGTCCTTGCCAAAGGCGTCGAACAGCCGGATTTGCAGATCCACGACCGACATCGAGTCGCCGCCCAGCAGGAAGAAATCATCCTCGCGCCCGACCGGCGAAAACTTCAGCACCAGCTGATATATCTCCGCGACCCCTTTCTCCAGTTCATCTGCGGGCGGCTGGTAACGATCCTGCCGATTGACGGGAAGGTCCGCAGGGCGGGGCAGCGCCTTGCGGTCGACCTTGCCGGTCGCAGTCAGCGGCAGATCGTCGACGAAGACGTACACGGACGGCAGCATGTAAAGGGGCAGACGCCCGGCGAGATCGCTGCGGATTTTCTTCGGATCCCGGTCGTGTATCGACCTGGCCACCACGTAAGCCACCAGCCTGTCGGTCTCCTGCGGATCGTCGGAAGCCGACGCGATCACCGCGGCATCCCGGACGCGTTCGCATGCCCGCAGGGCCGCCTCGACTTCCACGAGATCGATGGTATTGCCGCGGATCTTGACGCGGGTGCCCTGGCGCCCGAGGAAATGCAGGTTGTGGTCAGGGTCGAATCGTCCCAGGTCACCCGGCCGGAAAATCCGCCAACCCGGCCGCTCGGCGTCGTCGGAAAAGGCCAGTTCGTTCTGCTCCGGCCGCTTCCAGTAGCCGGGACTGACAAAGGGGCTGTGGATGGCTATTTCACCGACTTCATCGAGGTCGGCCCGGGTTCCGTCGGGCCGCAGGATCCGCACCTCCAGGCCTTCGGGGCTGCGGCCTGCCGGGACGGCCTTTCCCGGGAAGGACTCGTCGCGGTCGACAAAATACTGGGCGATGACATTCGCCTCGGTGGCCGCGAGATGGTTCACGAACAGGCAGCCTGGCGGAAAATGCCGGCGGAACAGGTCCACATCGCTGGCAAAGATCGCTTCGCCCCCCAGGTCGATGGCCCGGATCCTGTCAAATACATGCGGCGTTTCGAGGCTCTTCGCCAGATGGCGGAACATCGTGGGCACGGCATGCAGCACGGTAATGCCTTCCCGTTCCAGCCAGCGGGCCAGCGAGGGGATGCCGTTGCGGCGCAGGTTGTAGGGACAGAGCGTGGCGCCGCTGAGCAGGCCCGGATAGATGTCCATGTTGGAGGCGCTGAAGCTGAGCGAAAACAGCAGCGACAGACGATCCTCGGCACCGATGCGCAGGGCGTTCCGGTAGCAGTCGGCAAAGTGCAGGACGTTTCGATGGATCTGGCAAACCCCCTTGGGATGTCCAGTCGATCCGGAAGTGTAAAAAATGTACGCCAGCGTCTCCGGCCGGATCTCGGGCAGCGCAGCGGAAGATGCCGAGGCGATGGCCTCGTCAATCGGGATGACCCGGCATCCCTTCGGGGCGAGTTGCCGCGCCTGCGTCAGGTGCGCGGCGTCGGCGATCAGGGCAAACGGCTCGCAGTCGTTCAGGATGAACTGAATGCGCGCGGCCGGATCGACGGCATCCAGCGGCACATAGGCGTGTCCTGATTTCAGGACGCCGAGAATGGCGATCAGGGTGGCGACGCGGTCATCGAACAGCAGGGCCACGCGCCCAGCCGGGACCGAATACCCGGAACAGAGCGTTTGCGCCACGGCATTCGCACTGGAAAGGAGTTGCGAATAAGTCAGTTTCGTCGCATCAGATTCGACAGCCGTCTTTGCGGGATAACGGGCTGCCACCGATTCGATGCGGGAGACGAGGGTGTCGGGGCGGTCGGTGACAGGCGTGAAGGGCATCGTGCGATCGATTCCGGGGCCAGGGATCTCAATCCGTAGCGGCCGATCGAAGGGCGCTGCGCCTACTCACTGATCGCTTTGGTGATCAGCGGCACCAGGGGCTCCGGCAGCGCGATCTTGCCGGACAGGGCAAAGGCCCGGGCGTCCTTCGACATCTTGTTCCAGGTCTTGCGGATGATCTCCAGCCATTTCGCCTCATCGTAGTCGGGCTTGCTGAGGGCGAAGGCCAGCATGTAATGCTCGATGAAGACGAGATCGGCGATGTCCTCAAGCAGTTGCGTTTCCGGATTGCTCTTGATGCCGCGCTTGCCCACCGCCTTCTTGACGCGCCCGATCATTGCCTCGTCATAGCCGGCCTGGCGCATCAGCTCGCCGGCGGTGTCGGCCTGGAACGTGTAGAGCCCGGTGCGCCATGCGTGATAGCCTTCCTTGGTCATCGGATACGTGTTGCGCGGCACCTTCCAGCGCTGGATGTGCTGGGCGCGCACCGCCAGCTGTGCCGCTTCGGACGCTTCCGGGGCAAAGCGGGCGATCATGTCGGACATGCGCTGGGCGTAAAGCAGTTCCTTCGGCTGGCCCTCAACCTGATTGGGGTCTTGCGCATTGGCGGCATCGAAAAGCGCCATCGCCCGACTGAAACGTTCCTGATTCTCGATCATCTTTCAATTCCCGGGTCATTCATCGTGAGCGGCGTCCTTCAGAGGACGTTCCTCGCAACTATAAAGGCAAATTGATGCAGGATCGACCGCTCCGGATCCTGAAATGGCGGCCGCCATTCCCAAGGCAAGAGTGGGCCCGAATGTCTGCATCCGGATGCGGATCCAACCGGTCATTCCAGGTTTGCCTAAAACTTCGGACACCCTCATTCGAGTGGATGGATGCGGTCGGCACGCAATGCCTTCTCCACGGTTCGATCAGGAACGGCCCTTCAATGGGCTCTATGCGGATGTCAGGTATCTGACCCCACGCAGCCTTCAACGCTTAGGGTCGGGTGCGCGCAGGAAGCGCGTCGCCTGCATCCTCTGGTTGGCCAGCCGCTTTGAATCCCGCGTGAAACTCGACGATGCCCTGCGGAATATGGCCATCGAAAGACAGGGCGAAGAAGACCTCTTCCGGTACGCCCTCACAGACAAGCCCCCGGATGTTCTGGAACCCGAAGCGCCTGTAGTAACCCGGATGCCCCACGAGGCAGCATCCCCTGGCACCGAGGTCCTTCAGACGTGATAGCCCTTCCCGTATCAACGCGCTGCCAATCCCCCGGCGCTGGTATTCCGGCAATACCGACACAGGTCCAAGTCCGTACCAGTTCGAAGAACCGTCGGAAATCGTCACCGGGGAGAATGCGATATGTCCCACTACCTGCTTATCTGCTTCAGCTACGAGCGAGATCGTGAGCGCCTTGGCGGCACGCAGTGAGGCAATGATGAAATGCTCCGTCTGATTGCTGACCGCCAGAGTCTTGAACGCAGCGACCGTGACCTCAGTGATGGCGCCGACGTCGGCGCGCGTTTCGCTTCTGATTAGCACCTTGTCCGTCATGTTTGGGACGCCCTCTCGTGATTGGCCAACCGGTATTCAAGAGACCCATGGGTCCGGACATTTGTTGATATGGAGACAGCTGTCATGGTGGTTCATCCTGATGACTGCTATCGGTCTTTCAGGAGTCCAGTTGCCACATTACGTTGCGAAAACAGAGACCGGTGGCTGCGGGATTATGCACCCGTTCAGGACGCTCGACTGTCGGCGAGAAGGCTGGAATAAGGTTCTGAATGGGCCGCTTTCGGTACATCGACGTACATTCGGAGAACTGGCATCGACCGTCTCTTGCGGGTCGGGAAATGGCGACGGCAATTCCCGGAATCAGCCATTGGCCCGAGTGTCCGCTTTCTGCAAGCGCTTCAGCCTGAGCTTGGACAGCGGCCGATTTTAAAGGCGCCGGCCACATTGGCGCGGCCTTTCATGGGCATGACGATGAAGCAGCCGACGCTCCGGGTGGACCCCCGTGCGCCGTGCAGGCAAATCGCGCTGATGGCGACGACAGTCGCCAGGTTGAGGGTCGCTGCGATCTCGGGTCCGCTTCCCTGGAGAGGCTGCAACCCGGCCATCAGGACGGCCAGGATCGCGAGCAGGGAGCGACGAGGAAAATTGGCGGATGCGACGAAGCAGGGCCCAGCCCGGGTGACAAACGCCGGCTGTCGGGACGCGTGTTGAACACGTCCACGCGCGGGGTCTCGAGCGTGCCGCCGGAAACCGGAAATGACCGATTGGGCAGGGAAGCCGCCACGCGTTGACGGCTTCCCTCTGACTTCAGTTGATGCTGCCGGTGTCGGGGTTGTCGGCCATGTCGTCGAAAATCTTTTTCAAGCCTGTGGACTGCACGCCACCGTGGGTCGGGGTGTCGAGGTACTCCTGCTTGTTGGATTCCGTTTCGAAAAAGATCTTCATGGCATTCGCGCCCGAGCCTTCGACCACGAAGGGGGCGTTGACCAGGTCGGTGACATCGTTGAGGCTGATGGGGTCAAGGGTGACGGTGATCATGGTGGGCTCCTCGGGACGGTTGACAAAGGCCGGGCTGGCGGGTCAGGGGAAGGTGGTTCCGCTGTCTGCCTGGGGCCCGACAGACGGCTGGGGATAGATCAGACTGCGGGTGTCGAAACCTGCCTGCCGGGCCTTCTCGAGCAGCTTCGACAGGGTCGCCGGGGGCAGGCTTTTCTCACGTGCGAGGATCCAGAAGTACTCGCGCGAGGGACCCGAAATCAGCGCCCAGCGGTAATCCGGGTCGAGGGCGAAAACGTGATAGCCGCCGTAGAACGGACCGAAGAAGCTGACCTTGAGACTGGCCACCTGCGGCTCGCCGATAAAGTAGGCGCGGCCATCGGCTTCTTTCCAGATTTGTTTCAGGGGATCGTAGCCACGGTTGAGCACGTCGATGCCGCCGTCATCGCGCAGCCGGTACGTCGCGGTGACCTGGGTCAGGCCGCGTTCGAAGGAATGGTCTAGCCGGGCGATCTCGTGCCAGGTGCCCAGATATCGCGCGAGATCGAAGCCGCGCACCGGCTGTACGCCTTCGGGAACCCCGGTGCAGCCGGCCAGGGTGAGCACCCAAAGGATCAGCCATGCCCTGAGCGCGTGCATTAACGCACTCGGGGCCGGATAAAGTCGGGGGCCGGGTTTGGCGTGTGGGCCGGGTTCGACGGCAATCATGTCAATACTATACCCGGTTTTGAGCATGCGTCATGGACAAAAATGGGTTGCTGGGCTGGCGGGCTGTCTTGCCAGGAAGCTTGGGGTCCACAAGGTAGAGACTTTGGCCTAGCTGGATGACGTAATGAGCGGTCCCGTGGCCGCGTGACGCGAAACAGGAAATCCTGATTTGTATTTTATATGTCNTGGACAAAGTTGGGCGGTCATTGATTCGCCTGCCTTCCATACGGACCGAAACCTGCCACGAGAAATGCCATGCAAAGCCGTGATGTCGATCATAAAGGGACCGATTTGACCTTTCCCAGAGCCAGGGCGCTGGCGAAGCGTCTCGCCAAGGAAAACCGGATGCAGGATCCAGCTATCATTTGCTGGAACCCGCGCAGCACCGACGCCAGGTCGCCGAGCTGCGCTGGCGACAGTCCCGGTTGCTGATGGGAAAAGTATGGCGAGGGCAACGGCGACAGGCTGGAAATTTCCGTAGGGGGCGAATTGGATTTCGTGATGATGGAGTCCCGCGGCTACGACGGTGGATCAGCTGCCGATTCGCAAGCTGGCGGATTGCCAGGGTCAGGAATACGTCTGCTTCACTTCGATGCTTAGGGATTCCGATACACCCAGTCACCAGGCCTGTATGGCGCTGGACGAGTGGATTGCCAACCAGTACTGCCCCCCGATTTGCGGGCAACGCTCGTGAGCTATCACGGGCGTTCCTCAGAGGCCTTAACGCGGCGCCTGCCAGCAGTTGTTGTTGATCTGCCAGGTCATCGAAAGCTGTTCGCCGGTCGGGTACAGCGCGTACTTGAGGCCGATGAAGTCGCCCCCCTTGCGCCAGAACATCGCCAGCACGTTCTTTTCACCCGTCGCGATCACGCTGGAATAGGGGATAACCTGGAAGGGGTTGCCGTAGATGTTGGAGTAGTTGGAGGCGACGACGATGAAGTGGCGGAAGGACGGCGCCACTTCCTGGTCGAATGACACCAGCCGGTCGTTGCAGAAGGTGAAGAGAAACCGCCGGCCGGCGGGGCTTTCCGGCAGGTCGTAGACGAACAGCCCGTCGTTTCCCACCGGCAGCGTCTTGTCGAAATTCCACGATCTGAGCGTGGCCACCACCTCGGCACGGGACATGCCATGCCTGAACTCGCCGACTTCCCATGCCTGAGCAGGCAGCGCGAGCAGCGTGGCGATACACGGAAGGGCAACGGACGCGAGCTTCATGGGCGAGGGGTAGGCCTGGCTGTCAGGGTGTCCGGGTCCTGATGACCACGGGGGCCTGGCGGCTCACTTGCCGAGTACGGCGCCGAAGACTTTTTGCAGCAGGTCGCTGCCGGCCTGCATCGGGTTGGCACGGATTGCTGCCTCCTTCTCGCCGATCAGGGTGTAGAGCCGGTCGAGCGAGGCGCGGGTGACGTAGTCCTCGACGTTGGCCTGGCTCTTGTCGACCAGATTGAACTGGGCGGCCATGCCGGCGTAGCGGTTATACTGCTGCGCCAGCCCGACCCTGTCGGTGGTGGCCTTGACGATGGGCTGGAAGCGTTCGGTGAGTTTGGCTTCGGTCTTCTTGCGGAAGAAGTCGGTGGCCGAGGTCTTGCCGCCGGTAAGGATGCCCTTGGCGTCTTCCAGCGTCATTTCCTTCACCGCATCCACCAGCAGGGTTTTCGCTTCCGGCACCGCCGCTTCGGCGGCGCGGTTCATCGACAGCACCAGCTCGTCGGCCTGCTTGCCCATGCCGAACAGGCGCATGGCCTTCTCGGCCTTCTGCAGCGGTTCGGGCAAGGGGATTTTCAGCGCGGCGTTGCCGAAGAAGCCATCCTTCTGCCCGAGCTGGGCGACCGCGGCTTCGGCGCCGCGGGTCAGTGCCTCCTTCAGCGCGGCATTGATGTCGGTGTTGGAGAGGGTGTCGACACCGGTGGCGGCAGGCTGGGTGGCCGGTGTCCCGAGCACCCCCTTGAGCAGTTCGTTCCAGTCGAAGGCGTGAGCCGGCAGGGCGAGGGTGAGGCCGGCGGCGAGGATCATCCAGTTTTTCATTTCACGTCTCCTTGTTCGCTGTCTGTCACAGCACTTCGGCAGCATAGTCGGCGAGGCGCGAGCGCTCGCCGCGCTGCAGGGTGACATGGCCGTTGTGCGGCCAGCCCTTGAAGTGNTCGACCACGTAGGTCAGGCCGGAACTGCCCTCGGTNAGGTAGGGGGTGTCGATCTGCGAGATGTTGCCGAGGCACACCACCTTGGTGCCGGGACCGGCGCGGGTNATCAGGGTCTTCATCTGCTTGGGGGTGAGGTTCTGCGCCTCGTCGATNATCAGGAACTTGCTGAGGAAGGTGCGGCCGCGCATGAAATTCAGCGACTTCACCTTGATGCGCGAGCGGATCAGGTCCTGCGTCGCCGCGCGGCCCCAGTCGCCGGCCTCGTCGTCGCTCTTGTTGAGCACGTCGAGGTTGTCCTCGAGCGCGCCCATCCACGGCGTCATCTTTTCCTCCTCGGTGCCGGGGAGGAAGCCGATGTCCTCGCCCACCGGCACGGTGACGCGGGTCATGATGATTTCGCTGTAGAGCTTCTTGTCGAGCACCTGGGCCAGCGCGGCGGCCAGCGTCAGCAGGGTCTTGCCGGTGCCGGCCTGGCCGAGCAGGGTGACGAAATCGATCTCGGGGTCCATTAGCACATTGAGGGCGAAGTTCTGCTCACGGTTACGCGCGGTGATGCCCCAGACGTTGTTCTTGTGATGGGTGTAGTCACGCACCGTCACCATTTCCGCCTGCTTGCCCTCGACCTTGACCACCTTGGCGTAGAGCGGATTCGGGCCTTCCTGGAAGACGAATTCGTTGGGCAGCAGACTCGCGACCAGCGGGCCCTTGATGCGGTAGTGGGTATGGCCGTTGGCCTGCCACGATTCCATACCCTTGCCGTGCGTGTCCCAGAAGTCGGCGGGCAGTTCGCGCAGGCCGGCATACAGCAGGTCGGTGTCCTCGAGCACCTTGTCGTTGAAGTAGTCCTCCGCCGGCAGTCCCAGCGCACGCGCCTTGATGCGCATGTTGATGTCCTTCGACACCAGGATGACCTGCCGCTTGGGATGGTGGCGTGAGAGGAACAGCACCACGCCGAGGATCTGGTTGTCGACCTTGGACGTCGGCAGGCTCATCGGGACGTCGCCGCTGATCGCCTGGGTCTGCAGGAACAACCGGCCGCTGGCGGCATTGTGGCTGTGCGGGGCGAGCGGCACGCCGTCCTCGATACTGTCGAGCTTGCTGACGATCTCGTCGATGAAGCGACTGGCCTGGCGCGCGTTGCGTGATACTTCGGTCATGCCCTTCTTGTGCATGTCGAGCTCTTCAAGCGTGGCGATCGGCACGTAGATATCATGCTCCTCGAAGCGGAAGAGGCTGGTGGGGTCGTGCATCAGCACGTTGGTGTCGAGGACGAAAAGCTTGGTCTGGGCAGGCGATTTGCGGGGCATGGTCGACAGTGGTTAACAGGGATGCGCTTATCCTACACCAGGCGCATGGCGACGGAACGAAGACAGTCTGACGGGGTGAAATGCTCAGGGCGCGGGCAAGGTGACGCATCGCAAGGATGACCCTACAATGCCTGCTGCGCAGCCGCGGGGAGTCGACCGGTTGCATGCCGTGGCGGTCAAACCAACTTGAACACTCACCTTCACTTTCTTCCCGGGCATTCCGCCCTTCCCGGCAAAGCCCGGCTGCCATGCTGAGCCGTCTTGGCGTTGTTCTGCTGTGGCTGCTGCATGGCTTGCCCCTGCCGCTGCTGGCAGCGATCGGCCGTGGTCTTGGGTGGCTACTGTTTCACCTCATGCAGCACCGCAGGCACATCGTCGAGGTCAACCTGGCCCTGTGCTTCCCTGAACTGGACGACACGCAGCGACGGCAACTTGCCCTGGCACATTTCAAGGTGCTGGCGCGCAGCCTGCTGGAGCGCGGCGTGTTGTGGTGGAGCCGCCCGGCGCGCCTGCAGCGGCTGATTCGCGTGGAAGGGGCCGAGACGATACGCAGGCTGCTCGACCAGGGCCGCCCGGTGATGGTGCTGGCGCCGCATTTCGTTGGCCTTGACGCGGGGGGCGTCGGCATGTCGATGCGGTTCGACTGCGTCAGCCTCTACGCCGAGCAGTCCAACAAGGTTTTCGATCGCCTGATTTACCGCGGGCGCAGGCGCTTCGGCGACCAGTTGCTGCTGTCGCGCCAGGAGGGCGTGCGCAGCATCGTCCGGGCGATGAAAGGCGGGTACCTCTTCTACTACCTGCCGGATGTCAACGTCCGCGCCCGTGACTCCCTTTTTGTTCCTTTCTTCGGCGTCCCGACGGCAACCGTGACCGGCCTGTCGCGACTGTCCCGGCTTACCGGAGCGGCGGTGTTCTCGTGCGTCACGCGCATGCTGCCGGGTGGCCAGGGTTATGTGGTCGAGGTGGGCCCGGTGTGGGAGAACTATCCGACCGATGACGTCGAGGCCGACACCCGACGCATGAATGCGGCGATCGAGGACGCGGTCCGCACCATGCCGGAACAGTATTACTGGGTGCACCGCCGCTTCAAGACACGGCCGCCAGGGGAGCCGCCGCTTTACTGACGCCGGACTGCCTGACTGGGCGGGAGGGGCTGCCCACGGGCGCATTCGGCCGCATGCTACTATCCGGCGACCAACCGACTGCCCTACAATGCATCGCCGATGCAGCCATCCCCGACCCAACCCGCGCCCTCGCTGAAAATCTATTTTCGGCTGCTGCGTCATGTGCGCCCTTTCATCGGCGCGTTTGCAATCAGCCTGCTGGGTTACCTGATCTATGCCTCCTCGCAGCCGATGATGGCGGCGCTGCTGAAATTTTTCGTCGACGGGCTGATCCATCCCGATGGCGCGGTGATGCCGGGCGGCTTTTTTCTCGGCGGAATGGAACTGTTGTACGCCGTCCCGCTGATGCTCGTGCTGATTGCCGCCTGGCAGGGGGTGGGCACCTATCTCGGCAACTACTTCATCGCCAAGGTCTCGCTCGGTCTGGTCGACTATCTGCGGCGCGCGCTGTTCGACAGCCTGCTGCGCCTGCCCAACGGCTATTTCGACCAGCACAATTCCGGTCACCTGATCTCGCGCATCACCTACAACGTGAACATGGTCACGCGCGCCGCCACCGACTCGGTCAAGGAGATCGTGCGGGAAGGCCTGACCGTGGTGTTTCTGTTCGGTTACCTGCTGTGGATGAACTGGAAGCTGACCCTGGTCATGGTCGTGATCCTGCCGGTCATCGGCCTGATGGTGAACAGCGCCAGCCGCAAATTCCGCAAGCAGAGCCGGGCCATCCAGGCGTCGATGGGCGATGTCACCCANGTCGCGTCGGAGATGATCCAGGGTTACCGGGTGGTGCGAAGCTTTGGCGGAGAGGCCAGCGAGTCGGCGCGTTTTTCCCGCGCCAGCAGGGACAACACGAAAAAACAGCTGCGCATGATCAAGACGGCCTCGACCTTCGTGCCTGCCCTGCAGCTGGTGACCTTCGGCGCCATGTCGGTGCTGCTGTTCCTGGTCCTGCTGCTGCGCGGCGATTCCACTCCGGGCGATCTGGTGGCCTACATCACCGCGGCCGGCATGCTTCCCAAGCCGATCCGCAACCTGTCCGAGGTCAGTTCGACGATACAGCGGGGAGTGGCGGCGGCGGAGAGCATCTTCGAGCAACTCGACGAGCAGCCGGAAGCCGATGAGGGCACCGTCGAGCGCGACCGCGTGAGCGGCCGGCTGGAAGTGCGCGACCTCGGCTTCGTCTATCCCGGCAGCGACCAGCGCGTGCTCGACGGCATCAGCTTCAGCGTCGAGCCCGGGCAGATGGTCGCACTCGTCGGCCGCTCCGGCAGCGGCAAGTCGACCCTGGCCAACCTGATTCCGCGTTTCTATCACCACGACCAAGGGCAGATCCTCATCGATGGCGTCGACATCGAGGACTACACCCTGCGCAATTTGCGCCGGCACATTGCCCTGGTTACCCAGCAGGTAACCCTGTTCAACGACACCGTGGCTGCCAACATCGCCTACGGCGACCTGAAGGACGCGCCGCGCGAGGCCATCGAACGCGCCGCCGAAGCGGCGTTCGCACGCGAGTTCATCGACCGGCTGCCGCAGGGATTCGATACCCTGGTCGGCGAGAACGGCGTGATGCTCTCCGGCGGCCAGCGCCAGCGTCTGGCGATCGCCCGCGCCCTGCTCAAGGATGCGCCCATCCTTATCCTCGACGAGGCGACCTCGGCGCTCGACACCGAATCCGAGCGCCATATCCAGGCCGCGCTCGACCGGGTGATGGCGGGACGCACCACACTGGTCATCGCGCACCGGCTGTCGACGATCGAAAAGGCCGACCTCATCCTGGTGATGGACAAGGGCCGCCTGGTCGAGCGCGGGTCGCACGCCGAACTGCTCGCACGCAACGGCTACTATGCCCGGCTGCATGCGATGCAGTTTCACGAACCGGCCCAGCCGGATTTGCCGAGCTGAGGCGCGAACCGGTGTCGCCGTGGCACGGCCGGGCGCGGAATTTTCCGGCTCCGGCGATGTCTCTGGAAAGATTCAACCTGAAGCAGGGTCACTGCATGACGCGCTACTGCTGGCTAGTGCTGGGATGGGCCGCCATCGCGATGGCGGGGTCGGCGCACGCCGACGTGGCCGGGCGCATCCT
>JGI26437J51864_10000318_pt1 | contig 13547 bp, 14 predicted proteins | sample FrelakmetLWP11LW_FD_51864 | JGI IMG/M metagenome (IMG submission 51864)
CTGCAAAAACACGCCCTTCTGCAAAGTGTGGGCGGGGAGGCAGAGGGGCTTAGGAGGAAAGAGTTACTATATAATACCGCAACTTTGGTGCCGATAGGCTGGGCTGATTCACTGGAGAGGCAGTGATAGCGCGCCTCTTCAGTGCCTAAGAAATATGCATTTCAGCGAAAACAATGCTTGACGTTGCTTTTGATTATGTTTACTGAGTTTATCGGTAAAACTATTAAAAAGGGGGTATGGGATGGAGAAGGTCGTTAAATCGGTCAAGATTGATCCTGAACTGTGGCATAGAGCGAAGGTAAGAGCTCTGTCGGAGAAAATGACTGTGCAGCAACTCATTGTGAAGCTGTTAACCGAGTACCTTGGAGAGGGCAAGAAGAAAGGAGGGAAGTAGCATGGCAAAGAGAAGAACCAGGGGAGTGGCAGCTTTTAGCCGAGAGGGGAAATGTGGTGGGTCCAGTACCGGGCGCACGGCAAGGCCTACAGTGAGTCGGCGAAGACCGACAAGAAGACCGACGGCATTGAATTCCTGAAGGTAAAGCTTGGGGAGATAGCTCAGGGACATAGACCCTCCAGGGAATTCACAAAGACAACCTTCGAGGATCTTAAGACGCTCTACTTCAATAACTTCGAGAAGAAGCAGAAGAGGGCTAGAGCTAGGGTGGATCTTGCCATGAAGCGCCTTGAAGGGACTTTCAAGGGACACCGGGCCATTGAGATAGCGGAAACCTTGATTGAGAAGTGCACCAAGGGACGGCTTAAGGAGCCAGTCAGCCCGGCAACGGTAAACCGGGAGCTTAGCGTCCTTCGGGCCATGTTCCGCCTTGGCGTAAGGTACAAGATGGTTTCCGCAGATCGGATGCCATTTATCGAAATGCATGCACCCTCAGAACCCCGGCAAGGGTTCATTGAGCGGACGGAATACGAGCAGTTGCTTGACAAGGTTCCTGATTGGTTCAAGTCAGTGCTCACCTTCGCCTTTCAAACCGGATGGAGAAAAGAGGAGATCCTAGGGCTACAGTGGGAGCACATAGACATGAAAGAGCGTCAAATCACCCTACCCGGTAGGAGGAGCAAGAGCGGCCATGCGCGGCCTATCTATGCCGATGATGTTGTCTATCAGATCCTAAAGGAGCAACGAAGGAAACAGTTTGAGGATGGAGCCAGGACCTTCCCCTTTGTCTTTTACCGGATGAGGAGCAGTCGGGGCACCCGGACACAGCGCAAGGAGAACGTGCACCCGGAGCGCATAGGGGATTTCAAGAAGGTGTGGAGCGAAGCCCTTAAGAAGGCCGGGCTTCCTGAAACCTTGATCTTCCATGACTTGAGGCGATCAGCAATCAGGGAGATGGTTCGCAGCGGTTACAGTGAGCGCGTAGCCATGCAGATCAGCGGCCACAAGACGCGGGCCGTATTCGACCGATACAACATTGTTGACCTGGAAGATCAGAAAGCAGCGGCGGAACGAAGACAGCAGAAAATTTTTGTAAACTACAGTTAAGCTACAAATTAGGATTTTCTAATACGTTCGCATCCCGTAAGTTATCGATTTTATGGTGGAGATGAAGGGATTCGAACCCTCGGCCTATGCGTTGCGAACGCATCGCTCTCCCATCTGAGCTACATCCCCACGCAAAAATACATTCTAAATGATCTTGCAAGGATTTCAATAGTTATTTTCAGAAGGGATATCAACTCAAAGACGCAAAGGGAGCAGAGAAGATTTTTTGAATGTTCTGTCCTGGAATCCTGGTCTGCGCAGTAGCTGATGCCGTAACCTGTGCCATGGGAAAATAGGGAGCACAGGGGAGGGGAGAGTGTCGCCGTGCACCCACCCATGTGCACCGGGCGTTGTTTTCTTGCTTTTCCCGTGCACCGTGAACCTTGCACTGTGCACCCTTATCTTATTTTCACATGCAGGGTTTTCGGCTTTTCACCGCGCAGGATGCCGATGGTATAAGAGTCGCTGTCCCCGAACTTCTGATAGAGGGCGATCGCATCTTCCATGGACCGGACTTCCTGGCCGTTCACAGTTCGAATCACATCCCCATCTTGAAAGCCCACAGACTTAAGGATGCTCCCTCTCTGGATCTGGCTCAACTGGAAACCCTCGGCCCTCCCTTCCTTGTAATAAAGCTCTGCCCTCGCCTGCATTAGGAGAGACGGCAGGTTGTCGAGGTTCTCTCGGACTGTTTCTCTATCCACGACGTAAGTGCTTGGAGCGCTTTCCTTCGCTCCCTGGTCGTCGCGGGTGCTTGCCGGCCGGGTTCCTTCCGCTCCCAGAAGGAGGATCTCTTCTCTGCCGTTGACGTTGAGAACCACTCTGTCTTTCGAGATGGAAACCACCCTGGCGCCGGCCACCACAGATCCTACGTTCACCATGTCCTGGCGATCGCGGTCAAGATCCTTGATGATTGCCCAGGATGAGCCTTTCTCGTTCACCACGGTTCCCAAAAGCTTAAGGTTCAAGGAACTTACACCAAGCTCTTCCTGAGCCCGGGAGGCTTTCTTTAAAGGGGTCTCTTTTCGCTCCGGAGAGAGAGACCTTTTCGCCAGGGTCTTGGATTCGTCAGCCGGGGAAGGGGGCGGGGGTGGAGCGGGCAAAGGGACATCTGTCAGGACCTCACGGTCCAGGTAAGAGAGGAAAAACGTGCTTCCCCCATAGGCTGCGATCGTGACCAGGAGAAAGGAGAACAGGTATTTCAATTTAGCCTTCATCTCTTCGGGTCAATCCTTTACCCACTTGATGGAAGGGCTGCCAAGGGTCCCTTGCAGCCGGATGGTGATGGGTTCTCCCTCTGGAGCAAGCGATGCCACCAGTTGCCTTGCCAACTCGTTTTCGTTCACCATGGGCCCCGGCGTGAGATGGGCCGTGATGTTCAGAAGGCTTCTGCTCATTCTGTCGTCGAGCTTCACCTCCCCTGAGAAAGTACCGGATACTGCCGGTCCAGAGAGTTCCCCGTCGTTCAGGAAGAGCACTCCTTTTTCAATGATCACGAAGGCGCTGACAGACCGGAAAGGAATGGTACGAAGCCCGGCAATCGGCAACTTGGATTCCACCGATCCATCTGCGGCCCGCAGGAATCCACGGCCATCCAAGCCTGAGGGAAAGCGCACGTCGCCGAGGAGCCGCAACTCGCCTTCACACTGGCCGGAGATGCGGCGGTCGAGCAGGATTTGCACGAAACTCAGATATTCGAGACGGATGCCTGAGCCTCTTGCATCGAAGTACCCCCGGCCGAGGAAAGGCACACCCACTCCGGATTCCACCCGCCCACCGGCAAAGTTTGCCTCGCTTTTCAAGGGAAGAGAGCCGGAGAAGATCCTTGACCATTCCGGGCCGAAAAGGAGGGAGTCCATCCAATCTTTGGACACTCCCTGCGGCCAGTAGGCTTCACAGGAGATCCTCTCAAGGGCATAGGAGAGGGGCAAAGAGAAAGTCACGGTTTCTGCGGAGACCAGGGTCTGTGTTTCAGTCCACAGGGTGAGGGCTTTCCCGAGCATCCTGTCTGCAGGCAATTGGTGGAGGGTGAGCAGCAGGAAGAGCAGCAGCCCATAGATCCCCAGCCCGGTCCAGAAAAAAGTCTTCTTGAGAGGAGTCATCTGAACTTGATCATCACCTTGTCATGCTCTTTGATCACCTTGTTCACTTCATCCAACTTTTCTTTGGCTTCGGTGTACAGAGGGTTGTATTGAAGGGATTTCTCAAGAGCCGCCTTCGCTTCCATAATGGCGCCGGTCTGAAAGGCGAGCTGTCCTTTCAGGTAATAAAGGGACCATTTGGTGGCATCGCCGTTGAAGAGATGGACCGCCCGTTCAAGCATGTCTCTCGCCTTGGCAAGATCTTTGGCCGGCCCCATATAAAGCTGAGCTGCGTAAAGACAGTAAAGCGTGTTGTCCGGATCATACTCCAGGGCTTTTACAATGCTTTTCTCCGCTTCCTTGAACAGGCCTGTGGCCATGGCTTTTTTGTAACCCAAGTGTTCTTGTTCGCCTTTGAAGGGCTTGTAGCCGCTGTAGTAGAGCCATGCGATCAGAAAGAGCAGGACCACGGACAACAAAGCATAGCGCGGACCCGGAAGGCTAGGGCGAAGTTTTTCGATGAGCCCCATGTGCCTGAGATAGAGCCCTTCGGTGATTCCCATCATGAGTACGGTCATGAAAAGGGTGCTGTTGAGCCGAAAGGGAAAGAAGAAGAGGGCTGTCACGAGAACTCCCACAAGGGAGTAAAAGGCGGCGCTAGCGATAATTCTCTCCTGCAGGGGAACGTCTTCTTTCCTGATCACCGCAAGGCCGTGCTTCAGGACCACGCCGACGAAAATGAGCAGCACCAAGCCGGCCAACAGCCCTCCATCGTTCAGGGTCTCCAGATACTCGTTGTGGACTCTTCTGGGCTTGGGCTCCGCGTACCCCTTGAAGAAATCTCCCTTGACCCTCTCAATCTCAGCCTGTGCATCGTAGACCAGGTTCCTGTAAGACCAAAGGCCTGTTCCGAAAAGAGGGCTCTCTTTGAAGAGCCACCAGGCGGCCTGGAAATATTTCTGAGTCCTGAGGATGAAGGAGGTGGGGTTTGTCACATTGCTGAACCCCATCATCGTATGAAAACGCTGAGGGGCGAGTGCCCAGAGAAACCCGATGAGCACGAGCGCAGACACACCGTAGATCACCGCATGCCTTGCTCTTGAGCGCAAGTAAGCCTTGAGGGAAAAGCCATGGATTTTCATGACAGAAAAAATAAAGCCCGGCACAGAGGCGGCCACGCCGACCCATGCCGCCCTGGCTCTTGAAAAGAGGAGAGCCGCGAACACGAAGATCCAGAGGGCACCGGCCACCCCTCGCAGCTTTCCCTTGAGGAGAAAGATCAGGGCTGTGAAAGCGAGGAGGGGAAAGAGCAGGTAGGCGCCGAGGTAGTTTGAGTTCCCGATGGTCCCTATCACCATGGAGCCGGGTGTCATCCACTGGAACAGGACAGACTTGTCGTAAAACTCAAACCACGTCTCAATGGAGACGAGCACCCCGCTCAGGGCCGTGAGAACGAGGAGCCAGAAAGCGGTTCTCCCGGAAAGGTGAAGAGAAAGGAAATACATGAAAAGCAAGCTTGTCACGTGCATCGTGACAGCCACGTTCGTGTAGTAGTCGTTTTTGGTGTAGAAAAAGGAGAAGAAGTTGAGCAGCATCACAAGGAGTATGAGCTTGGGAACTGCGCTTCTCGTGATCGAGACCTCTTTACCCCTGAAGAGCTGAATGGAATAGACAGCTGCCATCAAGCAAACGCCCAGCTGCATGAGGACGGTCTTGGGAGTATTGAAGGCATTGTCCAGAACGTACGGGAGAACGAGGACGGGAACGAAAAAGGTCAGAATGGAGGCGATGACGAAATAAAAGTTGAGGACGGGTTCCGGCAAAGGGGGAACGGGTTTTGGAGCTGGAGGCGCGGCTTTTCGCATGAAGTCTCCCAAAACTTGAATTCTCTTGAGAATTTACGACGGAACCACAGGGTGTGTCAATGGGAAGCTATTGGTGCACAGCGCAGTCCTCGGATGCGTGAGCAGCAATGAACAACAAGATCCCGTGTTTTTCGCATTGACACCCCCAGCAGGTCCTTTTAGACTTCCGGCACATAACTCCAAGACAAGGATTGGTGAGAGGACTCAATGATTGCTTACTTCAACGGGCGATTTCTTCCAGAAGAGGACATCCGCATTTCTCCTGAAGACAGAGGGTTCGTTTTTGCGGACGCCCTCTATGAGGTCATCAGAACTTATGAAGGCCGGTTGTTCGAGACCCAGGCCCACTGGGACCGGCTCAGTTATGGGGCGAACGCCCTGCGGTTCAACAGAACGGATTTTGGGGATCTGACGGATGTTGCGGAAACGCTGCTCCGGAAGAACGGGCTGACCCAAGGGGATGCCACAGTATACGTCCAGGTGACAAGGGGGCAGGCTCCCCGATCCCACGCCTTTCCGCCTCAGGAAACGCCTCTTACTATCTATGCCTCCGCACGCGCGTTTTTTCCCAAGGGTTTTGCGACCGACGGCGTCTCCGTGATCCTCGTCTCCGACCAGCGGTGGGCCCGATGCGACATCAAGACCGTAGGGCTTACGGCAAACGCCCTGGCTCAGCAACAGGCCCAGGATCATGGGGCATACGAAGCGCTCTTCGTAAGGGACGGAGCGGTCCTGGAAGGCACTCACACCAATCTTTTCACCGTATTTGATGGAACCGTTGTCACGCCGCCAAGGACAAATTATATCCTCGGGGGTATCACCCGCCAGGTGATTCTGGGTCTCTGCAAAAAGCTCTCGATTCCTGCTGTGGAAAGTCCCGTCTTCGAATCTCGGCTCATGGAAGCGAATGAAATCATGGTGGTGGGGACCACGACGGAAATTACTCCCGTTATCAGAGTGAACGGACAGAAACTCCGGTCCGGTGTCCCTGGAGAGATTACCCGGCGCCTCTGGAAAGCATTCCAGGACAAGGTGGCTTCCACCGGGAATACACCTTAACCTGAACGTCCTAGCGCATAGGATCACTCAGGCAGGCCTTTTTCTCATTCCAGTCTGCTCCTCACGGCTTCAACGACGATCCTTGCGGCGTTGGGATGCGAGATATCTAGCGCCCTCCGGGACATCTCCTTCAGCTTCTGCGAGGTGCTGAGGAGAGACTGCAGCTTATAAATCAATGACGACACACTCCTTGCCTTTAACGCAGCCCCCTGCTCGACCACGTAATCGGCGTTGGCCTCTTCCTGCCCCGGTATGGGCTCGATCAAGATCATGGGCAGTCCCACAGCGAGGCTCTCAGAAACCGTAATTCCACCCGGCTTTGTAATGAGGAGGTCGCTTATCGCCATAAGCTCATGCATGAAGTCGACGAACCCGAAGACCTTCCTGAGTCGGNGCTGGGTCTTCTGATTCTCCAAAAGCTTCTTCTCGAGATCCGCATTCCTCCCGCACACCACCATGAGCTGGAACTCTTCCTTGATGCCTCCGAGTTCATCAATGACCTCTTCCAGAGGGGTAATGCCGAAGCTGCCTGCAGAAATCAAAAGGATGGGCGATCCTTCCGTTAAACCATGCTTCAGCAGAAGGCTGGCTCTGTCTTCGGGCGCTGAAAACTTGGGATGAACAGGAATCCCGCTCACAACGATTTTTTCAGGAGCCACCCCGTAATAGATCAAGCTGCTTTTGACCTCCTGGGTGGCCGTGAAATAAAGATCGATGTTCGGAGCGATCCAGAGCGGATGGAATTCGTAGTCGGTCAGCGTCACGGCTATGGGAAAGGACTTGCCTTTCTTCCTGCGAAAGTTCTCGACAAGGGCCGTCGGGATGAAGTGCGTGCACACGAGGAGGTCCGGATCAAAGTCCTCCATGAGGTCGAAGAAGGCACTGAAGCTGAAGCGATCGATGAGGAACCGCGGTTTTATGAATTTCTTGGAGGGTTCGTAGTGTTTGTAGCTGTAGGCGTAGAGCTCAGGGAGGAGTTTCACCACATCCAGATACATCTTCCCGTAAAGGAACTTGATCAGGTCGGTTGAATAATCGAGCAGGTCGATGTTCCTTACAGCCGGCGTGGGCCTGGAACCGAGAAATGCTGCTTCGAGCGCGGCCGCTGCCATCAAGTGCCCGGCCCCCGCCCTCAGTGAGACAATCAGAGCTTTTTTCGCCATGGAGAGAATGATACATCAGATTACACGACAATGACAATCTGTTATAGCGTCAAAAGGCTTGACAATTCGGCTGAAATGTCACAAAAGTATGGTACTCAGGCGAGCGGGTTTTGTCCCCATCGCCGTCCTTTTTGTGCCCCCGTAGCTCAGGTGGATAGAGCACCAGATTCCTAATCTGGGTGCCGCGTGTTCGAGTCACGCCGGGGGCACTTTTCTTTCCTACGTAATTTTTGGGTTGACATTTAATAAAATGCTGCGTAATTATAAANGTTTCCAGTTGGGAGGATGAGTGCAATGTACGCAGTGATCGAAACAGGCGGCAAGCAGTACCGGGTGACCCAGGGCCAGGATTTGAAAGTGGAAAAGATCCCGGGCCAGGCGGGAGAAGAGGTCGTTTTCGACAAGGTGCTCGTGGTGGCGGACGGCGAAAACGTGACCATCGGCAAACCCTACGTGGAGAATGCCAAGGTGCTTGCAAAGCTCGCTCGGCAGGCCAAGGACCGGAAGGTCCCTGTGTTCAAATACAAGAGAAGAAAGGGCTTTCGCCGGAACAAGGGGCACCGGCAGGATTTTTCGCTGGTGAAGATCGAAGCCATCCAGGCTTGAGCTCCAGACAAGGCAAAGCGAACGAATTCGACACGCTGAGAATTCTTGAAGAAGAGGAACAGAGAGTATGGCACACAAAAAGGCAGGCGGCAGCGCCAAAAACGGTAGAGACAGTGCCGGTCAACGATACGGAGTGAAGAAGTACTCGGGCCAGAAGGTTCGGGCAGGCAACATCCTGGTTCGGCAAATGGGAACCAAGGTCCACCCGGGCGTGAACGTGGGGGTCGGCAAAGACTACACCCTTTTCGCCAAGATCGACGGCATCGTCACCTATGAAAGAATGGACCGGTCCCGAAAACAGGTCAGTGTCTACGCGGCTTAGACTTCATACGCATCCCTTCCTCATTCGAGCCAATCTATGGGTTTTATTGACGANGTTCTGATCACCGTCCGCTCAGGGGACGGGGGAAAGGGCTGCGTCAGCTTCAGGCGCGAAAAATTCATCCCCAGAGGGGGACCGGACGGAGGAGACGGCGGCAAGGGAGGAAGCGTCTTTTTCCGGGCCACCGAACGACTGGCCACCCTTCTCGATTTCAAATACCGCAGACTCTTCAAAGCGCGAAACGGCGAACCCGGAAGGGGCAGGAGCCAGACCGGCAAAAACGGCAAGGACATTGTCATCGAGGTCCCGCCCGGCACCCTTCTTTACGCCGAGGATACAGGCGAGGAGATCGCTGATCTCGTGCATGACGGGCAGGAGGTCCTGGTGCTGGAAGGAGGCCAGGGAGGCAAGGGGAACCAGCACTTTGCCACGTCCACCAACCGGGCGCCCCGCATGGCGCAGCCCGGGATTACCGGCGAGGAGAAAAGACTCAGGCTTTCCCTCAAGTCCCTTGCGGACATCGGACTCATTGGATTGCCCAATGCCGGAAAATCCACGCTCCTTTCCCGAATCACCACCGCGAAACCCAAGATCGCCGACTACCCCTTCACGACCCTCATCCCCAACCTGGGCGTGATGACCCTGGCTGAAGACAAGAAGCTCACGGTGGCCGACATCCCGGGCCTCATTGAAGGGGCGAGCGAGGGCAAGGGGCTGGGGCACCGTTTCCTCAAGCACATCGAGAGGACCAGACTCCTTCTCCACGTGATGGACATGACCTATTCTTCGGCTCAAACCCTGCTGGAGGATTTTTTTGTGGTGAGAAAAGAGCTGGAGGATTACCATGTGAATGTGGCTGCAAAAGATCAGATGGTCGTGCTCAACAAAATGGATCTTTACTCCCCGCAGCACCGGGATGTAAGAGAAGTGCAGAGAGCGCTGCAGGACCTGGGATTGGAATCCTACCCTGTATCGGCGCTGACCGGGGAGGGGCTGGAAGATCTCAAGATCGCTTTGTTCAGGAAGTTTTTCAATGGTAAACCTCGAAAAAGATGAAGCCATGGGAGTTTCAAGAAAGAAGCTCCTTCGGCGGGTCAAAAGGGTGGTGGTCAAAGTCGGCAGTGCCGTGCTTGCAGGCAGGGACGGGCTGAGCCGTAAGGTTCTCTACGATTTGAGCGATGACATTTTCGATCTGTGGCAAAGAGGCATTGAGGTAGTCCTCGTTTCATCAGGAGCCATCGCCTCAGGCATGAAGAAAATCGGCCTGCCCAGAAAACCCGATTCCATTTCCCACAAGCAGGCGGTTGCGGCAGTGGGGCAATGCAGTCTCATGCTGGCCTGGGAAAAGGCGTTCGGCCGCCACGGGCAGAAGGTGGCACAGATCCTCATCACTCGGGATGACTTCAACCACCGGGGCCGGTACCTCAATGCAAGGAACACGATTTTCACCCTCCTTTCCTGGAGAATCATTCCCATCATCAATGAAAACGACACGGTGGTGGTGGAAGAAATCAAGTTCGGGGACAATGACAGCCTGAGCGCCATGGTGACCGACCTGCTGGACGCGCACTTTCTCGTCATGCTCACCGATGAAGACGGCCTCTATGACAAGGACCCCCGAACCAACGAGGATGCAAAACTGATCAGTGTCGTGGGCAGGGTGAGCCGGGAGACCCTGAAATACGCTGCCTCCAAGCCGGGAAGCTTGGGCACAGGCGGTATGGAGAGCAAGATCAGAGCAGGCCAGAAAGCTTCTCTTGGCGGGGTTCCCGTGGTGATCGCCAACGGTTCCAAGCCGGGCATTCTGAAGGAGATCTTCAAGGGAAAAGACACAGGGACCCTGATCCTTCCCCAGGATGTGAACCTGTGCAGCCGCAAGCGCTGGATCGCCTTTACCAAGGCCCCGAAAGGGGAGCTGGTGGTGGATCGCGGCGCGGAAAAGGCGCTGCTGGGAGGCGGCAAGAGCCTGCTTCCCTCAGGCATCCGGGAGGTGAGAGGCCAATTCAGCCACGGCGACTCGGTGGTCGTTGTGAACGAGTGGAGCGAGGAACTGGGTGTGGGAATGGTCAACTATGACTCGGGCGACATCCGGAAGATCATGGGCCTGAAAACAACGGAGATTGAATCTGTCCTGGGCTTCCGGCATGACGACGAGGTGATCCACCGGGACAACCTGGTCATGACCCGGAACCTGGAACAGGGAGAGGCGGTATGTCTTTAGAAAGCATGATCAAAGACATGACCAAGGCGGGGAAAGAAGCCTCGCGGGAACTCCGGAAAGTGTCACGGGCCGGGAAAGATGCAGCTCTCCGGCTCACGGCCGAAAAGCTGATGCAGAGGGAAAAGGCGATCCTGCAGGAGAACGAGAAAGACCTGGCTCTCGCCAAGGAGCAGGGCATGAGCTCCGCCCTGCTGGACCGGTTGGCCCTCGATGCAAAGACCTTGCAGTCCATGGCTGAGGCGCTCGGCGAAGTGGCGGCGCTTCCGGATCCTGTGGGCGAAGTGACGGGCATGTGGAAGAGACCCAACGGGCTTCAGGTGGGCCGTGTCCGGATCCCCCTCGGCGTCATCGGTTTCATCTACGAATCCCGGCCCAATGTCACGGTCGATGCGGCAAGCCTCTGTCTCAAAGCCGGGAACGCGGTCATCCTCAAGGGAGGGTCCGAGGCCATCCGTTCGAACCTGATCCTGGGCCAGATCCTGGGAGAAGCCCTGAAAGAGACCGGCCTCCCTGCTGCGGCGATCCAGGTGATCCCCACCACAGAACGAGAGGCGACCCGCATTCTTCTCCAGCAGGAACAAGAGGTGGATGTCATCATCCCGCGAGGCGGCGAAGGCCTGATCCGCTTTGTCACAGACCACTCGCGAATCCCGGTGCTCCGCCATTACAAAGGGGTCTGCCATGTGTACGTGGATGAGTTCGCAGACCTGGCCATGGCTGCCGAGATCTGTTTCAACGCCAAAGTTCAGCGTCCGGCCGTGTGCAATTCCATGGAAACCATGCTCGTCCATGAAAGGGTGGCGGAAACTTTTCTGCCCTCCATGCTCAAGCAGTTCCGCGATGCAGGGGTGGAAATCCGCGGGTGTCTGAAAACCCTGGCCCTCATGCCCGAAGCCAAACCGGCCGAACCTTCGGATTGGCCTGCGGAGTTCCTGGATCTGATCCTGGCGGTCAGGGTGGTCAAAGGGCTGGACGAGGCGCTGGATCACATCGAGACTTACAGCTCCAACCACACGGAAGCGATCGTCACAAACAACTATGACCGGGCTCAGCGGTTTCTTGAAGAGGTGAACTCCTCGGTGGTGCTGGTCAATGCCTCCACCCGGTTCAACGACGGGAATCAGCTCGGTCTCGGAGCGGAGATTGGAATCAACACGTCCAAGCTCCATGCCTTCGGCCCCATGGGCCTGGCAGAGCTAACCACTCAAAAGTTCATCGTCTATGGCAGCGGGCAAATCAGGACCTAGACTGGGGATCCTGGGCGGAACCTTTGATCCCATTCACTACGGCCACCTGCGCCTGGCCGAGGAGGTCGGGGAGAGCCTCAACCTCGAACACGTCTATCTCATCCCTGCAGCCCTCCCGCCCCACAAAGGGCAAAGGAGAGTGTCCCCCTTTCAGCACCGGCTTGAAATGACGAGGATTGCATCCGCGGAATCTCCCATTCTCAAAGTCCTGGACCTCGAGGCGAGGCGCGAAGGCTTTTCCTACTCCATTGAAACCTTGAAGATCTTTCACGGTATGGTTCAGCCGGATCTGGACCTTCACTTTGTGCTGGGCATGGACGCTTTCCTTGAGATCGAAACATGGAAAGATTTCAGAAACCTTTTCAACTATGCCCATTTCGTGGTCATCCAGAGGCCGGGCTTTCCGTCGGACATCCTGGAGTCGTTCCTTCCCACCCTGGGAGTGGCCTTCGCGAAAAAGGATCCGGGGCATGGGTTTGTGGCTCCCTCGGGATACGAGGNGATCCCCATGGAAGCCACTTTGATGGACATTTCCTCCACAAAGATCAGGGAGAAGGTTGCAGAAGGAAAATCCGTTCGGTTTCTTGTCCCGGACGCGGTGAGGACTTACATTGAGAATAACCACTTGTACAGGTCCCATGAAAACGCTTGAGAAAGCCCGACTGTGCCTGGAAATCATCCAGGAAAGAAAAGCGGTTGATCCCATCCTGATGGAAGTGGGCCGGCTCACGTCCTTCACAGATTATTTCCTCGTGGCGAGCGGCGCCTCGAGCCGGCAGGTTCAGGCGATCAGCCAGCACATGGCGCGAAGGATGAGGGAAGAAGGGTTCAAGCCCTTTGGGATTGAAGGAGAACAGGAAGGCCACTGGGTCCTCATGGACTACGGGGACGTGGTCGTTCACATCTTCTATCAACCGGTGAGAGAGTTTTATGACCTGGAGGGCCTCTGGACAGAAGCCCCGCGGGTAGAGTCTGATGAGAACAAGAACAAAGAAAATTAGAGCCATCCTGACCCCCGTCCTCATTTTCTTTTTCCTCGTGACCTCAGGGAGCCCGCCGGCCTTTGCTCTTTCCACAGAAGAAGAGAGAGTGGCGGGCGAGGAATTTCGTGCCAGCGTGCGCAGGCAGCTCGACATGGTGGACGACGGCTTTGCGGAAGACTNCATCAATGACTTGGGCCAGTACATCACACGCGNTCTGGAGACCAAGGCTTTCCCTTTTCAGTTTTATCTCGTGAAGGACAATACTCCCAANGCCTTTGCAGGCCCCGGAGGCCACATCTTTTTCTTCAGCGGGCTCATCANCATGATGGATGACGTGGATGAACTGGCTGCGGTCATGTCTCACGAGATCGGCCATGTGTCGGCAAGACATCTGTCCAACCGCATCGAGCAAAACAAAACCATGGCCATCGCGGTTCTTGCCGGCATGCTGGCCGGCGCGCTGATGGGAGGAAAGGCAGGCGGGGCCATCGCTACGGGC
>JGI26437J51864_10000322_pt1 | contig 13340 bp, 8 predicted proteins | sample FrelakmetLWP11LW_FD_51864 | JGI IMG/M metagenome (IMG submission 51864)
AAAAGGGCTGGACAAGCCACTTGGGTTTTGATAAATAAGAGCGAGGGGTTTTGTCGATAAGCTTAAATACATCAAACGCCTGTCGGCTGAAAGGGGGTGAGCTTCGAGGGTCAGGAACAGCAGACGCGTGAATCTGTTGACGGCCTCATGCTGAGGCGATTTCAGACAGCTCTCAAACACAAAAAAGGAGGAGAAAAGTGAAGAAACTATCTCTAATCGTGGTAGCAGTAGTGCTGGCTGTGAGCATGGTTGTTCTCGCCGGGTCTGCGCCCGCTGGTGCTGCCCGCAAGACGATTAACCTCGATTTCGCCACTTTCTGGCCGGCTGTGGACTTCCAGGCCGCAATCGGGCACAAGACCTGGATGAAGACCCTATCGGACCGTGTAATGGCCGAGACCACCGACTATGAGATCAAATGGACTGAGTTCTATGGCGTGCATCCAGCGAAGCTATTGGACGGCATTGAGGGCGGAACGTACAGTGTTGGGACAAGCGGGCCGGGCTACAGTCCCGGCGTATTTCCCTTGTGGGCCGGTCCCGAGTACCCGGGCGAAGCCTACAGAAGGAACGCTTATACGATGTCACTGACCATACAGGCCCTTCATGAACAGATGCCTGTGCTGCAGGCACAATTCGACCGCACAAAAATGAAGCTGATGCATTTCTGGTCCACCGGACCGGGCTACTTCCTTATGGTGCCAGGCAAGAACCTTAAAACCCAGGCTGACTTCCCAGGCAAGACCATGAGAGCGGCCAACCCCGCATCCGTGGCGGGTATTGAGGCTCTGGGAGCAAAACCTCTGTTCGCCCCCATGAGTGTGGCCCTCGAGAGGTTTGAGGCCAAACTGATCGACGGCATCCTCTGCCCCACGGACACGCCCAAGGGCTTCGGTCTGGGTAATTATGTGCGGCATGTTGTCTCCGCTCCATTCAGCTACCACTTCGTGTTCTTCAAGGTCATGAACAAGGCTGTCTATGATGGCCTGCCGCCAAGCGTGAAGAAGATCTTTGATGAGGTCAATGCCGCCTATCCTGCCTATTACGGCGCGTTGAGAACCTGGGGTGAGGCGGATGGGTTGGAGTACATGAAAAAACTTGAGGGCTACAGCTTCTACGACCCGCGCGCGGAGAATCCGGCTGAATATGCCAAATGGGTTGCCGCAACAGCCGGTCTCATCGACAAATGGATTGGCGGTGACGCCACGAAGAAGGCCGTGTGGGACAAGTACCTTGAACTGGATAAGTACTTTAGCACGACACCCCCGTATTCCACCTGGACACACAGCTGGCCGACTCAGCCGGTGGTCCCCACTTTTCAGAAGTAGGATGATCAAGGTGGATTTGGCGTGAGGTCGGTCAAAGTACGGTAAGGAAGTTGGGGTACCACGGGGTTTCTCCCCAGGGTACCCCAGCTGTTTTGCGGGAAAACCGGATTGGTTGTTTACAACAAAAGACACCGGAGGAGCGGATGAAGGCTTTCGAAAAAATGCTGCAGTTTGTCACGGAGAAGATGGCTTGGGTTGCCATAGCCGCCATCCTGGGGTGTACGGCCCTTGTGGTAACCGATGTGATCAGGTATCAAGCTGTCAACAAGCCGGTTCCCGGCGCTCACGAGGTTGTGGAGCTGATAGCGGCCGTTATACTGAGCATGGGAATCGGTTACCTTACCTTTGTGAGAGGGCATGTCTCGGTGGGTCTCCTGGTGGACCTCTTTCGGCCCCGGGTGCAGGCTGCCTTTGACCTTTTCAACAGTGTTGTTTCCCTTGCCTTTACTCTCTGGCTCACCGAGGGAGTGTTCGAAATGGCCGTTCGGAATTACAGATACGGGTGGGTGACGGGGGTTCTGGAAATTCCCAGGGCTCCTTTTATGTTCTTGATTGCCGTGTCGCTGGCACTAACATGCGTGGTCCTTTTCAGGGACTTGATCCAGGCTGTGATGGCGATTCGAAAAGGAGGTTGAGATGGAGCGTGAGCTGATAGGTATCATATCCTTTATTGCCCTTATGGTGCTTCTTGCTGCCCGCATGCCTGTGGCTTTCGTGATGCTGGTGCTGGGCATGGGCGGGATTGGCTGGATCAAGGGTGCGGATGCCGCGGTGAGTTCTGCGTCCTCGATCATGTACTCTACATTTGCCAACTACGCCCTGGTGGTTGTTCCCCTGTTCACCTGGATGGGCTACCTCGGCTACCACTCCGGCATCGGCGCGCATCTGTACGAAGCCGCATACAAAATGGTGGGCAGGCTGAAGGGCGGCCTGGCCATGGCTACCACCATGGCCTGCGCTGCTTTCGGCGCCATCTGCGGTTCCACGACGGCCACTGCGGCGACCTTCGCGACCCTGGCATTGCCCGAGATGAAGAAACGGGGTTACGATCGCTCTATGGCCACAGCCTGTATCGCGGCCTCGGGTATCCTGGGGGTGCTGATTCCGCCCAGCGTCATCTTCATCGTCTATGCCAGCATCACGGCAGAGAGCGTGGCCAAGCTTTTTATTGCCGGCATCTTTCCCGGCCTGCTTCTGATGGTGCTTTTCATGGCTGGCACCTGGGTGGTGGTGGCCTTGGACCCGAAAAAGGCGCCGCACGGTCCGTCTTTTACCTGGAAAGAAAGGCTGATAGCGCTGGCTAAAGGGGGGTTAGAGGTCATCATCATCTTTGTGGCTGTGATCGGGGGGCTGCTGGCCGGGCTTTTCACGGGCACAGAGGCCGGGTCAGTGGGCTGTTTTGCCACGCTGGTGGTGGTGCTGGTCAGGCGGTCGCTCTCCTGGAAGGGCTTTGTGGCCTCGCTGAAAGACACGGTCCGCACATCGACCATGGTCATGTTCCTGGTGGGTGCGGCAGCCGTCTATGGGGAGTTTCTTGGTCTGACACGCCTTCCCATGCTCGTGGCAGACTGGGTGGTGGCGCTTCCTCTGCCGCCCTGGCTTATCATAATGGCCATTCTTGTCATCCTCTTGATCATGGGTTGCTTTGTCGACGCCCTGGCCATGATTTTGCTGACCATACCCATTTTTTACCCGGCGGCAATGAAGCTGGGCTACGACGGGACATGGTTCGGGGTGATCATGACGCTGGCCCTGGGGATGGGCGTGCTGACACCCCCTGTGGGCGCCAATGTGTACGTCGTGTACGCCGTGGACAAGGAGACACCGGTCATGGAGATCTTCAGGGGAACAGTGCCTTACCTGATTGCCCTGTGGATTTGCTGTATCGTCCTGCTGGCTTTTCCCCCGATTGCCACGTACCTGCCCAGTTTTATTAAATAGCGCCTGGCGTCGGAAACTGTTTTTGGAGAATGGAGATCTCCCCTTTACCAGATTCTATCGATTTTAGGAGGTCCTGATCGATGAACTACGCAAGATATGCCGTGATCAACGCCCGTCACCTGCCGAACAAGGTCTGCCTCATTGAGAGGACACCTTCCAAAAACCAGAGGCGTACCCTCACGTGGAAGCAGTTCAACGATGAGATCAACAGGGTGGCCAACTACCTCACCAAGGAACTGGGGGTGAAGGACGGTGATTTCATCATGCATCTCCAGAACAACAGCCTGGAGTGGCTCATCACCTACTACGGCATTCTCAAGACCGGAGCCGTGGTTGTGCCTCTCAACTTCAGGTTTGTGGGCCCGGACATCCTCTACGCAGCGGACGTGTGCAATCCCAAGGTCTTCATGCTGGGGTCTGAGTTTGTGCCTGTGGTGCAACCGGTCCAGAAGGACCTCAAGACGGTGAAGAAATACATTTGCGTAGGGGACACCGTGCCCAAGGACATGATCGACTACAAGACCATCGCCGCCTACAAAGACACCAAAGAGGCCATTGTGGACGTGGACGATCAGCACGATCTGGCCATGATGTTCACCTCGGGAACAACGGGCAAGCCCAAGGCCGTGATGCACACCCACTACTCCCTGAACAACACGGCCATCGGCAACGGCATGAGCTATTTTGTGGAGAAGAACGACAACTATGTCTTCTTCCTCCCCCTTTATCACAGCGGCACCCTCTTCCTCTGGGCGCCCTTCTACGCGACGGGAGCCACGGGGACGATTCTCAGGGAGTTCACGGAACCCAAGTGGATCATGGAAGCGATGGCGCAGGAAAAGGGAACGGACATCCTCTTTGTCGTGCCCATTGCCGTGATGATCCTCAATGCGATCAAGAGCGGCCAGCTCAAGCTTTCCGACTATGACCTCTCCTCCTGGAAGTATCTGGAGATCGGCGCCCAGCCNGTNCCCTTCGAGGTCATGAAAGGGCTTGTGGACAATATGCCGGCCGCNGTTTCCAACATTTACGGCATCACGGAAGGAGGGGGCGGCGGCACGTTCAACCTCTATCCCGAGGATGTGCTCAGGAAACCGGGTTCCATCGGCAAGCCCACGTTCGGAGTGGAAGGCAAGATCGTGGACTTTGAAGGGAAAGACGTGCCCCCGGGCCAGGTGGGCGAGCTGATCTTCACCACCAAGCGGATGATGAAGGAATACTACAAGAACCCGGAGATGACGGCGGACACGCTCAAGAAAGGCTGGCTCTACACCGGAGATTTGCTGCAGACCGACGACGAAGGGTACTTCTACATTGTAGACCGCAAGAAGGACATGATCACNAGCGGCGGGGAGAACATCTTCCCGGTGGAGATCGAGGCCGCCCTNATGCAGAGCCCCAAGATCGACGACGTGGCCTGCATCGGCGCTCCCGACGACCGACTGGTGGAAGTCGTCATGGCGATCATCCAGGTCAAACAGGGCCAGACCATGACCGAGGAGGAGGTCCTCGATTTCTGCAAGAAGGTCAACCTGGCCAAGTACAAGTGGCCGCGCAAGATCGTTTTCGACAAAGTCATGCGCAACCCCACGGGCAAACTCATGAAGCCTCAGATGCGGGAAAAGTTCACGGGCCGCAAAGAGGCTTTCAAGAAACTGACTTAGTCCGGAATCCGCCGGAAATCAAAAGGGACGGGGAAAACCCCGTCCCTTTTTTTATGGCAATAAGCTGAAGATCGGGTTTAGAATCTCAGCATCACCCCCACCTCGCCTCCCCCGTCAAGGGGGAGGGAAGTATCTATCATGTCAGAACATTCCCCTCCCCTGGAGGGAGGGGCTATGCAGGCTCAAGATTCCCCTCCCCTGGTGGGAGGGGCTAGGGGAGGGGGAAGGGAATGGGCACTGCGAAGCATAAAATCCAAAATTCGAGTTTAAGTGTAGGCCGTGGACCTGCATCCATTTCTTTTTAGGGAAGGGGGCATCTATGGGACTCTATGATTTCACCTTTTATCACCTCATCTGCCGAAACGCGGTTTCCTTCAAGGGCCGGCAGGCTTTGCTGGAAGCGGAAGACGGGCTTGGGCTGAACTTCGATCAGTACAAGCGGCGGGTCGATCAGATCGCCGCAGGCTTGCAGAAGGCAGGGGTCACCAAGGGGGACCGGATCGGAGTCCTGGCCAAGAACAGCCTGGACTACTTCACTCTTTTCGGAGCGGCCGCGGCCCTTGGCGCGATCCTGGTGCCTGTGAACTGGAGGCTGGCTCCTGACGAAATCGCCTTCATTCTGAAGGACAGCGCTCCTCGGATCCTGTTTGCAGACCCGGAACACCAGGAAACGATCAACGGGTTGAAAGGCAAGCTGACCGGGGTGGAGAAGTTCTACAGCCTTGGCCCCGGCAAAGATGGTTTTCATCCGTTTGATTCCCTCCTGGCGAAACCCGGCGATTTCATTTCCCAGGAAGTTCTGAGCGAGGATGAGTTTGTGATCATCTACACCGCTGCAGTGGCAGGGAGGCCCAGGGGGGCACTGCTTTCTCACGGCAATGTCCTTTGTGCGAGCATGCACTTCGGCTATTACATGAAGTTGACATCCAAAGACGTGCTTTTGAATTTTCTCCCCTTTTTCCACGTGGGCGGTCTCTTCATGGCTACCACCTGCTTCCTGGCCGGAGGCCTGAACATCAATATGCCCCGGTTTGATGCACCCAGGGCCGTGGAACTGATCGAGCAAAAGGGAGTGTCCTTCATGATGGTCTTTTCTCCGATCCTGGCTTCCCTTCTCGAAGAGCAGGAGAAAACGGGAAAGAACATCCGCTCTCTCGCATCCGTTACCGGCATTGACACGAAAGAAACCATTGAGAAATACGAGAAGGTGACGGGCGGCACTTTTCACGTCCTCTACGGCCAGACAGAGACCTCGTGCCTTGCAACGATAGGGCCCTACCGCGAGCGTCCCGGTTCCGCGGGAAAGATGCTGCTCTTCACGGAAGTGCGGCTTGTGGACGACTACGACAGGCCTGTGGCTGCCGGGCAGGTGGGCGAGATTGCCGTGAGAGGCCCCATGGTCTTCAAGGGCTACTGGAACCTTCCCGAAGACACGGCGCACACGTTCCGGGAGGGCTGGCACCACACCGGAGACCAGGGCCGTTTTGATGAAGAAGGATTTCTCTGGTACGCCGGCCGCAAGGCGGAAAAGGAACTGATCAAGCCCGGCGGAGAAAACGTCTATCCAGCGGAAGTGGAAAAAGTGATCCTCCAGCACCCGGCCGTGGAAAAGACCGTGGTGATCGGGGTCCCCGACCCCAGGTGGAAAGAGGCGATCAAGGCGGTCTGCCAGCTCAGAAAGGGGCAAACCCTTGAGGCTCGGGCCCTGATCGATTTTGTGGGCGAGCGGATCGCACGGTACAAGAAACCCCAGGTGGTGCAGTTCGTGGATGAGCTTCCGGTGCTTCAGGACGGATCTGTGGACCGGGCTGAGGTGAAGAAACGCTATGGGGACGCCAAGTAGCAAGTAGGTAGTAAGAAGTAGGCAGTAAGCAGTCACCTGGAAAAAAGCAGTAATGCATGCCGCCTACTTGTTGGGGAGTTCATGAAGAAGGGCCATGTTCGATGAAACTTGCCGTGACAGCGACGAGCAGTTACACTGCCTACTGCTTACTGCTTACTGTTTACTGGATTAGAGAATGGTCGGTACGGATTCCATACCTCAGGAAAGTTTTCTGAAAGAAGACTCTTTCGGGTTCATCATGGCCGAGGACTTCGAGTCTCTCGGAATCGATGCCTCCGACATCCCCCCAGGCACGTTTCCGGCCCACAAGCACCCTTCGAGGCTGTTGAGCCGTTTCGGAGGGAACGCCTACGGTTTCGGGTTTTTTGAAGCCTATGACCGCCTCAGCCCGAAGGATCAGAAACTTCTTCAATCCATCAGCCCCGGGAAACCCGAATACGCCAAGCCATTTTACAAGGACATCAACCGAATCTACCAGAACATGGGCCTGCTGATCCGTTTTTCCAGCCTCGGCAAGCCCTATTATCTGATTCCTGTCCACACCGTGTCGCGTTCGCTTTCCACTGTCAGAAACAAGGCGGACGAGATCACCGGCGTCATCCACGCCCACAGGAAGAAGACCCTGAAGGAAAGCCTGAGAATCGGATTTCTCACCCACTCGGACGACCTCCTCATCCCCGAACTTTCCCTCAGGTTCAAGGAACATGAGTTCATCGTTCTGGACTCTTTTGGAAAGCTCTCTTCCCTCCAGAGCCCGCTGGATATGGTCATTCTGCCCAGGGAGCTGCACGAGCTCGTTTTTACGGAGCGACTCAGCCCGGAGGCGCGGAAGACCATTTCCAAAAGGCAGCTCGAGAGCTATGCCTACTACATCATCGGGAAGGCCTACAGCCTGCTCAAGCCCGAGGGAGAGATTTTCGTCATCGCCAGCCGTCTCCCGGTAGAAGCGCATCGGGAAATCAGGGTCAGGTTTCACACGGAAGAAGAGGCGAAGAATTTTGTTCTTTTCAGCCACATCTTCAAGACGGAGAGGCGGTATCAGGCCAAGGCAAAGTCCTTTACCCTGTCTGTTTTCGAGTTCCACAAGTACCTAAACCCTCCCTACGTGGAGAAAGAAGTGTTGGACAGCCTCCTCGGTCACCGGAGCGTGGAGGACATGAGCCTTCGGGAAATCAACCAACTGCCCTATCTTCACTTCTCCCTGGATGACGGCCTTTCCTACAACCAGGAAAAGGTGTGGATGAAAATCCTCTCTGTCTTCTTCAGCAAGATCTTCCTCAAACCTCTGATTCCGGATTCGGTCAAGAGCGATTGGAAAAAACGGTTTTCCACCGGAAAGTACACGCCGGATTACCTGCTCACGTATTTGGGGCAGAAGAAGTCTCTCCGGGTGACCACGGAAGACCTCAAGCGGGAGGTGGCGGACTCCAGGCTGGCCGGCTGTCCCCTCGCTCTTCTTGCCGATTACCGTGACTCCTTTGATTATGTCCTGTCCACGCTTCAGGTGCTGAAAAAGATCAAGACCATGAGCTTTCAGGGGGTTCCGGAACTGTTCATGGAGAGGCTCAGAGAACCCCTGGAGAGCAAGAGACGACGATACGGGGCTTTGAACCATGTGCTCAAGCTCATGTCGAAGCTTCATCATCTGGAGCGAATCAGAACCTGCGTGAACCCCGAAGGCGTCGAGGGGAGCAGAACCCCGATCCTCAAGCACCTGGAGACCTTGTGTCTTTTCGGTTTTCCCCAGGAGGAGCTCAAGGAGATTTTCCTGATCGTCCTGGGCCACTCCTCGCTCGGCCGCATTCTCTCCGGGAAGATGAATGAAAAGGCGTTGAAGCCGGTTTCGGATCTTGCGAGAACTCTGGATCCTCAGGAAGCTCTGAACCTGCTCAGATACTGCCGCCTGATGAGCATGGCTGAAACCGTGGCTTCCAGGAGGACGGAGCTCAAGCAGGAAGAACTCAGCGAGCTTTTTGATGTCTACGAGTCCATGGTCAGGGTGGTGACCAACCGGGAACTGGACTGGGATCGGCTGCTTGACGAAAAGATCATTGCCGTCGGCGGAATCCGCCCCATGGCGATACGCAAGGTGCTGAAGATGATGAACCAGTTCCGGTTCCTGAACCAGTGGCCCGAGTTGAAGGACAAGGGCGAGATGGAGAAGGAGACGCTGGCCGATTATGATCCGGAGAAGCTCGCCGGGATAGAGAGTGTGATCACCCTCATCGAAACGGTGGATCGGTTCGAACGGGCTTATTTCCGGGAAGATCCCCTGAAGGCCTCGGAGTTCTACCGGAAGCTTCTCCAGGTGGAGTTCCACGGCACGGGCAGGGTGTTTGAGAGGGTCGACAGCGAGCTCGTGTTCCTGCTTCTCTGGATCACTGTGCACGTGGTGAAAGGGGGAGTAGTCAATTTCAACCCCATCCTCGCTGAGGCGGAGCCCGCGGAAATGGAGAACCAGTTCAGCAAGCTGGACGAGGAGGTTCCGGCCATCCATGTGAACACTCTCGATCTCCTTGCCCTCAAGCGCTTCAGTGAACAGGTCTATGAGGATCAGACGTCCTTCATCGTGGGCACGGGGTTTCAATTGAGGGTGAACCCCCAGACGCAAGCCGTGGACATCACGTACATCGACATGGACCAGAACATCGAAGCCCTGGAAAAGATCAGTGAACGGATCGCAGGGAGACCTCTCTCGGAAATCCTTCTGCAGGATTTGGATGAGCTGGAGAGGGTTTTCGGAAATCTGGAAGGGTTTTTTCAAAGCCATCTGAAGCTGATTTCCCATGACGGCACGGAACTGAGGTTGCCTGAAAGACAGAGGGCATGGTTCAGGAAGGCGCAGAACTTGAGGTCCTTCTTGAGATCCCGCTTCATCGGCATGGTGTTCCAGCCCGAGAATCTGTTCTCTCATCTGGACCTGCTCTACCGCCACGCCCCCTCGCTCCTCCGGTTTGTGGTTCCGGAGTTGATGGAGCTCGAATCCATGAACCTGCCCGAACAGGTCCGGTCCACCTCCACTCTCAAGGAACACATTTTTGCGAGCACACAAAAAATGCAGGCCCTGGTCAGAAAGGACCGAACCGGTCTGCAGGACATTGCTCTTCTCCACAAGCTGGCTCAAAGAGAGTTCGGACCTCTGGCCGCAGGCACTGTGGGCCTGAATGATTTCCAGATAGAGACCCTGGAAGGTCTGGTGGCGCACCTCAGGGAAAATCCCCCTTTGTTTGAAGCCCTGATTTTGTCGCTCGTCTTCAGGGACCTGGGTCTCTTGCCCGAGTTGAAGAAAAAATACCCGGGCGAGTTTCATCCGGCAGACCACGCGGAGGCAGGGGCTTACTTTGTTGAAAAGGAGAAGTTCGGGCTCAGGTACGGCAGCGACGAGAAGGTGCAGGACTGCCTGACGATCCTTGTGCGATACCACAACTTTCTGCACCACATGATCCGCGGAGAGTTTTCGTTTTATGCGGTTCAGGGGGTGGTGGATTTCAAGGACAAAGACCTCTTGGACGCCATTTTCCTGATCTCCTTCATCATGATNTTTGCCATGGAAGAGACGCTGATCATCGAGGATCTCGCCGCCAGCCTCTTTCAGTTGCGGACTCTCTGCCACAGGCTCATCGACGGGGAGACGAACCCCGAAGATCACATGGGAGAAGTCTATCTCCGGAAAGGCCGGGACTATTACGCTCTGGAGGCGTATCGCCGTGCCGGACTTCCCGAGGGGATGACGGCCAGCCGGTACCTGGAGTCTTATGACGGGAAAGAGCCGGAGCAGGAGGCCTATTCGCGATCAGGGGCAATGGTCTATGCCATGGAGCGGATCTTCAGGTTGCGGGGAATCCTGCATGTGGAGTTCCACGATCTGGCCAACGTCATGGTCAAGGTGCCCATGAAGTTCATCTACAAGAAGAGAAACCTCTCATCCATCGGCTATGCCACCTTCGAGAAGGAGCTTTTCGAGGCTCTGCGCATTTACAACGGCCTTCACAGGCTGCCTGAAGAGGCACGTCATTTTGTGTTTGAAAGGCTGGTGGCGGATGAGATTCGCATCTACGGGTTCGAAAACGTGAGCGCTTTTCTCAACTACGAGAACATGATCAAGCTCCTCCTGATTTCCCTTATGGCCGCCAGGAGGTTCCGGGCCAAGGGAAAGCCGGTATCTCTGGATTATCTGGGACTGGCCCGGAAGATCGAAAAACGCTACGAGGCGGTCAATGAGGCGTTGAGCCATATCTCTGCAGACAAATTGTGGGGGAACCCTCATGGGGTCCAGCCGTTCTTCAAAGCCAGGGAGGGGATCGTCTTCACTGAAAACGAGCAGGAGAGGGTGCTGTCCGTGGACTTCGTGGACAGCATCAACATGGCTGAAAAGGTCGCTCACATGACGGCGATCAAGAACCTGGAGGAATTGAAAACCTATTTTCACACCACCCTGCGGTTCTTGAGAAAGACACCTTTCTACACCGAGGACTACGAACTCGAGCTGGAGCAAGCCTTTGAAACCAGGAGGCTTCAGATCACGGATCTCATGGTGGATCAGGTCAAGCGGCAGATGGCTCAGCAAAAGGAGTTCAGGAACCTCCACGAGATCTTCCAGGACCTGATGGATCGGGCCCTGGAGATCGGGCTCACGGAAGAGCAGAAGCACCGCTTGATGGATCTCCTGGAGGTGAGAAAGGATCAGGTCAGAAGGGAAAAGCTGGAGGAGACGACCCGAGCCCTGGCGAGGATCCAGAATGTTCAGGAACTCAGAGATTACTGGGAAGGGGTGAAAGGGTATCTGATTCGCAACAGGCCCTATCTCGGAGGGGAGCTTGGAAATCTTGTGGCGAAGAGATTCGATGAAACCATGGTGGCCCTCGAAGCCCGCGATGACGGAGCGAGAGGGGGTGCCCAGCCGTTCCCTGAATCAAGGGAAGAGGGCCGGGAGGAAGACGGGTGATTATGCCTGAGTCCTGCTATGAAAGGGATAGGGGTGAGTCAAGAGAGAATGTCGAATATCGAATAACGAATGCCGAATGTAGAAGGGCTGAGAACATGAAACAGCGACCAGAGATGCAAGGGGTTATGTGGCCCATTTGATCAGAGAACGGGTTTGGTGTGACTTAACTTCGTCATTCGAAATTCGGCGTTCGATATTCGATATTCAATTCACAGAAGGTTGAGACCATTGGGATCTAGTCAGGCCTAGCGACCCGTATCGGGGAAAGAGGATGAAGGAATACATCCAGGTTTTCACGACTGTGGAGAAAAGGGAAGACGCAGATCGCATCGCGTCAACCGTTGTGAACAAGAGGGTGGCGGCCTGCGCCCAGATCTTGGGGCCGATCCAGAGCACCTACTGGTGGAAGGGCAAGGTGGAGGAAGCCGGAGAGTGGCTCCTCATGATGAAGACCCGGCAGGATCTGTTCTCCTCTCTTGAAAAAGAAATCAGGGCCGTCCATCCCTACGAGGTCCCGGAGATCATCGCCCTGCCCATTGTCGCCGGCAGTGCGTCCTACCTTGAGTGGATCCAGGAAGAAACAACCAGTCATCAGTGAACAGTGAGCAGTACAAGAGGAAGACGGTAGGAAAAACGCGGAATATTGGAATGATGAAACAACGGGGAAGGAGGAACTCAAAGCCAAAATAAAACCGTTATCACGAAAGCACGAAAACCGGAAAGCACGAAAAAGGACCTGTTTTTTTTATAACCCCCTCTTCTTTCGTGTCTTCGTCCCTTCGTGTTTTCGTGATTATTCTTGGTTTTTGAGATTCCCGTTCTACCGGCAACGAGCAACCTGCTACCTGCAACGAGCGACAAGCAACGAGCACTCCGCTACAGCGAAGGCGCACAATCTGAGGTATCCCCTCCCAGCTTTTCAAGGGCGTGTTTCAAGGCAGGCAGCACAACGGAGAGATTGTCTCTGACTCCTCCCGGACTTCCGGGGAGATTGATGATCAGGCACCGCTTCCGCACTCCCGCCATGGCGCGGGAGATCATGGCGTGGGGCGTTTTTTTCAGGCTCTCCGCTCTCATGGCTTCGGCCATGCCGGGCACTTCGAAATCGATCACTTCCTTCATGGCCTGAGGCGTCACATCGCTCGGGCTCAGGCCTGTGCCTCCTGAGGTCACAACCAGGGCAAGACAATCCTTGTCCGCCCATTCGATCAGGGTTCGGGCAATCTGCTCCCTGTCGTCAGGGANGATTTTCGTTTGCACCACGGAGAAGCCTGCCTCTTGAAGAAGGCTCACGGCCGTTTTGCCGCTCTCATCCACCCGCTTTCCCTGCGACCCCTTGTCGCTGATGGTGAGAACTCCGGTTGTAAACCCTTTTCCCATGGGCTACTCTGTTTTCTTGGCGTCGGCGATCACTTTTTCGGCCAGCTGGGCCGGAAGTTCTTCATAATGGGAGAATTCCGACCTAAAGGTTCCCCGGCCTGCGGTCAGAGCGTTCAGATCAATAGCGTATTTGAGCACCTCGGACATGGGGGCCTGAGCTTTGATCACCTGGATCCGGCCCTGAGTGTCCATCCCTAGAACCCGGCCGCGCCTGCTGTTGAGATCTCCCATCACATCCCCCA
>JGI26437J51864_10000323_pt1 | contig 13334 bp, 7 predicted proteins | sample FrelakmetLWP11LW_FD_51864 | JGI IMG/M metagenome (IMG submission 51864)
CCACAGGTGGTTTTGATGCCTTTGGTGCAGAGCACATCTTTCACGGCTATGGGGATCCCGTCCAGGGGGGAGAGACTCTCGCCCCGATGGAATCTCTTGTCCGCAAGGTCTGCCTGCTTGAACGCCAGCTCACGCGTTGTGGTGATGTAAGCCCGTATCAGGCTTTCCTTCTCGTCGATCCTGGCGAGCACGGATTCAGTGATCTCCCTTGAGCTCACCTCTTTCTTCTTGAGCAATCGGCTGAGTTCTGTTGCGCTTCGATCACATAAATCCATAGCTTAACCTTCAATGATCTTCGGAACCTTGAAGAAATCCTTTTCCCTCGCCGGAGCATTGGACAGGATTTCCTCCGGTTTTCCCGCTTTTCCGGGCTTGTCCTCACGCCACACGTTTTTCATGGGAATCACGTGGCTCATGGGACGGACGTTCTCCGCGTCGAGGTCCCTCAGGGTTTCAACGTACTCGAGAATGGAGTTGAGATCCTTCTGATAGAGAAGCACCTCGGAGTCGGTCAGTTTGAGACGGGCGAGCTTGGCGATGTGCTTCACGCGGTCCGGAGAAATCTTTTCCGAGTCAGAGGGGGCGGGCTCCGTCTTGACGTCCGGTCTCGATGTTTTTTCAGGGGCAAATCCTGCTAAAGGAATTGCAAGGCCCAGCTCCTTGAGCTGAAAAGTCTCCACAGAAGAAGGTGCTTCGCTCAGGGGACAGTACGCACTCCGGTTTTTCGGGAAAGCAATGACTTCCCGGATGGAAGACGCTTTCAGGATCATGGCGATCACACGGTCCAGGCCCAGAGCAAGCCCGCCGTGAGGGGGAGCCCCATATTCAAGAGCACGGAGAAAGAAGCCGAATTTGGCTTGCAGTTCTTCTTCCATCAGCTCCAGGGCAAGAAAAATTTTCTTTTGAATGTCCATCCTGTGGATCCTGATGCTTCCACCCCCCAGTTCCTCCCCGTTCATGACGAGGTCATAAGCCCGTGACTTCAGGCTAAGGCATTCCTGCTTGTTCGCCGGATCAAAATCGATGCGATCCGGCATGGTGAAGGGGTGGTGCTGGGAACCGAGGTTTCCATCCTTGAGTTCGAACAAGGGGAAATCGGTCACCCAGAGAGGAACGAAACGATCCTCAGAAATCATTTTGAGTCTTTCAGCGAGATGGAGGCGAAGTCCGGAGAGGACCTTGTTTACGAGATCTCGAGAGGTGTCTGCAATCATGATGNTGACGTCTCCGTCTTCGGTACGAAAGCGCTTTTGGAGACGGTCCTGTTCCGTTTGACTGAAGAACTGGACGATGTTGGACTCGAGCCGGCCATCCGCCACCTTCATCCAGGTCATGCCCTTGGCGCCGAAGGAGGGAGCGATTTTCATCGCATATTCATTCTGAAGCACATTCTTGCTGAGAGCATCGGCCTGCCCTTGGACACAAAATCCCTTGATGCAGCCCCCTGCCCGCAACAACTGTTGGAAGACTTCGTATTGCGTTTCCTTCAGAATGTCCGTGACCTCTTCAAAGGCCATGCCGAAGCGAAGGTCCGGCCGGTCAGAGCCGTAACGCTCCATGGCGGTGTCGTAAGTCATTCTGGGAAAGGGTCTAGGAAGAGAGATCCCGCCGAGCGCGAACATCCTGGCCGTGAGCTCCTCGATCATCTCATAGATAAACTCCTCGTCGATGAAAGAGGCTTCGAGATCCAGTTGAGTGAATTCAGGCTGGCGATTGGGCCGCAAGTCTTCATCCCTGAAGCACCGGGCAATCTGAAAGTAGCGGTCCATGCCGCTCATCATGAGGAGCTGCTTGAAGAGCTGGGGCGACTGGGGCAGGGAATAGAACTTGCCCTTGTGAACCCGGCTCGGCACAAGGTAGTCCCTGGCTCCTTCCGGTGTGCTCTTGGTGAGGAAAGGGGTTTCGATTTCCGTGAAGTGAAGCTGGTCCAGGTAGGCCCTGATGCATTTGATGATCTCGTAGCGCTTGATGAAGAGCTCTTGAGCCGACGGCCGTCTCAAGTCGAGGTAACGGTACTGGAGCCTCAGCTCTTCATCCACCTTCTCCGGATTGGCCTTGATGTCCTCACCGAAGGCGATGGCTTTTTCAGAGATCTTGAAGGGAAGGGTCCTGGACAGAGAAAGNACTTCCATNTCNTCGGCAAGCACCTCGATGCCGCCGGTGCTGAGGTTGGGATTCTCAGTGCCCTTGAGGCGAAGAGCGACCTTGCCTCTCACCTGAATAACGTATTCCTCCTTGAAGCCGGCGGCCTTGTCGTAGCTCTCCTTGTCGATCTCAGGGTTGAAGACCACCTGGGCGATCCCGCGAACATCGCGGAGGTGGATGAAGCGCAGACTTCCGTGATCGCGGAAAGCATCCACCCAGCCCATGAGGAGAACGTCCTTTCCCGCGTCAGACGGGGTCAGATCTCCGCAATAGATTCTCTGTCTCCATTCCATCAATGAAACCTGTCTCCGGGGTTTTTAAATGAACCCAATTTTATACTTTATTGAAAACCGTCAATCAATCCTATTTTTTCCCGTGAAAATGCACTCGTAGGGGAGGGGTTTACCCCCTCCCGCGGGCGCGCATAAAGCCCGCCCCTACTCCCATCCCTTCCCCCATCAGGAGGAGGGATTTCTGACGTTGTCGGAGAGACTCACCGGAGCTCTTCTTGGACTCGAGGGGTTTACTCTTTTGTAGCATCTGAGCAAGAGATCCTACAAAATTGTAGTTCGGAAAACAAGGCTTGGAATAACGGACAGGCGAAAAGCCAAGCGGAGCCTTAGGGTTGCATCATCAGAGCCGATGGCACGCGTCTTGCTCAAGCCTGGTATTAATAATAGTCGATTCGCACGGGCGAACGTGTTTTCAACGATATTCATTCAGTGGGAGGTAACCAGAATCCAACATGGGGAGGAAATCAATGAGTGACACAAAGACGGCAAAAGACATCGTCAGCATGATCAAGACAGAGAAGGTGGAAGTGGTGGACTTGAGGTTCATGGACTTCCCGGGACTGTGGCAGCACTTTTCCATACCTGCAAGGGAAGTGGATGAGGGCACTTTTGAAAGCGGCCTCGGCTTTGACGGGTCGAGCATCAGGGGATGGCAGGCGATCAATGAATCGGACATGCTGGTCAAGCCGGTGGCGGAGACCGCCTTCATCGATCCCTTTTTTCAGGCCAAGACGCTCGTCATTCTCTGCAACATCTGCGATCCTGTGACCGGTGAAGACTACACAAGGGACCCGCGGAACATCGCTCGGAAGGCGGAGAATTACCTCAAGAGCCTGGGAATCGCGGATGTGGCCTACTTCGGCCCTGAAGCGGAGTTCTTCATCTTTGACGACATCCGGTTCGATCAGAACGAGCATGAGGGGTACTACCACATCGACTCGGTGGAGGGCCGCTGGAACGCAGGGCGGGTGGAGAACCCCAACACCGGATACAAAATCCGGTACAAGGAAGGCTACTTCCCGGTTCCTCCCATGGACAGCCAGCAGGACATCCGCAGCGAGATGATGCTCACCCTGGAGAAGATCGGCGTGTTGATCGAGGCCCAGCACCATGAGGTGGCCACAGGAGGGCAATCGGAGATTGACATGCGTTTTTCTCCTCTGGTGCAGATGGCGGACAGCCTGCTCAAGTACAAGTATGTCATNAAGAACGTGGCCAAGAAGTACAACAAGACCGTCACCTTCATGCCCAAACCCCTGTTCAGTGACAACGGCTCAGGGATGCACGTTCACAGCTCCCTGTGGAAAGGCGGCCAGAACCTCTACGCCGGTGACGGCTATGCGGGGCTGTCGCAAATGGCCATGTATGCCATCGGCGGGCTCCTTAAGCATGCGCCGTCGCTTCTGGCGATCACGAGCCCGACGACCAACAGCTACAAGCGGCTGGTGCCTGGGTTCGAAGCTCCGGTCAACCTGGCCTACTCGAGGCGGAATCGAAGCGCAGCCGTTCGTATTCCTCTCTATTCCAACTCGCCCAAAGCCAAGCGGCTGGAGTTCCGGTGCCCTGACCCGAGCTGCAACCCCTATCTGGCGTTCTCCGCCATTCTCATGGCCATGCTGGACGGAATCCAGAACAAGGTGGACCCGGGAGATCCGCTGGACAAGGACATTTACGACCTGCCGCCGGAGGAACTGGCCAAGGTGCCTCACACCCCAGGATCCCTCAGGGAAGCGCTCAAGGCCCTTGAAGCCGATCACGCTTATCTCCTCAAAGGGGATGTGTTCACCTCGGATGTGATCGAGACCTGGATTTCCTACAAGATTGAGAAAGAGGTTTTGGCCGTCGAGCTCCGGCCCCATCCTTGGGAGTTCGCGCTCTACTACGATATCTAGATCTCGCTCATTACTGCAAAGAAAGGGGGTTCCCGGGAAGATTTCCGAGGAACCCCCTAGTTCTTGTTTGGGCCTGAACCCTGAAATCCCCCCTCCCGTCCCCCTTTACAAAGAGGGAAGCTCTCGTCTTTCTCGTATTGCCCCCTCTTTTGTAAAGAGGGGAGGGGGGAGATTTTTCCTTTTAGGCCCGGTCCGCTATTTCCGTGCCTCTGGGCGGTTCACTCGGGGTATGAGAACTTGTGCTATACTACGCGCATATTGCTGTTGGGGGAGCGGGGAATTGAAGACTGCCGAAGAAAGACTGCGGGCCGAACACATGGCGCGGCTGGGCGAGCGATACTCCCGGATCTTCAGCGAGAAGGACGTGGAGCGGCACCTTTCAGCGCTTGGCCGCCTGTCCCCCCAGCATCCTGTGGAGATTCTTCTTGATCCGAGAAGGGACGGGACCCTGGACTGCACGGTCCTGGCCTTTGACTATCCCTCCGAGTTTTCCCTCATCACCGGCATCCTGGCAGGAATGGGCTTCAACATTTTTTCGGGAGAAGTATTCACCGACGAGGGAAGCCCTCAAATCGTGGCCAAGAGGAAACGGCATGACAAGGAGGACCTTCGGAAGAGGCGCAGAATCATCGATCATTTCTCCGGCGCCGTGGACACGGCCATACCCCTTGATATCTGGTCGGAGGAGCTTCGGTCCCGCATGGAGGCCTCCATCCGCCTTCTGGAAAAGGGGGATGAGCCGTCGATTGCGGAGGCGAAGCAGCAGGTCAATGAGCTTGTGGTGAGAAGGCTTGCTCCTCTTCAACAAGGCTCTTATCCCGTGCCCTATCCCGTCGAGATCCAAGTGGAGGATCGTGCGGGAGCCTTTACCCGCTTGAGGGTGATCTCAGAAGACACCCCCGCTTTTTTGTATGCCCTGTCCAATGCCCTGTCNCTNCATGACGTCTCGATCGAACACGTGAGAATCCGAACGATTCGCGGTCGCGTGGAAGACGAAATCGACCTGGTCGACCTGAGGGGCCGCAAGATCGAGGACCCGGAACTGCTCAACCGCGTCAAGTTCTCCGTACTCCTCACCAAGCAGTTCACTTATTTTCTCGGCGCTGCGCCGGATCCCTTCACAGCCCTCTCCCGATTCGAGCAAATTGTTAGAGACGCGGTGCAGAAGAAAAAGGAAAAGGAATGGCTGGATCTACTGACCGATCCTCATCTGCTCAAGGATCTTGCGAGACTCCTCGGCGCCAGCGACTTCCTGTGGGAGGACTTTATCCGACTCCAGTATGAGACCCTGCTTCCCATGCTGAGCCCTTATGCGGGAATCCACGCTCTTGCCGGAACCCCTGAGACCCTGGATGAAAGAATGCAGGAGGCGCTGAAGGGTGCGCAACCGCTCGCGGAAAAGGGGGAAAGGCTGAACCGGTTCAAGGACCGGGAAATCTTTTTCATTGATCTCGATCACATTCTTCATCCCGAATCCACATTCGACTCCTTTGCCCTGTCTCTCACTCGGCTCGCCGAGCGGGTCGTCGATGAAGGAGCAAGACTGGTCTACGAGGATCTCACCGAACGCTTCGGAAGACCAAGAACCGTGGCCGGCCTTGAGGCAAAATATGCCATCCTGGGGCTGGGCAAACTGGGCGGCGCTTCTCTAGGGTATGCCTCTGACCTGGAATTGCTCTTTGTTTACAGCGACAGCGGCACAACGGACGGAGACCAACCGGTCACGAACGCGGAGTTCTTCGACCGCTTTGTCAAAGGGGTGACCGGTTTGATCAAGTCAAAGCGGGAAGGGATCTTTCAACTCGATCTGCGACTCCGGCCTTATGGGAACGCGGGGCCGCTGGCCAGCAGCCTGGACAGCTTCTGCCGCTACTATGGCCCTGACGGGCCCTCCCATTCCTACGAGAGGCTGGCCCTGGTTCGTCTGCGGGCTATTGCCGGGGACCCGGAACTGGGCAAGCAAGTGGAGCGGCTCAGGGATGAGATGATCTATTTTTCCGGCCGCCTGGATCTTCAGGAGCTGAAAGATCTCCGGGAGAAGCAATTCAAGGAGAAGACAGGGGCCGCTAGGCTCAACGCCAAATTCAGTCCCGGAGGTTTGGTGGACCTGGAGTACAGTGTCCAGATTCTCCAGGTGACCCACGGCAAGGAGGTCCCATCGCTCAGAACCCCTCTTCTTCGTGAAGCCCTGGAGGCCCTCAGCGAGCAGGGTGTTCTCTCAGACGAGGAATCCGCTCGTCTCAGTAAATCCTACACCTTCCTGAGGCACCTCATCAACAGCATGCGCATGCTTCGCGGCTCCGCCATGGACCTTTTCTTCCCGTCTCAGGATTCTTCAGAGTTCGCTCATCTTGCGCGACGCATGGGATACTCAAGAGGCGGCCCTCTGGATTCTTCAGAGCAGCTTCGCGTTGATTTTGAAACCCATTCTGCAGCCGTGCGGGTTTTTGTAGAGCGCCATTTCGGCCGCGATTCCATTCCGGGTGCGGCAGCGGGCAATGCGGCGGATCTTGTTCTCTCGGACCAGGTTTCCCGGGAGGCGAGAGATGCCATTTTGCTTGGTGGTGGCTTCGATCATCCTGAGCGCGCCTATGCGAACATCAAGAGCATGGCCGGAGGCGGAGCTCGAAGTGCGACCTTTGCCAAACTCGCCCTTTTGGCTTTTGATATCCTGAAGAGAAAACCGGATCCGGACATGGCCCTCAACAACTGGGAGCGTTTCGTGCGAGCCCAGGTGAGCGCCGATTTCCACTACAACCTCCTCTTGTCGCAACCCATGCGCCTTGAACTCCTGCTCGGGATTTTTGCAGGGAGCCAGTTCCTGTCCGATGCCCTGGTGAGAAATCCGGGATTTCTGGACTGGGTGGTCGCCCCGGAGGTTCTGCACAAACTTCGCGAGACAAGGGATATTGAAGAAGAGCTTCGCCGCACGGCGTCCGGGTGTAGCAGCCACGGGGAATGGCTCAACCGGTTGAGGCGCTTGAGGCGCCGGGAGATGTTGCGGATCGGGATTCGGGACATTTGCCTTGGGGCCTCGACGCGCGAGGTGATGCTGGAGTTGTCGAGGGTGGCTGAGGCTTTTGCACAGGCCGTTCTGGAAAAGAGAATCCAGGAGCATCCGGAATGGAAAGACCGCTTCTGCATCCTGGCCCTGGGAAAGCTTGGAGGCCATGAGCTGAACTACAGTTCCGATATTGATCTGCTCGGCCTCTGGCGCGATGAGGAAGGGAACCCGGAGCCGGAGAAGAAAACCTTTTTTGCCCGGCTCATGGAAGACCTTCGGTCGGATCTCTCCAGCCACACCGAGGAAGGCTATGCCTACCGGGTGGATCTGAGGCTGAGGCCCTTTGGCCGTGACGGGGAGTTGGTCCCCTCGTGGTCGTCCCTTGTCCGGTATTACACCGAGGTGGCATCGCTCTGGGAAATCCAGGCGGCCCTCAAGATGCGTCCTGTGGCCGGGCATTTTCGTCTGGGCTACTCGTTTCTCGAAAAGATTCGTCCCGTTCTCTTGCAGGGCTGGAAAAGGGAGGACGTCTCTCAATCGGTTGAAAAGATGCGGACTGTGGGAATGAAGACCCATTCCGGCGCTACGCAGGATGTGAAGAGCGGCATGGGAGGATTGCGGGATGTGGAGTTTCTTGTTCAGGGGCTGCAGCTCATTCACGGAGCACGGATCCCTTCTCTCCTCGAAGGGAACACACTCAATGCCCTGGAGCTCCTTGGCAAGGAGAAGGTTCTCCCTGAGCCGGTGGCGCTAGCCCTGAAGGAAGACTACGTGTTTCTCCGGCGGGTGGAGCACTGCCTCCAGATTCTTGAAGACAGGCAGATCCATGCGATACCCAAGGACAAGAAGGAACTGAAGGCCTTGGCGCGGCGGCTCCTCGGGCCGGAGGGGAACGAGGACCGTTTCATGGAAAAACTGTACGGGTCTCTCCAGCGTATCCACAATGCTTACGCCACCTATCTGCTTGAGGAGAAAAGAGGATAAAAGAAAGCAGTTTTAGAAAAATGGCTTGACAACGTAGAGGAAAAAGGTAGTTTATATAAGTTTCCGCACAAGGAAGTACGGAGTACTTATTTTTTGACAAAGGCGTCTGCCCCTCTTTCCTGGGGGAAGGCGTTTTTTTTTGCCTGTAAAGCAGGTATCTTTGGGCAACCTGCTAAAAACATCCGGCTGAATGCAGTGCGGAAGCTCTAAATCGAGGACTCCCTCCTATGGAATCCAGAATTTCACAAGACACTAGAGAGCAGGCGGATAAAAAGCCCCGCATCTCTCAGGGTGTAAAGCGGACCCTGGCTTTATTCTATTGCCAGAACACACCGGAAAGCGGTGAAGCCGTAAGACAAGCCCTTGAAAAAAAGTATGCATCGAGTTTGCGGCTCTTTCCTATTCCCTGCAGCGGACGGCTCGATCCTCTGCACCTTCTCAAGGCGCTCGAGGAGTTTGCGGACGCAGCCTATGTCATTGCCTGCCCTGAAGGAGCCTGCCGCTATTTTGAAGGGAACCTCAGGGCGACCAAGCGTGTGGACATGACGGCTCGGACGATTGCCCAGATCGGTCTTGAGAAAGAGAGAGTGGGAATCGTCGCCAACTCAAAAGAAAACCCCAAACCCCTGGCAAAGCTGGCTGAAGAGATCCTGGGTCGCGTCAGCGAGATTCGGCCGTCACCGGTGCTGGAGCGGCCGAAAACGGGGAAAGGGACCAAGGAGAAAAAGGATGATCACAGCAGAAAGAAAACCCATTGACGAGATCAGGGCCATGGTTGCTCCTTACAAGAGAGTCCTGGTCCTCGGTTGCGGTTCCTGTGTGGCCGAGTGCGCTGCAGGAGGAGAGAAGGAGACGGGCATGCTAAGCTCCACGCTCCGGATGGCCAACAAAATGGAGGGCAAAGACGTCCTCATCGAGGAGAAAACCCTGGACCGCCAATGTGTGAAGGATTTTGTCATCCTTCTGGATGACATCGTTGACCAGTATGATGCCGTGCTCTCCCTGGGTTGCGGCGCAGGGGTCCAGGCGGTGGCGGAAATGTTTTCGGAGATCCCGGTCCTGCCGGCTCTCAACACCGAGTTCCTCGGGGAGACCAGGGACCAGGGATACTGGGTTGAGAACTGCCTTGGGTGCGGGGACTGCATGCTTGACGATTTCGGCGGGGTATGCCCGCTGGCGCGTTGCTCCAAACAGCTTTTCAACGGCCCTTGCGGAGGATCCAGGGAAGGGAAATGCGAGGTCAATCCGGAGATCCCTTGCGCATGGCAGGCCATCATCGACCGGCTCGACCGATTCGGATCCCTGGACCGTTTGGAGCAGATCTACCCTCCAAAGGACTGGTCGAGAAAACAGGGCGGGGGGCCGAGAAAGATCATGAGGGAGGACCAGCGGAGGTGAAAGACGTGAGCCGTTTGAAAAGAGTTCTTGATCAGGGCGGGTTCGCAGTGACCGCCGAATGCGGGCCTCCCAAGGGCGCGGACGCGGAGGCTATCCTGAAGAAAGCGGAGCTCCTGAGGAGCACGGTGGATGCGGTCAATGTCACGGACAACCAAACCGCCATTGTGCGCATGTCCAGCCTGGCGGCGTGCAGCCTCTTGAAGTCCGCAGGACTGGACCCTGTGCTGCAGGTGGTGGTGAGGGACCGAAATAGGATCGCCCTTCAGTCCGATATTCTGGGCGCTTCGGCTCTGGGCATCCGAAATATCCTCTGCCTGTCGGGGGATCACCAGAGTTTCGGCAACCAACCTCAAGCCGTGGGCGTCTTTGACCTGGATTCCATCCAGTTCGTGCAGGTGGCCAGAACCATGCGGGACAAGGGAACCATTCTGGGAGGAGAGGCTCTGACCAAGGCGCCGGAACTTTTCATCGGCGCGGCAGCCAATCCTTTCGGCGATCCTTTTGCCTTCAGGGTCGTGCGGTTGGCCAAGAAGGTGGCCGCAGGTGCGGAGTTCATCCAGACCCAGTGCATATACAATCTGGACCGATTCGAAAAGTGGATGGCCATGTCCAGGGACAGAGGGCTGACGGAAAAGACGTGCATCCTGGGAGGGGTCACCCCTCTGAAGTCCGCAGGCATGGCGCGGTACATGAAGAAGAAGGTGGCCGGCATGGATGTCCCTGATGAGGTGATCAGGCGCATGGAGAGCGTTCCGGCCAAGAAGCAGGCTGAGGAAGGCCTGAAGATCTGCGTGGAGACCATCCAGAGACTCAAGGAGATTCCGGGGGTCCGGGGGGTCCACATCATGGCCATTGAGTGGGAAGACAAGGTCGCTGAGATCGCAGAAAAAGCGGGCCTGCTGCCGAGACCCGTAATCAGTAAGCAGTAGGCAGTAAGCAGTAAGGAGTAGACAGATTCCAGAAGCGAGAACGAGTTATGCCAAAGAAGTATGCGATTCACACGAAACCCACCCCGCACCGCTTCAAGGCGATCACCCCCTCCGGGATCATCGCCTGGGAAGAAGGCTGTTTGAAGTGCGCCGTGTGTGTCAAGAAGCGATGCGTTTACAAGGTCTACGACCAGCGGGACCTGGATTCCCGCCAGATGGTCGACTCCATCGACAACCAGTGCATGAACTGCCTAAGATGCGTTCAGGGGTGTCCTAAGGAGCTGATCCACAAATCCTCGAGTCCGGAGTTCAAGTCCCTGGGCGACAGGCACTGGACCCCGGAAATCATCGCCCGGCTGTGGTACCAGGCGGAGACAGGGAAGATCCCCGTGTCCGGTGCCGGCTATCCAGGGCCATTCAGCGGTGAGGGCTTCGACGCCATGTGGACGGACATGTCGGAGATCGTCAGGCCCACGAGGGACGGCATTCACGGCCGTGAGTACATCAGCACCGGGGTGGATCTTGGAAAGACCCCGAGACACCTTGTCTTCAACGAGAAGGGCGATCTCCTGAGCCGCCTCCCGGAATTCATAGATATTCCTGTCCCTGTTCTCATGAGAATACCGTCCTTCGGCTCCATCAGCGAGCAAACCATGAAGGGATGGGCCATGGCGGCCAAACGGCTGGGCACGTTCCTTGCGGCGCCGGCCCATCTTCTGAAGAAGAACCTGGACCCCTACCGGTCTCATCTCATGCCCACCCTCCCTGCGGGTCCGGTGAAATCCCGCCGCGGGCTCAAGGGATTTCGCCTGGTTGAACTCCCATGGACCGAGGATTGGGACGAGCGATTGAAGTCTGTCAGGAAGCATGTGCCTTTGGCCCTGGTTTCCGTTCATCTTCCCATGGACAAGAGCGCGAAACAAAAAGCGCTGGCCCTTGCGCGGGCAGGGGTCTCCATCATCCATCTGGAAGGGAGTTATTGGGGCACGGCCGTGGATGACGAATCGACGGCCATGAAGGACATCTTGAGGTCGGTCCACAGGACGCTTATTGAAGAAGGGATTCGCGATGAGATGACCCTTCTGGCCAGCGGCGGCATTGCCATGGCGGAACACGTGGCCAAGGCCATGCTCTGCGGAGCGGACGCTGTGGTCATCGACTTCCCCATCCTGATTGCCCTGGAATGCCGCATGTGCCGGCGATGTGTCTCAGGGCTCTCCTGCCCTGTGGAGATCGAAAAGGCGACGCCGGTGTGGGTGGCTTCGCGGGTCTACAATCTCTTCGGGGCATTTCACAACCAGCTTCTGGAAGTGATGGGCGCCATGGGCATACGGGATGCCCGCCGCCTCAGGGGAGAAGTGGGCCGGGCCATGTTCTTCGAAGAGATGGACAAGCCTGTTTTTGGAACTCTGGGAGAGGTCAAGGAAGGGCATGAACTTGAGTAACCACAAAGTCCCTGACGTTGTGAGAACGCCGTCGCGATTCCGAAATCCGATCGGGAAATACCGCCTCAGTCGCAGCAAAGAGTGCACGGCCTGCGGCAAGTGCGTCGAGAGTTGCCTCTATGGGGTCCACGAAATGAAGAGAGGCCGCGTGCTCACCCGAAATGCCTACCGGTGCGTGGGGCCAGACTGCACGACCCCTTGCACAAAGGAGTGCCCGACGAAGGCGCTTTCCCTGAGAAGAAATCCTACCTTTGACACCATGGGGGACTACAGGTGGACGCCCGACCTGCTGGCGAGCACATGGCACATGGCTGAAACAGGGCTGGTGCCTCCCGGAGGTCTGGAATACCGGACCGGGGCGTCGGGCGGCGGATTTGACAAGCTCCGGCTGGTGTTGCCCTTGCCCGGAAAAGCCCCGGCCGTTGAGGACGGGGATGTGGATATGGGGGTCGATCTGAACCGGCGCAACGACCATGCCCATCGAGTGAGGATCGAGGTCCCCTTTTACGGCGGGGGCATGTCCTACGGGTCTGTGAGCATTACGACCATGCTGAGCCGCATCAAGGCCGCTGCAACGCTCGGGACCCTTTGCTGCACCGGGGAGGGAGGGTATCCGGACGAACTCAAACCCTATGACGACCATGTCATCACCCAGGTGGCCACAGGGCTTTTCGGGGTGAGGGAAGAGACCATCAAGAGAGTGAAAATCGTAGAGTTCAAGTATGCCCAGGGCGCCAAACCGGGGCTGGGCGGGCATCTCCTGGGCGACAAGGTCACTCCCGGCGTGGCCCGGATGAGGGAGGCGGTCGTGGGATTCCCTCTTTTCTCACCCTTCCCATTCCACAGCGTGTACTCGGTAGAGGACCACAAGAAGCACGTGGACTGGATCAAGGCGATCAATCCCCAGGCGCTCGTGTCCGTGAAGGTCTCCACTCCGACGGATGTGGACATGGTGGCGGTGGGCAGCTACTACGCCGGCGCACACATCATCCACCTGGACGGCAGCTACGGGGGAACAGGGGCTGCGCCCGACATTGCGAAAAAGAACATCGCCATGCCCATCGAGTATGCGCTTCCCAAGGTTCACCGTTTTCTCATCCAGGAGGGGGTGAGGGAGAGAATCACGGTCATTGCGAGCGGGGGAATCCGGACGCCCCACGACGTGGCCAAGATCATCGCCCTGGGTGCGGACGGTGTGTGCACGGGCACGGCGGACCTGGTGGCCCTGGAGTGCATCCGGTGCC
>JGI26437J51864_10000324_pt1 | contig 13303 bp, 11 predicted proteins | sample FrelakmetLWP11LW_FD_51864 | JGI IMG/M metagenome (IMG submission 51864)
TGATGTGCAACTCGCAGTAGCCTTCGGTGCGCCCTGCGGCAACGTCGGCCAGCCCCAGTGCACCCGAGCCCGCACGGCGAAAAGCGCAGCCGGCATCGAGCACACGTTTGACCATCGCCAGATAGTCGGCCTGAGGGCGGCGCAGCGACCAGCCGCACTCGACGGTGGCTGCATCGAGCGAAGACACGGGGCTGACCGCCAGCCGCTGCGCGGAGCTGCCGTCTTCGGTCAGCCACGCACCGCGATTGCGCTCGGCGAAATAGAGCCGCTGGTGGCTGGGATCGTGAAGTGCGCCGACGGTCGGCACGCCATGCTCGGCATAGCCGATCGACACGCAGTAATGGGCGATCGAGCGCGCATAGTTTGCCGTGCCGTCGATCGGGTCGATGATCCAGACCCGCTCGGCAGTCGCCAGGCCGTCGCTGGCGCCGTCTTCCTCGCCGAGCACTGCATCGTTGGGATAGGCCTTGGCGATCGCCGCGCGGATGAAGCGCTCGACCTCGCGGTCCATCGCCGTGACTTCGTCGTGCCGGCCTTTGAGCGACACCAATGGCGAACCGAATGCGCCGTGGGCCAGGCGGCCCGCGTCGGCGGCGAGTCGGCAACAGAAGTCGAGGCGGTCCATCGGCACGGTTGGCAGGGTCGGGGGTTCGCGCGACGATCGTGCGCGCCGCACGGATGCTACCTGCCGCGTGACGGATGCGGGTGTTGAACGGATCGGGGTCAACCCGACTACCACCGGGCCACCGGTCGAGGCGCTGTTGCCCGTCGAAAAAGGGGGCCATCGCGATGGCCGCTGGCCGTCGCGGCTACTGCGGGGGGGCCTCCGCATTCCCCTCGTCGCCCTCTGGCGGCGGGGCTGCCGCCACGCGATAGGCCTCGCTCGCCCACGCGCCGAGATCGACGCCGGCGCAACGGGCACTGCAAAACGGTCGCCAACGGTTCGCGGCCGTGAACAGGCTCGGTGAACCGCAGGCCGGGCAGGGCACCTGGCGCGCGGACGGCACGGCGTCTGACTTGCGTGTGTTCAAGAGCAAAGCGTCAATTCGAACGATTGGTCCTCGGTCACCGGCTTGGTGCGACCTTCGGCGTCGGCGCGCATCAGGCGGATCGAGACCATCAGGCGATGTCCCGAGATCTCGGGGATCAGGTCGAGCGCGTCGTCCAGCCGCACGCGCAGCAGGTGGTAGGTCTTGCCCTGCGGCAAGTTCTGCTGAAACTGGCCGCCCCGCGCCACCACACGCTGCGGCACACCCGCGTCACGCAGCAGGCCGAGCAGCACGTTGAGGGCCTCGGCCAGTGGGGTCAGCGTCGAAATCCATTGCATCAGGTCGGCCCGGCGGCGTGCCGGATCGCGCTGTTGCCAAGCGTAGTAGGCGGGCAAGTCGAATTCGCAGGTGCCGCCTGGGATGTTGATGCGGCTGCGGATGCCCATCAGGAACTCGTTGCTGGTGAGGGCGCTGCCGGCCTTGCCGGGCAGCGCGTTCAGGCCACTGAACGCTCGGTCGACCTTGGCCAGCACGGCATCGAGCGCCGTCTCCGAGATCGCCGGGTTGCCACGATAGGCCTGCAGCTGGCCTCTGTGGCGATCGAGATCCTTGAGCAGATCGCTCTTCAGGTCCGCTCGGGAGGCGACGTCGATCACTTCGAAGATCGTCGCCAGCGCGAAGTGATGGTCGAGCGGCTCATCGCGTGGCATCAACTGGCCGAGGCGATCGAACAGGTGTTCGAGCCGCAGCATGGTGCGGATGCTTTCGGTGAACGGGTACTCGTAGCGAACCAAGGCGGGCTTTCGCAGCGCATCGGCCGGCGCCGCGGCGGTCATTGTTCCACAGGGGGCAACGTTGCCGCTTGCCAGAGCCTCCACAGCGCGCGCACCTCGGCCTCGAGCGCGACCAGGGCCAGGCCGTCGTTGAAGATCACGGCATCGGCGATCGATCGGCGTGCTGCGCGCCCGGCCTGGCTGGCGATCACGCGCCGGGCTGTGTCGAGCGACCAACCCGGGCGTTGCATCACGCGATCGATCTGTGTGGCCTCGCTGCAGTCGACGACCAGCACGCGGTCGACGCGCTCACGCCAGTGCCGCGATTCGGCGAGCAGGGGCACGTCAAAGACCACGACCGCCGTGTTCGCGATGGCGGCCTCGCGTGCGGCTTCGTCGCCGATCAGCGGATGAAGCGCGCCTTCGAGGCGCTGCCTCGCCGCCGGGTCGGAGAACGCCAGCGACCGCATGGCTTCGCGATTCAAGGCTCCGTCGGCCGAGGCAATCGTGTCGCCGAAGATCCGCCGCAGGGCTGGCATGGCGGCGCCGTCAGGGCCGGTGAGGCGACGGGCAATGGCATCGGCATCGATGAGTGTCGCCCCAAGCTGTCGGAGCGTCGCGGCAACCGTGCTCTTGCCACTGCCGATGCCGCCGGTCAGGCCGATACGCAACGGGCGCTGAGGAGGGCGCGACATCGCGTGCGCGGATTCAGGCCCAACCGATCCAATCCAGGACTGTCGGTGCGCCAGCCAGCATCACGACCAGGCCAGCACCGGCGAGGAACGGACCGAACGGCACGTAGCGTCCTTCGCGCAGCGTCGCAGCCAGCTTCATCGCGATCCCGACTGCAGCACCGATCACCGAGGCCATCAGCAGCATCGGCACGATCATCTGCCAGCCCAACCAGGCGCCTAGCGCGGCGAGCAACTTGAAATCACCAAAGCCCATGCCTTCCTTGCCGGTGGTGAGTTTGAACAGCCAGTACACCGACCAAAGCGACAGGTAACCGGCTACGGCGCCCCAGAGGGCGGTCGACAGCGGGATCGTCCAGCCAAGTGCGGCNGCGATCANGCCGGCCCAGAGCAACGGCAACGTCAGNGCGTCGGGCAACACCGTGGTGTCCCAGTCGATGAGGGCCAACGCCAGCAGCGCGGCCGCCACCGCGCTCCACAGCAGCACGGCCACCGGCTGGCCCGCAAAGCGCCAGGCAATGACCGCGAACATCACGGCCGTTGCCAATTCCACGACCGGGTACCGCAGCGAGATGCGGGTACCGCACGCCGAGCATCGCCCCTTCAGCCGCAACCAGCCGAGCAAGGGAATGTTCTCGTGCCACGCCAGCGTGTGACCGCAGGCGGGACAGCGCGAACGCGGATGGGCGATCGTCAGCGGAGCCAGTCCGGTCACGGCCTGGCCCAGCGCCGCGGCCGTGCGCTGCTGATCTGTCGACGGCGCCGAGCGCTCTTGTCGGCCGCCGAACACCCGCCGCCAGGAATCGGCGTCGGCCAGNTGATGTGCCACGTCGGTCCACCACTGGCGCTCGAGCATCAGTGGCAGACGGTGGATCACGACATTGAGGAAACTGCCCACGCACAGACCGATCAGGGCCAGTGCGAGGGGGGAAAGCAGCAGGTCGAGCGGCAGCAGGTCGCTCATCGGCGCGGCGTCAGACCACCGCTCCGAGCTTGAAGATCGGCAGGTACATCGAAACCACGATGCCACCGATCAGCACGCCCAGGATGACGATGATGAACGGCTCCATCAGGCTCGACAGGCCCTTGACCATCTCATCGACCTCGTCCTCGTAGAACTCCGCCGCCTTGCCAAGCATGTGATCGAGCGAACCCGACTCTTCACCGATCGAAGCCATCTGCAGCACCATCGTCGGGAAGACGCCGGTGTTCTGCATGGCCATCGTCAATGCCGTTCCGGTGGACACTTCCTTCTGGATCTGCTCGGTTGCCTGGGCATACACCGCGTTGCCCGCGGCGCCGGCGACCGAGTCGAGAGCCTCGACCAGCGGGACGCCCGCGCCGAACATCGTCGACAGCGTCCGCGTCCAGCGGGCGAGCACGGCCTTGCGAATCAACTCGCCGAACACCGGCGCACGCAGCAATAGGCGGTCCATCGCCATCTGCATCTTCTCGGAGCGCCGCCACGACTGCATGAAGTAGCCGCCGCCGATCATCACGCCGAACAACAACCACCAGTACCTGACGAACTGGTCGGATATCCACATCACTGCGAGCGTCGGCGCCGGCAAGTCGGCGCCGAACGACGTGAACACCTCCTTGAAGGCAGGGATCACGAAGATCATGATGACTGCGAGGACGACAAAGGCGACCACCATCACCGCGGTCGGGTACATCAAAGCGGACTTGATCTTGCTCTTCAGTGCCAGCGTCTTTTCCTCGTAGACCGCAAGTCGCTCAAGGATCGCTTCCAGGATACCCGCGGCCTCGCCAGCCTCGACCAGATTGCAGTACAGCGCGTTGAACTGCATAGGGTGCTTGCGAAAGGCCACCGACAAGCTGGTGCCGGTTTCGACATCGGTGCGGATGTCAGTCAGCAGTTTGGTCATGCGCGGGTTGGTGCTGCCGCGGGCGACGATGTCGAACGCCTGCAGCAGCGGCACGCCGGCCTTCATCATCGTCGCCAACTGGCGCGTGAATATCGCGACGTCCTTCTGCTTGATCGATGAACCGCCGCGCATGCGGCGCTTCCGGACCCTGGTGACCAGGATGCCCTGCCGGCGCAGGCTTGCGCTGACCGCCGCTTCGCCACCGGAGCGGACTTCACCGCGAACGACCTTGCCGTTCTTGTCCTTGCCTTCCCATTCGAAGACGAATTCCTTGATGTCCCTTGCGGCTACTGCAGTCGCCATAACGCCTCCGAGGCCTGACTACTCTGTGTTGTGACGGGCGGGGTGCCGACGCTCATCACTCGTTGGTCACGGTAATGACTTCTTCCAGCGTGGTCACGCCGGCGCGCACCTTGGCCAGGCCAGCTTGGCGCAGGTCGCGCACACCGTTCTTGACGGCCTCCTGCTGGATATCGAGCGCGGATCCTTCGGCCAGGATGATGCGTTGCATCTCCTCGGTGATCGGCATCACCTGGTACAGGCCGACTCGGCCCTTGTAGCCGTTGCTGCACGCCGAACATCCAACGGCCTTGTAGGGCTTCCAGGTGCCGTCGAGATCGGCGTCACCGAAGCCGGCTCGCTTGAGTGCCTCGCGCGGGTATTCGACGGTGGTCTTGCAGGCATCGCACAGCCGCCGCGCCAATCGCTGCGCGGTGACCAACAGCACGCTCGACGCGATGTTGAAAGGTGCGACGCCCATGTTGAGCAGGCGGGTCAGCGTGCCGGGGGCGTCGTTGGTGTGGAGTGTCGACATCACGAGGTGGCCGGTCTGGGCCGCCTTGATCGCGATGTCGGCAGTTTCCAGATCGCGGATCTCGCCAACCATGATGATGTCGGGATCCTGACGCAAGAAAGCCTTCAGGGCCACCGCGAATGTGGTTCCTGCCTTCTCGTTGACGTTGACCTGGTTGACGCCCGGCAGGTTGATTTCGGCTGGATCTTCGACGGTGGAAATGTTGACACCTGGCTGATTCAGGATGTTCAGGCAGGTGTAGAGCGACACGGTCTTGCCAGAACCCGTCGGGCCCGTGACCAGGACCATGCCGTATGGTCGCTGGATGGCGTTCATCAGACGCTCTTTTTCGATCTTCTCGTAACCGAGCGCGTCGATACCCAACTTGGCCGACGACGGATCGAGGATACGAATCACGATCTTCTCGCCGAACAGCGTGGGCAGCGTACTGACGCGGAAGTCGATCGCGCGGTTGCCGAACTTGAGCTTCATGCGGCCATCCTGGGGCACGCGTTTCTCGGCGATGTCCAGGCGGCTGATCACCTTGATGCGTGACGCCAGCTTGTCCTTGATTGCGATCGGCGGCTGCGTAATCTCCCTCAGTTCGCCATCGACGCGGAACCGCACCCTGTAGTGGTATTCGTAGGGCTCGAAATGCAGGTCGGACGCACGCGCATTGATGGCGTCGATGAGCATCTTCTGAAGGAAGCGCACGACCGGAGCGTCTTCGACGTCGGAAGCGACTTCATTGGACTCCTGCTCGGCTGCGCTCTCGTCGGTGACATCGAAATCAAAGTCGCCGGCTGCCAGAGACTCGATCGTGTCGCTGATGTTCGCGCCATTCGCGGCGACCAGCTTGGCCAATTTGTCGTATTCGACAACCACCCACTCGGGCGATAGCTGGGTCGCGAACTTGATGCGCTCGACGGCCTCTTGATCGGTGGGGTCGGCACCGCCGATGAACAGGCGGTTGCCGCGCTTGCCAAGCACCACGACTTGGTATTGGTTGACCAGCTTGCTGTCAATCACATTGCGCGGCAGTCGATCGGCGTCGACGGCAGCGAGATCGAGAATCGGCAGCGCCAGCGCGCTGGACAGCGTGTGCGCGAGATCCGCTGCAGACACCGACCCGGCAGTGATCAGTGTCGATACAAAGCTCGCCTTGCGTTCCGCGGCGGACTTGACCAGCGCCTCGGCAGCCTTCGCATTGAGCTTGCCGGCGTGCACAAGCACCCGGGCTACACCGGACAGCGAGGAGTGGGGGGCTTCAGCCAGCGTGTCCACGTGGGAGGGCGTCAACTCATAATGCAAAAAGGCGACGGAATCATCGCTGATCCCCCAGGCACTGTAAATCAGCGCGCTTGCCCATCTCGGCAACAGTTCACACCGGCGCTCACCGCGCACAGTCCGCGTTGCCAGTCGGCGCTACGCAGTCAATTCTGGTCGGGGTGAGAGGATTCGAACCTCCGGCCTCTACGTCCCGAACGTAGCGCTCTACCAGGCTAAGCTACACCCCGTTGGTTGCTGGACAGGGTCCTCAGACACCCATGCCCACGATCGACGCGCTCATGACGAGCGGTCGACCGACCGAACACATAATTCTAACAGAGCATCATGGTGCGCCGAAGGCGGCAACAAGCGAAGGCACCCGTGCGCCTTGGCCGCTTCATCNCGGGCCACGCTGCGCGCCGCATCCAGCGCGCCGGTGCGGCGGACCACGCTGACGATCTCCCCGAGGCGTGCCACCTCGCCATGCTCGATTGCATGGCGAACCAAGTCTCGCTCGGCAGGCTGGCCGCGAGCCATTGCCAGCAGCAGCGGCAGTGTTGGTTTGCCCTCTCGCAGGTCGTCGCCGACGTTCTTGCCCAATTCATGCGTCTCGCCGTCGTAGTCCAGNAGATCATCGACGAGTTGGAATGCCGTACCGAGGGACCGCCCGTAGTTTGCACAGGTTTCCTCAGTCAGCGCGTCTGCACCAGCCAGCAGCGCACCCAGACGGGCGCTGGCCTCAAAGAGCTTGGCCGTCTTGAATCGAATGACCCGCAGGTACTCGTCGACGGCAAGGTCGGCGTCGTGCATGTTCATCAGTTGCAGCACTTCGCCTTCGGCGATGACATTTGTTGCATCGGCCAGCACATCAAGCACGCGCAGGTTGTTCACCGAAACCATCATTTGGAAGGCGCGCGAATAGAGGAAATCACCCACCAGCACGCTGGCGGCGTTGCCGAATACCGCATTGGCGGTCTGACGGCCGCGCCGCAGCGACGATTCGTCGACGACGTCGTCGTGCAGCAGGGTAGCGGTGTGGATGAACTCGACGGTGGCTGCCATCGTGAACCGCTCCGGGCCCTGAAAGCCCAGCGCGCCAGCGAACAACAACACCAGCCGAGGCCGTATCCGCTTGCCCCCCGCGCTGACGATGTAGTGCGCGATCTGATTGATCAGGGCCACGTCTGATCGAAGCCGATCGGCGATGACCGCATCCACCTGCGTCATTTCAGCCGCCATCAAGTCAACCGCGGGATCGGGTTCTGGGCGGCTGGGGGTGGTCGCGGGGGGCATCACGGAATTGAGGAAAACGCGAACGCGCTCGAGGATTATAGGAAGGAGCCCGCTGCAGTCGTCCGCCATGGCGCATGGAGTGCGCGATCGCGAAGGGCTTGTGCTAGAATTTTCAGTTCCGTTTATTGGCCTAGTCAGCCATGATCGGGTGACAGTCAGCGGCGTTGCATTGCCCGGCTGTCCGGTATTGCCCCGCCTCGGCGGGCAGTCTCTCGAAAGGGCTCCTATGTACGCGGTCATAAAATCTGGTGGCAAACAATACAAAGTTGCTGCCGGCGAAAAGATCAAGGTCGAACAGATTGCTGCGGACGTTGGCCAGGAAATCGTGCTCGATCAGGTGCTGGCTGTTGGTAGCGGCNCAGANNTGAAGGTCGGGTCNCCCCTGGTTGCCGGCGCGAGCGTGAAAGCCACTGTTGTCGCCCAGGGCAAGCACGACAAGGTGCACATATTCAAGATGCGCCGTCGCAAACACTATCGCAAGTCGCAGGGTCATCGTCAGACCTTCACTGAGTTGCAGATTGGCGCTGTGACCGCCTAGGTCGCCGCCGCAACACAAAGAGGCAATTCAACATGGCACAGAAGAAAGGTGGCGGCTCCACCCGTAACGGCCGCGATTCCCAACCCAAGATGCTCGGCGTCAAGGCCTTCGGCGGTCAGGCGGTTTCGGCCGGTTCGATCATCGTGCGCCAGCGCGGAACCAAGTTTCATGCAGGCACAAATGTCGGTATGGGCAAGGATCACACCTTGTTTGCGCTGGTCGATGGCCAAGTCCAATTCGCGACGAAGGGTGCGCTGAACCGCCAGACGGTCAGCATCAACCCGGCCTGACGCATTACGCGCCGGCACGCGAAGCCCCGGCCCGCCGGGGCTTTTTCACTTCTACCATCCACGCCGTATGAAGTTCGTCGATGAAGCCACGATCGACGTTGCCGCCGGCAACGGTGGCGCAGGCTGCGCGAGCTTCCGGCGCGAGAAATTCATCCCCTTCGGCGGCCCGAACGGTGGCGATGGCGGGCGCGGCGGCAGCATCTATGCCGTTGCCGATCCCAACCTCAACACACTGATCGACTACCGCTATGCGCGCCGCCATGAGGCCCGCAATGGCGAGGCCGGTCGCGGCTCGGACCAGTTCGGCGCGGCAGGCGCCGACATTGTGCTGCGCATGCCTGTGGGCACCATCCTGACCGATGTCGACACGGGCCAGGTCGTTGCCGAACTGCTGGTACCGGGTGAGAAGGTGCTGATCTGCAAAGGGGGCGACGGCGGCTTCGGCAACCTGCACTTCAAGACAAGCACGAACCGCGCACCGCGGCAGAAGACACCGGGATGGCCGGGCGAGCAAAAGAAGCTGAGACTGGAGTTGCGCGTGTTGGCCGATGTCGGTCTGCTCGGTATGCCCAATGCCGGCAAGAGCACGCTGATCGCTGCGATATCGAATGCGCGTCCGAAGATCGCCGACTACCCGTTCACCACGCTCCATCCGAACCTGGGCGTCGTGCGGGTGGGCCCCGAGCAGAGCTTTGTCGTGGCCGATATCCCTGGCCTGATCGAGGGCGCGGCAGAAGGTGCCGGGCTGGGGCACCAGTTCCTGCGACACCTGCAGCGAACGCGTTTGCTCTTGCACCTTGTCGATCTGGCGCCTTTTGACGACAGCGTCGATCCCGTGGCACAGGCCAAGGCAATCGTCAAGGAATTGAAGAAGTACGACCCGGCGCTGCATGCCAAGCCGCGTTGGCTGGTACTCAACAAGGTGGACATGTTGAGCGCCGAAGAGCGTGCTGCGCGCGTCAAGGATTTCACCAGGAGGATGCGCTGCAAGGGTCCGGTATTCGAAGTCTCGGCCCTGACGCGCGAGGGCCTCGAGCCGCTGCTGAAAGCCGTCTACCAGCACGTAGCAGCCAGCAAGAGTGCACAGCCCGCGCCGGTGGATCCGCGATTCGATGCCGAACTCGACGTCGAGGCCCCCCCCCTGAAGGAGCTTCGCGGTGGCTGACTTGCCGCGCACGGTGCTGAGTCACGCGCGCCGTATCGTCGTCAAGGTGGGTTCGAGCCTGGTCACCGATGAAGGTCGCGGCATCGATGCCCAGGCCATCGGCAACTGGTGCCGGCAGTTGGCGGCATTGGCGGCACAGGGCCGTGAATTGGTGATGGTTTCCAGTGGTGCGATTGCCGAAGGCATGAAACGCCTGGGCTGGTCGACCCGGCCGCACGAGTTGCCCGAACTGCAGGCGGCTGCCGCCGTTGGCCAGATGGGTCTGGCTCAAATGTACGAGACCCAGTTGTCGCAGCATGGCCTGCGCAGTGCGCAGGTATTGCTCACGCACGCCGACCTCGCGGACCGCGAGCGTTACCTCAATGCCCGCTCGACATTGCTGACGCTGCTTGCGTTGAAAGTGATCCCGGTCATCAACGAAAACGACACGGTGGTCAACGACGAGATCAAGTTCGGTGATAACGACACGCTTGGCGCGCTGGTCGCCAACCTCGTCGAGGCCGATGCGCTGGTGATCCTTACCGACCAGCGCGGGCTGTATGCCACCGATCCACGTCAAGATCCGGCGGCACGATTCATCGAGGTTGCGACAGCCGGGGACCCCGCGCTCGAGCGCATGGCCGGCGGGGCCGGATCGTCGATCGGCCGCGGTGGGATGATCACCAAGGTGCTGGCTGCGAAGCGCGCGGCGCGCAGCGGTGCGGGCACGGTGATCGCGTGGGGCCGCGAGCCGGATGTGCTGGTGCGCCTGGCGGGCGGCGAGTCGATTGGAACGGCGCTGCTCGCGGCGACACCGAAGCTCGCAGCGCGCAAGCAATGGATGGCCGATCACCTGCAATTGCGCGGCTCGGTCACCATCGATGCCGGAGCGATGCAGAAGCTGCGCGACGAAGGCAAGAGCCTGTTACCGATCGGCGTGGTTGAGGTCAACGGCGAATTCGCGCGTGGCGACGTGATAGCGGTGCGTTCGACAGGGGGCTCCGAGGTTGCCCGCGGTTTGTCCAACTACTCGTCAGCGGAGACTCGGCTGATCGCTCGAAGGCCTTCGTCGCAGATTGCCGTTGCGCTTGGTTACGCCGGTGAAACGGAACTGATTCACCGCGACAACCTGGTGTTGTCGGCCTGAGGATCAGCGCGTCGCGCGGTTACTTCGCCGCGGGCTCGATCTCGCTGCCGCTGCTGTCAGGAGGCACGGACTCATCGCGCCAGTGACCGCGCATGCCCGAGCGCAGGTAACGGTTGTGGTGCACGGTGCGAGGCAGGAAGCGCGCCAGCTCGGTCAGCGCCATCTGGTAGACGTCGCGCTTGAACTCGATCACCACGTCGAGCGGCACCCAGTAGTCGTTCCATCGCCACGCATCGAATTCGGGATGGTCGGTGGCTCGCAGGTTCATGTCGCTGTCGCGGCCGATCAGTCGCAGCAGGAACCAGATCTGCTTTTGTCCCTTGTAATGGCCGCGCGCGTCGCGACGGATGAAGTGGTCGGGCACCTCGTAGCGCAGCCAGTCACGCGTGCGCGCGATGATCTGCACGTGGTCCGGCAGCAGGCCGACCTCCTCATGCAATTCGCGGAACATGGCCTGCTCAGGTGACTCACCGTACTTGATGCCGCCCTGGGGGAACTGCCACGAGTGGGTGCGCAGCCGCTTGCCCCAAAACACCTGATTGCGCGCGTTGAGCAGGACGATGCCGACGTTGGGCCTGAAGCCTTCACGGTCGAGCATAATCGGACCTCGATCTATTGACTGATTTCATTATTGCACCGGCCCGGTGCGGCGCGCGAACCCTCGGTTTCCCGCATCCGATGCAACTGTCGGTGCAGCGCCTGCTGCGGCCCGAGCGAGCCCACGCACGAGCCCATGAAAGCTACGCAGTTCTTCATCGCCACGCTGAAAGAAGCTCCCGCCGACGCCGAGGTCGTGAGCCACCAGCTCATGCTGCGCGCCGGGCTGATCAAGCGTCTCGGCGCCGGCATCTACAACTACATGCCGATGGGACTGCGCGTGATACGCAAGGTCGAGGCGATCATCCGCGAGGAGATGAACCGCGCTGGCGCGGTGGAGCTGTTGATGCCGGTGGTGCAGCCCGCCGAGCTTTGGCAGGAGACCGGTCGATTCCAGGAGATGGGCCCCGAATTGCTGCGCGTCAAGGACCGCCATGACCGTGACTTCGTGATCCAGCCAACCAGCGAAGAAGTGATCACAGACATCGCGCGCCAGGAGCTGCGCAGCTACAAACAACTGCCGAAGAACTTCTATCACATCCAGACCAAGTTCCGCGACGAGCGACGGCCGCGCTTCGGGCTGATGCGTGGGCGCGAATTCACGATGAAGGATGCCTACTCTTTCGATCGCGACGCCGCGGCCGCTGCGAAAAGCTACGCCGTCATGCTCAAGGCGTACGGAGCGATCTTCGATCGCTTTGGCCTGCGCTACCGTGCTGTTGCGGCCGACAGCGGCGCGATCGGCGGCGACCTTTCGCAGGAGTTCCAGGTCATCGCAGACACCGGCGAGGACGCGATCGTCTATTGCACGACATCGGACTACGCAGCCAACATCGAGCTTGCCGAGGCGACCGCACCACAGGTACCGCGTGCTGCCGCGACGCAAACCTTGCGCAAGACGCCAACGCCCGGCAAGAGCACCTGCGAAGACGTGGCCGCGCTGCTTGGTGTGCCGCTGGCCGCGACCGTGAAGTCGCTCGTGTTGGCCACGGACGAGCGCAACGAGGTCGACGATCCCGTCAAGACCACTGTGTGGCTGTTGCTGGTGCGCGGCGACCACGCGCTCAATGAAGTCAAGGCCGGCAAGTTGCCTGGCTTGAAGTCAGGCTTTCGTTTCGCCACTGTGGCCGAGATCGAGGACCATTTTGGTTGCAAGCCCGGCTACCTGGGGGCCATCGGCACGCGCAAGCCGGTGAAGGTCGTTGCCGATCGGACCGTTGCGCAGATGAGCGATTTCATTTGCGGGGCCAACGAACTCGACTTCCACTACACCGGCGTCAACTGGGGTCGTGACCTGGCCGAGCCCGACCTGGTGGCCGATATCCGCAATGTCGTTGCCGGCGATCCTTCACCCGACGGTCAGGGCGTGCTTGCGATCCAGCGCGGCATCGAGGTGGGCCATGTGTTCTATCTGGGCACCAAGTACAGCGCGGCGATGAACGCGAACTACCTCGACGAGACCGGCAAGCCGCGGCCGTTCGAGATGGGGTGCTACGGCATCGGCGTGACCCGGATTCTGGGCGCAGCGATCGAACAGAGTCACGACGCCCGCGGCATCATCTGGCCAGACGCGATGGCACCGTTTACGGTGGTGCTTTGCCCGATCGGTTATGACCGCAGCGAGACGGTGCGCATGCAGGCCGACGCTCTGCACGAGCAACTCGGCCGCCTCGGCATCGACGTCATGCTCGATGACCGCGGCGAACGTCCTGGCGCGATGTTCGCCGATTGGGAACTGATCGGTGTGCCGCACCGTGTGGTCATCTCTGAGCGCGGCTTGAAGGACGGTGTCGTCGAATACCAGGGCAGGCGCGATGCAGCCGCCACGCCGATGGCGGTGGATGCCGTGCTGGCCAAGTTCAGCGCATGGCGGCCGCAGACGCCGGTGG
>JGI26437J51864_10000325_pt1 | contig 13290 bp, 9 predicted proteins | sample FrelakmetLWP11LW_FD_51864 | JGI IMG/M metagenome (IMG submission 51864)
AAAATAAGGGCTTGGAATGATCACCTCGTCGCCCGGGTTCAAAATGGTCTTCAAAACCACATTGAGCCCACCTCCGGCCCCCACGGTCATAACAATGTCGTCGGGTCCGAAAGCCTGCCGGTTGTGCTTGCTCAGATATTCGGCCACCGCCTTTCTCGTTTCCGCGTGACCTGCATTGGGCATGTAGCCGTGAATACCCGCCCTGGTGTCGGCAGCCAGATCGCGGAGCACCTCCTTGAATTTTGCCGGCGGCTCGAGGTTGGGATTTCCGATGCTGAAATCAAACACGTTTTCCGCGCCGTATTTGGCCTTTCTGACCATCCCCTCTTCGAACATCTTCCTGATCCACGAAGACTTCTCAATGGAAGCCTGGATTTTCTTTGCAACTGGCATGCTTTTCCTCCCTGAGACCGAACATTTAACCTATCACTTCTCTGCTAATTTCGGATAAATTCAAAAGCGAACCGCAGAATGTCGAACAAGAAATGTCGAATTTCGAAGGGAAAGCAAAAAGATATAACTTCATCATTCGAAATTCGGCGTTCGATATTCGATATTCATTCACTGCACGGCTTCGGTTCTTGGGGCAAGGCCCAAGCCTGACAGTGAGATGAAGTTACCTTAATCGGTTTTCCCCCCTTTGTAAAGGCTTTCAAATAATCTCTTCCCTAATCGCCCAACTTGGTTTAAAGTTATAGAAATCAGCTCCTTCCCAAGGTGCTCAGAGGCAGTTGAGCCCAAGCCGGGGGGTGTGGTCTCTTTAGAGCCGCACCAAACCAGTAAACAGTAGGCAGTAAGCAGTCTCCAGTAATTCTGTTTCCATGGTTTTCACTGCTTACTGATTACTGCATACTGCTTACGTATCCCTTTGATGGGGAAGGTTCAAGGGCAAGTGGGCGGTTGGCAGGAAGGGTCCATTTCCGGTTGCGTGCTCGCCAGAGACCACACCCCCCCGGCCTGGGCTCAATACTGTCTATAATTGGCTTTTTGGATGAGTTCAAATCGGCTGTTATCCGCGTTCAGCTTGTTCGCAGCTCGCGTTCAATCACCTTAGCGGTCCAGGGAGATGCGAAGGAAGAAAACTCGCCAAATCCATGTCGGAAAGGTGCCTGTCGGCGGTGGAGCACCCCTTGCGGTTCAGTCCATGACCAACACAGACACCCGAGACGTGGAGGCAACGGTCCGTCAGATCGCTCAACTTCAGGCCGCCGGATGCGACATCGTACGACTGGCCGTACCGGATGAAAAAGCTGCCGCGGCCTTCAAAGAGATCAAGAAGCGGGTTCTCGCCCCGCTGATTGCGGACATCCACTTTGACCACCGCCTTGCTCTTGCTGCGCTGAAGGCCGGCGCTGACGGGCTTCGGATCAATCCGGGAAACATCGGCGGCCGCAAAGCGATTGAAAAAATCATCCGCGAAGCGAAGGAGAGGGATGTCCCTATCCGGATAGGGGTCAACGCAGGATCGCTTCAAAAGGAGATTCTCAAAAGGCACGGACATCCCACTCCGGAAGCCATGGTGGAAAGCGCAATGGAGCACGTCCGTCTGTTCGAGGGCCTGGGGTTTGATCGGATCAAAATCTCGCTCAAGTCCTCCAATGTCCTTAGCACCGTCAAGGCTTATGAATTGCTCAGCCGTCAGGTGGATTATCCTCTCCATCTTGGCGTCACGGAGGCGGGAACGCTCATCTCCGGCACCGTGAAAAACGCGCTGGGTATCGGAATCCTTCTTTCCAAGGGAATCGGGGACACCTTGCGGGTTTCTCTTTCAGCCGATCCTGTGGAAGAGGTGAAGGTGGGTTACGAAATCCTTCGTGCCCTCAACCTAAGGCACAGAGGGCCGGAGATCATCTCCTGCCCTACCTGCGGACGGTGTGAGATTGATCTTTTCGGCCTGGTTCGGGAAGTGGAAACGGCGATCCTCGGAATGACCTCCTCTCCCAAAGTGGCCATCATGGGATGTGTGGTCAACGGCCCCGGTGAAGCCAGGGAAGCGGATGTGGGTATTGCAGGCGGCCGGCACCAGGGGGTCCTTTTCCGAAAAGGACGGCTCGTCCGAAAAGTCCCGGAAAAGGACATGGCAAGGGTGTTGATCGAAGAGGTGAAGAAAATAACGAGTAACAAGTGACAAGAAGAAACGATACTCGTCACTTGTCACTCGTCACTCGTTACTAACTGACATGAGGTTCTAGAGGGCTATGCGCTACACGAATTACTTCATCCCCACCTACAAAGAAATCCCTGCAGAGGCGGAAGTGATCAGCCACCAGTTGATGCTTCGTGCAGGCATGATCAGGAAACTGACTTCCGGGGTTTACACCTTCCTGCCCATCGGGCTCAAGTCCCTCAGGAAAGTGGAAAAAATTATCCGGGAGGAGATGAATCGATCCGGCGGCATCGAGGTGCTCATGCCTGCCGTGCACCCGGCAGAACTCTGGAAAGAGAGCGGCCGCTGGGACTATTACGGTGCGGAACTCCTGCGCTTCAGGGATCGCAACAACCATGAAGCGTGCCTGGCGCCCACCCACGAGGAGGTCATCACCGATCTCGTGCGAAGAGAGATCCACTCCTACAAGCAGCTCCCGGTGAATTTCTACCAGATCCAGTTCAAGTTCAGGGATGAGATCCGGCCGAGGTTCGGGGTCATGCGCTGCCGGGAGTTCATCATGAAGGACGGGTACACCTTTGACGTGGACGAGGCAGGCGCCGACAAGAGCTACGAGATCATGAGGCAGACTTACAGCAGCATTTTCCAGCGATGCGGCCTAAAATTCAAGATCGTTGACGCGGATTCAGGAAGCATCGGCGGGAGCTTTTCTCAGGAATACATGGTTCTCGCAGATACAGGAGAGGACCAGATCGTCACCTGCTCGAAATGCGAATACGCAGCCAACATGGAAAGGGCTGAAGTGAGGTGGGACGGACCAGAAGCCCGCACTGCCACCGGGGCCCTGAAGAGTCTCGAAGAAGTGGCAACCCCGAACATGAGGACCGTGGAAGAGGTCACCTCCTTTCTTTCCGTTTCACCCCAAGAGCTGGTAAAAACCCTCATCTTCAAAACAGACACCGAGGTGGTCGCCGCTCTGATCCGGGGCGATCACGAGGTGAACGAAGTGAAACTCAAGAATCTGCTCCGTGCCGATTCCGTGGAGTTGGCTGACCCCGGTCTGGTGGCCGAAGTGACAGGAGCGCCTATGGGGTTTGCCGGCCCTGTGAGGCTCAAGGTGAAGATGATTGCAGACCATGCCCTCAAGGGCATGGCGAACTTCGTCACGGGGGGCAACAAGCATGATGTTCATTTTGTGAATGTGAACTTGGGCCGGGATTTTCAGCCGAATCAGTTTGACGATCTTCGCCTGGTCATGCCCGGGGATTCCTGCCCCAGGTGCAAAGGGGAACTCGAGTTCAAGCGCGGGATAGAGGTCGGCCACATCTTCAAATTGGGAACCAAGTACAGCAAGCCCCTCAACGCCGTCTATCTCGATGAGAAGGGCGAAGAAAAAGTGATCATCATGGGGACCTACGGCATCGGCGTGGCCAGGACGATTGCCGCAGCCATTGAACAGAACCATGATGCGGATGGAATGATTTTTCCCGTTCCCATTGCGCCCTTTGAAGTGGTGGTCCTGCCCCTTCAGCTCCATGAGACAGGGGTGTCTGCAACGGCTGAGACCATTTACGGGGAACTCCTGGACCGGGGTCTCGATGTCCTCATGGACGACAGAGACCTCAGGCCGGGCGTGAAATTCAAAGATGCCGATCTTCTGGGAATCCCTGTGCGCATCAATGTCGGCGCCCGCAACCTGAAAAACGGTTACGTGGAAATGAAGCTTCGCACGGAAGCCGAGAGCGTTCTGATCCCCACCCACGATGCTCCGAAGATCATCGCGGCTAAGGTTAAAGAGCTCTATGATTCGCTTAAATGACATCACCTCCCAGGTCCTCAGCTACCAACCGAAGGCGGACGTGAGCCTCATCGAAAAGGCGTACGTCTACTCCGCAAAGGTCCACCAGGGCCAGGTGCGCCTGTCCGGGGAGCCTTATCTTTCCCATCCCCTGGAAGTGGCTTACTTCCTCACCCAGATGAAAATGGACGTGATCAGCGTGGTGGCCGGACTTCTTCACGACACCATCGAGGACACGGCCGCGGAACTGAGCGAGATCGAACGTCTCTTCGGCAACGAAACTGCCAACATCGTGGACGGGGTCACCAAGATCAGCAAGATGCAGTTCAGCAGCACCGAAGAGCAGAAAGCCGAGAACATGCGAAAGATGATCCTCGCCATGTCCAATGACATCCGGGTGATCATCGTGAAACTCGGCGACCGGTTTCACAACATGAGGACCCTCGGCTTTCACCCTGCGAAGAAGCAAGAGACCATCGCCAGAGAAACCCTCGACATCTATGCCCCCATTGCAGGCAGAATGGGCATCTACTGGTTGAAGTCGGAACTGGAGGACCTCTGCCTTTACTACCTGGAGCCGGAGATCTACGAAAAAATCAAGTCCGAACTGGCTGAAAGACGGGACACGCGGGAGAAATTCATCCGGGAGGTGATCGAGCTCCTTTCCCAGAAGCTGAAGGAAGCCGGCATCCAGGCCACCATTAAAGGAAGGCAAAAGCACTTCTACAGCATTTACAAGAAAATGAAGGCGCAGAACCTCAGTCCGAGCCAGGTTTACGATATCGTGGCATTCCGGGTCATCCTCAATTCGCTCAAGGAGTGCTACGAGGTCCTGGGGATCATCCATGCCGCGTGGAAACCCGTGCTCGGCCGCTTCAAGGATTACATCTCCCTCCCAAAGGCCAACATGTACCAGTCTCTTCACAGCACGGTCATCGGCCCCTTCGGACAAAGGATGGAGGTTCAGATCAGGACCTGGGAAATGGACCGGGTGGCCGAGGAAGGGATTGCGTCCCACTGGAAATACAAAGAGGGGTCGGCGGCCGGCAAGATCGACGAAAAGCAGTTTTCGTGGCTCCGCCAGCTTCTGGAGTGGCAGAAGAACCTGGACGACCCCAAAGAGTTCATGGAGAGCGTGCGCATGGACCTCTTTCCCAACGAGGTCTACGTGTTTACGCCCAAAGGGGCGGTCCGGGAATTCCCGAAGGGCGCGACGCCCATTGATTTTGCCTACAGCATCCACTCGGAGATCGGCGACAAGTGTATCGGCGCCAGGGTGAACGGGAGAATGGTGCCCATCCGCTACCAGCTTAAGAACGGCGATATCGTGGAGATCATCACGTCGAGCAGGCACCACCCCAGCAAGGACTGGCTTGATTTTGTCGTCACCCCGAGGGCCAAGACCAAAATCAGGCAGTGGATCATGAGGCAGGAAAGGGACCAGAGCGTCAATCTAGGGCGGGAGATTCTGGAGAAGACCTTGGAACAATCCCACATCGCGCTCTCCGCCACGCAGAAAAATGAGGAACTCAGTGTCGTGGCCGAAGAACTCTCCCTCCACTCCCTGGAGGATCTTTACGCGAACCTTGGATTCGGAAGGCTGTCCCCCAAGCAGGTGGTCACCCGCCTCAGGGCGAGGCTCGGCACAGAGGAGAAGGAAGAACGTGAAAGTCTTGTCAGCAAGATGGTCTCCCGGATCAAGCGCAAGAAGAGCACCCTTGGGATCAAGGTGAAAGGGCTCGATGAAATGCTGGTCCGGATGGCCAACTGCTGCCATCCCCTGCCCGGCGAACCGGTGGTTGGGTTCTTGACCAGGGGCCGTGGGGTGACCATTCACACCAGGGATTGTGGGACTCTGTTGGATGCGGAAAGAGAGAGGGTGGTGGACGTGGTCTGGGAACCCACGGATCACGACGTGTTTGTCGCCCGGCTAAAAGTCGTCACTTCGGACCAGAAAGGGATCCTGGCCGACATCAGCACTGTTTTGACGCAGAAGGACGCCAACATCCTGCAGGCCGACATCCAGACCACGGACGACAGAAAAGGGATTTCTCACTTCACGATTGAAGTTGAAAATTATAACCAACTGCAGGAAATTCTGGGGGCGATCAAGAAAATCAAGAATGTTCTTCTTGTGGAGAGGGCATGACCACTGCCAGGTTGTTGAAAGGCACTTGCTTTGCAGGCTGCTCAAAAACGGTCAGATGCAAGGCACCAAACGAAAGTAACGAGTGAGAAGTGACGAGTCATGAGTGAAAATTCCATGTTTTCATATTGCAACTCGTTACTTGTTACTTGTTACTTGTCACTCTTCAGCAGCCTGTTCTAGGCCTTGGTCACCAGCCCCGAGCGAAGGCAACTGGTGCAGACTCTCATCCTCGTGGTCCGGCCTTCCTTGACGGCTCTCACTCTCTGCAGATTCGGATACCATCGGGCTCGCGTTTTGTTGTGCGCGTGGCTCACATTGTAACCCAAAATAGGCTTTTTCCCGCAAATGTCGCATACTTTGGACATGACTCGTCTCCTTTGAAAAAACAGAAATTATTTTTTTATCACTGAATCTAAGCAATAGCAACACTTTTTTCAATGGAAACTCAAAACCAGACTTCAGCCCCAGGCGCTGCCCTTTCCCCTGAACTCAATGTCCTCCCGGGCCGGCTGCGGCATGTCCACCTCATGGGAATTTGCGGAACCGCTATGGCCTCTCTGGCCGGTATCCTCAAGCAAGAGGGCCATCTTGTGACAGGCTCTGATCAGAATGTCTACCCTCCCATGAGCCTGTTTCTGGAAGACCTGTCCATACCGGCTCTTGAGGGGTACAAACCGGAAAACCTTCACCCAACGCCGGACCTGGTCATTGTCGGCAACGTCATTACAAAGCTCAATCCCGAGGCCGTTGAGCTTGCCCGGCTGGGTATCCCTTATCTCTCTCTGCCCCAGGCGCTTCAGGCTTTTGCCATGAAGGGCAAGAAGTCCATTGTCATCTGCGGCACCCATGGGAAGACCACAACGACCGCGCTTATCGCCTGGGTTCTCGAGAGCGCCGGCTTGGACCCAAGTTTCATGGTGGGGGGGATTCCACGGAATTTTGGCAAAAGCTTCAAACTGGGAGCAGGCCCCCACTTTGTGATCGAAGGAGATGAGTACGACACGGCTTTCTTTGATAAGGGTCCGAAATTTCTTCATTATGCACCTTGGCTCACGGTTCTCACCAGCATCGAGTTCGACCATGCCGACATCTACAGGGACCTAGACCATGTGAGGCAGAGCTTTCAAAAGCTTATTCGGTTGATCCCCTCCGACGGTCTTCTGATCGCCAACCACGACGACCCGGTCGTTATGGCTGAAGCGGAACGCGCGAGCTGCCCGTTGGTCACCTACTCTCTTGAAAACGGCAGGGACTGGAAGGCGAGCGACATCGCGGTCCATAAGGACTTCACTTTTCTGAGAGCCCGGAACAGGGACGGCCGCGTTGTCGAGATAAGGACTCCCCTCTATGGTCGGCACAACGTTTCCAATCTTCTTTCCACGCTGCCCCTGTCCGCGTTTCTGGGTATAGAGACCGGAAGTCTGCTGAGGGGCCTCGAAACTTTCCAGGGCGTCAAACGCCGCCAGGAGGTCAAGGGCGAGGCAAAGGGTATTCTTGTCCTGGATGATTTTGCTCACCATCCCACCGCGGTGAAGGAGACGATCCAGGCCGTAAAAGAAAAGTACAGGCACAGGCGCCTGGTTGCCGTTTTCGAGCCGAGATCCAATTCCAGCCGTCGAAACGTGTTCCAGGAACAATATGCTGTGTCTTTTGACAAAGCAGATCTCATCATGATCCCCGAGCCCCCGATGACGGAGAAGATTCCGGTGGAGCAGAGATTCTCCTCCGCAGGACTGGTGGAGGACTTGAAGCGGAAGGGCCTGAGAGCTTTTTATTTCGCGAACACGGCCCTGCTCCTTGACGAGTTTTTGCGCCTCAGTCAGGCCGGCGATGTGGTCCTGTTTATGTCCAATGGATCCTTTGACAACCTGCCTGGCCGAACGCTCGCCGGTCTGGGCGGAATTTCCGGATAACCTTCAAGAGTGTTTGCACTGGGTTACACAAACGGGATCTCTTAGAACAGACCGCGCCTCGGACAGGGCTGGGGCCTTTTCTGGAGTGACCGGCGGGAGGGCGCCGTCTTTTCTGCGACCTATCTGTGGGGGAAGCCCCGGCCCCGAGCGAATGCAAGGGGAACGGTGGAGGGGGCAAGTTTCCCTCGCTGATAAGTCGTAGAAAAAACCAGCCCGGGAGACTTGGCCGCCACTGGCGGCCTTGGAACGCAAGAAAAGGTCACGGTCCTGTCCAGGTATGGCGGTCCCATGCAACCCCTTTTGAGCGGTACTTATTTTTTTGACGGAAAAGGGAATCTCTGCTAGTTAATCTATCTCAAACACCTAGAGAGGAGGTAATAAAGCGATGAGTTCAGAATCCCCTTTGAAAGGCAAGTCGGTCCTCGTGGTGGACGATGAACCGGATGTCCTGGAGACGGTTTCCGAAGAACTGGACATGTGTCTCGTGGACAAGGCTGGCGATTACAACACGGCCATGCAGTATCTCGCGAGTTACACCTACGACATTGTCATCTTGGACATCATGGGGGTGAACGGCTTCGAGCTTCTCCAGAATGCCGTGGACAGGGGATTCCCAGCCGTGATGCTCACCGCCCACGCGCTCACGCCCGACGCCCTGAAGAAGTCCATCAAGCTGGGCGCGGTTTCTTTTCTTCCGAAGGACAAGATGTCCGAGCTCAGACCTTTTCTCGAAGATGTCGTGCTCGGGGGAGGAAAGCCGGTCTGGAAGAGGTTCTTCGACACCATGGGTTCCTACTTCAACAAGCGCTTTGGCCCGGACTGGGTGGAGAAAGACAAATTCTTCAAAGAGTTCAAGGAGGAGGTCCTGAAGCAGGGCTGATCGGCGCCTAACACACGCTGCAGAGAATAAAGGGCTCTCCGTGCCGGAGGGCCTTTTTTTTCGCCTGCTTGCATTTCTTGCCTGTTGTGCTAATTTCAAAGCAGAAAAACCGTTCTGAGGACTTCCATGACTCACGACTACCGGCTCGCCAGAGAACGAATGGTCAAGAACCAGTTGGTTCCCCGCGGAATCGCGGACGAAAACGTCCTGCGGGCCATGGGGAAGATCCAAAGGCACCTCTTTGTCGAGGAAGCTCTCGTCGGTGAAGCCTACAATGACCACCCCCTTCCCATCGGACACAAGCAAACCATATCCCAACCCTACATCGTGGCCCTCATGACCGAGGCTCTCGAGCTGACCGGGAAGGAAAAAGTTCTGGAAATAGGCACGGGCAGCGGATATCAGACCGCCATTCTGGCGGAACTCTCGGCCAAGGTTTACACCATTGAGAGGATCGAACCCCTGCTTGAGCGAAGCAAAAGTCTCCTGCAATCTCTGGGGTACACGAACATTTATTTCAAGGCCTATGACGGCACGTTCGGCTGGGAAGACTTTGCTCCTTTCGATGCGATCATGGTCACTGCAGGGGCGCCCAAGGTTCCTGAGCCTTTGCTCAAACAGCTGGCCGATGGAGGAAGGATGATCCTTCCCATCGGAAACAAGTACAGCCAAGATCTTGTCAGGGTGACCAGGGTCCAAGACCGGTTCGTGGAAAAGAACTTGGGGGGCTGCCGTTTTGTCGATCTCATCGGCGAGCACGGATGGAAAGACTGAACATCACCAAAGATACCCACCTCAAGAGCATCCAAAAACTCACCCTCCCTGTCTCAACTCTCAAGGGCGTCGGACCGAAGAGGGCTGTTGCCTTTGCCCGGAAAGGGATCCGAACGATCCTTGACCTCCTGTTCTTCACTCCCATCCGCTATAATGACCGGACAAAGGTCACCCCCATTCAAGAGGTTCAGGAAGGGCCCCCTGTTCAAGTGAGGGGGAAGGTGGTGTTCGGTAAAGAAGAAAGGTTCCTCCGGAACAGAAAGAAAATCTATCGAATCATGATTCGTGATGAAGGGGCCGGCCTGGAACTGCTCTGGTTCCACTACAAGAAGCCGCATCTTGACGCCATGGCCGTTCAGGGCTCCACCCTCCTCGCCTACGGCTCGGTGAACTGGAACCATGGCCGCAGGCAGATGGTGCACCCCGAGGTCGCAAAACCGGCCACGGAAGCGCTCGGGGACTTGCTTGGCTTCTATCCTGTGTACTCCTCCGTGGAGGGCATGTCCTCCGCGATGGTGCGCTCCCTCATGAGGAAAGCCCTCCAGGACCACCTCTCCTCGATCATTGATCCTGTGCCGGCGCCACTGGCCCAAACCCTCGGCCTCCCCTCTCTGGAAGAGGCCCTTCGATCGGTTCACTTTCCCCCTGAGGCCTGTTCCATCGCTGATCTCAACGCCTTTGAGACCGCTTTTCACAAGAGACTCCTGTTTGATCGATTCTTCCTTGTCATGCTGACCATCGCTTTTCGAAAGAGGCGCAGGAAAAGAAAGACCTGTCTCAGCCTGACCCTTTCCTCAAAAGCCAAGAATGAGGTGGGGCGGTTTTTCCCCTTCGCCTTCACCCTGGACCAGACAAGGGCGGTCCACGACATTCTTCGTGACCTCTCTTCAGGCAAGCCCATGAGCCGCCTCCTCATGGGCGATGTCGGGTGCGGCAAGACGGCTGTGGCCGCTGTGGCCGCGTATGCATGCATCCAAAACAAAGGGCAGGCGGCCATCATGGCACCCACTCAGGTGTTGGCCTCCCAGCACCTGGAGTACTTCTCGGGGCTCTCGGAAAAAACGGGCTTCCGCCCCGCTCTCCTCACCGGAATGCTCAAGAAAAGCGAGAGGGACGACCTCTACCGGAAAATAAAGGACGGCGGCTGCAACCTGATCATCGGAACACAGTCTTTGATTCAGGAGGACCTCGTGTTCCGGAATCTTGGCCTGGTCATCATTGACGAGCAGCACCGTTTCGGAGTGAGGGAGAGGGCTCTGATCGACAGAAAAGGAACCAACCCTCATTTGCTGGTCATGACCGCAACGCCGATCCCGAGAACGCTTGCCATGACGGTTTACGGCGACATGGATGTCTCGGTCATCAAGGAATTCCCTCGGGGCCACGTCCCGGCCACTGCCCGTCTTGTGCCTGAGACCGGAAAACGGGAGGTTTTCGATTTCCTGAGAGCCCGGTTGTCTCAGGGCGATCAGGCCTTTGTCATCTGCCCTGTCATCGAGGAGTCAGAGGAACTGGATTTGAAGAATGCCACGGACATGGCTCGGAAACTCGCGAANATTCTCAGCCCCCCCTATCGGGTCGGGCTGGTGCACGGCCGATTGCCCCCCCAGGAACGGGAAGCTGTGATGGCCGAATTCCGGGCAGGCCGGATCCATCTCCTCGTAGGCACAACGGTCGTGGAAGTGGGGGTTCATGTGCCCAGAGCGACCGTCATGATCATCGAGCACCCTGAACGCTTCGGCCTCGCGCAGCTTCATCAATTGCGGGGCCGGGTGGGAAGAGGCTCTGACAGAGGCGTCTGCTTTCTCATGGGCTCTGCCTCCCTCTCTGAGAATGCCCTCTCCAGGCTCAAAGTCCTGGTGGATCATCACGACGGGTTTGAGATCGCCCGCAAGGACCTCGAGTCCCGGGGATACGGAGAATTGATCGGGATGAAGCAGACCGGTCTTGGAGAAGTGGACCTTTCGGAAATGATGAGGGAGCCCGAGCTTCTCCTTCTGGCAAAGGAGAAAGCCGATCTTTTGTTGGACTCCGACCCCGAACTCGCCGACCCTCTCAACCATGCTCTCAAGAGCTTTGTCGAGTCTATCCTGGCGAGACCCATCGATCTTTAGAGCCATCTGCTTTTCCCCATCAGTCTTAACGCTCTCGCGAAAAGCCTCCTTTTGTTGTCATTTCGAGCGAAGCGAGAAATCTTGATGGGCTTGCAAGAGTAGAAGAATAGATTTCTCCCTGCGGTCGAAATGACAAATGCGCACCTCAGAACTTCTTAGGAGGGCGTCCATCCTTTCCTACACATAATTATTTGACCATTTCATCGGTTTTTCTTATAAATATAAATTTATATTTTCTTTGGCTTACGGGGGTCGAGACATGCAGGGATTCAGGAGAATGGACCGTCTACCTCCTTACATGTTCAAGGTGGTAGACAAGCTCAAGATTGACCTGAGGCGCGAGGGGGTCGATATCGTCGACTTGGGAATGGGAAATCCGGATATCCCCACGCCCCGCCACATCGTGGAAAAGCTCGTCGAGGCGGCAGAAAAGCCTCAAAACTACAGGTATTCCGCATCGGCAGGCATCACCAAGCTGAGGCTCGCCATTTCGGATTGGTACAAAAGGCGCTGGGGCGTGGATATTGATCCGGAAGAAGAAGCCATCGCCACGATAGGCGCCAAGGAGGGTCTCTCCCACTTCGTGCTGGCCACCATCAGCCCCGGGGATGTGGTCTTCGCTCCCAACCCTACCTACCCCATTCATCCTTACTCGGTCATCATCGCCGGCGGTGATTTGCGAAGCATCCCCATCGGACCGGACAGGGATTTCTTCGAGGACCTGCTCACCGCCACTAAGCAGACCTGGCCGGCACCCAAAATGCTCATCATCTCCTACCCGCATAACCCGACGACCGCGGTCGTGGACCGGGCATTCTTCGAAAAGATCGTGGCCTTCTGCCGTGAACACGACATGATCGTCATACACGACTTCGCCTACGCGGACCTGGTCTTCGACGGGTACACCCCTCCGAGTTTTCTCCAAGTGCCGGGGGCAAAAGAAATCGGGGTGGAATTCTTCACCCTTTCCAAGAGCTATTCCATGCCCGGATGGCGGGTCGGCTTTTGCGTGGGCAATCCTCAGCTCGTCGCCGCCCTCAGAAGGATCAAGAGCTATCTCGACTACGGCATGTTTCAACCCATCCAAATCGCCGCCATCATCGCGCTTAACGGGCCTTACGATTGTGTCCAGGAGATCGTGGAGATCTACCGCCAGCGACGCGACGCGCTGGTGGACGGGCTGAACCGCGTCGGATGGGCCATCGATAAACCCAAGGGGACCATGTTTGTGTGGGCCAAGATTCCCGAGCCGTACCGGAAAATGGGATCCATAGAATTTGCCAAGATGCTCATGGTGAAAGCCAGAGTGGCGGTTTCCCCGGGCATCGGCTTCGGCCAGTACGGGGATGACCATGTCCGATTCGCTTTGATCGAAAACCCCCATCGCATCAATCAGGCGATTCGGGGGATAAAACAGATATTGTAAGGTTCAGGGTGCACGGTACAAGGTACACGGCCCACTTTCACCCTCTCCTGGCCTCCCCCGTCGAGGGGGAGGAAACAATCGCTCATCGCAAAAAATTCCCCTCCCCTGGTGGGAGGGGCTCGGGGAGGG
>JGI26437J51864_10000330_pt1 | contig 12993 bp, 10 predicted proteins | sample FrelakmetLWP11LW_FD_51864 | JGI IMG/M metagenome (IMG submission 51864)
CAGCCAAATCCTTCTGCCAGTTCAAAGCCCATGGTCTTCTTCCCCTCGACCCGGAAGGGCTCTTTGAATGTCGAAACATCAAACCAGCCGTTGTGTTGAGCCGCCTGGCGTGCTAGTTTGGCAGCATCATTGATGAGTCCATCCACAAGGATGAGTTCTGCTCCGGACATGCGCACTTCAACCTGGTTTGCCAGTGGAGTATCGGTAGGCATAAATACATGCGCCTTGCAGCCAGCCCGGGCAGCGTAAGCTGCCAATGCCCCGCCGGCATTCCCGGCAGTGGGGATGACAAACTCGGTCAATCCAAGCTCGATGGCTTTTGAAATTGCCACCACCATGCCGCGCGCCTTGAATGATGCCGAGGCATGGTTGGACTCATCCTTAACATAGAGAAGGGGCAGGTTAAGCTTTTTGGACAGGTTCGCCGCCAGCAGCAAGGGGGAATCGCCTTCGCCCAGGGTGACAAAATGTACCGGGTCTTTCACCGGGAGCAATTCGTGCCAACGCCAGATACCGCAGGGTCGGCTGCTCACCTCTTCACAGGATACCTTTACTTTTGATAGATCGTATTCAGTCAGGATGGGTGACGCACAGGATGCGCAGTAGGTTTGCGGTAAGCTCGTGTCAAATTGCTCACCACACTCAGGGCAAACCAACCGGTAGGGAGTTGAAGTCATTTAAAAGAGTATAGCATAAGCAGATATGTAGATGACGCACTTCCTCCGCTGAAATACCTCATGTGAAGTGTGGGACGCTTTTTTACGGGACACATTTTTACCTGATTGTAAATATTTTGGGTATTTGTATAATTAATGAGTCGGGTGGAAAGAATCGCTATATAGACCGTGATAAATCCTAAAGAAGGCAGAAAATGAGCAATCAGATCATAGAAATCAAGGATTTCCGAAAAACGTATGGCAGCCATGTGGCTGTGGAGAGCGTCAGTTTTGACGTAAATCAGGGCGAGATCTTTGGTCTGCTCGGACCAAACGGCGCTGGGAAGACCAGCACCCTTGAATGCCTGGAAGGTCTGCGTCAACCCAACGGGGGCACTATGCGCGTGGCCAACCTGGACCCTGCGAAGGAATCCCACAAGTTGCGTAACATCATCGGTGTACAGCTGCAGTCAGCCGGTTTACCCGAGGCAATCACACCGGATGAGGCTATGAAATTCTTTTGCGCTTATCATAATGTGGCACCGCGCTTTGATCTGCTGGAGCGCCTGGGGTTAATACCCAAGAAGGACACCCAATTCTATGAACTTTCCGCCGGGCAGCAGCGCCGGCTTGTTTTGGCACTGGCAGTAGCCCATAATCCAAAAGTCGTGTTCCTGGATGAACCCACCGCTGGACTGGACGTGGCTTCGCGCGTCGAACTGCATGACTTGATGCGCGAACTCCAGGGGCAGGGCACCACCATCATACTGGCAACGCATGATATGGCAGAAGCCCAGGAATTGTCTGACCGTGTGGCCATCCTGTTGAACGGGCAGATTGTCAATACTGGCACACCGCTGGAGATAACTGCCTCCGGTGCTGGACTAACCAAGATTTCGGTTCGAACCCAAAATGGCTGCCTAGTGAATAACACAAATAACTTCCCGGCAGTTGACCAGCAAAAGATGAAGGAAGATTATTGCATATATTTCAGCCGGGATATTGGCCCGACTGTGTCTGCGATCATTGCGTTTATCGAAAAACAGGCGGATGTGCTCATCGATCTGCGAGTGGAAAGACCGTCCCTTGAAGACCGCTTCCTGGAGATTACCGGTAAGGTAGGTGCCAAATGAACTCTTTCCTTCATCACTTCGCCTTTGAATTCCGCACCGGCATCCGCAACAAGCAGATGCTGCTGATGAATTACCTGTTCCCGCTGGGATTCTACCTGCTGATGGGTTTCATCATGCCTGCCATCAACCCGCCCTTCCGTGAGGCTATCATTCCCGCCCTGGGGGTTTTCGCCATACTGGCGGCCACCCTGCTCGGCATTCCAGACCCGTTGGTTAACGCCCGCGAAAACGGGATATTCCGTAGTTACAAGATCAACGGTGTGCCTTCCATTTCGATCCTGGCTATTCCAACCCTGACGACCATGCTGCACTCGATCATTGTGATGCTGATCATCGTTGTCAGCGCGCCATTATTATTTAAAGCACCTTTGCCAGTTAATTGGTTAGCCTTTGTTTTGATCTTTGTGACATTCTACCTGGCCTGTGCCGGATTAAGTGTCCTCATTGGTGTGGTCTCTGCCAGTTCACGCATGACGGTACTCTGGTCGCAGCTCATCTTTGTGCCTTCCATGCTGCTTGGCGGCTTGATGCTGCCGTACAGCATGCTTCCGGGGGTCGCGGGCAAGTTCGCCCAGCTGCTGCCAGCCACACATGCCATGAATGCTTACAACGGATTGGCTATGCTCAAAGCGGCTGACTTTTCACCTTGGGGTTCTGTCATCGTGCTGGCGGCAACTGCCTTACTGGCATTCGCGCTGGCGGGTTTCCTCTTCAGTTGGGACAGCCGCAATACCACCCGCCGCGGGAATCCGCTGTTAGCCGTCCTGGTGTTATTGCCGGCGATCATCGGAATATTCCTTTTTTGAGATCAATAGATTCTATTGAAAAGGGAAGGTACAAAGCATGAATACAACACACCTTTCTGCCAGTAAATGGGTCAAAATAACTGCTATCCTGCTGTTCATCGTAATTGGCAGTCTTATCATGATCGTGTTCAGTCCATGGCGCCCTCTTCTGATTTCTTACCAGGATATTCTGGGCAGAATCGGATTGGCAGTACTGTTGGGGGGGTTACTCTATCCCTTCAAGCGAATCCAGAAGCTCAATCCCCTTTTTCCTATAATCAGTGCCTTGTTCATCATGATCATCACTGTCTCGGTAATGTACTACACAGCCCTGTTTTGGGCTGGTAAAGGACTCTCCGCCACAGGCCCTCGTGGATTTGCTCTGTTCAAACTTAACGATATGGTTGTGGCATTTGTGGTAATCATCGGGCTTTCGCGGCTGCTGGGGTTCCACCCGGGTGATCTCTACCTTCAGAAGGGCAAGGTGGGGCTTGGGCTGCTGCTGGGGCTTGGTACCTTCGCACTTGCGGCTGTCACAGCCGTCCCATCAGGAATCTGGTTGTTCAAGTTAGACCCTGCCGGGCTGACCGGTTGGCGCCAGTGGCTGCCGTGGCTGTTGCTTTTTGTGCTGGCAAACGGTGCCATGGAAGAACTGCTTTTTCGCGGGTTATTTTTGAAAAAATTCGAGCCCCTGTTAGGAGAATTCCTCTCCATTCTAACAATAGGGGTCGTGTTTACCGCTTTGCATTTTGGCGTCAGCTATACCTCGGATCAGTTCCTTTTCATGGGCATCCTCATTGGATTAGCTTTACTATTTGGTACTGTAATCCAAAAGACAAAATCTCTTTGGCCAGCCATCCTGTTTCACGCTGGGATGGATATCTCCGTCATGCTGGGGATATTCTCGAACCTGCATTAGTTGTATTATGGGTAAATTGGTAAAATGCGGAATCCATTGAAACTAAGCACGGTTAACCTACAAGCGCAGGCTGAACAGGCTGCCGCAATTGGTGATTGGAAAACCGCCGCACAATTGTACGCTCAAAGTGCCGATGAACGTGCTGCCATGTTGGCACTCATTAATAATGTACAGGAAGGTCTTTCTTCCCGGTTGGAAATTCAAGGAATTTATGATCTGGTAGGCGATAGTCTACGCGATACCTTTAACGCACAAGTTGTGATGATCTCGCAGTACGATTCGGCTACGCGCAAGGTGTTTCACCATTATGCCATCGAACGTGGCCAACATTTACACTTGCCCAATTGGGTACCAGTGGATAGCTCCCGGGCTGAGATCATCCGTACCCGAAAACCTTTCATGATCAACCTTGCTGATATTTTGCGCGCCGTCGAAGAGAAACGTATGAAAGTCATCCCCGGTACCGACCTTCCAAAAACCTGGCTTGGTGTGCCAATGTTGATAGGTGATACTGCTTATGGAGTTGTGAGTTTACAAAACCTGGATATCGAAAATGCTTTTAGCCTGGCAGATATTGATTTGCTTGTTACACTGACCAATAGTATGACCCTTTCATTGGAGAATGCCCGTCTCTTTGCCAGAACTGAAAAGTTGCTTCACCGGCTTGAAAGTGAGATGCATATTGCACGTAAAACACAGCGTAGCATCCTACCACAACGTATTCCAAAAAGAACTGGTTACCAATTTGGTTCATTCATCATGCCAGCCCGTGCAGTGGGCGGCGATTTCTATGATTTCATTCCTCTCGACCAGCACCACTTAGGCATTGTTATCGGAGATGTTTCTGATAAAGGACTCCCTGCAGCCTTATTCATGGCTTTAACCTTTAGTTTGCTACGGGCTGAGAGCGAACGGTCTTCGGATCCGGTAGAAATTTTGCATCATGTAAACCGCTCGCTTATAAAAATGAACGCCTCGGGGATGTTTGTCACCTTACTTTACGCTGTGTTGGATTACCGTACGGGCGTTGTACAGTATGCAAGAGCTGGTCACTTGCTGCCTATACTTCTGGACGGGTTCGGTAAACCAATGCAGGTAAGCATGGATGATGGACAGCCCCTAGGAATCTTTCCGCAGATAAAACTAGATGCCCAAGAGGTGGTATTGCTTCCAGGCGGTACTGCGTTACTCTTTACCGACGGTCTAAATGAAGCTATGGATGAAAACGGAGTTCAGTTTGGATTGCAGAAAATTGAGCGCGTACTTTGCACCAATTTCAGCGAAAACAGCTATACGATTTGCAAACGGATGTACGAGACGGTTAAGCATTATAGCCGGGTAACCCCCAACCAGGATGATTTTGCTGTACTCGTACTTAAACGCGCTCCTGCTGCCGCCAAACCTGATGATCTAAAAAAACCCATGTATTGGTAAAAGCAGGTCCACATTTGAACTAACATCTAATCCTAAGTAACTAACAAATTTCATCACAGAAATCTGGTTTGTACTTGTTTGTGTATTAAAAAGTAGTTGCCAACNTAAGGTATTGGTTTTTTGGATACTGGTACTCTTTCTTTCTCTAAAATTATCTTATACAACCCCGGTCAATTCATCCCTCACACGGGGGCTGCCACAGGAGGAGATCGACAGTTGGCACTTTTCCCTCGCTTGACCGCCGTCCCGTGCAGTGTTATGATTTTTTCCGAGGTGAAAATGGAATCCAAAAAATCTCCCCTCCCCGATAAACCAATCGAAGAGGGGGTTGAAACAACCGGCAACAAAACTGAAACCCAAAAAAACGAATCCCTCTCCGCCAGCCAGATCTGGAATCGTTTGCTGCGCCTGGGATTAGGTGAAACCACCTTGCGCACCGGCACGGTTGTGGCTACCGGGTTATTGGTTCTATTAGTGGTCTGGGTTATGGGCTCTTATTTCCTGAAAGGGCAAAAGAGCAGCGGCAGTTCCACCGCCAGCCCCACCGCGGAGAGTATCGCCTCCATGCCTACCCTGCCTTCCGTGCAAAACCCGCTAGCCTTTGCCGCCAGCAACTTCGCCATCAACCGCGCTGCCGATTATCATACCAACCTGCCGGCCAAGCCGCGCGAAGATATTATCGAATACCAGGTAGTGGCTGGGGATACCGTCTTCGGGATCGCAGAAAAGTTTGGGCTACAGCCCGAGTGGGTGCTGTGGAGCAATAAACATATCCTGGGTGATAATCCGGCGTTCATCAGACCGGGGCTTACCTTGTTGATCCCGCCATTCCAGGGCGTTGTGCATCAATGGGTTGCAGGCATCGATGGGTTAAATGGCGTGGCAAAAGGCACCGATTCGACAGTGGACGCCATCCTGGATTGGCCGTGGAACAACCTCGANCGAGCTACCATCGGCGATTACGCCATGCCCAACATCCCTGACGGCNAACTCCTTTTCATTCCTAACGGCACCGGTCAATACACTGATTGGTTACCCTCCTTCTCACGCTCCAATCCTGCAGCTGCCCAAACCATGGGACCCGGTTATTGTGGTTTAGTTTACGACGGACCGATCGGGAATGGCACCTTCGTTTGGCCAACAACGGAAACAATCCTGTCTGGCTACGACTGGTCTCCCAGCACCAATCACTTTGGCATCGATATCGCCGGTAAGATTGGCAACATGGTCCTGACAGTGGATGATGGTGTGGTGGTTTACTCCGGCTGGAATAATTATGGCTACGGTAACCTCATCGTGGTGGACCACGGCAATGGCTGGCAATCGGTTTACGCCCACCTTGACCAGACCATCAAGGGTTGCGGCGACTATGTCTTCCAGGGTGAACAGATCGGTATGCTGGGGACAACCGGCAATTCATCCGGACCTCACTTGCATTTCGAACTGCGTACCACGGATGGTCAAAAGGTTAACCCCTGGAACTTCCTCGCTCGCTAATACACTAACTTCTTCACAACCTCCCCCAATAATCGGGGGAGGTTGTTGTTTATACAACCGGCAATTTTTACCGGCAGTCGGTATAATGGAATTGTTCACGAGGTGAAGTATGAAAGAGGTTCCTGTGGTCCGCCCATCTCCCATTGCCGGTTCCTGGTATCCGGGCAGCAAGGATGCCCTGCACACCACCATCCGCCAATACCTGGAGAATGCAGCAATCCCCGCGATTGATGGGAAGGTCTTTGGCCTCATCGCGCCGCATGCCGGCTATATCTATTCTGGTAGTACGGCAGGATATGCCTATCATTGTGTGCAGGGCGAAAGTTATGATATTTGCGCGGTCTTCTCACCGCTGCACGATTACCAACCCTTTGNTTTTCTGACCACCCTTCACACAGCCTACAACACTCCGTTGGGTGATGTTCCGGTTGCCTCCAGTCTGGTGAACGCAATCGACGAGGACATGCAGACTCATTCCGATTTGTTTTTGCAGCGCATCGGTCTTGACCGTGAGCATTCGCTCGAGATACAATTGCCATTCCTTCAAGTGGCATTAAAAGACAGCTTTGAACTTGTGCCGATCATGGTTCGCACCCATCACTCCGGTACGCTGCAAAACGCTGCCAAATCAATTGCAAGGGTTTTAACCGGGAAACGGGTATTGATAATAGCCAGCACCGACCTTTCTCATTTCTACACGCAGCGTGAGGCTAATCAATTTGACGGAGTGATGACCTCACACTTTACCAGCATTGACCCGCAAGGGGTGCTGGATGCTGAAGCTAACCAACAGGGGTTTGCCTGCGGCGCCGGGGCGGTGGCTCTGGCCTTGTGGACGACTCAATTACTCGGCGCAAAACACGTTACCCTTTTGCACCATACCACCTCAGCCGAAGCCTCTGGAGATACCTCAAGCGTGGTGGGTTACGCCGCTGCTGCCATTACCGGATGATTATTTGATGAATCGTTACGCACGCATATCCGTCAACATTGCCCAGGTTTCCGGGGTATTTGATTATTCCATTCCCGCGGAATATGCACCTACCATTCAATTAGGTTCACTGGTTCAGGTACCCTTTGGTAAACAGGTTGTCCAGGGCATCGTGGTTGCCCTACCGGAAGAAGCCATGGTGGCGGATACCCGCCCGGTGGAAGCTGTGATCGAAAGTGAGCCAGTCGTCACCATGCCGCAAATTGCCCTGGCAGAAGAACTGGCTAAACAAAACTTTTTCACCATCTCCGCTTTTCTGGACCTGATGGTGCCGCCTGGTCTCAGTCAGCACACTGACGTGCGCATCCATCTTCTCACTGAACCGGATGCGAACACTCTCGTCCCCCTGCAGGCAAAGATAGTCAGCTTGCTCAAGAAACGCGGTGACCTGCGCGGATCACAACTCAATACTGCATTCCCTAATATTGACTGGCACAACGCGGCTGCAGCCCTGGTTAAACAACAAAAAATCACCAGTACAGCCTACCTGCCGCCGCCTTCGATTCGTCCCAAGGTGATCCGCACCGCTCTCTTCCTCACCAACGTACCCTCAGATGATGCGGGGATGGCAACGCTCGGACGTGCCGACGATGTGCGCGCGCGGCGCAAACGCGCATTGGATTTTCTGCAAGCCGAAGCCATCCCGGTAACGGTGAACTGGGTGTATGCCGAAACAGGTGCCAATGCCGGCGACCTGGAAAAATTATCCGAGTTGGGTCTCCTGCAACTGGGCGAAACCGAGGTCTGGCGCGACCCACTGGCTAACTTGAAACCCGTCTTTACTTCTGCCCCGGAATTGATAGCCGAACAACAANCAGTGATGGCTGTCGTACATGCCCAAATTGAAGGCGGAACCAAACGCGAACCGATACTGATCCATGGGGTAACAGGTTCAGGTAAAACCGAAATCTACATGAAAGCGGTCGAAGAAGTGCTTGCACAGGGAAAAGGAGCTTTCATCCTGGTACCGGAGATCTCACTCACTGCCCAAACAGCCAGGCGCTTTTTTGCCCGCTTCCCCGGCAAGGTTGGGCTAATCCATTCTAAACTCTCCCCCGGTGAACGCTACGACACCTGGCGGCGAATCCGCGCTGGCGTGCTCCCGATCGTTGTTGGTCCGCGCAGCGCACTGTTTTCTCCGTTGCCTGAACCGGGGCTTATCATCATCGATGAATGCCATGACCATTCATATCACCAGGAGGATAGCGCACCACAGTATCACACGGTAGCTGCCGCCTTGGAATATGCAAAGCAAACCAACGCTGTTCTGGTGCTCGGTTCTGCCACCCCTGGCATTGAAATGCTGGTGCAGTTCCAACAGCGCAAATGGCCCATATTGACCTTGCCAAACCGCATTGCCTCCAGCCTGCCGGGAGAATCAACTACACCTGCAACAATCCCTCCCCCCTTACCCAAAATCGACGTGGTGGACATGCGGACGGAATTGCGCAACGGCAACCGCACTGCTTTAAGCGCTGCCTTGAAAAATGAAATTGGCAAAGTACTGGAACGCGGCGAGCAAACGATTCTCTTTCTCAATCGCCGCGGAAGTTCGTCTTACGTGTTCTGCCGTGATTGCGGGTTTGTGATGCGCTGCAGCCGCTGCAACACCCAGTACACCTGGCACGCCGGCAGCGCCATGCTCATTTGCCATACCTGCAGCAATCAACGCCAGATGCCTAAAACCTGCCCTTCCTGCGGGGGTAGCAACATGCGCCAGTTCGGCATGGGCACCGAGAGCCTTGAGAAACTCGTGCTTGAACAATTCCCCTCGGCGCGCACCTTGCGTTGGGACGCTGATACCGCGCGTTATAAAGGTGCTCATGACCTGATCCTGGATCATTTCGTCCAGCACCGCGCAGATATTCTCATCGGCACGCAAATGCTTGCCAAAGGGCTTGACCTGCCGATGGTCACGCTGGTGGGCATCATCCTGGCAGATTTGAGCCTGCACCTGCCGGACTTCCGCGCCTCTGAACGCACGTTCCAACTCATCACACAGGTAGCCGGCCGGTCCGGACGCAGCAGCCTTGGCGGCAAGACCATCCTTCAGACCTTTGAGCCGGAGAATTACGCCATCCAGTACGCGGCGAATTATGACTTTACCCGGTTCATGAAAATCGAATTGGAGTATCGCAAAAAATTGGGTTATCCGCCTTACAGCCGCTTGATCCGCCTGGAATTCCGGCATACCAAAACGGATATAGTGGAAAAGCAGGCGCTGCTGGCACGCGATAAGCTCACTGCCTGGATCGATGAAGCTGACCTGCGCCAGACGGACATCATCGGGCCTGCGCCGTGCTTTTTCGAGCGGCGTTCGGGATTGTATCGCTGGCAGATGCTGCTGCGCGGGGCAAACCCGGGGCGTCTACTGGAACTGCACCCCCCATCAGAGTGGGATTTGGGCGGTGCAACCGTACAGGTGACGATAGATCCGACGACTGTGTTATAAAAAGACGCCCTTGCGGGCGTCTAATTTTTTTCTAGAATAAATTATTTTTCAATCATTGACAAGGTTGGTAATAACCTTATCAAGGTATAACAAGCCTATATTATTGACCCAGCACGTACCACGGGTTGACAAACCCGCCATTAAGGCGTACCTCAAAATGCACATGGGCACCGGTAGATTTACCCGTTGAACCTGCAGCACCAATATATTGACCCTGGGCTACCTGCTGTCCACAGGATACAGCCAAAGAGGACATATGACCATAAAGGGTTTGGTAGCCATTATTATGGTCGATTTCGATCATGAAACCATAGCCGGAGTCATTCCAACCGGAGTAAATGACCGTACCAGAATCAGATGCGACGATTGACGTGCCGGTGGCGGCTGCAATATCAATTCCCAGGTGGTAAGGGGCATAATTAAAACCTGAAAGGAAGTGGTTTCCCACGGGCCATATGAAGCCAGTGGATCCTACAGGTCCGGTTGCCGGTGCTTCACACCCGCCTGGTCCGGCGACTACGCGAGTGACCCCAGAGCGAGGTGCAAAAGCCATGGGCACGATCCAGGCTACTGTCTCGCGCCAGCCATCAGGGATCATTACAAATTCCAGGTTAGCTGTATCCGGGTTGGTGATATCCAGGTGATTCGATGGCCAGCTGATAATATCTTCTACATTCGCGTAATATTTTTCAGCCACCTTCTCCAGCGTATCGCCTGTCTTCCACTTGTAATAGATGCCGTCCGTGGGTGGGATCGTGATGCGCCAACCGGGAGCAATAAAGGTGGGATCGTCTTTAAGCAAATCGTAATTTGCCCACAGGATCGATTGGGGTTCAAGATTGAACTGTTTTGCAATCGAAAAAATGGAGTCGCCTTCCTGGATGGTGTACTTGATCGGATACTGCCGGTTGCCATTGGGGATTAAAGTGTCAAAATCAGCCAGCCGCGGCACAGAATAATTGAGCAGCGGTGACTGCATCGCCGGCAGGTCAACCTCCACAGAACCTGGAGCGTTAACCTCCGGTAGGCTGGTTTCTTCGGTTTTGAATGGGTTGAACTTCAACAGCAATAAAACCAGGCTTGCTACCAATAAGGCGGTGATACCCCAAGAGATGATTGGCACCCATTTGATCGTCCGGGTAGGAGTTTTTTTCGGTTCCTCCAACTGGACCTCCGGGGTTTTGTTTTTTAAACTCACTAATCCTCCGTCAGGTTTTCCAGGAATTCAAAATTGTTCTTGGTCTTGACCATGCGCTGAAGGATGGCTTCAGTAGCTACAGAAGGATCCATGCCTGCGCCCGCGGGCGGCGGGGAGATCATCTGCAGGTACATTCGGCGCATTAACCACACACGCGGCAGGATATCCGGTCCGAGCAGCAGGTCTTCGCGCCGGGTAGAGGAGCGCTCGATATCAATGGCCGGGAAGATGCGGCGTTCCTGCAAGCGGCGGGACAGGTGCAATTCCATGTTGCCGGTGCCTTTGAACTCTTCATAGACCACGTCATCCAGGCGGGAACCGGTATCCACAAGGGCAGTGGCAATAATGGTCAGTGAGCCGCCTTCTTCAATATTACGGGCAGCGCCGAAGAACTTCTTGGGGGGGTAAAGCGCGGATGGGTCCATACCACCGGATAGGGTGCGCCCGGAGGGGTTGACCACCAGGTTATAGGCACGTGCCAGGCGCGTAAGTGAGTCCATTAAGATGACCACATCGCGGCCGATCTCCACCAGGCGCTTGGCGCGCTCCAGGGTAATCTCTGCGGTGCGCACATGGGAGCTCACCGGTTCGTCAAAGGTGGAAGCTACAACCTCGGCATCCACGGAACGGTCCATATCGGTCACTTCCTCGGGACGTTCACCGATGAGGGCAACGATCAAATGGATCTCGGGGTTATTAGCTGCAATCGAATTGGCAAGCTGCTTTAGGATGGTGGTCTTGCCGGCTTTTGGCGGAGAGACGATCATACCGCGCTGCCCGCGGCCGATTGGAGCAATAAGGTTGATCATGCGCGAAGAAAGGATCGAGCGGTCAGTCTCCAGGTCAAAGCGTTTTTCAGGGAAAATAGGCGTCAGAGATTCAAAGGTAGTGCGGGTGCGCATTTCTTCAGGAGCCAGCGCGTTCACACTCTCCACTTTGAGCAGTCCATAGTGCCGTTCGGCATCGCGCGGCGGTCTCACCACACCGATGACGAAGTCACCCATACGCAGGTCGTATCGCCGCAATTGTGCCTGGGATACATACACATCCTCCGGCCCAATGGAATAGTTGTTCCGCAGAAAACCAACCCCCTCGGGAGTGATCTCCAACACGCCGCCTTTAATCTCAATACCTTCCGCTGCAGCTTCTGCCTTGCGGATGTTGATGATGAGATTCTCTTTTTTAAGCCTGTTCGCGTTGGGGATCTTAAGTTCTTCGGCCATTTTGCGCAATGTGATCAGCGGAGCATTTTCCATTTCGATAATATTCATATTTAATTCATCCGGCTTTCGTTTTTCTAATATAGTTTATGGGATTCCTCCTGCCAGGCAGGAGAGAAAGAGACTCAATTTAAAAGAATTGGGATTTGTTTTTGCCCATACCCGCTTGGGTAAAGGTCTATTTAATGCTAATAATCAACGTTTCCTCAGGTAACAAAAGTATAACATGAATAAAAATCAGGTGCAAGCATAATAATTGACCATTGCAAAAGTTTTGTCAAGGGCAAATTACCCCAGGTATTCACGCAGGTGACGGCTGCGGGTGGGATGGCGCAGTTTACGCAGCGCCTTGGCTTCGATCTGGCGGATGCGCTCGCGGGTTACGTTGAAGTACCGGCTAACCTCTTCCAAAGTATGGTCCTTGCCATCAATGAGCCCAAAGCGTAATTCCAGCACCTGGCGTTCGCGTTCAGAAAGAGCTGCCAGGGCGTTCTGCACCTGTTCGCGCAGCATTTCGCGGGCGGCAGCGTCCATCGGTTCAAGGGCGTCATCATCCTCGATAAAATCACCCAATTGGCTGCTTTCTTCATCTCCTACCGGTCTTTCCAGTGAAATGGGCTCTTCAGCAGATTGCAGAATGCGTTGTACCTTAACTGTAGCCCACGTCCAGCGTTTTTGCAGCTCACCATCCATGGGTTGGTTGGTCTC